>Ga0126312_10000301_pt1 | contig 27348 bp, 34 predicted proteins | sample Plot104A_FD_92537 | JGI IMG/M metagenome (GOLD analysis project Ga0126312, IMG submission 92537) | Serpentine soil microbial communities from UC McLaughlin Reserve, CA, USA - Plot104A | ecosystem: Environmental > Terrestrial > Soil > Grasslands | place: USA: UC McLaughlin Reserve, Lake County...
GCTGGGTTCAGAACGTCGTGAGACAGTTCGGTCCCTATCTGCCGTGGGCGTTGGAGAGTTGAGGGGAGTCGTCCCTAGTACGAGAGGACCGGGACGAACGCACCTCTGGTGTACCAGTTGTCCTGCCAAGGGCAGTGCTGGTTAGCTACGTGCGGATTGGATAACCGCTGAAGGCATCTAAGCGGGAAGCCAACCTCGAGATGAGCTCTCCCATCCCCTTGAGGGAGTAAGACCCGTGGAAGACCACCACGTAATAGGCCGGATGTGTAAGCGCAGCAATGCGTTCAGCAGACCGGTACTAATGGTTCGAGGGCTTGACGGATATTTTGATCTTCCGCTGCTCGCCGGCGCGCACCGCGCGCCGGCGGGAGGCCATGCGTGCAGTTTTCAAGGTCCGAGAGGGCCTGGTCTCGCCACTTTTCGGTGGTGATAGCGAGGGGGCCACACCTCTTCCCATTCCGAACAGAGCAGTTAAGCCCCTCAGCGCCGATGGTACTTGGGCCTCGCGGCCCTGGGAGAGTAGGTCGCCGCCGTTCTTCGAAGTAGATCGCTGCGCACCGACCGGTGCTTGCGCGAAGGCAGAGCCGCCCCCGTAGGCGGCTCTCCTCATTTCGGGGCCATCCCTAGACTCCCGGCCGCATGTCCACTCTGGCCATCGTCCTGATCGTGATCGGGGTCATCGTCCTGATCCTGATTGTGCTCGGCCTCCTGGGCGCGCGAGCGCGCGATCGCCACCGGGCCCCCGACTGGATGCGCAACGTGGCGGAGGCCGACGCGGCGCTGGAGGAGGCGCGCGCGTCCGACAGGGGCTGGGAGCGGGAGGCGATGTCCGTCGCCGCGCGCTCCGCCCTCGCGGAGTCGCGGCCCGGGGCGCCCTTCGACGAGCTCCTGCTCGTCCTCGTCGACGACCGTCCGGGCGTCGAAGAGGACCGCGCTCACTTCGTGGCCCTTCACGGAGGCGATGAGGTCGCGCGCGTCGTCCTGGCGCGCCGCGGCGACCGCTGGGTCGCCGAAACCGTCGACTAGCGCGCCCCTTCGCGAGCGATCGTGCGCGACGAGCCGAACCACGCCGCCCCCGGGGCCGGCGGGGCAGGCGTGCCGATTCCCGGCTTCGAGCCCGAGACCGAGCTCGAGCGGGCGGTGACGGACGATCCGAGCATGCGGGAGGGGCTCGCCTGGGGAAAGCCGCGGCGAGGCCATCCGGAGGGCACGGTCGGCTCGCACGTGGCCGATCTGCTCAAGACGATCGAGCGCTGGGGCGAGACCGGCAAACGTCGCCAGGAGCTGCGCTTCCTCGCGCTCGTGCACGACTCGATGAAGTACAGGGTCCAGAACTGGCGTCCGCGGACCGGCGAGAACCACCACGCGGCGCGAGCGCGTCGCTTCGCCGAGCGCTACACGGGCGACGAGCGCCTGCTCGCCACGATCGAGCAGCACGACCGCCCCTACAACCTCTGGCGCAAGGCGCGCCGCCGCGGGCAGATGGACGACCACGCCTTCAACGAGATGGTGCGCCGCATCCCCGACCTTGAGCTGTTCCTGCGCTTCGTGGAGCTGGACGGCTCCACCGAGGGCAAGAGTCACGAGCCGATCCGCTGGCTGAAGGCGGAGCTGGCCCGCCGCGGGGGCTTCGAGTCGGGCGAACGGCGGCGGTGAAGGGGGCGCTCCTCTGTCGACGATCCTGGATAAGTGTTGGCTGGCAACACTTAGGCAGGACGGTGCCGGCGGGCGGGCGCTCAGACGGCCAGGCAGAGCTGCTCGGGCGCCTTCGGGGTGCCGCCGCGGCGCACTCGGTGGCGGGGCGCTCGCGTGGGCGCGGTGCGTGCCGCGTGCGCTGCTGCCTCGAGGCACCGCCGGGCCGCGGGGGTCGCGACCGGCGTCGAGCCGGTCGCCCCACCCGCGACGGTGCGGCGGACCGCAGCGCGCAGGGCTTGAGGGCCTGCGCCTCCCAGCTGCGGTGCCTGGCCAGGAGCCTCGGCGGGGGCGCCCGCGGCGCCGTGCCCTGCGGCCTCCAGGCGATACTCGCCCAGGGTCGAGAACTCGACGATGAGGTCGAGCGCCGTGCCGATCTGCTCTCTGAGCCGGGGGAACATGCGTTCGAGAAGGTACGGCGGGCGTCGGATGGAAGGCCCGATTTGCTGCAACTTTGCTTGCATCGTGAGGGGGGGCCCTACGTGGTGAGCGTCAACGCGAACAGGCTCCCCAGCACTGCCGTGCCCGCCAGCAGCCAGGTCACGTAGTCGCCCACGTAGCCGCTGTGGAGCGGGCGGAGCCAGGCGATCGCGCGGCCCGCCCGGACGCCGAGCCGGTGCAGGCCCGATCGCGCCGGCGCCAGGCTCAGATATGCGAGGCCGCACGCCATCGCGGCGGTGAGGATCCCCACGAGCACATCTGAGAGGCCCGGCGCCGAGACCGCGGCGCCGCCGCTCCGGGCGACCTCACCGTGCAGGACCGTCGCGGCGTAGCCCGCGCGATCCACGAGCGGCTCCGCGGCTCGCTCGAACGAGGCGCGCAGCCCGGGCACGAGCGCGAGGCCCAGTCCGCCGAGCGTCAGCGCCAGCGCCGGGATCGTCATCGTGGGCGGCACGCGCTTGTGCGTGAACTGGAGCTCGGGGTCGACCTCGTCGGGAGCGGGGGCCTCGACGATGGAGGCATCCTCACGCGGGCCGATGCCGGCGAAGACGCGCGCGGTCGCACGCAGGACCGCGGCGCCGGTGAGCACCGAGGCGATCACGACGACCACCACGACCCAGCCGGCGCCGGCCTCCCGCGCGGCGTCGTCGATCAGCGACTTTCCGAGCCATGGCCCGAACGGCGGCAGCGAGGCCATCGCGAGCGCGCAGGCAGCCATCAGCGGGCCGGTGACGCGCAGCATCCGCGCTCGGCCGTGGAGACGAAGCTCGTCCACCGTGCCGAACAGGTGCTGCACCGTCCCGACGCACACGAACAGCGCCGCCTTCACCAACCCGTCGGCGACGACGTAGAGCGCCGTGCCGCCCAGCCCGCGGGCGTCGAGCAACGCGATCCCGATCAGGAACAGCCCGACGTGGCTGACCGTGGCGAAGGCGAGCATCCGCTTGAGATGCCGCTGACCGAAGCACATGAGGGCGCCCACGAGGGCGGTGAGCGCCCCGGCCCCGAGCAGGATCGCCTCGAGCGCCTCGTCGCCGCCCAGGGTCCCCGAGAACACGGTCCAGTAGACGCGCGCGAACGCGTACAGGCCGAGCTCGCTCATCGCAGCCGACAGCAGCATGCACACGGGCGTCGGCGCCACCGAGTAGGCGTCCGCGAGCCAGAAGTGGAACGGCACGACCGCGGCCTTCACGAAGAACCCGACGGCCATCAGCGTGAAGGCGACGACCACGAGCCCGTCGGCATCGTGCCCGGCCAGCGCCTCCCCGATCTGCGCCATGTTGAGCGCGCCGGTGCGCCCGTACAGCAGCGCGATCCCGACCAGGATCAGAAACGCTCCGATGCTGTTCGTGACGGCGAAGTTGAGCGCCCCCTGGAGCGGGCCCTCCTCCTCGATGTCGTAGGCGACAAGCGCGTAGGCGGCGACGCTCAGGAGCTCGAAGAAGACGAACAGGTTGAACAGATCGCCCGTGTAGCTGAAGCCCAGCATCGCGGCCAGGAACACGAGGATCAGCGCGTGGAAGAGCGGCCCGACCACGACGAACCAGCGCCAGCAGAACACGAACGCCGCGAGCACGAGCGCGGCCGCGAAGAGCGCGAACCCCGCGCCGATGCCGTCGATCGCGAACGAGACTCCGATCGCGACCCCGTCCCTGGGCGTCCACCCGCCGAACCAGTGGACGAGCGTCCCGTCGGACGCGTCGTCGAGCACCAGCGCGCACAGCACCACGCAGGCGCCGGCGGCCGCGACCGCGGTCAGATCGACCACCCGCCGTGGAACGACCGCCGTGGCGCCGACCAGCAGCGCCGCGGTCAGCAGCGGGATCGCGACCGCAACGGGCGCCAGGTCAGCCACGCCGCCGCCTCGTTCTCCCCGGCCGGAGCTCGCGCGGGTCGAGCGTTCCATAGCGCTTGTGCGCCTGCACGCTCAGGGCCAGCAGCAGGGCCGTGACGGTCGTGCCGACGACCACGTCGGTCAGAGTCAGCGCCTGCACCACCGGATCGACGGCCCTCGTGCCGAGCGGGACGTCGGCGAACACCGGCGCCTGCCCATCGTCCACGTAGCCGATCGACAGGAGCAGGAGGTAGGTCGAGGACTGCACCACCGCGAGGCAGACCACGAGGTGCAGCAGGTTGCGGCTCGTCACGATGCCGTAGAGGCCCACGCCCATCACCCAGACCGCCACCGCGAAGGGCAGGAAGCTCACGCCCGCCTCCGCCCGCCGCCGCGCCGGCGCCGCCGCGTCAGCCTGCGCGTCAGCGTCTGCTGGAGGAACTCGGACAGCATGAACACGAAGCCGCCGGTCACCGCCAGCCCCACGGCCAGGTTGCTCAGCGGAATCGTCCCCGCTGAGAGGAGCTCGCCCGGGGTTCCCTTGCCGAGCACGTTGTCGAAGAACGCGTCGCCCGCCACCAGACCGGCCAGCCCGATCGCGGCGAAGCCGGCTGCGCCGGCGCCCTCCGCGAGCTCGATCAGTGAAGTGGGGCCGACCGCCCGGAACGTCAAGTAGTCGGCCGACAGGTAGGTGAGGAGCAGGGCGGTCGCGAGGATCACTCCGCCCTGGAAGCCGCCTCCCGGCGTCTGGTGCCCGTGGGCCACGATGTAGAGCCCCACCAGGATGGTCGGCGCAACGAGGCCCAGTCCGGCGACCCGGACGGGCAGAGTCGTCTCCGGGACGTGGCGGCCCGCCGCGTCGTCGTCCGGCCGCCGCGTCCGCTCGCCGCGCAGCGTGCGGAGGATGCTGGCCACGCCGACCACGGCCGCGAACAGGATGAACTCCTCGCCGAGCGTGTCGAAGCCCCGATAGTCGAAGTTCACGGCGGTGACCACGTCCGTGGTCGAGCGCTCCGGAACGGCGACCCGGTCGAGGATGTAGCCGTACGGCCCGCCGTAGTCGCCGAAGTCCGGCAACCCGGCCAGGCCCCACAGCATCAGGGCGAGCAGTCCGAGGAGGGAAACGGCGAAGACCCGCATCCGGACGCGGTCGCTCATTCCTCGCCTCCGCGCACCTTGGCGAGCGCGAGCAGGATCATCATCGGGAGCGCCACGGCGCCCACGACGGTCTGGGAGAGCGCGACGTCGGGGGCCTGGAGGAGGAAGAACAGGATGCCGAGCACCAGGCCGTAGATGCTCGCCACCATCGCCTGGCGAAGCGGATCGCGCGCGAGCACGACGCCCGTGGCGCAGACCGCGACCAGGACGAGCGCTACCGCCTGGATGACCTCGATGTTCCCTCCTTGGCGCGCAGCTCCTCTTGCAGGATCACCCACCGCCCGCGCTCGCGGATCCGCGCTGCCCGAGCCGTGGCGTGGAGCAGGAGCGGCCCGGTCGCGAGCATGATCGCGGCCACCATGACCGCCTTGATGCCGGCCGAGGAGAGCGGCTCCTCGACCAGCACGGCGGCCGCTATGGCGACCGGGGCGATGACCGTGGCGGGCCCCGTGAAGTGGAGCTGGTCGTAGGGGTCGCGGGTCGCGAGCAGGCCGAGCGCGCTCATCAGCGCCGCCGCGACACCGAGCGCGAGCAGCACCGCCACTGCGACGTCGCCCACGCTCACACCCAGCGCTCCAGGAAGCGGACGAAGGTGAGCGCGCCCGCGAACGACAGGATGGCGCTGACGAGCGCCAGGTCCATGAACGGGTCGCGCCGAAGGCCCTGGGCGATCATGAGGAGCGCCAGCGTCGTGAGCGTAGAGGCGAGCTCCAGGGCCGCCAGCGCGCCGACGATCGTTCCCCGCATCGCCACCCACATGCACGGAAGGAGGCCCGCCAGCAGCACCGTCGTGGCGATCATCCAGACGTTCATGGCCCGGGATCGAGCTCGGGCGGCAGCTCATGGCGTATGAGCTGGTGCACGATCGCGACCTGATGCTCGTCGTCGATCCCCAGGACGTAGGTGTTCGGGCTCACGCACCCGAGCCACTGGACGACCACCCGCCGGGCGTGCGAGCGCGGGTCATCGCGCGGCTCCACCGGGAACTCGACGACCCGGAACGAGCCCTTTACCGGCTCGCCCCGCACGAAGTGGCGGAAGAGCAGCAGCGCCATGTGCCAGGTGTCGATGGCGACCTCGCGCGGGAGGCGGGCCAGCGCGCCCAGCCACATCGCCCGCGCCGCGAACGGCGCGTAGCCGCGCGACCGCACCAGCTCAGCGCCGGTGGCGGCGAGCGCCCCGGCCACCGCGCCGGCCACGATCTCGGCGGGCTCGGTCTTGAACACGAGCAGGACCCAGAGGCCGAAGGAGGTCGCCCACCAGGCGAGCCAGAACGCGGCACGCTGCGCGGGCGTCTTGACGGCACGCTCGCGACCGTGACTCTCAGCCACGCGCAGAGCCTAGAGCGACGCCCAAATGTCGATCTTCGTGCGCACGCGCGCGATCACCTCGCTGGTGAACTCGCTCGTCGCCGCGTGGCCGCCGAGGTCGGGTGTTCGCACGCCGGTCGCCACCGCCTCGAGCACGGACTCGTAGATCGCCCGCGAGGCGGTGTCGCAGCCCGCGTGGCCGAGCTCGCCGGCGTACTGGAGGACCGCCGCCGCAGCGAGGATCATCGCCATCGGGTTCGCGATGTCCTTGCCGAGCAGCGCCGGAGCGGTCCCGTGCGGCGCCTCGGCCATCACCGCGCGCGGGTCGTAGTTCTCGTCGAAAGCCAAGAGGACCGACTCCGCGCCCGCGATCGAGCCGAACATCGGCATGACGAGGTCGGACAGGCAGTCGCCGTCCCGGTTCAGCGCCGGGATCACGAGCGGCGCGTCCGCGGCGCCGCTGATCAGCCCGGCGTAGGTGGCGTCGATCAGCACCGGGCTGTAGGGCACCTCGGGATGCCGCTCGGATGCCTCGTCGAGCTCCTCCTTCAGCATCCCCTCGTACACCGGGCTCACGGTCCACTTGGGCCCGCCGTAGACGCGGCCGTGGATCCGGGCCGCCGTGCGGAAGCTGTATTCCGCCACCGCCCGGCAGATTCTCCGCGAGATCCGCTCGGTCCGGAACGCGATCTCGTCGCCGTTCCGCTGCTCGCGGCCCTCCTCGGCGCCGTAGGCGTCGCCCACCGCCATGCGCACGACGGCGATCGGATAGTGCACGCCGGCCACCGGCGTGACCCCGGGGATGCGCCGCCCGGTGCGGATGATCACCTTGCCGTCGATCGCCTCTCGCAGCAGCCGGTTCGGGCTGCCCACGTCGTCTTTGCCCTCCGGCGTGATCGTCGCCGCCTTCAGACCGAAGCGGGCCTCGCGCACGGCCTCGGCCGCCTTCGTCACGACCTCGTTGCTCGTGCGCCGCCGGTTGTCGAGCGAGAGGTCGTAGTGCTCGAGCTCGACGTCCACCTTCAGTACGGCCGGGTCGAGCACCCGCAGGGCCTGCTCGAGCAGCTCCTGACCGGTCTCGTCGCCCTCGAGGACGATAATCCGCAGCTGCTCCTCCTCCATGGCGCGTGAATCTACAGAGACCTGCTCCTGGTGCGGCAACGCGATCGAGCGCGACGACGGCTGGCGCGCGCAGGAGATCCCGGGCGCCAGGCGGGCGGCGTTCTGCAGGCTCGAGCACATCTTCCCGTGGCGGGTCCAGGGGCCGTTCTGGGAGCCGGGCGAGATCGAGGAGCCGCGCGGCACCGGCGACTCGCTCGACACATGCGCGCACTGCGGGAACGAGCTCGGCGACGTGCGCGTGCTGCTGGTGCGCCACCGCGGAGAGCACCGGATCCCGGACGCGTTTTGCTCGGCCGGCCACATGTCGGAGTGGGCGAAGGCCGGCGGCCGGTGGGCCTGAGGGCTCTTGAACGACGGGCACCGAAGGCGGCCGCGTCCGTTCGGGTTGAGGTTAGGCATGTATATCCGCCCAAAGCTCAACCGCAGTCAGTCGGGGAGCTGGGGGAGGCGCGGGTGCTCGTCGCGGCCGAGCAGCACCGCGCGGGTGATCGCCTCCGTGCCGAAGCGCTCACGCAGGTCGTCGAGGGTCGAGTCGAGGGCGGCCGTCCGGTCATCGAGCGCGAGCTGCCCGCTGCCCGCGTCCTCGAGGTTCGACAGCGCCACGCCGACCAGGGTGATTCCGCGCTGCTCGATCGTCGGCCGGGCCGCGCCGAGCAGCGCCCGAGCGGTGGCGAGCACCGCGGGCGTCCGGTCGGTCGCCTCCGCGAGCGTGTGCGAGCGCGTGGCGCGCTTGAAGTCGTCGAAGCGCAGCCGTAGCACGACCGTGCGGGCGACTCGCTCCGCCTTTCGCAGCCGCCCGGTCACGCGGTCGACGAGCCCCACCAGCGCCGCGTCCACCGCCTCCGGCGTCCGCGAGCGGCGCCCGAGCGCGTGCTGGGCGCCGATCGAGCGCCGCCGCCGGCGGACCTCCACCCGCCGCGGGTCGCGGCCGAGCGCGAGCGCGTGCAGGTGCCGCCCGGCGCCGCGGCCGAGCAGCTCGACGAGCGAGCGCTCCGCCACGGCCGCCACCTCGCCGACGGTGTGCAGCCCGGCGTCGTGCAGCCGCTCCGCGGTTGCCTGGCCGACGCCCCAGAGCCGCTCCACCGGCAGCGGGTGCAGGAACTCGAGCTCCCCGCCGCGCGGCACCACGAGCAGGCCGTCCGGCTTTCCCACGGCGCTCGCCACCTTCGCCAGGAACTTCGTGGGGGCCACCCCGACGGTGATCGGGAGACCCACCTCCTCGCGCACGCGGCGGCGCAGCCGGGCTGCGATCTCCTCCGGGGCGCCGGCGAAGTGCTCCATGCCACGGACGTCGAGGAACGCCTCGTCGATCGAGAGCGCCTCGACGGTGGGCGCGGTGTCCTCGAAGATCCGGAACACCGCCTTGCTGGCCTCGGAGTAGGCCTCGAAGCGGCACGGGACAACCGCCGCCTCGGGGCACAGCCGCCGCGCCCTGCCCGCGCCCATCCCGCTGTAGACGCCGCACGCCTTCGCCTCGTAGCTGGCGGCGAGCACCACCCCGGGGCCGACGATCACAGGCCGCCCGCGAAGCGACGGGTCGTCGCGCTGCTCCACCGACGCGTAGAAGGAGTCCAGATCGGCGTGGAGGATCCCGGCGGTGGACACGAACGCATGTTCGTGCCGACCCAGGACGGAACGGAAGCCATGGCTGCGCGCCGGGCACCGCCCGGCGCTTGCCCACTACGCCGCTTCGCGCGGCCCCAGCCCCAGCTCCTCGGCGCGCTCCTCCATCGCGGCGATCACGAACGCCACGTGCTCGTCGAAGTCCACGCCGAGCTCCTCGGCGCCCTCGCGCACCTCGTCGCGGTTCACGCCAGCGGCGAAGCTCGGCTGCTTCAGCTTCTTCTTGACCGACTTCGGCGTCATCCCGAGGATGCCGTCCGGCCGCACGTACGCACAGGCCGAGATGAAGCCGGAGAGCTCGTCGACCGCGTAGAGCGTCTTCGCCATCCGCGTCTCGCGCGGCACGCCCAGGAAGGTCGCGTGGCCGGCCACCGCGTCGATCAGCTCGGGCGGGTAGCCCCGCTCCTCGAAGAGCTTGAGCGCCTCGCGGGGGTGCCCCGTCCCGAGGTCGGGGTAGCGCTCGTAGTCGAGGTCGTGCAGCAGCCCCGTTACGGCGTAGAGCTCCTCGTCCTCCCCGTAGCGGCGCGCGTAGGCGCGCATCGCCGCCTCGACCCCCAGCATGTGCTTGCGGAGCGACTCCGACTCGGTCCACTCGCAGACGAGGTTCCAGGCTTCGTCCCGGCTCGGCTGGGCCATGCCCGGCAGGGTATCCTCGTCGGCTCCCGAACGGTCAGCCAATGGAGAAGTTCATCATCGAAGGCGGGACGCCCCTCGCGGGGACCGTCACGCCCGCAGGCAACAAGAACGCCGCTCTGCCGGCCCTCGCCGCGTCGCTCCTGACGCGCGAGGAGGTCGTGCTGCGCAACATCCCGCGGATCGCCGACGTCGAGGCGATGCTCGAGCTGCTGCGGCTCCTCGACGTGAAGATCGAATGGCGCGACGACAACGTCGTCGCGCTCCAGGCCGACGAGCTGAGCCACTCCGATGTGGACCGCGAGTGCGCGGAGCGCATCCGGGCCTCGTTCCTCTTGGCCGGGCCACTGCTCGCCCGCCGCGGCCGCGCCGACATGCCGCCGCCCGGCGGCGACGTGATCGGCCGCCGCCGGCTCGACCCGCACCTCGACGCCTTCCGCGCGCTCGGCGCCGACGTGAACGTGGATCGCAGCCACTACCGGCTCGCCGCCCCCGACGGCCTCCACGCCTGCGACTTCTTCATGGACGAGCCGTCCGTGATGGCGAGCGAGAACGCGCTCATGGCCGCCGCCCTGACGCCGGGCTCGACGGTGATCCACAACGCCGCCTCGGAGCCGCATGTCCAGGACCTCGCGCGGCTCCTGATGGCGATGGGGGCCCGCATCGAGGGCATCGGCTCGAACCTCATGGTCGTCCATGGGCAGGAGGAGCTCCGCGGCGCCGATTACACGATCGGCCCCGACTACATCGAGGTGGGCAGCTTCATCGCGCTCGCGGCCTGCACGGGCGGCGAGCTGCGCATCCGGGACACGATCCCGGACGACCTCCGCATGACCCGCCTGGCGTTCGAGCGGCTCGGCTGCCGGATCGAGTTCGACGGCGGCGACGTGATCGTGCCGGGCGGCCAGCGGCTGCGCATCAAGTCCGACGAGGGCGACGCCATCTCGAAGATCGAGGACGGCCCCTGGCCCGCCTTCCCCGCCGACCTCACCAGCATCGCCGTGGCGATGGCCACGCAGGCCGAGGGCCTGATCCTCGTCCACGAGAAGATGTTCGAGAACCGCCTGTACTTCGTCGACAAGCTGGTCACGATGGGCGCTCGGGTGATCGTCTGCGACCCGCACCGTGCGGTCGTAAGCGGCCCGAGCCGGCTTCACGGCGAGCGCATGGAGAGCCCGGACATCCGGGCCGGGATGGCGATCCTCATCGCCGCACTGTGCGCGGAGGGCACGTCCGAGATCGGGAACATCCGTCAGATCGACCGCGGCTACGAGCGGATCGACGAGCGGCTGCGGCTGCTGGGCGCGCGGATCGAGCGCGTGGCCGCGGAACGCGTGCCTGCGTAGAGCCGGGAGGCCGCGGTGACACATCCCATCCCACCGGGGACCCGGGACGTGCTGCCCGAGGAGATGCGCGAGCTGCGCGCGATCGGCGAGCGCATGCGGACGGCGTTCGAGGGCGCCGGCTATGGCGAGGTCCACACGCCCGCGCTCGAGTACGAGGAGGTGCTGCTGCGCGGGGACGCGCGCGCCGCGGGGGCGCGCTATCGCAGCTTCGACGAGCAGGGCGCCGTGCTGGCGCTCCGCTCGGACATGACGATCCCGATCGCGCGGGTCGTGGCCACGCGCTACGCGGACGCCGAGCCCCCGCTCCGCTTCTCCTACCTCGCGCACGCGTGGCGCGCCGCCGAGCGCGGAGTGGGGGAGCCGCGCGAGTTCCTCCAGGCGGGGGTCGAGCTGATCGGCGTGCCGGGCGCCGAGGGCGAGGTCGAGGTCGTGGCGCTCACGATCGCGGCCCTGGACGCGGCCGGCCTGCGCCGCCACCGCGTGGGGATCGGCGATGGGGCGCTGTACCGCCAGCTCCTGGCTTCGTTCGGAGTGCCCACCGAGGCCCACCTTCCCGTGCTCGAAAGCCTGTCGCGACGCGATCTGGTGGGTCTCGAGGGGCAGGTGGACCAGCTCGGCCTCGGCGCCGAGCAGCGCGACGCGCTCGTCCGGCTGCCGGAGCTCCGCGGGGGGCCGGAGGTGCTCGACCGCGCCGCGAGCGGGGTGGGCGGCGGCCCCGCGGGCGAGGGCCTCCACGGGCTGCGCGCGCTCCACGATCTGCTCGCGGGGCGCGGCGTGGCGGACCGGGTGATCTTCGACCTGGGCCTGGTGCGCGAGCTCGGCTACTACACGGGCTCCGTGTTCGAGGTGTACGACCCCGCGGTGGGCTTCACGCTTGGCGGCGGCGGCCGCTACGACGAGCTGATCGGCCGCTTCGGCCGCGACCTGCCCGCCTGCGGGCTCGCCCTCGACGTGCAGCGCGTGCACCTCGCGCAGGCCGCGGAGGAGGCGCTCGCCGCCGAGGAGGCGCCCGGATGAGCCACCGGCTCACCATCGCGGTGCCGCGCGGCGCGCTCTTCGAGGGCACGCTGGACATGCTCGACGCGCTCGGGATCGACACCGCCGAGGTGCGCTCGAACGAGCGCAAGCTGCTGTTCGAGGACGTCGGCATCGTGACCATGCGGCCGGGCGACGTGCCCACCTACGTCGAGCACGGCTCGGCCGACGTCGGCATCACGGGCAAGGACGTGCTCCTCGAGCAGTCGCAGCGGAGGGTGTACGAGCTGCTCGACCTGGGCTACGGGCAGTGCGAGATGGTCGTGGCGGCGCCCGACCGCGGCGACCCGATCGCCGACGCGCTGCGCCGCCTCGGACGGGTCCGCATCGCCACCAAGTACCCGCGCGTCGCGGCGGAGCACTTCGCCAGGACCGGCCGCCAGGCCGAGATCGTGGAGGTGAAGGGATCGGTGGAGCTGGCGCCGCTGACCGGGCTCGTGGACGGCATCGTCGACCTCACGGCCTCGGGCAAGACGCTCGAGGAGAACAACCTGCGCGTGGTCGAGCGCATCGCGGCGTGCACGGCGCGCCTGATCGCGAACCCGGTGGCCCACAAGCTGAAGGCCGGCCAGATCGACTCGATCGTGGAGCGCGTGCGCGGATGAGGATCGTGCGCGAGTTCACCGGGCGGCGCCCGCCGCGGCAAGCACGCGCCGCTGAGGTGGCAGAGATCATCGAAGCGGTCCGGACCGGAGGTGATGCGGCCGTCATCGCGCTCACGGAGCGCTTTGACCGCGCGGAGCTCGGCCCCGAGGACCTGAAGCTCTTCCCGAGCGAGCTCGAGGCGTCGCTCGGAGTGCTCGAGCCGGACGTGCTGCGCGCGCTCCGCACGGCGATCGCCAACGTGCGCAAGGTGGCGGAGGCGCAGGTACGTGACACGGTCACGCTGGACCTCCCCGACGGCCAGCAGGTGGAGGTCGCCGAGGTGCCGGTCGGCCGCGCGGGCATCTACGTCCCGGGTGGCCGGGCGCCGTACATGTCCACGGTGGTGATGGGCGCGGTCACCGCACACGCAGCCGGCGTCTCAGAGATCGCGGTCTGCGCGCCGCCCGGTCCCGGTGGGAAGGCGCATCCCGCCATCCTCGCCGCGTGCGTGCTGTGCGAGGTGATCGAGGTGTACCGGATGGGCGGGGCGCAGGCGGTCGCCGCGCTCGCGTACGGCACCGAATCCGTGCCGCCGGTGGACGTGATCGCCGGACCGGGGAACGTGTGGGTCACCGAGGCCAAGCGGCAGGTGTTCGGCAAGGTGGGGATCGACGGCCTCGCGGGGCCGAGTGAGCTCGTGGTGTTCGCCGGGACGGGCGCCGATCCGGAGTTGATCGCCCTCGACCTGCTCGCGCAGGCCGAGCATGGACCGGACGGCCTGCTCGCCGTGATCTCGCAGCACCGCGAGTTGCTCGACGCGGTGGTCGAGGCGGTCGAGCGGATGGCCGCCGAGCGCCCGAGCGCGGTTATCGAAGAGCTCCTGGTCCTCCAGACGGAGAGCCCGCGGCACGGCATGCTGCTCGCGGAGCGGATAGCGCCCGAGCATCTGCAGCTCATGGGGCAGGAGCCGCCCACGATGGCCGACCGCGTGAGCGCGGCCGGCTGTGTCTTCGTTGGCTCCGGCGCCGCCACGGCCTTCGGCGACTACGTCGCCGGCTCGAACCACGTGCTGCCCACGGGCGGCGCAGCTCGCTTCCAGTCGGCGCTGTCGCCGGCGACGTTCCGGCGCCGGATGGCTCGCGTATCCTTGCCCGGCGAGGCGCCGGCCCGTCTCGCGCCCGCCGGCGCGGCCCTGGCTCGCGCCGAGGGCTTTCCTGTGCACGCAGAATCCATGGAGCGCCGCGCGTGAGCCGCACCTCGCAGATCCATCGCAGCACCGGCGAGACCGACGTCCAGCTGTCGCTGGACCTCGACGGCACGGGGGCCGGGGAGCGGGCGACCGGCGTCGGCTTCTTTGACCACCTGCTCGACGCGGTGGCCCGCCACGGGCTCCTCGACCTCGACGCGCGCGTCGACGGCGACCTCGAGACCGGCGCGCATCACACGGTCGAGGACACCGGCATCGCGCTCGGCCAGGCGCTCGACGAGGCGCTTGGCGACCGCACCGGCATCCGCCGCTTCGGCCACGCGATCGTCCCGATGGACGAGGCGCGCGCCTCGGCGGCGATCGACATCTCGGGGCGGCCGTTCACGTCGTTCGAGGGCGAGTTCCCGGCCGAGCGGGTGGGCGACTTTGACACCGAGCTGGCCGAGGAGTTCTTCCGCGCGGTGGCGAACGCGGCCAAGCTGACGCTGCACGTGCGGCTCGAGGCCGGGGCGAACGCGCACCACATGGTCGAGGCGTCCTTCAAGGCGTTCGCCCGCGCGCTGCGGGCGGCGGTCGAGGAGGACGACCGCGTCGAGGGCGTGCCCTCGACCAAGGGCGTCCTTTGACGCGCATCGCGATCCTCGACTACGGCATGGGGAACCTGCGCTCGGTGGGAAAGGCGCTCGAGCACGTGGGCGCGGAGCCGTTCCTCACGAGCGATCACGCGCGCGTGCGCGAAGCCGACGGCATCGTGCTGCCCGGCGTCGGTGCGATGCCGAAGGCGATGGAGCGCGTCCGCGAGCTGGCGCTCGACCGGCTGCTGCGCGAGCGCGTGGAGGCCGACGTGCCGGTGATCGGGCTCTGCATGGGCATGCAGCTGCTGTTCGAGTCGACCGCGGAGCTGGGCGGCGCCGAGGGGATCGGGCTGCTCCGCGGACCGGTGGAGGCGCTCGACGCGCCCGGCCTGAAGGTGCCGCAGATTGGCTGGAACCCGGTGAGCTGGCGGCGCCCGAGCGCCCTCAACGAGGGCCTCCCGGAGCCGTGCGCCTTCTACCACGCCAACTCGTTCGCTCCGCGGCCCTCCGAGCCCGAAGCGGTGCTCGGCACCGCCGAGTACGGCACGGAGTTCGTGAGCGTGGTCGAGCGGCCGCCGGTGTACGGGCTGCAGTCGCACCCCGAGAAGTCGGGTCCGGACGGGCTGCGGCTCCTCAAGAACTTCGTGTCGCTCGCCGCCGCCGGCCGATGATTCTCCTGCCGGCGGTGGACATCCGCGACGGCAAGGCGGTGCGGCTGCGCCAGGGCCGGTTCGAGGACGAGACCGTATACGCCGACGACCCGGTGGAGGCGGCCCGCTCGTTCGTGGAGGCGGGAGCGCGCTTCCTGCACATCGTGGACCTCGACGGCGCACGCGAGGGCGAGCCCGTGAACCTGCACCACGTGGAGAGAATCGCATGGGAGCTCGAGGTGCCGATCGAGCTCGGCGGCGGCCTGCGCTCGATCGCGTCGATCCGGCGTGCGCTGGCGGCCGGCGCCTCGCGCGTCGTGCTCGGCACCGCCGCGTTCACCGACCCCGACCTGCTCGACGAGGCGCTGCGCGCCTTCACCTCGCGGATCCTGGTCGGCGTGGACGTGCGCGGCGGCATGGTCTCGGTCGCGGGCTGGACGCGCGAGACGCAGGTGCGCGGCGACGACGCGATCCGGCGCATGCAGGAGCGCGGCGCCACGCGCTTCGTCTACACGAGCGTTGACCGCGACGGCATGCTCGAAGGGCCGGACCTGGACGAGGTCCGGCGCGTCTCCGAGGCCGTGCGCGGGCGCTTCCTCTACTCCGGGGGCATCGCCTCCCTCGACGACCTCCGCGCGCTGCGCGAGCTGCGGCTTGTCAACCTGGTCGGGGTGATCTCGGGCAAGGCGCTCTACGAGGGCCGCTTCGGCGTCCGCGAGGCCCAGGAGGCGCTCGCCTGATGCTGCTGCGGCGGGTCATCCCCTGCCTCGACGTGGACAAGGGCCGTGTCGTGAAGGGTGTGGAGTTCGTGAACCTTCGCGACGCCGGCGACCCCGTGGAGCTCGCCGTGCGCTACCAGGACGAGGGCGCCGACGAGATCGTCTTCCTCGACATCACGGCGTCACACGAGAAGCGCGAGACCGTGGCGCAGCTCGCGCGCCGCTGCGCCGACGACCTGTTCATCCCGTTCACGATCGGCGGCGGCGTGCGCACCGTCGACGACGCCCAGGCGGTGCTGGACGCGGGCGCCGACAAGGTGTCCGTGAACTCGGCGGCCGTGGCGCGCCCTGAGCTCCTCTCGGAGCTCGCGGAGGTGTTCGGGGCACAGTGCGCGGTCCTGGCGATCGACGCGCGCCGCGAGGACGGCGGGTCGTACGGCTCGGAAACGGATCGCTCCGGTGCGGGCACCGCCCGCCCCCTCGCGGAAACGGATCGCTCCGGTGCGGGCACCGCCCGCCCCCTCGCGCACTACGGCGTCTATGTAAACGGCGGCCGCACGCCGGTCGGCCGCGACGCGATCGAGTGGGCGCGCGAGGGCGTGGAGCGCGGGGCGGGGGAGATCCTGCTGACGAGCATGGACCGCGACGGCACCGAGGACGGCTACGAGCTCGAGCTGACCCGCGCGGTGTCGGAGGCGGTGGACGTGCCCGTGATCGCCTCAGGCGGCGCGGGCACGCTCGACCACCTGGTGGAGGCCGTCGAGCAGGGCGGCGCCGACGCCGTGCTGTGCGCGTCGATTTTCCACTACGGCCGCTACAGCGTGCGCGAGGCGAAGGAGCGAATGCGCGAGGCCAGCATCCCCGTGCGCCTATGAGCGGCGCCGCTCGCAGTTGCCCCTGAGCATGTCGAAGGCGTCCCGGAGCACCGTGTCGAACCCGCGTCCGCAGTCGATTTCATCACGTCCCCGGCCTCCGCGAAGCCTGTCGTTGCCGCCGGCGCCGCGGAGGACGTTCGCCGACGCGTTCCCGACCAGCCTGTCCGGCCCGGCGCCGCCGATGATCGACTCCACGCCGGGGCCGATGCGATCGCGCTCACCCGGCTCGCCGTCGTCGGCGTCGCCGTCCAGGTCCGCGCGGACGCCATGGACGCGCTCTCGGTAGACCACGCGGTCCTCGTAGCGCCGGTCCCCCGTGTCACTCCGGAACACGTCGCTGCCATTCGCCGCGGGCCCCTCCAGGAAGATGTCGGAGCCGAGGCCGCCGATCATCCGGTCGTCTCCATCGCCGCCGCTGTACCTGAACAGGCTTCGCGAGGCGCCACTGCCCCGCAGCACGTCGTCGCCGGCGCCTCCGGAGAGCAGAGCCGGGATCTCGTCCCCGCTGGCGACCGTCACGGTGTCGTCGAGATCGCCCGCCTCGACCTCGATCGCGGCAGAGGTGTAGCCCGGCTGCTCGCATGTCACGCCGTCGGAGAACGTGGTGCAGTCGGCACCCGCCGTCAACGGAACGGAGTCGGTCACGATGATGGCCCCGACGTATCGGACGAAGATCGTGTTGAGCTCACCCGGCGAGGCCGTGACCCGGAGGGTCCATACCTGGGATGCGTCGGAGCTCCTCTCTCCGCGCACCGTGGCCGCGGGGCTCGCGGACGCCGTCGCCAGCGCAACGATGAGAGTTGCGGCGGGGATGCAACGACGGCGCATCTTGCTAGGACTAACACCGTGACCGGCCGAACGGACCTGCGCGAGCGTGTGCGGCACGTGTCCGGCATGGACCGGCTGCTGCCTGCGCTCGAGGGGCTTCCGCCGGCCTATCTGGTCGGCGGCGCCGTCCGGGATCTGCTGCGCGGCGCGGAGCCGCACGACGTGGACATCGCGGTCGAGGGCGACGCCCGCTCCGCCGCGCGCGCTGTGGCGGACCGGCTGGGGAGCGGGGCGAGGGAGTACGAGCGCTTCGGCACGGCGACCGTCGAGACCGCGGAGGGCACCTACAACTTCGCCGGCACGCGGCAGGAGAGCTACGACTCGCCGGGCGAGCTCCCGCGCGTGTCGGCGGCAACGCTCGCGGACGACCTGCGCCGGCGCGACTTCTCGATCAACGCCATGGCGCTGGGCCTCACGGGCGACGACCTCGGCCATCTCTACGACCCCTGCGGCGGTCTCCCGGACCTGGAGGCGGGCGTCGTGCGCGTGCTCCACGAGCGCAGCTTCCTCGACGACCCGACGCGGCTGCTGCGCGCGGTTCGCTACGCGGCGCGCTTGGGCTTCGAGCTCGATCCAGAGACCGAGCGTCTCGCCCGGGAGGCGGTGGCCGCGGACGCGCTGTCGACGGTCTCCGGGGCCCGCATCCGCGACGAGCTCATGGACCTGCTGCGTGAGGCGGATACACCGTCCGGAATCGAGCGCATGCGCGACCTGGAGATCCACACCGCGCTCCATCCGGAGCTCGACCCGGATCCGGAGCTCGTGGCGTCGGCCGCGCTGGGCGCCACCGCGATCGGCGCGGACCGCGGCGTTTCGGCGCTCGCGGCGCTGGTGGAGAGCGCCCCCGAGGAGCTCGACCTCTGGCTGGCAGACCTGCACCTCCAGGCGGACGAGCGCGACGCCGCCTCGCGCGCCGCGCGCGTGGCGCCGCGCATCGCGATGGCGCTGCGCGGACGCGACCACTCGCCCTCGGAGCTGCGCGAGCTGCTCGGCAGGGAGCCGCTCGAGGCGCTCGCCCTCGCGCTTGCCCTGCGCGCGCCACAGGAGGCCGTGCTGAGGTGGGTCACGGAGCTGCGCGGCATCGGGCTCGAGATCTCCGGAGCCGATCTGCTGGCCGCCGGCGTGCCGGAGGGCCCGGCCATCGGACGGGCGCTCGAGGAGACGCTGCGGCGGAAGCTCGACGGCCTCGTCTCTGGCCGCGAGGAGGAGCTCGATACGGCCCTGGTGCTGGCACGGGAGCACGCGCAGTGAGGCTGCCGGGCGCCACGGTCACGTTCACAACGCGCCAGGGCGGCGTGAGCGAGGGCCCGTACGAGTCGCTCAACCTGGGCATCCTCACGGACGACGACCCCATCCGCGTGCGCGAGAACCGCCGGATCGCCGCCGCGACGGCGGAGGTGGATCCGGAGCGGATGGCCATGGGGTGGCAGGTCCACGGCACGGAGATCCGCGACTGGACGGGTCGCGCCCCGGACCCCGGCTACGCGCACCCCGTGCCGGGCGGAGGCGACCTGGACAAGCTGGACGGCCACCTCACGCGGGATCCCGGTGTCGGCCTCCTCGTGCTCGTGGCCGACTGCTTCCCGGTGGCGCTCTCCGACGGCGAGCAGGCGGCGATGCTCCACTGCGGCTGGCGGCCGCTCGCGGGCGGCATCGTGGAGAAGGCGCTGGAGCGCTTCGACGGCGTGCCGGCCGCGGCCGTGGGACCCGGCATCGGCGGCTGCTGCTACGAGGTGGGGGAGGAGGTGCTCGCCGCCTTCGCGGACGTCGAGGGGGCGGCCGCGGGGCGCCTGCTCGACCTGCGCGCGGTGATCGCCGCGAAGCTGGCCGCCGCGGGCGTCACCGACGTGCGGCACGTGGACCGCTGCACGAGCTGCGAGCCCGAGCTCTACTTCTCGCACCGGCGCGACGGGGGCGTGACCGGCCGCCAGGCGGGCATCATCGTGCGCGATGGATCCTGAGCGCATACGGCGCAACCTCGAGCGCGTGCGCGAGCAGATCGGCCCCGAGGTCGAGATCCTCGCGGCGACCAAGTACGTCGAGGCGGATGACCTCCCGGTGCTGGCCGAGGCGGGCATCGAGCTCGTGGGGGAGAACCGCGCTCAGGACCTGCTCGCCAAGCAGGAGGCCCACGGCGACCTGTTCACCTGGGACTTCATAGGCCGGCTGCAGAGCCGAAAGGTGAAGGAGGTGGCGCCGAACGTGCGGCTGATCCACTCGCTGGCCTCCGAGTCGGCGGCCAGGAAGCTCGAGGAGCACCGGGCGCGGGAGGTCCTCGTCCAGGTGAACGTGGCCGGGGAGGAGGGCAAGGCCGGGATCGAGCCGGGCGGGCTGGGTGAGTTCATCGCGAGCTGCCCCGTGCCCGTGACCGGCCTCATGACGATGCCGCCGTTCGTGGAGCGCCCCGAGGACAACCGGCGCCACTTCGCCCGCCTAGCCGAGCTGGCCGGCGAGCACGGCCTCGAGCGCCTCTCGATGGGAACGACTCAGGACTACATCGTCGCGGCGGAGGAGGGAGCCACCATCGTGCGCCTGGGCTCGGTCCTGTACGACGAGCACTGAGGGAGGCGGTCCCGGGACGCCCCCTCACTGCCGCCGTTCGCCGGCATAACCAACCCGTTCGAAGAAATCCGCGATCGCGTTCGACAGCCGCGCGCCCTGCCATGCCAGCGGCGAGTCGCCCCTGTCCTCCACCAGCAGCTCGCAGTTCGGGAGCTTCCGGCAGTACTCCTCGGCCACTCCGAGCGGGTGGAGCCAGTCGGAGTCGTCCTGTGAGCCCACGACCAGCACCGGCACCTCGAGCTCGGAGAGCGCGTCGAGGCCCTTCCAGGCGATCGAGCCGGGGATCTCGCGCAGCGCGTCCGCCACGGCGCTGAGATCGGCATGGCGCTCCATCCGCTGTCGCGTGGCCTCGCGGGCCACGTCGCGCCAGCGCTCGGGGAGGTTGCCGGGCTGGGCCACCCTGATGAACTCCTCGATGCCGCCGTCCAGCGCCGTCGCGAGCTGCTCCCACGAGTCGCCGTCCACGTCGCCGGTGCGCGCGTAGCCCGTGTAGGCGGGCGTGATCTGCACGAGGGCCGGTACGCGCTCCGGGTGCTCCAGCGTGAACCCCATCGCCGTCGCCGCGCCCATCGAGCTGCCCACCAGCGCCGCGTTCTCGAGCTCGAGCTCCTCGAGCACCGCCTCGAGGTCGGCGGCGAGGTCCGCGTACGCGTAGCTCGGCGCGGGCTCGGAGGCGCCGTGGCCGCGGGCGTCGTAGGAGATCAGCCGGTAGCCGCGCTTCACGAGGGCGCGCGAGCCCTGGACCACGTTCCGGCGCGTGGCCGACAGCCCGTGCAGCAGCACCACGGGCGGCCCGTCGCCGAGTATCTCGCCCTTCAGGGTGAGGCTGCCGGCGCCGGGCAGCTGGCGCAGGACATGGAACTCGCTGGCCTCCACGGGCCTAGATTCGCAGCGATCGAAGAGGTTTGCCGGAGGGTGTCCGGCGGGCACTTGCTCTCAACCTAAGGAAAGGGGGGAAGCATGTACATAGGCGTCGGAGCACTGATCCTCATCATCCTGCTCATCATCTTCGTCTTCTAACGCCGTCTAGCGAGGCAGTGGCTGCCAGGACGGCGAGCCCAGGTGGATCTCCTGGCCGCTCTCCGTCTGGCCGCCGTCGAGGATGCGCCGCGTTCCGCGGCCGTTCGACCGCATGACGTACAGGTCGCCATCTCTGATGAACGCGATGAACCGCCCGTCCGGCGAGCACGCCGGCTCAGCCCCGCCGTGAGTGGTCAGCGCCCGGTGAGCTCCGGTGGCGGCGTCGGCCACATGGACCTGGTACTCGTCCGTCAACGCGTACCCGAACGCGATCTTGCTGCCGTGCGGCGACCAGTCGGGCATCGCGGGCGACGACGCGTTGAAGCGGTCCCGGACGAGCCGTCGCAGCCGCGTGCCGTCGGGCCGGACCGTGTAAAGCCCGTCGTCCACGAAGGGCGCGTTGAAGGCGTCGTCGTCGTTCGCGAAGGCGATGATCCCGGTCTGGGACCAGGCGGAATCGAAGCTCGATCGCTTCGAGGTGACGCGGCGCACGCGCGTGCCGTCCGTCCGCGCGGTGAACAGGCCGTCCTCGCCTGGGAACAGGAGCCGGCGGCCGCTCGGCGCCCACGCGGGCGTCGGGTAGCTGCCCACCAGGTGGGGCACCTCGCGTAATCCCGTCCCGTTCGCGCGCACAACCGCGAACATTGGCCCTATGTTGCGGGCGCCGAAGGCCAGCCGCCGGCCGCTCGGCGACCACGCCGGGAAGAAGTGCAAGCAATCTCCGGAGGGGCAGGTGCCGAGCGCGCGCCGCCCCCGGCCGCTGGGCAGGATCGTCTCGATCGTCGACGAGATGGTCTCGCCCCGCTCGCGCGGCTCGACGGTGAAGGCGATCCGGCCGTTCCTTCCGGGGAAGGCGGCGTGGGCGGGGAGGGCGAGGGCGAGCACGAGCACTCCCGCGACGGCCGCGAGAACCGCCGACTCAGGGAGCCTGGCTCGCTTTCTCATCGCAAAGCGGTCCTTCCGCCCCAATGCTACGTCTCCAGACCGGGCTGGCGCTAGGCTTCCGGGCGACAAGGAGTTTCCTCCTTACGCTCGAACCTCTCGGTCGTATGGCGCTTCGCGACACATGGCATCGCACCCTCGTCTACTTCGGCTTGGCCGAGGAGGAGGATCCGCGCTACGAGGCGATCCCCGACGCCGAGCCGGAGGCTGAGCTGGAGGACCGCTACCGGGACCGACCGAACGTTCGCCGGCTCCAGCGCCGCCGCCGCGACGAGTTCGACGACATCTTCGCCGACGAGCCGCGCGGCCGCGAGACACGCGTGCTGCGCTCCGTTGGCGGAAACGGCTCGGCACGAGGCGGGGACATCCAGGTCCACCTGGTGATCCCGAAGAGCTTCAACGACGCCCAGCAGATCGCCGACCAGTTCAAGGACGCGGTCCCCGTGATCCTGAACCTCCAGAGCACGGACACGGACCTCTCAAAGCGGCTGATCGACTTCGCGTCCGGGCTCACCTACGCGCTCGACGGCGGCATGCAGCGCATCGCCGACAAGGTGTTCCTGCTCACGCCGCGCAACGTCGAGGTATCGGCGGAGGAGCGCGCGCGGCTGATCGAGAAGGGCTTCTTCAACCAGTCGTGACGTTTGCGCGCCATCTGCTGGTGGCGTGCGTCGTGCTGCTGGTGGCTGCGGATGCCGCAGGGGCCGCTCGGCGCTGCGCTTGACGCATTCGGAGAGCCGAGCTCCCAAGCACGCGTCTTCAGCTGGGGCTGCCGGGTCAGCTGGCACGGACTGGGCGTGAAGATCCTGTTCGCGAACTTCGGAGGCGGCGGAGCGTGCAAGGAGAACCTCGGGAGATCGCAGACGGCCCGCGCATACGGAGACCGCTGGCGCACGGCAAAGGGCCTGCGAGTCACGCAGCCCTTGGCGCGCCTCAGGAGCCTCTATCCATCGGCCAGGCAGCACGGGCGTTCGTGGTGGCTCGTCACCGCTCTGAACCCCATCGGGGAGCCGCACCGCTATCCCGTGCTCGCAGCGGCGGTCCGCAGCGGACGCGTGCGGTCGTTCTCGTTGTTCATCGGCGCGGCGGGGGAGTAGCGGAGACGGCCGGATAGGCTTCCGGCGCAATGAAGCTGGGCCTCATCGGTGCAGGGAACATGGCGTCCGCGCTCGCTCGCGGGATCGCTGAGCCGATCCTCGTGCACGACGTAGACGAGGCCAAGGCGAGCGCGCTCGCCGAGGAGCTCGGAGGCGAGGCATTGGGCTCGAACGCCGAGCTCGCCGAGCGCGCCGACGCGATCGTGCTCTGCCACAAGCCCAAGCAGCTCGAGGAGGTCGCGAGCGAGGTCGGGGGCCGCGCGAGCGTGGTCGTCTCGATCCTCGCGGCCACGTCGACGGAGCGCCTGGCGGCCGCCTACCCCGGCGCCGCGATCTACCGCTTCATCCCGAACATGCCGACAGAGGTGCGGCGCGGGGTGCTCTGCTACGTGGCCGGGCCGGGCGCCGCCGACGGTCCCGAGGACGAGATCCTCGAGCTGATGGGCCGCACCGGCGCAGTGATCCGGCTCGACGACGAGCCGCTGATCGAGCCCGCCATGGCCCTGATGGCCTGCGGGCCGGGCTTCATGGCGCTCGTGGCGGAGACGTTCGCCGAGGCGGGCGCAGCGCACGGCCTCGATCCGGACGACGCGATGCGCATGGTCGTGGAGACGATGGGCGGCACGGCCGACTACCTGGCGCAGCACGACTACGACGGCCCGGCGCTACGGACGCGCGTGGCGACCCCCGGCGGCACCACGGAGCGCGGCCTGATCGCGCTCGAGGAGCGCGGCCTCCGCGATGTCACGCGTGCCGCCGTCGACGCCGTCGTCGAGGCCACGAGGTGAGCGTCTACCTGGCGATCACGCGCGGGGACGTGGCGGACTACGTCGACACCCTGGCGATCGTCTACCTCGTCCTGATCTTCGTCCGGATCCTCACGAGCTGGATCCCGCGGATGCCGTACAACCGCTATCTCGCCGCGGTCCTCCAGTTCATCAGCGACGTGACGGACCCCTACCTCAACCTCTTCCGGCGCTTCATCCCGATGGTCCGGATGGGCCCCGGCGCGCTCGACCTGAGCCCGATCCTCGCGACGATCGTGCTGATCGTCGTCAGCTCGATCGTGTCCGGGCTGATCAGGGGGTGAGCCGGGGAGGCCCGGCTGCGGCGATCGCGACGGCCGGGCTGGTCGTGGCGGTCGATCAGGTCACGAAGCAGCTCGCAAACTCGAACATCGACCGCGGGGACTCCGTGAACGTGTTCTTCGGGCTCGACCTCACCAACACCCGCAACACCGGCGTCGCGTTCGGCGCGCTCGAGGGTGGCGGCCTCGTCGTGGCGGTCCTGATCGGGCTCTCGCTGGCGCTGCTCGTCGGCTACTTCCTGGCGAACCGCGAGACGCCGTGGCTGTGGCTGCCCGTGGGGCTGCTGCTGGGCGGCGCGCTCGGCAACCTCGCCGATCGCGCCCGAGAGGGCGCCGTCATCGACTTCATCGACCCGGTGGCCTGGCCGGCGTTCAACGTCGCCGACGCCTGCATCGTCCTCGGCGTACTGTCGCTCCTGTGGGTGGTGGAGGGGAAACCGAGACGGACGCGCTCGAGCTGAGCGCGGGGCCCGAGGACGCGGGGCTGCGGCTCGACGCCTTTCTGGCGGCGCGCGCGGCGGCGCCGTCGAGGGCGGCCGCGCAGCGGCTGATCGAGGGCGGGGACGTGACCGTCAACGGGGCCGCCCAGCCGAAGAACCACCGCATCGAGGAGGGGGCGCGGGTGCTCGTCGCCGCCCCAGGGCCCGCCACGGCGCCGGCTGGGCCGGACAGCGTGCCATTCGAGGTCGTCTACGAGGACGAGCACCTGATGGTCGTGGACAAGCCGGCGGGGGTCGTCACACATCCCGCTGCCGGCCATCGGGGAGCGACGCTTGCCGAGGCCCTGGCGGGCCGCGCCGCGGGCGGCGAGCACCCCGAGCGCGCCGGCATCGTCCACCGGCTCGACAAGGACACATCGGGGCTGCTGGTGGTGGCCCGCTCGGACGAGGCGCTCGCGGCGCTCCAGCGCATGATGAGGGCGCGCGAGGTGACGCGCGGGTACACAGCGCTCGTGGCCGGGCACCCGGACGCCGAGAGCGGCACCATCGACGCCCCGATCGGCCGCGACCGCGGCAACCGCACCGTGATGTCCACCAGGACCGACCGAGCCCGGCAGGCGGTCACCCATTTCGAGGTCGTGGAGCGGCTTCCGCGCACCGCTCTGCTCCGCGTCCGGCTCGAGACGGGCCGGACCCACCAGATCCGCGCCCACCTCGCGGCGATCGGCCATCCGGTGGTCGGAGACCGCCACTACGGAGGCTCGGCGAGCGGCCGCCGGATCGGCCTGGAACGGCAGTTTCTTCACGCTTCGTCATTGATGTTTAGGCATCCGTTCACCAGGGAATGGGTGCGGTGCGAGTCCAAACCACCCGTCGAGCTCAGTCATGCACTTGACACCGCTCGACGGGAGCCAGTCTCCGGAGGGCCAGACGGGGGCTGAGACATACGAGCGAGGCGGTCTCCGGACCGCCTCGTCTCGTTCTTGGACTCGATCTGCCCGCCGTCGCTGACACCCGGGCAGTCGAACGACGGGCATTGAGGAGTTCGACAATCCTGGATTAGCCACCCATACGGTGGTCTATCCAGGATTGCCTGCCTTCTTCGATGCCGTCGTTGGCCGGCGGAGGGGGCCGGGACGGCCGTCATGGCTATCCTCTACCGCCGTACGGCAAGCTACCCCGCTGGACCACAGCGGCCGCGGCCCTGCCCGGGACAAACGCCCGGGTCTGCGAGCCGGCCGGCGGGCGGACGTCCATAACACTCAAGGGAGCAACTCTTTGGCCACCGAGATCGGCATCAGGGAGCTGCTGGAGGCCGGGGTCCACTTCGGCCACCAGACGCGCCGCTGGAATCCCAAGATGCGCCGCTTCATATTCGGCGAGCGCGGCGGGATCCACATCATCGACCTACAGAAGACCGAGCGCCTGCTCCACCAGGCGCAGGAGTTCGCCGGCGAGCTGACCGGCCGCGGCGGGACGATCCTGTTCGTAGGCACCAAGAAGCAGGCCCGCGACGCGATCAAGGATGCCGCCAACAGCTGCGGCATGCCCTACATCGACCAGCGCTGGCTGGGCGGTCTCCTCACCAACTTCCAGACCATCAACAAGCGCATCCGGCGCCTGCACGACCTCCGCGACTGGACCGAGTCGGGGACCATGGAGCTCCTGCCTGTCCGCGAGCGCATCGCCGCGATGTCCGAGCGCGACAAGCTCGAGACGAACCTCGGCGGCGTGGCCGACATGCAGCGCCCGCCGGACGCGGTGTTCGTGGTCGACCTCAAGACCGAGGCGATCGGCGTCCGCGAGGCGAAGCGCCTCAAGATCCCGATCATCGGGCTGGTCGACACGAACTGCGACCCCGACCCGGTGGACTTCGTCATCCCGGGGAACGACGACGCCATCCGCTCGTGCAAGGTGATCATTGACGGCATCGCCGGCGTGGCGGCCGACAACGCACAGCGCTTCCGCGCAGAGGAGGAGGCCGCCAGGCGCGAGCGCGAGGAGCAGGAGCGCAGGGAGGCCGAGGAGAAGGCCCAGCGCGAGGCCGAGGAGCAGGAGCGCCGCGAGGCCGAGGAGCGCGCCCGCCGCGAGGCGGAGGAGGCGGGCTTCTCGCCCGACGAGCCCGCCACGCCGAGCGGGACGCGCCCCGAGGCCGCCACCGGCGCGGGCGCGCCGCGCGAGCGCCGTACCTTCGACCCTGACGAGGAGTCCTGATGAGCATCGCGGTCTCAGCCCAAGACGTGAAGTCCCTCCGCGACCGCACGGGCGCCGGGATCATGGACGCCAAGGCGGCCCTGCAGGAGGCGGGCGGCGACCTCGACAAGGCGATCGAGATCCTGCGCGTGAAGGGCCAGGCGTCGGCCGCCAAGCGCGGCGAGCGGCACGCGGCCGAGGGCGCGGTGGCGACCTACATCCACGCGGGCGGCCAGATCGGCGCCATGGTCGAGGTGGACTGCGAGACCGACTTCGTCGCTCGCACCGAGGAGTTCCAGGCGTTTGCCCGCGAGGTCGCGGTGCACGTCGCCGCCTCGAACCCGCAGTACATCTCGGCTGACGACGTGGACGAC
>Ga0126312_10000302_pt1 | contig 27341 bp, 22 predicted proteins | sample Plot104A_FD_92537 | JGI IMG/M metagenome (GOLD analysis project Ga0126312, IMG submission 92537) | Serpentine soil microbial communities from UC McLaughlin Reserve, CA, USA - Plot104A | ecosystem: Environmental > Terrestrial > Soil > Grasslands | place: USA: UC McLaughlin Reserve, Lake County...
CCGAGTTCCTCTCCGAGCACGCGCGCGCTCACGCGGACGCCGATCGGGCGCCACGCCTCTCGGTGGCCTCCGAGCCGCCCGCCGGTCTGACGGCGACGATCGCGTCGCGCAACCGCAGCGCGATCCTGCGTCGCATCCTGCTCGCGCTGGCGAGGCAGGACCATCCGGCCGACCGCCTCGAGGTGGTCGTCGCGCTGGACGGCAGCACCGACGACAGCGCGACGATGGTCCGCGCGCTCGAGCTGCCCTACGCGTTGCGCGTCGTCGAGCACGACCGCCGGGGGGCAGCGGCCACCCGGAACCGCGGGGCCGCCGAGGCGACCCAGCCGGTGCTCGTGTTCTTGGACGACGACATCGTCCCCGTGCCCGAGTTCCTCTCCGAGCACGCGCGCGCTCACGCCGACGCCGACGCGGAGCACATGGCCATGGGGTACTCGCGCCCGGTGATCTCCGCAACGGGGCTGTGGCCGTTCACCCTGCGCGCATGGTGGGCCGACCACTTCCGTCGTAAGGCCGCGGCCGGTCACCGCTGGCGCTTCACCGACGTCCTGGCGGGCAACGCGTCGCTGCCGCGGCGGCTGTTTGTCGACACTGGCGGCTACGACGAGGACTTCGGCGGGCGCCGCGAGGATTGGGAGCAGGGGGTCCGGCTGCTGCGCCGCGGCGTGCGCCTGAGCTACCTGCCGGCGGCCGAGGCCGCGCACCACCTCGACGTGCGCTTCGTCACCGCCGTGCGCAACGCGCGCCAAGAGGGCCGCGACGACGTCCGCCTGGCCAGCAAGCACCCCGACGTGGGGGCGTCGCTGCCGTTGATCCGCCTCGCGTCCGTGTTCACCCGCCGTCCGCGGCGGGCTGAGGCGATTCTCCACAGCCTGGCGCGACTCGAGCCTCTGCTGCCGGCGACGCTCGCCGCGCTTGACGCCCTGGAGGCCGCACAGCTGCGCCGCCGATGGAAGCAGCTCGCCGAGCGCGTCCTGCTGCGCTCCTACGTCCTCGGGCTCCTGGAGGCCGTGCCCGACAGCCGCACGCTGGGCCGGCTGGTTCGCCAGGCGGCCGCGGCGGCCGAAGGCGAGTCGCTCGCGCTCTGGCTTGATCGGCCCGCCCCGGTGGTGCCTAGCTCGGGCCTCACTCCGGCCAAGCTGCTCATCGGCCACGCCGGCCGGCCGCTGGCCGCGGTGCCGGCGGTGCCGCCGGGTGGCCAGTGGGACTGGCGCGCGTTGAGCGAGCGCGTGGTGCGCGAGGCGGCCGAGCCGGCGCTGCTGGCGCTTGCGCTATCCGAGCTCGATGCGGGCGCGCGGCCTCAGCCCTCGCTCGAGGATGAGCTACGAGGCGACCGCGTATGATCGGCGCCGAGCCAGTCCAGCCGAGGTGGCGGACCACCCGCCGGCCAGTCGGGTCCCAGCGGCAGCAGCCGCTCGCCGACGGCCATCCCGGCCGCGAAGCGCAGGTCGCGCCGACTGCGGTAGCGCGTCGCGCAGGCCAGATAGACCATGGCGGCGCGACCGCGCTGACCCTTGCGGCGGTAGGCCGAGGCGATCCACCGCCACCAGAGCTGGCTGCCGAGCGGGCGCCCGGCAGCAGCCGTCAACTGGCGGTGCTTGCGCCGGAGGACTCGGTACTCGCGCAGCATGGCGTCGAGGTCGAGGTGCATGTTGCCCTCGTGCTCGGTGTAGGCGACCAGCAGCTCGGGGCACGGAACCGGCCGCCCGATCTCGACCAGCCGCAGCCACAGGTCCCAGTCGGCGAGGATCGAGAGGTCGGGGTCGAAACCCCCTACCCGCCGCAGCGCGTCGGTCCGGGCCAGCACGCAGGAGGGCGAGCCGATCCGGTTTCCGTCCAGCAGGTCGGCGCGCAGTGCCTCGCCGTCGGTTGGCGCGGGCAGCACGCGTTGGATGCGGCGCCCGGCATCGACCGCGACGGCTCCCGCATAGACGAGGACGGCGGCCGTCGCTCCCGGTGCGGCGAGCTGGGCGCGCAGCTTGCCTGGCGCCCACAGGTCGTCATCGTCGAGGAAGGCCACCCACGGGCCGCGGGCGGCCTCGATGCCGCGGTTGCGCGCACCGGAGACGCCGAGGTTGACCTCGTTGCGCAGCACGCGCAGCCGCCGGTCCTCGATCGCTTCGAGGCGCTGAGGCGTCTCGTCGGTGGAGGCATCGTCGACGACCACCACCTCCACCGCCACTCCGCGCTGGTCGAGCGCGGAGGCGACCACGCCAGCAACGAGGTCGGCGCGGTTCCGGGTCGGGATGACCACGGTGACCCCGGGGGCACGCGGATCCTGCGTCGACATGAGACGGAGAGGCTACGCAGCGTCGGGGGCACCGGGCCATGAGCGGGGCGCCCGAGGTCAGCGTCGTGGTCCCGACCCGCAACCGGTGGGCGCTGCTGGAGCGGACCATGGCCAGTGCGCTCGCTCAGCAGGACGTGGCGCTCGAGCTGCTGGTGGTGGACGACGGCTCGACCGACGAGACTGCGGCGCGGCTGGCGGAGCTGGCCGACCCGCGCGTGCAGGTTCTGCGCCTCGAGGGTGGGGGCGGCCCCGCACGCGCCCGCAACGCCGGCTTGGCGATCGCGCGCGGCACCTGGGTCGCGTTCCTCGATGACGACGACCTGTGGTCGCCATGCAAACTGCGCTCTCAGCTCGACGCCGCCGCGCTGGAGGGCGCGACCTACGTCTACGGCGCGGCGGCGGTTTTCGACCACCACTGCGGCGTGCGCGAGGTCATCGCCGCGCCCGATCCGGGCACCGTGCGCCGGGAGGTCCTGTCGCGCAACGTCATCCCCGGCGGCTGCTCGAACCTCATCGCGCGGACTGAGGCCGTGCGCGCGGTGGGTGGATTCGACGAGCGGCTGTGGACGCTCGCCGACTGGGACCTCTGGATCCGCGTGGCCCAGACGGGGCCCGGAGCCGCGTGCCCGGACATCCTGGTCGGCTACCGGCGCCACCCCGACAGCATGGTCCTGCGCGGCGCGGCCGACGCCGTGGCGGAGCTGACGCTGCTCATGGCCAAGCACCGCGAACTCGCGCGGAGCGCGGGGGCCCGGCAGGGGCCGAGCGCGACCTACCGCTACTTCGCGCGCGCACACCGCCGAGCCGGGCGTATGCGGCACGCCGCGCGCCTCTACCTCGCCGAAAGCACCGTGAAGACGTACGTCTCGGAGATACTGTGGAAGCTTGGCGTGCGTTCGCGCAGGGAGGTGCGGAGTCTGAGCCTCGAGGGCTCTCGAGGGCATCAAATGTCCTGAAGATCGAACCCGCCCGCGCCCCCATCGACCCCCTGACCGACCGCGGCCGCACGGACGAGGAGCTCGACCCGCTTCAGATGACGCGCCCATGCGAGGCTCGCTTCGAGCTCGGCGTGACTTGCTTCGCTGACGGCGGTCGCGGTGGCAACCGCCTCGTCGGCGGCCTCACAATCGTCGGGGCGCTCGGCGGCTCTGTCGATCGCCGCGCGCGCCGCATGCTCGAGGTCGTCCAGCATCGCCTGAGCCTCCATCAGCCGCCGTGCAGCCTCGACACCGTCGATATGCGCGTCCACGAGCTCGGCGATCAGCATGTCCTCCCTTGATCTCGCGCGATGTGCAGGTGGGTCGACTCCGCCGGCTCCGGAGCCGGATGCGGAAGGCGTCATGCTTTATAAACGTGCGGTCTCTCGCCTCCTTCTGCGCCGCCTGAAATCCAGAAGAACTCCGCCCGCCGAAGCGTTTAACAGGGAAGGGCGAACCAAGGCGGATTCGGATGAGTACTTGCGTGGTGACGGGCGGGGCCGGCTTTCTCGGCTCCCATCTCTGCGAAGAGCTGCTGCGACGCGGCAACTGCGTCGTATGCGTCGACAACTTTGAGACCGGGACGCTTGCGAACATCGAGCACCTTCGCATGCCTGAGTTCGTGCACCTACACGCCGACATCATCAAGCCGTTCGTCGTAGAAGAGCCCGTCGACTTCGTGTACCACTTCGCGTCGCCCGCCTCGCCCATCGACTACTTGCGTCTACCGCTCCACACGCTGAAGGTGGGCGCGTACGGGACCCACAACGCACTTGGGCTGGCGAAGCAGCATCGCGCGCGCTTTCTTGTCGCGTCCACCTCGGAGGTATACGGCGACCCGCAGGTACACCCGCAGCCTGAGTCCTATTGGGGCCACGTCAACCCAATTGGACCACGAGGCGTTTACGACGAGGCGAAGCGCTACGCCGAGGCCCTGACGATGGCCTACCACCGCCACCAGGGACTCGACACGGTGATCGTGCGGATCTTCAACACCTACGGCCCGCGGATGCGACCGCACGACGGTCGCGCCATCCCCACCTTCCTTCGTCAGGCGCTGCAGGGCCTGCCGATCACCGTGTTCGGCGAAGGCAGCCAGACCCGGTCCTTCTGCTACGTCTCGGATCTCGTGGACGGCGTCATCCGGCTGGCCGAGTCGGGCTACCACTCTCCGGTCAACATCGGCAATCCCGACGAGTTCACGCTCACGGCGCTCGCCGAGACCGTGATAGAGGTCACCGGCTCGAGCTCTGAGATCGTTCATGAGGCGCTTCCGACGGACGATCCGCAGGTGCGCCGCCCGGACATCGCGCTCGCGCGCGACCTGCTCGGGTGGGCTCCGAAGGTGACGCTTGAGGACGGACTGCTGCGGACGATCGAGTCGATGGGCGTCGAGCGCCTCGTCGGCTCGGCCTAACTGCGCCATGTGCGGCGTCGTCGGCTACGTCGGCCAACGGCCCGCCCGCGAGGCGCTGCTCGCCGGCCTGGAGCGCCTCGAGTATCGCGGCTACGACTCCGCGGGCCTGTCCGTGCTGCGCAACGGTCAGGTCGAGACGCTGCGCGCGGTCGGAAACCTGAGTGCTCTGCGCGAGAAGGTACGCGGCGGTTCCGATCGCGCGTCAGGGACCATCGGCATCGCGCACACCCGCTGGGCCACTCACGGGGGGGTCTGCGAGGCCAACGCCCACCCGCACACCGACACGGCGGGCCGCGTCCACGTGGTGGTAAACGGCATCGTCGAGAACTACGTCTCCCTGCGAGGCCCGCTGGCAGCGAACGGGGCGGTGTTCGCTTCGGCCACCGACGCCGAGGTCATCGCGCATCTCGTCGCTGCCGAGCTCAACGGCGGGGGGCTGGTCGAAGCGGTGCGTCGCGCCTGCGCGCAGCTGAGCGGGCACTATGCGTTCGTCGCGCTGACCGCGGAGCACCCCGACATGCTGGTCGGAGCGCGCCACGAGTGCCCGCTCTTGGTCGGCTGCGGCGACGGCGAGCGCTACCTGGCCTCGGCCACCCCAGCCTTCCTGCGCCACGCTCGGCGCGCGCAGCTAATCGAGGACGGCGAGGTCGTGGCGATCCAGGCGGACCGGGCCCAGTTCTTCACTGCGCGAGGGCGTGCCGTGCGGCGACGCGTCGCGCAGCTGGATGGCGACGTCGAGGTCGCCGAGAAGGGCGGCTACGAGACCTTCATGCTGAAGGAGATTCACGAGCAGCCCGAGGCCATTGCCGCCACCACCGCCGGGATCGTGCATGACGGGGGTCTGGACCTTCCTTCGCTGGGCGCAATCGACGACGAGGTGCTCGCGCGTTGCCGGCGTGTCGTGCTGGTCGGCTGCGGGACGTCGTATCACGCGGCGCTGATGAGCCGGTACTTGCTCGAGAGCTGGCTACGCATACCCGTCGAGGTCGACATCGCGTCGGAATACCGGTACCGCGCGCCGGTCGTCGGGCCGGACGATCTGGTGATCGGCATCACGCAGTCGGGCGAGACCGCGGACACGCTGGCGGCGATGCGCCTGGGCCGGCACCACGGCGCGAAGGTCCTGGCGATCACGAACGTTGTCGACTCGCGGGCGACCCGCGACTCGGACGGTGTGCTGCTCACGCGCGCCGGAATCGAAATCGGAGTTGCGGCGACCAAGACTTTCATGGCGCAGGTTGTGGCGTTCTACCTGCTCGGGCTGCGCATGGCAGAGCTGCGCGGGGTGCTCGAGCCCGAGCGGACACGGGCGCTGATCGCCGCGATCAGACGGCTGCCCGAGTCGATCGCCGACGTCCTCGGAGGCGCGACCAGCGCGGCGGTGGAGCGCATCGCCGCGCGGCACCACGGCAAGGACTTCTTCCTCTACCTCGGCCGTCATCTCGGGCTCGCAACGGCACTGGAGGGAGCGCTCAAGCTCAAGGAGATCGCCTACGTCGCTACCGACGCGTACGCCGCCGGTGAGATGAAGCATGGCCCGCTCGCGCTGGTGACCGAGGGCACGCCCGTCATCGTCATCGCCACCGATTCACCGGTCCTCGACAAAACCGTGTCGAACATGCAGCAGGTGAGGGCGCGCGGCGCGCACGTGATCGCTGTCGGCACGGAGTACAGCGGCGCGATCTCAGAGCACGCAGACGACGTGCTCGCCGTGCCGGCGACCGACTGGATGATCCAGCCGCTCCTGGCGGTGGTTCCGCTCCAGCTCCTGGCCTACCGGATCGCACGCCTGCGCGGACTGAACGTCGATCAGCCACGAAACCTCGCCAAGACCGTCACCGTCGAGTAGCGCCGGCTGTGTCAGCTGCGGGCTCGGCAAGACCTCGCAGGCGCCGCGGAAGGATCGGCACGCGACGATCGTTCTTGGAGCAGTCGCTTTCGCCCGCCGATGGCCTGGCGCCGTGGAAGACGAACGAGATTCACACGCCGGGGAACGCCGGCGCGCTCCCCACGACGATTGGACGAGAGTTGGAACTGCATGACGTCGCGCGCCGCATCTTCGGCCACCACTGGCGGCTGATCGCCTGTTTCGTGGCTCTTGGCCTGGCCGCCGCTGTACTGACCACACAGGGGAAGACAGAGAGCTATACGGGATCGACGCGGCTTGCGTTCGGCACCAAGGATCCGGAAAACCGTGCGGAGTCGGAGTCGATCGCGGATACCGCGGCCGCGATCGCGACGAGCCCAGCCCAGGTGCGGAGGGCCCTGGCGGCTGCGCACGTGAGCGGCCGTGACGCGGACGACGTCGCCGAGGAAAAGGTCTCGGTCCAGGGACTCGGGTCGTCGGGCATCGTGGAGCTCTCGGTCAGCGATCGAGACCCGAGGGTTGCCGCGGCAATCTCCACTGCGCTCGCGCGAGAGGTGATCCGCGCGCGGCTGAACGTCACGAACGGTCAGCTCCGCGTCGTGCTCGCGCGGCTCGATCGACGAGCCAGCCAGCTGGACAGGCGGATCGCCCTGCTCGACCGACGGCCCCACAACCCGCGCGCCGTGTCCCGTCGGGACTCGCTGATCCAGCAGCGCACCGACCTCTCATCCGCGCGAACCACGGCATTCTCGGCCGACGCGCAACGGCCGAAGCCGGCGATCATCAGCGCAGCCACACCGCCACAGGACGCGGACGCGAGCGGTGGATTGCTGAACATCGCTCTCGGCGGACTGCTCGGGCTCATCGTCGGCGTCGGGATCGCCGCGCTGCTCGAGACGATTCGCCCGACGTTGGTCGGTCGGACCGCGGTCGCGCAGCAACTGGATGCCCCGTTCCTCGGCGCACTGCACGCGAACTACAACGGGATCGGCACCGCACCCGATACGGCCGCCGTCACGAGTCGCCTCGGACTGGCGGCGAAGGCCGCGCGTGTCAGCAAGGTCCGTGTGGTGTCGCCGGAGCCCGACTTCGATCTGGGTCGCTTGACGGGCGGCGTCGACCCGCCCCTGCCGATCGAGCCCTTCAGCGTGATCAATCCCCCGCTGAGCAACGGGGTGCCAACCGGCTTCGTCGTCGTGTCACCGGCCACGCTCAGGAGAGCCGAGCTCGACGAGGTGCAGGAGCTTCTCAGGATCGCTCCCGGACCCCTGCTCGGTGTCGTCACGTATCCCACGGAGGATGGAAGCGGCGTGCGGCGACTCCTCCGCAAGGTCACCGAACTGCCGCGCGACAAGTTCAAGGCATCCGTATAGGGCGCGAGGTCATGCGGTTCGCCGGGCCAAGAGCTCAGATCTACTGATCGTGATGACAGGAAGGTTCCATCGATCGCGGGCACCCCGCGTGAGCGACCTGACGGTCCCCGCGCCCGAGCCGGAGCTCGTGACCGACAGCGCATGCGCCCCGCGCGCACGGTCGGCCGCGGAGCACGTGGGGACGGCGCGCAACCGTGGCAGCCGCTGGTCGCGGGACGCGCTCAGCGCCTTCCTCAAGCGCGCGTTCGACGCGCTCGTGGCCTCCGTGCTGCTGCTTGTGCTCGCACCGCTGCTGCTCGCGCTCGTCGTGCTGGTGCGGCTGGACTCGCCGGGACCGCCGTTCTTCCGCTGTGACCGGGTCGGCTATCGGGGCCGGCCAATACGCATGCTGAAGTTTCGCAAGATGCGCGTCGGCGCCTCCGGGTTGCCGCTCACCACGGCCCAGGACGAGCGCTTCACGCGCATCGGACGCTGGCTGACCGCGTACAAGCTTGACGAGCTGCCACAGCTCTGGCATGTGGCCACCGGCGAGATGAGCCTCGTCGGCCCGCGACCGGAGACGCGGGAGTTCGTGGACCTCTACCCGCGCGAGTACCACGAGGAGATCCTTCGGGTGAGGCCCGGAATCATTGGGCTGACGCAGCTCGCATTCGCCGAAGAGAACCGAATCCTTCGCAGCGAAGACCCGGTCGGCCACTACGTCGAGAGCATTCTCCCTCAGAAGGTCGGCCTCGACCGGTTGTACGCCTCTCGCCGCGGCCTTTGGCTCGACCTTCGGATCCTGTTCTGGGCGGTGGTCACGGTGATCCTGCGCAGGCCGGTGGCGGTGAACAGGTCAACGGCAGCGTTATCCCTTCGTCGGCGTTAGGAGAATCGTGTCTGTCAGCGAGGAGGACTACGTGACCGGGTCTCGACCACAGGCTGCCGCGACGGCGGCGGTGAGTGTTCAAGAGCGGCCGGTGGTCTGCGTGCAGGGACTCGGGTTCGTCGGTACCGCGATGGCGCTTGCCACGGCAAATGCCCGCACCGCCGATGGAGCGCCATGCTACGACGTCGTGGGGGTGGAGCTCGACAACGAGACGGGGCACGAGCGGGCACGCGCGATCAACGAAGGGCGCCTGCCGATCGCGTCCGCCGACCCGCGAATGGCTGCGGCGCTCGCCGATGCGCTCGAGACCGGCAACCTCCTGGCTACCACGGACCCCGAGGCGTACACGCGCGCCTCTGTCGCGGTCGTCGACATCGCACTTGACTTGACGCTTGACAACGGCGCGCCGACCGTCGACTTCACCGGCTTGCGGGCCGCGATCCGGTTGCTGGCGACCCGGCTGCCGACCGGCTCCCTCGTCGTCGTCGAAACGACCGTCCCGCCGGGCACCTGCCAGAACGTGATCGCTCCGGAGATGGAGGACGCGCTTGCAGCGCGCGGACTTCCGCCGGACTCGCTGTTGCTTGCTCACGCGTATGAGCGCGTCATGCCGGGTGCCGACTACCTGGACTCGATCGTCAACTTCTGGCGCGTCTACGCCGGGCGCACGCCGGAGGCGGCTGACGCGTGCGAGCGCTTCCTCCAGAACGTCGTCAACGTCGGGGCTTATCCCCTGACGCGCGTCGGATCGACCACGGCGTCGGAAATCGGGAAGGTACTCGAGAACAGCTACCGGGCTACGACGATCGCCTTCATGGAGGAATGGGGCCGGTTCGCGGAAAGCGTCGGCGTCGACCTCTTCGAGGTGATCTCAGCCATCCGGGTGCGCCCTACCCACGCCAACATGCGCCAGCCGGGCTTCGGCGTCGGCGGGTACTGCCTGACGAAGGACCCACTGTTCGCCGAGTACGGCGCGCGTGAGCTGTTCGGGCTGGACGACGTTCGTTTCCCGTTCTGCCGCCAGGCCGTCGAGATCAACAGGACTATGCCGCTGGTCACGCTGGACAAGGTCGACGAGCTCCTCGGTGGCCTTCAGGGCAAACGCGTTCTGCTGCTCGGTGTCTCGTACCGCCAAGGCGTCGGCGACACGCGTCACTCGCCGTCAGCGGTATTCGTCTCACATGCCCGCGAGCGCGGCGCAGACGTCGTGGCGCACGACCCGATGGTCAGCAGCTGGCACGACGACGAAACGCTGCCGCCGGACCTTCCGGCGCCCGCCGGCTTCGACGCTGTCGTGTTCGCGGTGCCTCACCTCGAGTACCGCGACGTGGACCTGGAACTCTGGCTCGCCGACGCCCGGCCGCTGGTGCTGGACGCCAACGACGTGTTGAGCGTCGACCGGCTGCGCCGGCTCGCGGCAACCGGCTGCAGGGTCTGGAGCATCGGCCGCGGACCGATCGCAGCATGAAGAAGGCACTGATCACCGGCGGCAGCGGCTTCATCGGCAGTCACCTGGCCAGGCGGCTGCTCGACGACGGCTACGCGATCGACCTCATGGACAACTTCTCGCGCGGGCGGCGCGACGAGGATCTCGAGACGCTCATCAACGAGCCCGGAGTTCGCCTCATAGAACGCGACCTCCTCGAAGCAGAGGCCCTCGCCGGAGAACAAGACGATTATCGCCTGATCTTTCACCTGGCCGCGATCGTCGGTGTCGCAAACGTCCTCGACGGCCCCTACCGCGTGCTCGAGGACAACGCCGTGCTCCTGATGCGAGTCCTCGACTTCGCGCGCCGGCAGCGCGCACTCGAACGGTTCGTGTTCGCCTCGACGAGCGAGGTTTACGCCGGAAGCCTCGAGCTCTCGCTGCTGCCCGTGCCCACGCCGGAGACCGCGCCGATCGCTCTTCCGAGCCTGGCCCACGCGCGCACGTCGTACATGCTTTCGAAGCTGTACGGGGAAGCGCTCTGCCTTCAATCAGGCCTGCCTGTCACGCTCGTGCGCCCCCATAACGTGTATGGGCCACGGATGGGCCTGGCGCACGTGATCCCCGAGTTGCTCCAGCGCGCCCACGAGACACCGGACGGCGGGACACTCGGCGTCTTCTCGGTCGACCACCGGCGGACGTTCTGCTACGTCGACGACGCGGTGGAGATAGTGAGCCGCGTCGCGCAGTCGCCACACTGCGTCGGGGAAGTGCTCAACGTGGGCAGCCAACGCCCGGAGGTCCGGATCGGCGACCTGGCCCGGGTCGTGTTGGAGATCGTCGGGAGGGAGGCCACGATCGAACCACTGGCCCCCACCCCGGGATCACCCAGCCGTCGCTGTCCAGACGTGTCGAAGGCAACAGAGCTCACCGGACACGAAGCGAAGGTAAGCCTGGAACAGGGGATCCGCTCGACGTACGCGTGGTACCGCGAGCGGGTGTTCGCACCCGCCGCCTGAGCCATGGCTCCGACGCGCCGACGGGCGCAAATTTAGGCGTATCCCAAGCGTTCTCTAACTGAAGTAAGTCGCGACCGCGACGCAGGACGCTATCGCCGCACTCCCCTACATCAGCTGAGGGACCCTGATGAACGTAAGCAACGGACATGCCCGAAACGGCTGCAGTCCCGATGGGGACAAGCAAGCCGTAATCCTCGCCGGTGGCAAGGGAACACGCCTGGCGCCTTACACGACCGTGCTTCCCAAGCCGTTGCTTCCGATCGGCGACGAGCCGATCCTCGATGTCGTCATACGGCAGCTCTCCGACCACGGCTTCAAGCAGATCACGCTCGCGGTTGGCTACCTCGCGCACCTCATCGAAGCGGTGTTCCGTGACGGCTCGCATCTCGGTGTCGAGCTCCAGTACCACCGCGAGTCACATCCGCTCGGCACGGTCGGGCCGCTCGCGGACATGGACCACCTGCCCGACACGTTCCTGATGATGAACGGCGACGTTCTGACGACACTCGACTATGGCGAACTGTTCGACGCCCACGTCAGCTCTGGCAATGCTCTAACCGTGGCCACGCACCCTCGCAGCGTCACGAGCGACTACGGCGTTCTCGACCTGGACGGTCACAGTGGCGGGACGCGCCGGGTGGTGGGCTTCCGCGAGAAGCCCACGATCGACCACAGCGTGAGCATGGGGATCTACGTCGTCGAGCGCCGAGTGTGCGAGCACATCCCAGCCGACGAGCAGTTCGATCTCCCGGATCTCGTCTTGAAGCTGCTCGAGGCCGGCGAGGAGGTCGGGGCATATCCGTACGACGGCTTCTGGCTCGACATCGGACGCCATGAGGACTACGAGCAGGCGATCGCGCAATACGAGCCGCTCAGGAGCATGTTCGTACCGAGTGCGGCTGCCGAGCCGGCGCCCGCACGCCGCTTCTCGCGGAACGGCAACGGCAACGGCGCCTCGCACAACGGCAACGGCGCCTCGCACAACGGCAACGGCTCCTCGCCCGATGCGGAGGGCGCTCGATCGAACGGCGCTGCGGAGCTGCCGCGATGAGCAGCCCCCGAGGCGCTGCGACGGACATCGGGGAAGCGCCCCTCATCCCGCTCTTCGACGTCCGGCTGTCGGAGGCCGAGATCGCGGCGGTGGAGGAGACGCTGCGGTCGGGCTGGCTGACGATGGGCCCGCGGACAAGCGCCTTCGAGGCAAGCTTTGCGGATCATCTCGGCACCGAACACGCGGTGGCCGTGTCGAGCGGAACAGCCGCCCTGCACCTGGCGTGCCTCGCGGTAGGCGCCGGACCCGCCGATGAGGTGATCGTGCCGTCGCTGACGTTCGTCGCAACGGCCAATGCGGTGCGGTACTGCGGCGCGACCCCGGTGTTCGCGGACATCGTCGGCCAGGACGATCTCGGCATTGACCCGGACCACGTCGAGACGTTGATCACACCGCGAACCAAGGCGGTGATCGCGGTTCACTACGGCGGCTATGCAGCCGATGTGGAGCGGCTGTCGTCTCTATGCCGCCGGCACGGCATCGCGCTGATCGAAGATGCGGCGCACAGCCCGAGCGCGACTCCGACCGCGAGCGGACCGAAGGTCGGCACGTGGGGCGTCGCCGGCGCCTTCAGCTTCTTCTCGAACAAGGTGCTCGGCGCAGGCGAAGGAGGGCTGCTTGCCACCGACGACCCAGAGGTTGCCTCCTTTGCGCGGAGCCGCCGATCGCACGCAATGACGTCGGGAACCTGGGACCGGCATCGTGGCCATGCGCCGGGCTACGACGTCACCGGGCTCGGCTTCAACTACCGGCTCGACGAGATACGAGCAGCGCTGCTGCAGGCACGCCTACCAGGGCTGTCAGCGGACATCTCGGCGCGGCGTGCGGCCGTGCGCCGCTACCGGGCGATGCTGGGCGAAGTTTACGGAGTCACGCTGCCGTACACCGACGACGACGTCGAACACAGCTCTTGCTACGTCATGCCGATCATGGTCGAGGACGCGCACCTTCGCGATCGGCTGCGCGAACTGATGCGCGAGGCCGGCGTACAGACCAGCGTGCTGTACCCCGCGATTCATGAGTTCAGCGCATACGAAGACCCGGGACAGCCGCGGTTGCCGCGTACCGAGCATGCTGCGCGCACACAGCTGACGCTGCCGCTCTTCCCGCACATAACGGCACGCGACCAGGAGCGCGTCGTCAGCGCGCTTGATGATTCGCTGCTGAGGCTCGGCGCCACAGTCCACAGCCTCCTGTGAGCCAGCTGCACCCCGACAAGCGCGCGACGGTGCTCGACCCGCCGCGACCGGCCGCCGCGTGCGACACGTCCACGAATGGGCACCCGGGCGCGAGGATAACGTTGCAACGGCTCGCCCCTCTCGCCGACCCCGGTCGCAATCTGAGCGATCGCCTGAGCGCCTTCACCGTCGACGTCGAGGACTGGTACCAGTCGTGCGTCGATACGGACGCCCCGATCACCGACCGCGTCGTTCGCAACGTCGACCGGATGCTGGCGCTCCTCGCGGATCTCGACGTCAAGGGCACCTTTTTCGTCCAGGGGCGCGTGGCCGAGACCTTTCCCGGGCTCGTGAGGACCATGGCAGCGGAGGGGCATGAGATCCAGTCGCACGGCTACAGCCACCGTCCCCTGTATTCAATGGACCGGTCGGAGCTGCGGCGGGAACTCGAGTACGCCAAAGGCACCGTCGAAGATGCGTCCGGCACCTCCGTCGATGCCTTCCGGGCGCCCGACTTCTCGATTCTCGAGTCGAACCTCTGGGCGCTCGACGTGCTCGCGGAAGTCGGGTTCCAGGTTGACTCGTCTCTCTTCCCGGCACGCGCACCCCGATACGGGCTGCCCGGCTGGGAGCTCGGGCCTCACCGGCTCGAACTCCCGAGCGGAGCGCAGTTGCTCGAGGTGCCGGTCGCGATCTGGGCGATCGGCGCCGCGCGAGTACCCGTCGCCGGAGGCGGTTACTACAGGTTGCTGCCGCGCGCAGTCATCGAGCGCGGCGTGCGCGCGATACGGGAAAGCCAACGCCCGGTCGTCGTGTACTGCCACCCGTACGAGTTCAACCCCCGCGAGCTGGACGACTATCGCGGCCAAATCCCGTCGCGGCGCCGACTGTCCCAGAGCATGGGCCGGGCAGGCGCGATCGGGCGGATCGTGCATCTGTTGAAGACCTTTCCGTTCGGGCGCTTTGACGACACCCTGACCTCGTGGGGTGTGCTCTGAGCGGGCTGCCGGCGCGCCGGCAACCCGGCGCGCGGTACGGAAGAACCGCCCTGCATATGGCGTTCATCGACTAGTGACCGTGAGCGAAACTCCGCGCGGTGGGGTCACCCACCGATCTCCGAACGGCTCTGGCGTGTTCACGTCCAGGCGGCGCGTGCGCGTTGCGCACGTCGTGACACGGCTGATCGCGGGCGCGGGCGGGATCACGCTGCGGGGGGCGCTGGGTCTTGATCCGGACCGCTACTCGAACACGATTCTCACCGCGCAGGGCGGCCCACTGCTCGACCAGGCACGCGAGGCCGGCCTCGAGGTGATTCACCTCCGCCACATGGAACGCGGCCGCGGCATCTATCCGCGCGGCGACGTCCGGGGATACCGAGAGCTCACCGAGCAGCTCGCCGCCGGCGGCTTCGACATCGTGCACACGCACAGCGCGAAGGCGGGCGGCGTCGGCCGGCTGGCTGCGCGCCGAGTCGGCGTCGACGGGATCGTTCACTCGTTTCACGGCTTCCCATTCCATGATTTCCAGTCGCCGCCGGCGCGCCGCACATTGCTTGCGATCGAGCGGAACCTGGGCCGCATCACGGACTACTTCCTCACCGACGGCACTGCGGTCGCGGCCGAAGCGGTCCGGCTCAAGATCGCCCCTCCAGAGCGGATCCGGGCGATCGCGAGCCCGATCGATGCCGAGATCTCGCCGGCGACTGCAGCCCAGCGCGAGCATGGCCGCCGCTTGCTCGGTCTCCCCGTGACCTCGAAGGTCGTCGGCACGGCCGCCCGGCTCGACGGTCAGAAATCGCCCCTCGACATGGTCAAGGCGATCGCCATGCTGGACCGTTCCGACGTCTACATGGTTTGGGTCGGCGACGGCCACCTGCGCGGCGAGACCGAGCGCATGATCCGCCGAATGAGACTGGAGCACCGCTTCATTCTGCTGGGCCAGAGGTCCGACGTTCCGAGCCTGCTTCCCGCATTCGACGTGTTCGCGATGTCGAGCCTGTTCGAGGGGCTGCCATGCGCCGTGGTAGAGGCGATGGCCACGGGCATTCCCGTAGTCGCGACTGCGGTGAACTCGGTTCCCGAGATCGTGATCTCCGGGAGGACCGGTCTGCTGGCCCGGCCGGGCGACCCGGCCTCCCTTGCCCGCGCGCTCGCGCACATGCTTGATCACCCGGACGAGGGTGCGCGCATGGCCGCCGAGGCGCGCGCCCACATCGGAGACCGCTTCCGTCCCGAGGTCCTCGGCCGCGATCTCAGTGAGGTTTACGACTGGGTTCTGCGCGCGGGGCGCGACCGGCGACGGGGTACGTGATGGCCCGGATCCTCGAAACCGCCGGCGAACGAATTGCGGTCGAGTCGTCACTCAGCTGGGTTGCAGAGCTGATCGAGGAGGGAGCGAGCGGCGAGCTCCATGAGGGCGACGGCTCGAGCCCGTCGCTCGAGGTCGTCGTGGAAGCGGACCGGCGCCCGTTCCACGCCGCTGACTGGGAGCCGCTCACACGCAGCGCCTGGCGCAACGATGGCCAGGTGGTAATCGAAAACGCCTGCACGTCAGGGTTCGATCTTCACTTCGACGGTACGCGCGCCACGGGCCGGTTCACGTACCGCTGGAGGCCCCCGTTGCGCGACCGCGCCGTGGGGCGGCTTCTTCGGTCCCGTTTCCACCTACTCGCCCGTGCAGCTCTCATCCAGTACCCGGCGCTGTGGTGGGCGGGAATGCGCGGGCGCGCGCCCCTTCATGCCTCCGCGTGCACCGCCGGCAGCGCAACGCCGCTCATCGCAGCGCCGAGCGGGATCGGCCGGTCGACGCTCCTGTTCCGGGAGCTCGACCGCGGCGAGCATGCGACAGGGGACAATCTGACCGTCGGCGACGGAAGCACGGTCTGGGGCATGGTGGAACCGTTGCGTGTGGAAGGCGGTACCGGCCGTCGGATGCCGCATGGCCGACGCGAGATCAAGATGGACGGCCGCACCGACGCGCTGATGCCCGATAGCGTCGTGGTCCTGGAGCGTCGGCGGGTGGACCACCCGGAGCTCGTGTTGTGCGATCCGGTACGCGCAGCACGGTCGCTCGTAGCCAGCACGTACATGGCGGGCGAGTTGCGCCGCTATTGGGCCTTCGCCGCCACACTCGCGCTGGGAAGCGGACTCGGTCCGGCGCATTCTCGGGTCGCGGAGGTCGCGGACGAGTTCACAACCGCTCTGCCGTGCTTCTCGCTGGCGTGTGCGACCCCCCGCCAAACCGCGCTTTCGGAGCTCTTGATCAGAACGCACACGGAGGTTGGGACATGAGCGTAGAGATTGCGCACGCCGCCGCGGCGCGCGAGGACGCGAGCGGCGACGTCCGCGTATTCGACAGCAGCGACGCACCCGCAGATCCGCTCGCACTCCGCGCGCTCTCGAATGGCGTGGCAGGCGCCGACCTGGCGGCGCCAGCGGTGGCGCTTCCCGACTTCCATCACAAGGGTGACAAGGAGATGCCGTCGAGCATCGCGGTGGCTACGCGCGAGACGATCAGGCCGACGATGACCAGCGCCTCGCTGAACTGCGGCATGGCACTGGTGACGCTCGACGCCGACCGCCCCAGCGCGCGCCAGATCACCGATTTCTACAGCGGCGTCCGCGAGCGCTACCCATATCCCCCCTCGTATCGGCGCGACCTGAAGCCCGACGAGGTCGTCCGCTGCGCCGCGGAGGGATCGCACTTTGCCGTCGAGCGCTTCGGCGTGGATCCGGGCGACCTGGCCGGAGTCGAGGAAGGCGGTCGGCTGGATGTCGAGCGCTACGGCGGTATCGCGCGGGTGCGTCGCGAGCTGCCATGGTCGGTGGCCCAGCTCTCGCGCATCCGCTTCGGGACGATCGGCAAGAGCAACCACTTCATCGAGCTGCAGGAGGTCGACGAGGTCTTCGACCCCGTGGCCGCCGAACTGCTCGGCCTGCGCCAGGGCCAGATCACGCTCCAGTACCACGGCGGAGGCGGCTCGCTTCCCGGCGAGCTCGGACTGCTGTTCGGCCGGCGCAAGCGCTACCCGCGCCCGGTTCGTGCTCAGATGGCGGTGCAGAAGCCGCTGTACCACCTTGGCCGGGCGCGCTCCATCGAGCAGTTAAAGCTGAGGAGGTCGCTGTACTTCTCCGCCGACTGCCCACCGGTGGAGCGCGATGGCGACGAGGGCGAGCGGCTCATGCTGGCCAACGCCATGGCGATGAACTACGGCTTCGCGTTCAGGCTGTCGACGTACGCGAACCTCAAGGCGCTGCTGCGCGAGCACCTGGACGTAAGCGGGACTCGCCTGATCGTCGACTCGCCGCACAACACGATCTACGAAGAGGAGGTGAACGGAGAGCGCGCGCTCGTGCACCGCCACAACGCGTGCCGCGCCTACCCGGCGTCGCGGATGGCCGGCCATCCGGTGTTCGAGAAGATCGGGCAACCGCTGCTCCTTCCGGGCACGAACCGCACCTCCTCATACGTCTGCACAGCGGGCGAAGGGGCGCGCGACAGTCTTTACTCGGCCTGTCACGGCGCGGGCAGCATGATCGACGACCAGGTCACGCGCGGGTTGTCCGGGTCGGATCCGCACGGGCGCGTCACACTTCGCTACGACTACTCGGGAGCCGGGCCGATCGAGGTCCCGCAGTTCGATGATCGCGGGGTCCACGAAGCGCTGCGAATCCTCGCCGGGCAGGACATCGCACGCCCGGTCGCGAGGCTCCGGCCGTTCGCGGTTCTGAATTGACGGCCGGCGTGACGGACGCCGATCGTTGGCAGAGCAACTGGAAGGTCGTCAGTCCGTCGGACTCGGCGCGGGTGGTCTTGCGGCGTGCACGCGGGGCACGAAGTCGACGGCGTGAGGCGGCCGAATTGCCGATCGGCACGCCGGTCGTTTTGATGGCGTCGGGGCCCGGCGCAGGCCGACGCAGCCGGCGCTTCGCGGCCGGCGCCTCGATCAGCCTGGAGCGCGAGTACCTTGCGTTTCCCTCGGCCGCCGCGCCCGCCTACCTCATCGAGGACTCGTCCGCCGCCGTCCGCATCTTCGTGACCCAGGTCCTCGTCGCGCCGCCGGGTACGAGGCTCTCCGCTGTGATCGACGCCGCGATTGCCGTGTTGCGCGCCTCGAGTCTGTGGCGACTCGTGCGCGCGCTCGCTCCCGGACGCGTGAGCGTAGGCAGGCGAGCGTGACGTCGCCGCTCGCGGCTGCGAAGCGATTCGATTCGCGGCCCGAAAACGGAGTTCGTGCGCCGCGGGCATCGCTCTTCGAATACGTCCGCGCGTGCGGGCTGGCCTCGCTGGTGCTGGGAGTTTCGAAGGACCCGAATGCGAAGGTGACCATCCTGCTCGTGTCACCGGCCAACGGCCGGCCGACGCTTGCGGTCAAGGCGCCGACCACCCGCGGAGCCGAATGCGCGGTACGAGCGGAAACTGGATTGCTGACGGCCTTGGAGAAGGTACGGAGCGAGCGCTTGCTGAGTACGGTCCCGCGCGTGGTCGACCTCGTCGAGTTCGAGGGGCGCACGGCGGTCGTCATGACGGCACTCCCGGGAGTGCCCATGACGACGGCGTACATGCGGCCCGGTCACACCGCCCGCCTCGCGCGAGTCGCTGCGGATTTCCGAGCCGTTGGCGGCTGGCTGGCCGAACTTCAGGCGGCCACGGCCGGAGCACGCGCGCAACTGGAGATGGACGCCGGCGTGACGGCGCACCTGAGCGAGCGCTTCGCCGGCGAACGGCGGATTGCGGACGACATCGCAAGACTTCGCGAACTTCATGACCGGCTGCGCGCGAACGTCGTGCCCCGCACCGCGGTTCATGGCGATCTGTGGATGGGGAACGTGCTGCTCACCGGACGGGACGTCTCAGGGGTCGTCGACTGGGAGGCCGGTGCCAGCTCGGGCTCGCCAGTCCGCGACCTCGTCCGCTTTGCGCATATGTACGCCCTGTACCTGGACCGCCGAACCCGGCCTGGGCGCTATGTCCGGGGGCACGCAGGGCTAAGAGCGGGGAAGTGGGGAGCGGGCGTCGAATACGCGCTCACCGGGTCGGGCTGGTTCCCGGACATGTTCCGCAACTTCCTTCGTACGAGCCTCACCGGGCTCGGTGCGTCAGCCGCGAGCTGGCACGACGCCGCGCTCTGTGGGATCGCGGAGGTGGCCGCGTTGACGGACGATCCCGACTTCGCGCGCCGCCACCTCGAGCTGTTCAGGCGCATGTCGGGTGCACCACGCGATCGAGCGGCGGGCCGGGCCGCGGAGGGCGCGTGATCCCCGACATCGCCCGAACGGTGAACGGCGCCCGCAAGTCCATGACCGCAATCACGTTGTTCTATTGAATTGGCGTCGTTGGGGGACATCTCCGGCCACGGGGCGGCATCGGCGCCCCTCCCGCGTCTACGGACGCGCGGAGCGCTGACGTCTGAGCGCGACCCGCCCGGCGCGGCGGGACGTACCGTCAGCCGCAGCCGACCGGCGCACGGCGAGCGCATTGCGCTCGTGACCACCGCCGCTGCCGTTGGGGCATTGCCATGGCTCAAGCCAGGTGGGCCGGCGAACATCGCACCGGCCGACGTCTTCATGGGCCTTTCGATGGCCAGCTGCGTTCTCTGGGCCACCGCGTCGAGGCATGCCCTCCGCTTCCCATACATCGTGGCGATGCTGTTCTTCCTCGCCGGCGGAACAGTCGGTGCGCTCGTGGGCCCGGTCGCCGGCCACTCCGCTGTGGCGATCGTGCAGGACTTGTGGCTGTACGTGTGGTGCTGGACGGTCGCGAACCTCGCTTCGTCGGCCGGACGGCTTAAGGTGCTGCTCGCCGCGTGGGCGTACAGCGCGACCGCTTGGGCGACGATGCTCGTCGTCGCGTTGGCCGCGGGCTGGTCGTCGCTGGCTGGCCGGAGCGCGGACGAGGCGACCCGAACGACGCTGACCTTCGGGGACCCGAGCTACTCGGCGAGCTACTACTTCATCTCGATCATGATCATCTGGGCGACCGGGTATCCGCGCCGGCGAAGCGTGCGGATGGCCGCCTATGCGGTCTTGATCGTGGCGATCCTCTCCACCGGGTCGAACAGCGGCCTCGTGTCGCTCACCGTCGGGGTCGCGGTAGCGACGGTCCTCGGCGTGCTCCAGCGTCGCGGACCGATGCCAGCGATCGCGGTTGCCGCTGTCCTGCTGGCCGGCGGCTACCTGGTTGCTTCGAACGTCAGCGTCAAGGAGGTCCAGGACAGCGCGCGTACGAGCCAGCATGGGTTCCTGCGTGACGGGATCGGGCGGAGCGGAGACAGTGCGTCACTGCGTGACCAGCTGCTGCACGAGAGCCTCGGTCTCGCGAAGGTCGGCGGACCGCTCGGTCAGGGCCCGGGGTCGACGAAGCCCAGGCTCGATGCCGAGATGGCACCGGTCGTCAAGGAGGCTCATGACGACTACCTCGCATCGCTCCTCGAGCGTGGCCTGCTCGGCGTCCTCGGCCTGGTCGTACTGCTCTCGAGCCTCACCATTCGCGCGGTGCCGCTCGCGTTGGCGCGGCTCACACGGGGGTTCGGATCGATCATCGCGAGACCGAACGCGCTCGTGGGCGCCGCCGCGGGCACGATCATCGCGATGTCGGTGTACGAGCTCCTGCACGTACGCCATGTCTGGGCGCTCTTCGGCTTGCTGGCCGCGGTCTCGATATGGGGCCGCGACTAAGCGCGCTGTCGGGCGCCAGGTCGGCGCTGGCGCAGCGCCGACGCGGGCTCTCGGCGGTATTCATCGGAAATGTGGGCGCGCGCTTCGGCGCGCTCGTCTCGCTCGCTCTCGCCACGCTGCTGGTTGCCCGAACCGGTGGTCCGACGGCCGTCGGCATCTATACCCTCGCGCGCGTCGTGCCGGGCCTCGTCGGGGTCGTCATGGCGGTCGGCCTGCCGAGCTCGGTCACGTACTTCCTGGCCGGCGCGCGGCGAACGGACCGGCGCCTCCCGCTGACTATCGTCGCGATGGCGGTGCTGGCCGGCGCGGTGGGCACGGGCATCTGGACAGCGGCCAGTCCGCTCATCGGCACGGCGCTGTTCCCGGACCTCCCGGTCAACCTCGTGATCGTGATCGGCGCAACGGTCGGCGCGCAGCTGCTCGTCGCGACCGCCAAGTCCTGCTCCCAGGGCAGCGACGACATGCGCGGTGCGAACCGGGTGATCCTGAACGAGGAGCTGATGTTCCTGCCGGCCTACGGCCTCCTCTGGGTGGCCGGAGTGCATGGATACACCGCGGCGGTCGTTGGCCTCCTCCTCGCGGATGTCGCGACCCTTGTGCCCGCATGGCTGCGCCTCGCGCGGCGCGACTTCTTCCGCGGTGCGAAGCCGCCATCGCTGAGCCTTGCCCGCGACATCGCCGGCTACGGGCTCCGCGCGCAGGTCGGCGGCGTCATCCTGCTCCTGAACCTGCGCCTCGACTTCATCCTGCTCAACCTGCTGGTCGGTCCGGCAGTGCTGGGCATCTACGCAATCGCCTCGAAGTCGGCGGAGCTCATAAAGGTGCCGGGGATGGCGCTCACCTACGTCCTCTACCCGCAGTACGCCAAGGACGGTCGCGCGCGCGCCACCCTGGCGGTCCGCAGGTTGCTGCCGAAGGCCGCCGTCTTCAGCGCGGTGGGCGTGCTCGTGCTCGCCGCGGCGACGCCCTTCGTGATCCCGCTCGCCTACGGCGAGGAATTCGCACCCGCCATCATTCCCGCGGAGATCATCCTGCTCGGCCTCACGCTCGAGGGTGTGACGGGACTGGTCAGCGGCTTTCTCTATGGCGTCGGACGTCCGGGGCTCAACTCGTGGGCGATGGGTGCCGGGCTCGCGGTGACGATTGCGCTCGACCTCGTCCTGATACCGCCCTTCGGCGCCACCGGAGCCGCCGTGGCGTCCGCCGTCGCCTACATGGTGACGACCGTCGCTCTGTTCGCCTTCTTCCGCCAGATCGCGCGCCTGCAGCCCAACTATGCGACGCCCGACGACCTCCGCGCCAAGCTCGAGCTCGACGCGGTCGTCCTGCCCGATGCCAGGGCCGCGCGGCTCATCCGCCAGGCTGAGCGGGTGGTCGACGCGGTCGCCTTGAACCGTCCGATCGTCGGCCAGACCGCCAGCCGCAAGCTCGATCCAGCTTTGCTGACCGAACTCGAGGCGGGCCATCTCCGCGACGCGACCGTTGCTGTTGCCGTTCGCCTCTTTCACGGCGTTGCGGCTCTCGAACGGGAGACCAGGATCGGGGCGGGCGCGACGCCTCGATGGCAAGCCGAGCTGTCGAGCGTCGAGGCGAGGTGAGGCCACCCGCGCATCGCCGCCAACCGGTGCCCCGAGTGGGCACGCGAAAGGAATCGAAATGAATGAGCAGAAACTGCGAATCGTCCTCTTCGCCCCCGAGGAACCATCCGTCATGCCGGTCTTCTTCGACCATGTCGTCCCGCGATTGCGAGACGAGATCGCGGCGATAGGGGTAGTGAGCCCGATCTACAAGAAGTCCTCCTGGACTGGGCAGGCGAAGAAGTTCGCGGCCGCGTTCGGATGGCGTGAGATGGCGGTCGAGGCGGCACACTACGGGTACTACCGAGGCGCGGACATCGTGCGCCGCACGGTGCCAGTCGGGCGATTCCACTCGGTCAAGAGCATCGCCCGAGCGCATGGCGTCCCGGTCCTCAACCCAGGGGACGTCAACGACGCTGAGTTCCTCGCCGAACTGCGTGCGCTTAGCCCCGACCTGGTCATCTCCGTCTCATGCCCGCAGATCTTCAAGAACGAGCTGCTCGAGCTGCCACGCCTCGGGTGCATCAACATCCACAGCGCGCTTCTTCCGCACTACCGCGGCGTCCTGCCGACGTTCTGGGTCCTGGCCAAGGGTGAGCCCGAAACCGGCGTCACCGTCCACTACATGAGCCCGGGCATCGACGGCGGTGAGATCGTCCTGCAGCAGCGCGTCCCCATCTCGGACACGGAGACGCTGCGCTCGCTGATGCGCAAGTGCAAGCTGACGGCGGCGGACCTCACGCTCGAGGCCGTCAGCCGCTTCCGCGAGGGCAGCGTGTCGGCGTTGGCGAATCCCGCCGAGGAGGGGTCGTACTTCTCGTTCCCGAAGCGAGCCGACGTGCTCGAGTTCAGGGCGCTCGGGCGCGCCTTGCGCTGACGCGGCACGCGGCCGGCTGCGGCCGCTACGACCCGCCCGTAGACGCACGCTTGTTCTCTCCCGCAAGCTGAGAGTGCAGCTGGCGCTGGCGCTCGAGCCAGAGGTCCGGCTGGTCAAGCGGCCATCGCCAACCGAAAACGAGGTAGCCCTCCATTTCCGTCTGGCGCCAGCGCTCGAACTGCCGATGCAGCTCATCGGGGCTCGGCAGGGCGTACCAATCGTCGCCGTACGCCTGGATCACGCCCCAGTACCGGATCCCCAGCCGGTCGGCCTCCGCGGCCTGCTCGTCGATGACCGAGTAATCGCATCCGTGCTTGCGCGAGCACGGGTAGTGATCGAGGCCTATCACGTCGACCGTCCTGGCGAACAGCTTCAGCTGATCGACGTGGTATGTGACGAGGAAGGTCGGCACCCGCGAATCGATCGACTTGACGAGACGCGAGCGAGCTCTGATCTGTGCCGGAGAGTTCGCGCACTTGGATGCGTCCGGCTCGTCGTCGATGAAATACGCCCCCACCCCGTGCGTGTGTGCGATCTCCGCGACACGCGTCCGCACCCAGCGATCGCTCTTGACGAAGCTGCACGTGGTGTTCGAGTAGCCGCCGAGCCACACGAAGCCCTCCAGCCCGCGCTTCGTGAGCCGCTGCATCCGGTCCTTGTACGGACCACTGTCGATGAAGTTAAAACCCAGCCGGGCAAGGTGGTCGAACCCCGTGGCGGACGAATCGCGGCCGTAGATACCGCGTACCGAGTAGCGCCGCGCGGCTGATTCGTCGGATTTCGCACGGTCCATCTCCGAGCAGGCGCAGACGAGCAGCGACAGGGCGACGACGAGAGAGGCCAGCGCGCTCGTCGGCCGTGCGATTCGCATCAAGACATTGACTTTTTCGGCGAGCAGCACAAGGATCGCGACGGCCGACTCGTTGAACTGGTGGGGAAGGAGCCCGCGCGTATGCGAAGCCCCCATATGTCACCTTCTGCGCCCGAGTCACAGCGCCGCACCATTTGCCCGATGTTTACAGGCGCGCGCCCTCGTCGGTTCGTGCTCGCCATTCTGGCAGCGCTTGTCCTGCCACTGGCTGCCGCTGCCTCGGCGTCGGCCACGACGTACTACGTCGACCGCAACGCCGGCTCTTGCACCGATGCTGGGGCCGGCTCCGCATCGCAGCCGTTCTGCACGATCGACAGGGCTGCGGACAAGGTGGTCGCAGGCGACGGCGTCCAGGTCGCCGGCGGTACCTACCCGGAGGCTGTCACGGTTTCGGCCTCGGGGACCTCCAGCGCTCCGATCGCCTTCGCCGCCGCCGACGGAGCCGTCGTCACCGTCACGGGGCAGGACAACGGATTCGTGCTCTCCGGCGTGAGCTGGGTCGCGATCCACGGGTTCAGGGTGACGAACACGAGCAGCACCGGTGTCAGCGTGTCGTCGTCGTCGCACATCACGCTGTCGCAGAACGATGTCAGCAATGTCGGGCAGCGCGTGAACGGGGCGACCGCCCCCGGCATCAGGCTGAATACCGTCTCCGATTCCGTCGTGTCCGGCAACAAGTCGCATGACAACAGCGACTACGGGATCTACCTCAGCGGCAACTCGACGCGCAACCAGATCAGAGGCAACACGACCTACAACGACGCACGCGGCTACACGCGGATCGCGGCCGGCATCAGGATGTATTCGTCGCCCGGCAACACGGTGGAGAACAACATCAGCCACCACAACGAGGACTCCGGCATCGAGTCCTACGCGGGGTCGAACAACACGCTCCTGCGTAACAACTTGACGTACGCGAACGGCGACCACGGCATCGACAACTACAACTCGACCGGTCAGCGCATCATCGGGAACACCGTCTACAAGAACATCACGGCCGGGATCAACGTGGAGGCGGGCTCGACCGGGGCGACGGTGGCGAACAACGTGAGCGTCGACAACGGGATCAACAGCCCGCGCACCCGGAGCAACATCCGCGTCGATTCGCAATCCGTCTCCGGTTCGAGCATGGACAGCGACCTCGTCTACCTGTCGACACCCGATGTGCTGCTCGTGTGGAACTCGACGAGCTACACCTCGCTCGCAGCGTTCCAGCTTGCAACGGGGCAGGAAACGCATGGGCTCCAGGCAGACCCGAAATGGAAGAGCGCGATCAACGGCGACTTCCGCCTGACCACCGGATCGCCCGCCATCGACTCGGCGAACTCCGCCGTCTCCGGCGAGGCGCCCACCGACCTCGAGGGATTGCTGCGATTCGACGACCCGCCCACGCCGAACACGGGCCTCGGGGCACGCCTGTACGACGATCGCGGCGCGTTTGAGTTCGCGCCGACGACACCCCCGGGTGACCAACCGCCGACTGCGGTGCTCGATGTCAGCCCGATGAGCGGGACCGCACCGCTCGCCGTTGCCGCCGACGCGTCCCGCTCGACCGACTCAGATGCCACACCGATCGCGAGCTACTCGTTCGACTTCGGCGATGGCACGGCCGTCGTCGGGCCGCAACCCGGCGCGACGGCGGCGCACACCTACACCGGGGCAGGGAGCTATACGCTCACCGTCACCGTCACCGACAGCGCCGGTAACTCATCGACCGCGACCGCCACGGTCCAGGTCGCACCCGGCGAATCCGCCCCGGCCGCCGCGCTCGCGGTGACGCCGAGCTCTGGGAAGGTGAACCTCAACGTCACCGCCGACGCCTCTGCGTCGACGGACGACGACGGAACACCGATCGCGAGCTACACCTTCGACTTCGGCGACGGCTCGGCGTCCCCCGGCCCCCAAACGACGCCGACGGCTGCTCACACATACACGCGGGCCGGAACCTACACGGTCAAGGTGACCGTCAAGGACACGGCCGGGCTCTCGTCGACGGCGACGGCGCAGGTCAGCGTCACGGACGACCCACCGGTCGCTCAGCTGAGGCTGTCGCGGTCGACCATTGCCGCGCACGCCGTCCTCGCGGACTCCTCGGCGTCGACGGACACGGACGGCACCCCGATCGCAAGCTACACGTTCAACTTCGGCGACGGCTCGCAAACGGTCGGCCCGCAGCCCGGCCCCACGGCCACTCACGCCTACGCCGCGGCCGGGAACTACACCGTCACGGTGACCGTCAGGGACACGGCCGGGCTCTCGTCGACCGTGTCCAAGCGCTTCAAGGTCAAATAACGCAGCGACTCGAGGCGCTCGAGCGCGGCGCGTCGGCAGAACCGAGCCGCGAACTGGTCCCTTGAACGGCTGCGCCCGCCGCTAAAGCCGAGCGCCGAGCGGCCGATATACAGCTCCACATCGCGGCGGTCACGCGGTTGCGGGCTTGGCTCGACCTGACGCGTCACGGCGCGGGTACAGCAGCTTGCCCCGACGTCGAGCGGCGCACGTCACCGGAGGAGGGCGGAAAGATGGGACGTCCCACGATCACCGGAGTCGCCGCAGTTGTGGCGTACCTCGCACTCGCCGTACCAGCGCACGCCGCGACCTTGAAACTGTCTCCGACGAGCGGGCCCGCCGGGACGAAGGTGACGGCGAGCGGCACCGGCTTCGTCAAGCGGGCCAGCGGCAACATCAGCGTCGGATCGACGCGCGTCGCGACGTTCAGCGCCAACGCCAAGGGCACTTTCTCCGTCTCGCTCAAGGTCCCGAGCGGTTACACGGGCCCGACGCCGGTAGTAGCCCAGGCGCTTACCGCGAGCGCGGCCTCGAGCTTCGACGTCACCGGAGCGGCAGCTGCCGACAGCTCGCCCCCCGCCGCTC
>Ga0126312_10000303_pt1 | contig 27339 bp, 25 predicted proteins | sample Plot104A_FD_92537 | JGI IMG/M metagenome (GOLD analysis project Ga0126312, IMG submission 92537) | Serpentine soil microbial communities from UC McLaughlin Reserve, CA, USA - Plot104A | ecosystem: Environmental > Terrestrial > Soil > Grasslands | place: USA: UC McLaughlin Reserve, Lake County...
GTGCTGGAACACCAGGGTGAGCAGGCCGTAGGCGGAGCCCACGGACAGCATGTTCAGCGCGATCGCCTTGAGCGGAATGACGATCGAGCGGAAGGTGACCAGCAGCAGCAGGAACGCCGCCGAGAGCACGAACGCGAACACGAGCGGGAGGTGACCGATCATGGCGTCGTTGAAGTCGCCGGTGGCGGCGGCCTCACCCGTCGTGTACGCCTCCACACCGGCGACCTGGCCGACGGTGTTCGGGACGATGTCGTCGCGCAGGGCGTCGACGGCCTTGTTCGACAGGTCGTCGGTGCCCTCACCCGTGGTCGGGAGCGCCACGCTGGCGACCGTCTCGTCGGGGCTGAGCTCGACGTTCGGCGTGCCCTCGAAGAGGGCGGGACGGGCGCCCGCCTCCAACTCGAGAGCCTTGATGCCCGACTCGACGTTCGGCGAGGTCACGTTCGTCGCCTTGACCACGACCATCTCCGCGCTGCCCTCGCTCGGGAAGGCGGCCTCGACCCGGTCGGCCGTCTGCTCGACGCTCAGGTCCGACTTGTTGCTCGTGTCCTCGAGGGACGTCTGCATCCCGAGCACCGGGACCGTCAGCGCGACGAGCACGCCGGCGGCCACGACGGCCGAGACGAGCGGACGGCGGAGGACCCGGTCGAGGACGCGGGACCAGATGCCCACGCCGCCGCGGTTCCGCAGCCGGCCGATGAACGGCACGCGGCCCTTCTCGACCCGATGGCCAAGCTTCGAGAGCGTGGCCGGCAGGACGGTGAGCGAGCCGATCATCGCGACGGCCACGACCATGATCGTGCCGGTCGCGAACGAGGCGAAATTCGAGATTCCGCCGAGGTACATGCCGCCCATGGCGACCATCACCGTGAAGCCGGAGATGAGTACGGCGCGACCGGAGGTGGCGGCAGCAGCCTCGATGGCCGCGTTCGACTCACGTCCGGCAGCACGCTCCTCGCGCTCCCGCTTGAGGTAGAAGAGGCTGTAGTCCACGCCGACGGCCATGCCGATCAGCAGGACGACCTCCATCACCGATCCATCGACCGGTGCGATCTGGCTGACGGGGCCGAGCAGGCCGACCGTCGCGAGCACGCTGGTGAGGCCGAGCAGCACGGGGATACCGGCCGCGACGACCGCGCCGAACGTGAACATGAGGATGAGCAGCGTGAGGCCAAGGGTCAACATGAGTGACCTTCCGGCCTGCTCGTTGCTCTGCTCCTTCTGCGCCTTGGTGAGGCTGGCGTCGCCGGTCTCGTTGATGCGGAGCTCCGGATGCGCTTTCGCTGCTCCCTTAACGGCGGCGAGGCTGTTCACCACGGTCTTGCTGGTGGTCTCCTGGTCGCCCTTGAGGTTGAACTGCACGAGCGCCGAGTGGCCGTCCTTCGAGATCAGGCCGCTGCCCTTGGCGTACGGGTTGTCGATCTCGGTGACGCCCTCGACCCGGTGGAGCCGCTGGCTCACATCGGCGACCGCATCCTTGAACTGCGAGTCGCTCGCCTTGAGCGTCTTGGACTCGACGAGCACCTGCTCGCCCGACTTCTTCGGGAAGGCGTCGTTCAGGACCTCGCCCGCCTTGCCGGACTCGCCCGGCATGCCGGCGTTCTGATCGATCTCCTTCTGCGGTACGACGTTGAAGCCGATCGCGAGTGCTGCGAAAACAAAAGCGAGCCATCCGAGGATGGCCTTACGCCGGTGCTGGACGCTCCAGCGTCCGACGCGCGCGGCGATGTTGAGGTTGTCAGAGGCGGTGTGGGTGCTGCGCTGAGCAGTCATGGGAGCAGCTTCCGCCTTTGCGGGGCCGCTTCCGATGCGGCTGGCAGGCGTCCGGCGGTGCGGTTTCCCCCCGGGGAGGTGCGGCCTTCCGAACTACTCGAACCGCATGCTTCTCGGCTCTTCGCGCATGCGGAGGAGCCGCGCGGGCACGCCCGCGACCACCGCGTTGGCCGGCACGTCGCGCGTGACCACGGCGTTCGTGCCGATCACCGCGTTGTCGCCCACCGTCACGCCGCGGAGGATGCAGGCGCCGTAGCCGATCCAGACGTTGTTCCCCACGCGCACGTCGCGCTTGTAGATGCCCTGGAGCCTGATCGGGCGGTCCACCTCGACCATCCCGTGGTCGAAGTCGATCAGCATCACGCGGTCGGCGATCACGCACTCGCGGCCGATCGACACGTGCTGGTAGGAGGAGATCGTGCACTCCTGGCCGAGCACGGACTTCGCGCCGATCGAGACGGTCCCCTCGTGGCTCCGGATCTTGCAGCCGTGGCCCACCCACGACCAGCGGCCCAGCTCGAGCGTGCCCTTCGGGGCCACCTCGAGGCTGCAGCCCGGCCCTACGAAGGCGAGCCCGTCGAGGCGCAGGCGCGACCGGAGCCGCAGCTTCGTGAGGCCCAGGCGCACGACGATGCGCCCGTACTTCAGGTTCAGCATCCCTTGCCGGCGCATGAAGCGAAGCAGGGCCAGGAGGCCGCCGCTCCGCGGTGGCGGCGGGCCGCGCAGCTCGTCGGGCAGGTCCGACGGCGGCGCCGCGATCGGCTCTACAGCTGACTCCATGCCGGCCAAAAGAATAGGTGCGGCTAGCCGTATTGGCGGATAGTGACCCCGCGTTCACAATTGCACTTGCAATGACCAGGACCGTCCTCATAGTCGACGATCACCCGAGCTTTCGGACGAGCGCTCGCATGCTGCTCGAGGCCGAGGGCTACGAGGTGGTGGGCGAGGCCGAGGACGGCGAGTCCGCGCTGCGCGCCGTGCAGGAGCTGCGCCCCGACGTCGTTCTGCTCGATGTTCAGCTCCCTGACATCGACGGAATCGAGGTCGCGGCCCGTCTCACGGCCAACGGATCGGGTCCGGCGATAGTCCTCACTTCGAGCCGAGACCTTGCGGACCTCGGCCCGGTGCGCGACCGTTGCGATGTGCGCGGCTTCATTCCAAAGGCAGAGCTCTCCGGCGCCGCGCTGGAGGCGCTCCTCTGAGGTCACTTCGCAAAGCGCTCTGGGGGCTCGGCGGCGCGGGCGTCGTATTCGGCCTGATCGTCGTCGCGCTGATCCTCACAAGCAATCACGTCGAGGTGCGCGGAGCGTGGGCCGCGGCGGCGCTCTTCGTCGGCTGGGGCTTCGTCGGAGCGGGGCTCTTCGCGTGGACGCGCCGGCCTGAGAGCAGCATCGGGCCGCTGATGGTTGCCACCGGGTTCGCGTGGTTCGTGAGCCTCGTGACCGCCTCCAACGTGCCGGCGCTCTTCATCGGCGCGGCGCTCCTGAGCTCCGTCTACTTCGTGACCGCGATCCACATGCTGCTCGCCGCGCCGCACGGCCAGAGGCTCGCGACCGGCGACCGTCGGATCGTGGTCGCGGGGTACATCCTCGTCACGCTCGGGTCGATCCCGTTCGCGCTGTTCTCCGACCCGGCCACGGATTGCGCGAAATGCCCCTCGAACCCGCTCCTGATCGAGGACAGTGAGACGTTCGCCGGGATCTGGAACAGCCTGGTCAGCTTGATCGGGCTGGTGCTGATCATTGGCGTTCTGCGCAGCCTGGTGCTGCGCTGGCGCCGGGCCACGCGACCCGAGCGGCGCCTCTACGCGCCGGTCTACGCCGCGGGCGTGGCGCTCATGATTGCGGTGTTCGCGCAGCTCGGGCTCCAGACGAGCGGGTCGGACGGTCGCGCGCTCGACATCGTCTTCATCGTCGGCGTGATCCCACTCGCCCTCGTTCCCTATCTGTTCGTAGCGGCGTTCGTGCGGACCCGGATGGCGCAGGGCGGCGCGGTGAGCGAGCTGATGACGCACCTCGCGGAGGCTCCGCAGCCAGGGCGCCTGCGAGACGCGCTGGCCGACACGCTGGAGGACCCGACGCTCGAGCTCGTCTACTGGCTGCCCGAGGGTGAGCGATACGTGGACTTCCGCGGGCGGACGTACGAACTGCCCGAGGACGATGCACGCCGAGCGATCCACGCCGTGGCGCGCGACGGCCAGTATGTGGCGGCGATCATCTACGACGCGTCGCTCCAGGAGGCCGACGAGCACGTCCGCGCGGTCGGCGCGGCCGCCTCGCTGGCGCTCCAGAACGAGCGGCTCGACGCGGAGCTGCGCGCGAAGGTGGAGGAGCTCCGCCGCTCGCGCGAGCGGATGCTCCGCATCGGACTCGAGGAGCGCCGCCGGCTCGAGCGCGACCTGCACGACGGCGCCCAGCAGCGGCTGGTCTCGATGGCGCTGAACATCCGGCTCGCGCGCGCGAAGCTGAACGAGGACCCGCTGGCCGCCGACCAGCTGCTCGCGAGCGCGGGCGAGGAGCTCGCCTCCGCGCTCGAGGAGCTGCGCGAGCTCGCCCGCGGCATCCACCCGGCCGTGCTCACCGACCGCGGGCTCGGCACGGCGCTCGAGACGCTCGCGAACCGGGCCCCGGTGCCCGTGGAGCTCGCCGAGCTCCCGGATGACCGCCTCCCCGAGGCCGTGGAGCTCGCCGCGTACTTCGTCGTGGCCGAGGCCCTCACGAACGTCGCCAAGTACGCGCACGCGAGCCACGCGACCGTGGAGGTGGCGCGCGAGAACGGCCGGCTCGTCGTGGAGGTGGCCGACGACGGCATCGGCGGCGCGGATCCCGACCACGGCACCGGCCTGCGCGGCCTCGCGGACCGGATCGCCGTGCTCGAGGGACGGCTCGAGATCGACTCCGAGCAGGGGCGCGGAACGACGATAAGGGCGCAGATCCCATGCGCGTAGTAGTGGCCGACGACTCGGTGCTGCTGCGCGAGGGCGTGGTGCGGCTCCTGGAGGAGAACGGCTTCGACGTGGTGGGCCAGGCGGGCGACGCCGAGGACCTGATCCGTAAGGTGAGAGCCCACAAGCCGGACGTTGCGGTGGTCGACATCCGCATGCCCCCCACGAACACAGACGACGGCCTGCGGGCCGCGCTCGAGATCCGGGCGGAGCTCCCGGACACCGGCGTGCTGGTGCTGTCCCAGTACGTCGAGGAGGGCTACGCGCTCGACCTCGTGGGCGAGTCGGCCGGCGGCGTCGGCTACCTGCTGAAGGACCGCGTCGCCGACGTGGAGCGCTTCGTGGACTCGGTCAGGCGCGTCGCGGACGGCGGCTCGGCGCTCGACCCGGAAGTGGTCTCCCAGCTCGTTGGCCGCGCGCGGCGCGACGACCCGCTCGCCGAGCTGACTCCGCGCGAGCGCGAGGTGCTGGAGCTGATGGCCGAGGGCCGCTCGAACAACGCGATCGCCGAGCACATGGTCGTCACGGAGCGCGCGGTCGAGAAGCACGTGACCAGCATCTTCGGAAAGCTCGGACTGGCACCCGCCCCCGAGGACCACCGCCGCGTGCTCGCGGTGCTGGCCTTCCTCCGGGCGTGAGCGGCGGCCCCGTATCGCATCACCGCGCGGTGCGCCGCCGGCGGCGCGTGCGCATCGGCGGCCGCGACATGGCCATCGACCTCGGCACGGCGAACACGCTCGTCTACGTGCGCGGCGAGGGCATCCGCGTGTCGGAGCCGTCCGTCGTGGCCGTGGACACCCGCACCGACGACGTGCACGCGGTTGGCGAGGAGGCCCAGCGCATGATCGGGCGGACGCCGGCGTCGATCTCCGCGGTCCGGCCGCTGCGGCACGGCGTGATCACCGACTTCGAGGTGACCGAGGCGATGCTCCGGCACTTCATCGGACGCGTCCACAAGAGCCGCTTCGCGCATCCGCGGCTCGTGATGTGCGCGCCGTCCGGGATCACCGACGTGGAGCGGCGCGCGCTGGTGGAGGCCTGCCTCGGCGCGGGCGCCCGCTCCGTTCAGCTGATCGAGGAGCCGATGGCCGCCGCGATCGGCGCGGAGCTCCCGATCGAGGAGCCGATGGCGAACGTGGTCGTAGACGTGGGCGGCGGCACGAGCGAGGTAGCGGTGATCTCGCTGGGCGGAATCGTGGTGTCGAGGTCGCTGCGCGTCGGCGGCTACGACTTCGACGACGCCGTGGCCGGGTGGATCCGGCGCCACCACCGCCTCGCGATCGGCGAGACCACCGCGGAGTCGGTGAAGCGGGACATCGGCGGCCTCCATCCCGATCAGAGCGAGTCCACCACCGAGGTGCGCGGGCGCGACCCGGTAAGCGGGCTGCCGCGCGAGGCCGCGATCTCCAGCGCCGAGCTGCGCGAGGCGCTCGAGCCGCTCGGGGTCGAGATCCTGGACTCCGTGAAGGACGCGCTCGAGAACACGCCGCCGGAGCTGGCGGCGGACCTCACCCGGCACGGCATCCTGCTGGCCGGCGGCGGCGCGCTCGTTCGCGGGTTCCGCGAGCGGCTCGAGGGCGAGACGGGCGTGCCCGTCCGGCTCGCCGCCGACCCGCTCACCTGTGTCGTGCTCGGCGCCGGCCGCGCGATCGAGGAGATCGAGGTCCTCGAGCGGGCCGCTATCTGACGACCGACAAGAGGTACTCCCCCCGAAAGAGGAGCGAGCCGTCGTCGGCCAGGTTCTCGCCGCGCAGGAAGTTCGTGAACGCCTCCTCCAGCTCGCCCTCGCGCTCGCCGAGCACCTCGCGTGCGTTCAGCATCGGCCCGAAGCTCTCCAGCATGAACCGCGCGAAGGACTCCGGCGACTCGTCGCTCCATTCGATCTCGTGGCGCTCGAACTCCGCGTCGCCCAACAGCTCGCGCACGTGCTCCTCGGTCCCCCACAGCACTGGCGGTGTGGTGCCGGGCGGGGGCGGCACGAGCTCGGCGATCACGCGGAACTGGCGGCCGATCGCGCCCGTGGGCGACCAGCAGGCGATCGATATCGCGCCGCCCGGCCGCAGCACGCGCCGCATCTCGGCGGCCGTGCGCTCGTGGTCGGGCGCGAACATGTGACCGAACGTCGAGACGACGCGGTCGAAGCTCGCGTCGCCGAACGGCATGTCCTGGGCGTCCCCCTCCACGAAGTCGATCTCGACCATCGCGTCGGCGGAGCGCTCGCGCGCGATCTCGAGCAGCGGCGGCGCGAAGTCGAGCCCCGTCACGCGCGCACCCGCCTTCGCGGCCGGGATCGAGGCGTTCCCCGTCCCGCACGCGACGTCCAGCACGTCCATTCCCGGCTCCACGCCGGCGCGCTCCACGACCAGCTCGCCGGCCTTGGTGATTCGCTCGGCCACGGCCGCGTAGTTGCCTGAGCCCCACATCGTCTTCGGATCCATGGCGGGGACTATGGCCGGTTACCCGTACCGACTGCAACCGCCGCGCCTGCCACGCTGACCGGCATGGATTCGATCGTGACCGCGGTGGGCGTCCACCGCCGCTACGGAGAGGGCGACGCCGCCGTGGATGCGCTCGCCGGGGTGACAGTCGGCTTCGAGCGCGGACGCTTCAGCGCGATCATGGGCCCGTCGGGCTCCGGCAAGTCGACGCTGATGCACATTCTCGCGGGCCTGGACCGGCCCACGGCCGGCACCGTCACGCTCGACGGCGAGGAGATCATCGGCCTCGACGACGGCGAGCTGACGCGGCTGCGGCGCGACAAGCTCGGCTTCGTCTTCCAGTTCTTCAACCTGATCCCGGTGCTGACGGCCGAGGAGAACGTGATGCTCCCGCTCTCGATCGCCGGGCGCCGGCCGGACGAGGACTGGTTCCGCCGCCTAATCGACACGGTCGACCTCGGCGACCGGCTGACGCACCGGCCGGCAGAGCTCTCCGGCGGCCAGCAGCAGCGGGTGGCGGTCGCCCGCGCGCTCGTGTCGCGGCCGGCCGTCGTGTTCGCCGACGAGCCCACTGGCAATCTCGACTCGCGCGCCAGCCATGAGGTGCTCGGTTTGCTGCGGACGGCCGTGGACGAGTTCGGCCAGAGCGTCGTGATGGTCACGCACGACCCGGAGGCGGCCTCGTACGCCGACCGGCTGGTGGTGCTGCGCGACGGGCTCGTCGTGCACGACGGCGAGGCCGGCAGCGCCGACGAGGTGATCGAGCTGATGAAGGACGTGGCGTGACGAAGGTCGCCCTGCGCGGCATCCGCGCGCGGAAGCTGCGCGCGTTCACGACCTGGCTGGCGATCTTCCTCGGGGTCGCGCTCGTGGCCGGCACCTACGTCCTCACCGACACGATCAACGCATCGTTCAGCGACATCTTCAGCGAGTCGCTGAAGGGCACGGACGTCGCGATCACCGCGCGGCAGGACATCCAGTCCGACGAGGTCGGCCCGCCCGGCTTCCCGGCTCGCCTGCTGGAGCGGGTGCGGAAGGTGGACGGCGTCGAGGCCGCGGCGGGCTCGGTCTTCGCGGTCGGGCGCTTCGTGGACGCGAACGGCGACCCGATCGGGCACAGCTTCGCGCCTAACTTCATCTCGTCGCTCCTGCCGGAGCGCTTCGAGACGCTCGACTACGTCGAGGGGCGAAAGCCGCGCGGCCCGACCGAGGCGTCGATCGACACGCAGACGGCGGACACGGGCGACCTGAAGCTGGGCTCGAAGCTCAGGCTCGCGGGAGCGCACGAGGCGAAGGGCTACAAGGTGGTCGGGCTCACGAAGCTCGGCGACACGAGCTTCGGCGGCGCGGGGATCGCTCAGGTGCTGCTGCCTGAGGCGCAGCGCATCACCGACCGCGTCGGGCAGTTCGACCAGATCTCGGTCGCGGCCGCGGACGGGGTGACGCCGGAGGAGCTGCGCGAACGGATCGCGCGTGTGATGCCCCACCAGGTGCAGGTCGAGACGGGCGAGGAGGCCGCCAAGCGGCAGACCGACGACATCGCCGACAACCTGAAGTTCCTGCGCATCGCGCTGCTCGTGTTCGCGGGGGTGTCGCTGTTCGTAGGCGCATTCCAGATCTTCAACACCTTCTCGATCACAGTCGCGCAGCGCACGCGCGAGTTCGGGATGCTCCGGACGCTCGGCGCGTCGCGCAACCAGATCCTCGCCTCGGTCGGGACGGAGGCGCTCACGCTCGGGCTGCTCGGGGCGGCGGTCGGGCTGGCCGGGGGAATCGGCTTCGCCTTCGGCATCAACGAGCTGTTCAAGGCCGTCGGGATCGACCTGCCCAACACCGGCACCGTGGTCGCGCTGCGGACGGTGATCGTGTCGCTGATCGTGGGCGTGCTCGTGACGCTCGTCGCCGCGCTGGTGCCGGCGCTGCGGGCGACGCGTATCACGCCGATGGCGGCGCTGCGCGAGGCCGAGCTCGAGGACACGAAGCCGCGCCGGCGCCTGCTCACGGTCGTCGCCGTCGCGCTCGGTGCGATCGGGCTGGCGATGATGCTGTTCGGGCTCTTCGGCGGGATCGAGGACTCCGGGAGCGCGGCCGGCCTGCTAGGCGGCGGCGCGGCGCTGATCCTGTTCGCCGTCTCGCTGTTCTCGCCGCTGCTGGTGCGGCCGCTGGCGTCGCTCACCGGGCGCCCGCTCGAGCGGCTGCGGGGGCTCACCGGGCGGCTGGCGCGCGAGAACGCCATGCGCAAGCCGGGCCGGACGGCGACGACCGCCGCTGCGCTGATGATCGGCCTGGCGCTCGTCGTGTTCGTGACGATCTTCGCCGCGGGCCTCAAGAGCTCGGTGGCGAAGACGGTCGACGAGAGCTTCCGCGGCGAGATCGTGCTCCAGAACAGCGACGGCTTCTCGCCCATCCCGCGCGACGCGGTCGAGGCGGCGCGGCGGGTCGACGGCGTCTCCACCGTGTCCTCGATCACCTACGCGACCGGCGCGCTGCCGCGCGGCGGCGAGAACGTGCGAGTGGCGGCGGTCGACCCGTCGACGCTCGGTCAGGTGCTGGCGCTCGAGTTCGAAAGCGGCGGCCCCGCCGCGCTGGTGCGCCTCCGCCCGCACGACACGATCGTGGACGACAACTTCGCGCGCGACCACGGCCTGAAGGTGGGCGACCCGCTGCGACTGCGGACCCCGCTGGAGCGGACCGCGTCGTTCAGGGTGCTCGGCACCGTGAAGGGCGAGCTCGACCTGCTCGGCAAGGCGGTGATCGACGAGAGCGCCGCGCGCGAGTTCGGGAGGCTTCAGCCGAGCTTCGCGCTGGCTCGGCTCCAGCCGGACGCGTCGCCCAAGGACGTGCAGAAGGAGATCGACGACGCCGTGAAGGACCGCTACCCCACCGTCGACGTGCAGAACCAGAGCCAGCTGAAGGACCAGCAGGAGCAGCAGGTGAACCAGCTCCTGGGCCTGGTCTACGCGCTGCTGTCGCTCGCCGTGATCGTGTCGGTGTTCGGGATCGTGAACACGCTCGCCCTCTCGATCCACGAGCGGACGCGCGAGCTCGGGATGCTGCGCGCGGTCGGGATGTCGCGGCGCCAGGTGCGGACGATGGTGCGCTACGAGGCCGTGATCACCGCGCTGATCGGGGCGATCCTGGGCACGGTGCTCGGGGTCGTATTCGCGGCGCTGGTCTCGCGCCCGCTCGCCGACGAAGGCTTCTCGCTCTCGTATCCGGTGGGCACGCTGATCGTGCTGCTGGTGCTGGCCGCGCTCGCCGGCGTGGTGGCGGCGATCGGCCCGGCGCGCCGCGCGTCGCGCCTCGACGTGCTGCGAGCATTGGCGTATGAGTGACGTCCGCGCGGGCGTTGCCGTCACCGGGGTGTCCGAGCTGGTGCTGGAGGTGGTGGACCTCGATGCGGCGGAGGAGTTCTACGCCGGCGTGCTCGGGCTGCCGGTCGTGGAGCGCTGGCCGGACCGCGACGCGATCTGGGTCATGGCGGGGGAGCGCACGCGCATCGGGCTCTGGCGGCCACAGGTCGGGCTGGCGGGCGGACGCGGGGGAGTGCACGTGCACTTCGCCATGCACATCTCGGACGCCGACTACGACGCCGCCGTCGCGCTGCTTCGCGAGCGCGGGGAGGAGGTCGAGGAGATCGCGTTCGACGGCGCCGGCCGAGCGGCGTACGTGACCGACCCGGATGGCAACGTGGTCGAATTGTGGACCTGGGACGTGAGCGAGCACCTGCGCTGAGCATCGCCCGGACCGCGGCGGCCGCGGCCGCCGCATCGTTCGCGGCCGCCGGCCTGCTGGCGCTCAGCCCCGCAACCGGCCACGCGGCCATCGTGTCCGTCGAGGGCTCTTACTTGCGCATCGCCGCCGCCCCTGGCGAAACGAACCAGCTCACGATCACCGCGGCTGCCCAGACCGCGCCCGCCTCCCTCGCCGTCACCGACGCGGGAGCCCCGCTATCGCCCGGCCCAGGCTGCACGCAGGCAGACATCGGTGTGACCTGTGTGACGCCCGCGACCCCCACGATCGACGTCTCCGCGGGCGATCTCGACGATTCCGTGACGATCGCGGTGCCCGCCGGGGCTTTCGTCGACGGCGGTTCCGGCGATGACCTGATCGACCTCCGCAACGGCATCAGCGACAGCGTCTGGTGCGGCCGCGGTCGCGACTCCGTGACCACCGAGGTGCTCGACTTCCTCGACCTGGGCTGCGAGCGCGTCGACTACGGGCCGGCCGGCACGGTCGGCCGGATCGCCTCGCGCACCGGGGGCGGGCGCCTGGTGCGCGTCCCGGGTCAGACCTGGGCGCGACTGGACCGCCGGATCCTCCCCGACGTGCTCTACATCGTGCGGCGCTACCACGTGCGCATCGACGAGGGTTACGGGACCGTCGGCCACGAGCCCTTCGGCGAGCACCCGCTCGGCCTCGCCGTGGACATCGTGCCCGGCGCGGGCGGCACGTGGGACGACGTCTCCCGCCTCGCGCGCTGGGCCGAGCCGCGCCAGAACCACCCCCGCGCGCCGTTCCGCTGGGTCGGCTGGAACGGCGACGTCAACCACGGCCACCCGTCGGTCTGCAAGCCGCGCCGCGGCTGCGCGCCCCACCTGCACCTCTCGTGGTCGCACACGCCGACGCCGCCACGCCACCGCGCCCGAACGGTCCGCGTATTCGAGATCAGGGGTTTGACCCCTTGAGTCGACCACACTTGAGGGGTCTGACCCCTTAAGTTGCTCACCCTCAAGGGGTCTGACCCTTAATGTGCGCGCCCGTGCCCGCTCCCCGACGCAGCGCTGCCGAGCTCGCCGAGCGCCTGCTGGCGGGCGACAAGCGCGCCCTCGCGCGCGCGATATCGCTGGTCGAGAACGACGACCCCGAGGGCTGGGCGCTCGTCCGCGAGGTGTACCCGCGCACCGGGCGCGCCTCGATCGTGGGCTTCACCGGCCCGCCGGGGGTCGGCAAGTCGACCCTGATCGGGGGGCTCGTCGAGCACGCGCGCGCTCGCGAGCGCGACGTCGCGGTGCTCTCGATCGACCCGAGCTCGCCCTTCACCCAGGGCGCCCTGCTCGGCGACCGCATCCGCCTCACCGACCACTTCCTCGACCCGGGCGTCTACATCCGCTCGATGGCCAGCCGCGGGTCGCTTGGCGGGCTGTCCGAGGCGACCCTGCAGGCCGCGCTCCTGATGGACGCGAGCGGCAAGGACGACGTGTTCCTCGAGACCGTGGGCGTCGGGCAGGCCGAGGTGGACATCATCGACCACGCCGACACCGTCGTGCTCGTGCTGATGCCGGGCAGCGGCGACTCCATCCAGGCGCTGAAGGCGGGCGTCATGGAGATCCCCGACGTGATCGCCGTGAACAAAGCCGACCATCCGCTAACGGACACGATGGTGCGCGAGGTCCGCGGCGTGCTCTCGCTAGGCCCGCAGGAGGGCTGGCGCGTGCCGATCGTCAAGACCGAGGCCGGCCGCGGCGAGGGGGTCGAGGAGCTGGCGGAGAAGATCGCCGAGCACCGCGTGTTCATAGACGAGCAGGGGACGCTCGCCGAGCGCCGCCGCCGCAACCTCATGAACGAGGTGGTCGCGCTCGCGGCCGGGCGGCTGCGCCGGAAGCTCGAGGCGGAGGTGCGCGACGATCCCGCCGTGCAGCAGCTGCTCGACGAGGTGGTCTCGCGCCGGCTCGACCCGGCCAGCGCCGCCGCGCAACTCCTGGAGCGCGAGGGCGGATAGCCTCGTCGTGTGAGCGCGTCGCGCGCGTACCGGCTGAACGAGGACGAGCCGCTCCCGGAGGGAATCCGGAGGGTCGCCCGGGGACGGATCGACCACGCGATCGACGAGCTGCGCGGCAAGACGGACAGCACCCCCGAGGAGGCGGTGCACGAGGCGCGGAAGGACATGAAGAAGCTGCGCGCGCTGCTGCGGCTGGTGCGCGGGGAGCTCGGCAGGGACACGCTCGCCCGCGAGAACGCCTGCTTCCGCGACGCCGCCCGCGAGCTGTCAGGCGCGCGTGACTCCGACGTGATGCTCGAGACGCTCGGCGCGCTCGAGCTGCCGCCGGGCGTCGGCGGGGAGCTGCGCCAGGCGATCAAGGCCGAGCGCCGGCGCGACGGGGCGAGCGACCGCGCGGGGGCGGCGCGGGACGCGCTGGCCATCCTGAAGGAGGCGCGAAAGCGTGTCGACGACTGGCCGCTCGAGCGGGACTCGTTCGAGGCGGTCGCAGGCGGCCTCGAGCGCAGCTACCGGCGCGGGCGGCGCGACTTCGAGGCCGCCGGGGCGGAGCCGAGCGCGGACGCGCTCCACGAGTGGCGCAAGCGGGCCAAGGAGCTCTGGTACCACCACACCCTCCTGCGCTCCCTGTGGCCGCCTGTGATGGCTGCCGCAGGTGACGAGGCGCACGTGCTGTCGGACCATCTGGGTGACGATCACGACCTCGTCGTCCTGGCCGGCTGGGTGAGCGAGCACGCCGATGCGCAACCGGCGTTCTTCGAGGTGGTCGAGCGGAGGCGGGCGAAGCTCCAGCAGGACGCCTTCGTGCTCGGGGCGCGCGTCTACGCGGAGAAGCCCGGCGCGTGCGTGCGCCGCCTGGAGCGCCTCTGGGACGCGAACCAAGCGGAAGTTAGGGCACCCTAATACGATGCCGGGCATGCCCGGCAAGCACCAGCGGCGAGCACGGTTCGCGACGCGCGGGCAGCCGCGCGCGGGCGCGAGGCACCAGCGCCCGGCTCGCTTCGCCGAGGTCTGGGCGGCGCGTGCCTGGAACGTCTTCAACGAGGGCCGGCCGTTCTCTGTCGCATATCCCCTGCTCGTGCTGCTCGCGGCGGCCGCGGTGGGGCTCGCCCCCGACGGATCGCTCGGGCTGGCGGTGCTCGGAGCTGCGACGTCGTCGCTTGTTCTGTCGCGCTTCGCATTCCCGTTGCGCGGACGCGCCCTCCTGTGGCTCGCCGCGCTCCTCGCCGTGCCGCTGCTCGAGCCGTGGCGGGCGCCCGGGCTGGTCGCCGGCGCGCTCGCGGGCTATGCGTTCTTCACGGTGGTCGTCTGGGGGTCGCTCTACTACCACCTCCGCACAGGCGCGCCCTGGACCAACGGGCTGCGCTTCTGGCGCCTGGTGCTGACGAACTCCGACCCGACGAGCGGAAACGCGCTCGAACAGCTCCCGAAGCTGCTGATCGCCGTGAGCGCCGCGACCCTGCTGGCGGAGGAGCCGACCGGAGCGACGATCGCCCGCCTGGCGGCGGCCCTGGCGACAGCGGCCGCCCTCGGCGCGCTGGCCGCCCGCGCATTCAGGAGGCGCCTGCCGCGCTATCCCGAGCGCCAAGGGGCCGCGCTCCCCACGCTCCGGGGGGCGGCGATCGACCCGCGGTCGGCGCTCGCCCGGCGCGTGTACGTGATCGTCGTCGACGGCTGCAACCGGGGGCGGCTCTGGCAGGCGGATGCCCCGGTCGTCGACCGGCTCGCCCGGGAGGGCACCGAGTATCTGGATGTCGAGCCGGCCTATCCGGCGCGGACGGTCGTCTGCTTCTCGTCGATGTTCACCGGCGCGACGCCGGCCGAGCACGGCATGCGGTCGAACTTCGCGCCGCGGCTCGGCGTGCGCCGGGAGTCGGTCTTCGACGTCCTCGAGCGCCACGGCCGCAGCGGCCGGCTCGTGGGGATCGCACATCTGCTCGACCCGTTCGGTGAAGAAGTGGTCCGGTCGGTGACATCGGTGCAACCGACCTCTGAAATCGATCGCTCGCTCGCAGCCGAGGCGCGCCGGGTGGTCGACGAGGAGGACCCCGAGCTGCTCGTGCTCCAGCTGCTCGCCGCCGACCAGCTCGGCCACGTGAGGGGCGTGAGGAGCCCGGAGTACCTCGACCAGCTGGCCGAGACCGACAGGCGGGTGGGGGAGTTCCTCGCGTTCCTCGAGCGCCGGGGAAAGCTCGAGGACGCGACCGTGATCCTGATGGCCGACCACGGCCAGGGCCGCGGGATCGGCGGCCACGGCCATCTCGACTGGGGCGAGCGCCCGGTCCCGTTCGTCGTGTGGGGAGCGGGTGCGGTGCACGGAGCGGTGTCACACGAGCCGCGCTCGGTGCTGGAGCTGGCCGCGACGATCGCCCGCCTCCTCGGCCTGCCCGAGCCCGAGGCGGCCCGCGGCCGCCCGCTGGTGCCGATCGAGGACTCGCGGGTGGAGCCCGCGGGCCCGCGAGTCGCGAGCGGCGCATCGCCTCCGGCGAACGACAGCGGTGAAGGGGGTGTTCTTGGTCAAGCGTCCTGTCCTGGGCGTCATATAGACGCCCTAGGCAGGACGCTTGCCGCGAGCGGTGGTCCGCGATGTCTTGCGATCGTCGTCGCGCGTGACGAGGAGGCGGCTGTCGGTTCGGTGCTGGCGGGGCTTCCGGAGCAGGCGTGCCGGCTCCCGGTCGACCTGCTGCTCGTCGACGACGGCTCGCGGGATGCCACCGCGGAGATCGCACGACAGCTCGGTGTGCGGGTTCGCTCGCATCCGGTCTCGCGCGGCCTCGGCGCGGCGCTTCGGAGCGGTCTCGAGATCGCCCGGGACGAGGGCTACGCCGCCGCCGTCTACCTCGACGGCGACGGCGAATACGACCCCGCCGGCTTCGCCCGCGTGCTCGAGCCGGTGGCGCGTGGTCGCGCCGACTACGTCCTCGGCTCGCGCTTCCTTGGCCCTCGCGACGGCATGAGCCGGCACCGCACGCTCGCGAACCGGGCAACGAGCGCCGCGCTCGGCTTCCTCATGCAGACGGTGACGAGCGACGGCCAGACCGGCTACCGCGCGTTCTCGGCCCGCGCCCTCGCCGCCGCGCGCATCGCGCACGACTACAACTACGCGCAGGTGCTGACGCTGTCGCTCTGGGGTCGGAGCATCGAGCCGGTCGAGGTGCCGATCCGCTACACGCGCCGCGCGAGCGGCCGCTCCTTCGTCCGCTACCCCGAGTACCTGGCGCGGGTGGCGCCCGCCGTCTGGCGCGAGTGGCGCGCCGCGCGCGCCTCCCGCAGGACGACCGCGGCCAGCGCGACCCCCACCCCGCCGGCGAGCCAGAACGGCCACCCGCCGCTCGCGGTGAACAGCGGCAGCGCGTCGGTGAGCGGGCCGAACGGCGCATCGGGCCGGTCGGCCGCGAGCGAGCCGCCGCCCCAGCGCACGTCCGCGTAGAGCCACGCCGAGGCCGCGACGGTCAGCAGCGCGAGCCCCGCTCCCACGCGCGGCGCGTGCCGGAGCCCCCACGCCACGAGCGGCACAGCCAGGGGCAGCGCCGCCAGCAGGTGCCGCGGCGGGAACCAGAACCCGAACATGGTGGGGGCGAGGAACGCGGCGACGACGAGCTGGGCGCCGAGCGCCGCGGCGCACAGCCCGGCCGTCACCTCGATCTCGCGCACGCCCGGCACCGCTCGCGCCAGCCCGTCGCGCCGCGAGCGCCACAGCCACCAGAGCCCCGCGAACACGAGCGCGAACACGGGCGCCCAGCGCAGCAGCCCGTAGTCGCGGTCGATGAACAGCGCCACCAGCCGGTAGACGCGCTCGAGGTAGCCGCCGGGGAAGGCCGCGTCGGTGGCCGACTCGCCGGCGGCCTCGGCGGCGTAGGGCGTCGGCCCGCTGTACACGGCCTCGTTGATCGCCACGTAGAGCGCCACCGAGAACAGCGCCAGCTCCACCGCGCCCACCGCCAGCGTGCGGCGCCGCGCGCGCCAGATCGAGCGGGCGGCTAAGGCGCCGATCACGAGGCCCGCCGCGACGAACTTCGTCCCGAGCCACGGGAGTGCGCCGAGCAGGAGGAAGCAGAGCGACGCGTCCCTCAGCGTCACGCGCGTGTCGAGCCGCAGCGCGAGCAGCGCCGCGCCGGTCAGCGCGGCGGCCGCCGCGAGCTCCGGGTACACCGCCGACCCGTAGGCGACGAGCGGCGGGCTCAGCCCGACCGCCAGCGCCGCGCCGAGCGCCCACGGGTCCGGCACCACCCGCAGCGCGAGCCTGTACGCCAGCGCCATCGCGAGCGCGGCCAGCGCGGCGAGGAAGAGCTCCACCGCCTTCGCTCCGCCGAGCGCGTAGGCGGGCGCGATCAGGAGCGGGAAGCCGACCCCGTGCGGCTCGTTCAGCCGCCCGTCGGTCTTCTCCCCGTGCGGCGCGAGCTCGTGCGGATAGAAGGCGGCGTAGGCCCGCTCGTCGTACTCGTCCAGGACGTCGACGTCGCCGTCGTGGACGATCGAGTGGGCCGCGAGCAGGTAGTGCGGCTCGTCGCCGCCGTAGTCCGACCCGGCGAACGCGTCGAGCCCCAGCGTCGCGGCGTAGACGCCGAACAGCAGCAGCCAGAGGGCGAGGGTGCGACGCATCGCGCGCCGCACCCTAGCCATGAGTGCCTAGTGCGCTACGGCGAGCTCCTCCTGATAGATCGACATCGCCCGGCCGAGCCCCTCGCCGATGGAGGCCGGGACGATCCCGAGGCCGTCCACCACGAGTGACGCCTTCGTGGTCACACGCTGGAAGTCCTCGGATCGGTGCACCGCGTCGATCTGCTCCTCGCTCCCGCGCAGGAGCATAAATCCGCCGAGGTCGCCGCCGTGAGGCTCTAGCAGGCACACCTCGAAGCTCTCGATGCGCCCGTCGGACTGCATCTGCCCGAACAATTCGATCGTCTCGTTGAAGACGTCGAGCGCGCGATCCTCCCGCCCGCGTACAGCGTCGCTCCAGCCGATGAAGATCGCGGCATCAGCCACGGTTCCTCCTTGGGATCGGGGTTGTCGGGCGAGCCTAGCCGCTCAGCAGCCGAGCGCGCGGGCGATCACCATCTGCTGGACCTCGTCGGTGCCCTCGCCGATGGTCAGGATCTTCGCGTCCCGGTAGAAGCGGCAGACCGGGTACTCCTCGATGTAGCCGTAGCCGCCGTGGATCTGCACGGCCTCCTCGGTCGCCCGGACGGCGAGCCGGCCCGTCTTCAGCTTCGCCTGCGCGGCGGTCAGCGAGAAGCTCCGCCCGAGGTCCTTCTCGATCGCGGCCCTGTAGGTGAGCAGCCGCGCGGCCTCGATCTCGGTCGAGATGTCCGCGAGCTTGGCCTGGATCGCCTGGTACTTCGAGATCGGGCGGCCGAAGGCCACGCGCTCCTTCGCGTACGCGAGCGCCTCGTCGAGCGCGCCCTGGGCGAGGCCGACTCCCATCGCCGACACCCCGATCCTGCCGCCGTCGAGCGTCTGGAGGAACTGCCTGAAGCCCTGGCCGCGCGGCCCGACCAGGTTCTCCTCCGGCACGCGGCAGTCCTCGAACGCCAGCGGCCGCGTGTCCGAGGCGTTCCAGCCCATCTTCCGGTACGGCTCGCCGATCGCGTAGCCGGGGGTGCCGTTCGGGACGAGCAGGTTCGAGATCTCGTCCTCGCCGGTCCGCGCGGTGATCATCACGAAGCCGGAGATGTCGGTGCCGCTGTTGGTGATGAACTGCTTGGCCCCGTTGATCACCCAGTCGTCACCGTCGAGCTCCGCGCGCGTGCGCGTGTTGCTCGCGTCCGAGCCGGCCTCGGGCTCCGTCAGCCCGAACGCGCCCAGCCGCTCGCCCGAGCAGAGCCGCGGCATCCACTCGGCCTTCTGCGCGTCGGACCCGAACGCGTACACCGGCCAGGTGCCGAGCGACGTGTGCGCCGCGACCGTGATCGCGACGCTCGAGTCCACGCGCGCCAGCTCCTCGATGGCGATCGTGTAGCTCAGGTTGTCCGCGCCGCCGCCGCCGTGCTCCTCGGGATACGGGATGCCCATCAGCCCGAGCTCTCCGAGCTTGGCGACGATCTCGTACGGGAAGCGCTTCTCCCGGTCGAGCTCCTCGGCGACCGGGCGCACCTCGCCGTCGGCGAAGTCGCGCACGAGCCGCCGGATCTGCTCCTGCTCGTCGGTGAGGTCAAACCGCATGGGGCGCGGATGCTATTGCCCGCGGCCCCGGTTCTATGCTGGCCGCTCGATGGTCTCGCTACCCCTGTTCCTCGCACAGGCCGGCTCCGGGAGCGGCGGGTTCGGCGGCGGCGGCGGTGGGGGAGGAGGCGGGAGCTTCGGCGGCGGCGGCTCCGGCTCGGGCGAGGGCGACCCGATCGTCGCGGTGGTCGTCTTCGGGCTGTTCGGGATCTTCCTGCTCTTTCTGCTCGTGCACACGGTGCGCTACCGCCGCACGCTGCGCGAGCGCGACCAGCGCGTCCGCACCGCCTCGGCGGAGGCGGCCGAGGACGACGCCTACTTCGCCTCCGACCAGCTCGAGCGCCACGCGGTCGCGCTCTTCAGGGCGGCGCAGATGGCGTGGGACGCGCGCGACCGCGCGGCGCTGGCGCGGCTCGTCGGACCCGACCTCCTGGTGGAGTGGAACCGCCGGCTCGACGACTTCGACCGGAAGGGCTGGCACAACCTCGTGGAGGTGATCGGGGAGCCGGCGGTCCTCTACGTCGGGATCACCAACCGCGAGGACGACAGCGAGGACCGGGCCGTCGTGCGCATCCAGGCGAAGCTGCGCGCCTACGTGCTCGACTCGCGCGGCGCCAAGGTGATGCGCAAGGGCGAGCGCGACGAGCTCGTGACGCTGGCGGAGTACTGGACGCTTGCGCGGCGCAACGGGGCGTGGATGGTCCAGTCGATCGAGCAGAGCGCGGAGGGCGACCACCATCTCGACGAGCCGATCGTCGCGTCGCCGTGGTCGGACACGCAGCGGTTGGAGGACGAGGCGGCCACCGAGCTCGCGGTCGCGGACGCCCTGCCGGCGGGCTTCACGACCGCCGACCTCGCCCAGGTGGACTTCGACGGCGACGCCCGCGCGCGGGCGCTCGACCTGTCGGTCGCCGACGGCCGCTTCGCTCCCGCCGTGCTGGAGGCCGCCGCGCGCCGCGCGGTCGAGGCGTGGGCCGAGGCGGTGGACGGAGACGACGCGGCGCTCGAGCGCGTCGCCTCCCCGGAGGCCGTCGGCGCGCTGCTCTACGGCGGCGACGCGAGCCGCCGGACGCGCCTCGTGGTGCGCGGCCCGCGCGTGAGGCGGATCCGGATCGCGGCGGTGGAGCTGGAGCGGGTGCCGGCGACCATGGCGGTCGAGGTGGAGCTGGGCGGGAGCCGCTACGCCGAGGACCGCGACACCACCACCGTGCTGAGCGGCTCGAAGGACGCCGCGACGACCTTCACCGAGCGCTGGACGCTGGCGCTCGACGGCCCGGACGACGCCCCCTGGCGAATCGTGAATGACATGTGAGGTGGGCCGTTCGCGCAAGCCGCGGGCGGTGCCCGCGGCGCCGCGATGCGCCGTTTGCGCAAGCCGCGGGCGGTGCCCGCGGCGCCGCGATGCTTTTCCGTCCGGGACACGCGACAGTCTCGCGCCGTGCCCGACATCTCCGTCGCCGCCACCGCCCCCTCCGCGCGCTTCGCCCTCCCGTCCGACAGGCAGTACCTCGCCGCCCGGCACGTGTGGGCGCAGATCGACGACGGGATCGTCACGGTGGGCGTCACGGCGCCGCTCGGCGAGGTGCTCTGGTACACGCCCGAGGTCGAGTTCTGGGCGGTCGACCGCCTGGAGGTCGGCGAGACGCTCGCGACGGTGCAGGGCCGCTCGGGGCGCACGGTCGCCGTCGGCTCGCCCGTCAAGGGAGCGCTCCTCGAGCTGAACCCGCTGCTGCGCCGCGCGCCGCACGCGCTGCTCGCGCAGCCCTACGGCCGCGGCTGGGTCGCGCGGATCTCGGCGGACACCTGGGAGCGCGACGAGGCCGCGATGGTGCCCGCGCGCTCCTACCGCAAGATCCTCGACGCCGACCTCGCGCTCGGGCGCGAGTTCTGCTTCGGGGGCGCTCTGCTCGCGCCGAGGCTGACGGAGACGCCGTCGCCGCGCGAGGCGGCGGCCTAAGCGCGCTCGACGCGCGCGCTCACGACCTTGTCGTCGTCGTTGAAGCGGTAGACCCAGCGCGACTGCGTGTCGGCGAGCCTGCCCTCGTCGATGGTCCGCACCCAGCCGGTCACGACGACGGTGTCGCCCTCCTCGGCGATCGAGTACGCCCCCGCTCGCAGCTGAAGCCCCTCGGCCGCGAAGCGCGACCAGAACTCGCGCAGCTCGTCATGGCCGCGGAGCTCCCGGCCCTGGGCGGCGTGCGGCTCGAACACGACATCCTCGGCCGAGTGCTCGAGGAGCTCCTCGGAGGCGCGCACGAGGTCGTTCTTCTCCATGTGGTCGAAGAGCCTGCGGATCAGCGCTACGCGAGGCGAGTCCAATCGCCACCTCCAGGGCGTGAGGTAGAGGCAGAGTGCCACACCGCATGGCGCCGAACAAGTCGGTCAGACGGGCGCGGGCGCCCGCTCGCGCGGCCGGAGCGTGGCCACGGCCACGCCCGCGATGACGATGGCCACGCCGAGAAGCTGGATCGCCGACGGCGACTCGGACAGGAGCAGCGCGCCGAGGAAGACGGTGCTCACGGGCTGGAGCATCAGCATGATCGAGGTGAGCAGCGCCGGTAGGCGCGGCAGCGAGACCGAGATCAGGAGCCAGCCCAGCACCTGGGAGGAGAGCGCCAGCAGCACCAGCCATGCCTGCGACTCGAGCCCCGGCACCCAGTCGATGTCGCCCACCGCCACCCCGCCGAGCGCGGAGAAGACGGCCCCGCTCAGCGTCGCGTCGAAGAGCGGCCCGGCCGGGCGCCGCTCGTCGGTGTTGCCGTGCCGCAGGATGAGGATGAAGAGCGCGTAGGTGATCGCCGTGAGGACGCCGAAGACGACGCCGAGCAGCGGGTCGTCGCCGTACGCGCCGCTGCCTACCACGCCCGAGATCAGGATCACCCCGCCGAACACGACAGGGATCGCCACCAGCGAGCGGTTCTCCGGGCGCTCGCCGAGAGCCGCCCACGCAAGCAGGCCCACGAGCACCACCTGGATGTTGCCGAGCACCGTCGCGAGCCCGGCGCCGACCGCCTGGATCGAGTGGTGCCAAAACGTCAGGTCGGCGGCGAACATCACGCCGGCGACCCAGAGCGGGACCCGCTCGCGTAGCGACCGGCGCCCGTAGCGCCGGTCCTCCAGCCGGGCCAGCACGGCGAGGACCGGCAGCGCGTAGGCGCAGCGGAAGAACGCCGCCGTGGACGGCGATACCTCGGCGAGGCGCACCAGGATCGCCGAGAAGGCGATCACGAGCGCGCCGAGCACCCCTGCCAGAACCGGCCGGTCAGTCACGGCGACCGAGACTAGCCGCGGGTATCGTGCGCTCGGTGGACAGGAACACAGCGCTCTGGACGCTCGTCGTCTTCTTCGGCGCGTCGATCTTGTTCGCCGCGCTCCGTAACGCCACGCGCGACGAGGGCGCCGGCGTCACGCTCGCGATCCAGCTGCTGGCGGGAGCGGTCGTGGTCGGAGCGATCGTCTTGTTCGTGAGGTGGCGCCGGCGATGAAGCCCGACGTCGCGGTGCCGCTCAGGTGACGCGCTGGATCGTCGACGGCATGAACGTGATCGGGTCGCGGCCGACGGGCTGGTGGCGCGACCGCCCGCGCGCCATGCGAGAGCTCGTCGGCGAGCTCGACGCGTTCGCCCGGCGCGAGGGCGACCCCGTCACCGTCGTCCTCGACGGAAGGCCTTTCGAGCTCGAGGGCGAGGGCGTCGACGTCCGCTTCGCGTCGCGGCGCGGACCGAATGCGGCCGACGACGACATCGCCGCGCTCGTGGAGCGCGACGACGACCCGGCGGGGCTCTCAGTCGTGACCTCGGACGGCGACCTCGGCCGGCGCGTCCGCGAGGCCGGGGCGGCCGTTGTGGGCGCGGGCGAGTTCCGCCGCCGGCTCGACGGATAGGCCCGACCTGCGAGCGGGCGGCGCCCCGCGAGCATTCATTCTCCCGTCTACTATCGCGCGGGCGCCGCGGCCCGGCACCACCGTCACGTGCCGGACCACCCCGCGCTCCGGCCTCATCGTGGGCGCGCGCAGGCGCACGCGGCGGAGCACCTCGCGCAGCACTGTCCTCATCTCGACCTGGGCGAACGACGCGCCGATGCAGCGCCGCACGCCCCCGCCGAACGGGATCCAGGCGTAGGACTCGGCGCCGCCGTCGAGAAAGCGTTCGGGCCGGAACTCGGCGGGCGACTCGTACAGGTCAGGGCGCGCGTGCAGAACCGCTATCGCGGGGAGCACGAGCGTGCCGGCCGGCAGGCGCCAGCCCGCCACCTCGGTGTCGCGCGTGAGCTTGCGCGCCACGTCGACGATCACCGGGCGCACGCGTAGCGTCTCCTTGACCACGGCATCCAGGTAGTCGTCGTCGTCGAGCGAGGCTGTCAGCCGCTCCAGCACGCGCGGGGTGCGCAGCAGGCGCTCGAACGCCCACGCGAGGCCGGTCGCGGTGGTCTCGTGGCCCGCCGTGAGGAGCGTCATGAGCTCGTCGCGGAGCTCCGTATCGGTCATCGCCGAGCCGTCCTCGTGGCGGGCGTGCAGCAGGAGCGAGAGCACGTCGTCGCGCTGGTCGTGCGCAAGCGCCGGGCGGTGCCCGGTGCGCAGCGATTCCCTCCCGTCGGCGTCGGCGCCGTCGCGCCGCTCCGCGATCTCGGCGTAGATCAGCTCGTCGACGGCCGCCAGCGCGCGCCGGAAGCGGGCGGCCGGCGTGATGCCGCCGAGGTCGCGGTCCATGACCGGCAGCCAGTTGAGGACGCTGGTCGTCTCGCCGAGCGGCGGGATGCGCTCGCGGAAGAGGTCCATCCGCTCGTCGTCGCGCACGCCGAAGACCGCGCGCAGGATCACCTCGAGCGTGATCGCCTGCATGCGCGGCCGCAGCTCGATCTCCCTGCCGACCGGCCAGCTCGCCACCTCGCGCTCCGTCGCCTCGGCCATCACCTCGACGTAGCGGCGCACGCTCTCGCCGTGGAACGGCGGCAGCAGGAGCTTGCGCTGGCTCAGGTGGCGGCCCTCGTCGAGCGTGAGAAGCGAATGCTCGCCGAGCGCGTCGCCGAGCGCGAGCGTGTTGGCCTCGCCCGCGTGGAAGGTCGTGGCGTCGCCGGTGAAGACCTCCTTGACGAGCGCCGGGTCGGCCACGTAGACGACGCGGCCGAAGATCGGGAAGCGCGAGGAGAAGACGTCGCCGTAGCGGCGCCAGCGCCGGACCATCCAGCCGTACGGCGATGCCGTCACGAAGGCCGCCTGGAGCAGGCTCGGCATCCGGGGGCCTGGCGGCAGCTGCATGCCTATAACTCTGCCAGGAACTTCCGGATCGCCGCGTGGGTCTCGCGCGGCCGCTCGACCTGCGGCACGTGGCCGCAGTGGAGCTCCACGTGACGCGCGCCGGGCAGCGCCCGCTCGACGTGCTTCATGAAGCCGATCGGCACGAGCACGTCATGGCGGCCCCAGACGAACAGCGAGTCGGACTGGAGCGCCTCGAGCCGCGTCCAGAAGCCGTCCTCGCCGTGAGGCTCGTCCAGGTAGATGTTGCGGGCGGCGGCGTAGAAGGCGGCCCGTCCGGTGGGGGTGAGATAGGCGCGCAGGAACTCGTCGATGCCCGCCGCCGTCCAGCCGCCGTTCGCGGACGGCACGAGGCGTCGCACCATCGCCTCCACGATCAGCCGCGGGGCCGGCTGGATCAGCCCGAGCTCCGGGCGGAGCGCCCGGATCAGCGGCGCCCAGGGGCGCGAGCGCAGCCATGCGAGCGCGGGGCTCAGCAGCAGCAGCGCGCCGATGCGGTCGCGGTCGGTGAGCCCCGCCTCGATCGCGACGCGCCCGCCCATGCTGTTTCCGGCGATGTGCGCACGCTCGATGCCGAGCGCGTCCATCGAGGCGAACACCGAGCGGGCGAACCAGGGGGCGTCGTAGGGAGCCCCGATCGGCTTGTCCGACTCGCCGAAGCCGGGGAGGTCCAGCGCGACCACGCGATAGTCGTCGGCGAGCGCGTTCACGGTCGGGAGGAACGACGCCTTCGTGCCGCCGAGCCCGTGGGCGCAGACGATCGTCTCCGGCCCCGTGCCCGCGGACAGGATCGAGATGGCGCCGAACCCGCGCGTGCGCAGGGTGTCGAACTCGAGCCGGCCGGGCTCGTCGGCGCCGCTGGTGGCCGCCAGGAAGCCGACGCCGACGTGGAGGCTCCCGCGGAGGCGCAGCCGGCCCGCCCGGAAGGCGTCCATGCCGCCGCGGAGGTTCGCGGCGATGCGCTCCCAGGTGGCGGTGTCCGCGCTCAGGACGGCGTCGGGCACGGCGCTCTCGCTCGCCCTCACGAGGCGCAGCCGGCGCCCGGCGATGATCGCATCGCAGGCCTCGCCACCGTGCGTCGCGTCGGACGCGTTCCGCCGCGCGACCTCCAGCCGCACGCGGGCGCGCCCGCGCGGAAGGTCGATCACGTCTGGATCGAACCGCTCCGCCAGGGCCGCTATCGCGTCAGCCGGCGCGCTTCCCTGCGATCTGGCGGTTGCCATCAGGTAACCCAATACCACTAAATGTTGGCTGAACCATCGGTCGGGTGACGGCCGATAAGCCAACTTCGAACAAATTAACACGAAATACATACTGAATTCGTCCGAGACCTTGACAAACCCATTCCGGGTTTGGGAATGTCGCCCCGATGGAGGACGAGCCGGGCTCCGCGCCCTCTCTGCGCGCTTCCAACCGGCTGCGCGTGGTCCAGGCCCTGCAGGTTCTCGGCGTAACGAGCCGGGCGGACGTGGCACGCCACACCGGCCTGTCGCGCTCGACTGTCTCGACGATCGTCGCCGGGCTCCAGGCCGAGGGCATGGTCGTCGACCGCGACGCGGACGGCCGCGCCGCGGCGGGCGGCGGCCGCCCGCCGGCGCTGATCGCGCTCGACCCCGGCGCCGGCTTCGCCATCGGCATCGACTTCGGCAAGCGCCACCTCGCCGTCGCGCTCGCCGACCTCACACACCGGCTGCTCGCCGAGGAGTGGCGCGAGATGGCGGACGACTACGACGCCGAGGACGGCATCCGGCAGGCGGACGAGCTCGTGCAGCTGGTCGTCGAGGCCGCGGGAGCGGATGCCGGCCGCCTGCTGGGCGTCGGCATGGGGCTCCCGGGCCCGGTGCACCGCAGCGGCGTGGTCGGCTCCTCGGCGATCCTGCCGGGCTGGGCCGGCACCCACGCGGCCGAGCGCATGGGCGAGCGGCTCGGCATGCGGGTCTGGCTGAGCAACGACGCCAACCTCGGCGCGCTCGCCGAGTCGACGTGGGGCGCCGGGCGCGACGCGTGCGGGCTCGTCTACCTCAAGCTCGCCACCGGCATCGGCGCCGGCATCGTGATCGAGGGACGCCTGTTCGAGGGGGCGGGCGGCACGGCGGGCGAGATCGGCCACACCTCGCTCGACGAGACGGGCGACATCTGCCGGTGCGGCAGCCGCGGCTGCCTCGAGACCTATGCGAGCGGCACCGCCATCGCCGCGCTGCTGAGCCGCAGCCTCGGCGAGGCCCTCACGGCGGACGACGTGCTCGCGCGCGCCGTCGGGGGCGACCCGGGGTGCCGGCGCGCGCTCGCCGACGCCGGCCGCCACATCGGCGCGGCTGTCGCCGATCTTTGCAATCTCATCAACCCCGAGCGGATCGTCGTCGGGGGCAGCATGGCCGTCGCCGGAGACGTGCTGCTCGACCCGCTCAGGGAGGCAGTTGGACTGCGTGCGATTCCAAGCGCAGCCGAGGACGTGCTGATCGTCCCCGGCGAGCTCGGGGAGCGTGCCGAGTTGCTCGGCGCGGTCGCGCTCGTGCTCCACGAGGCCGGTCCCGCTTGGAGCGGGCCGGCGCCGGCGGTAAGACAATCAACGGCAACAAGGTAGGAGGAGGACACATGAGCAGGTTCAGATTGCTCGCCGTCATCGCGGCCTTCGTGGGCGTGATGGCGCTTGCGCTCGCGGCATGCGGCGGCGACGACGACGACAACGGCGGTGCCGAGAAGGGCGGTGGAGGCGGCGGTGGAGGCGGCGGCTCGATAGGCCTGCTCCTGCCCGAGACGAAGACCACCCGCTACGAGTCGGCGGACCATCCTTACTTCGAGGACAAGGTCAAGGAGCTCTGCTCCGACTGCGACATCATCTACGCGAACGCGGACCAGGACGCGTCGAAGCAGCAGCAGCAGGCGGAGGCCGCGATCACCAAGGGCGCCAAGGTGCTCGTGCTCGACCCCGTGGACGCCGCGTCGGCGGGGGCGATCGTGAACCGGGCGAAGCAGGCGCAAATCCCGGTCATCAGCTACGACCGGCTGATCACGGACGCCGACATCGACTACTACATCTCGTTCGACAA
>Ga0126312_10000304_pt1 | contig 27329 bp, 29 predicted proteins | sample Plot104A_FD_92537 | JGI IMG/M metagenome (GOLD analysis project Ga0126312, IMG submission 92537) | Serpentine soil microbial communities from UC McLaughlin Reserve, CA, USA - Plot104A | ecosystem: Environmental > Terrestrial > Soil > Grasslands | place: USA: UC McLaughlin Reserve, Lake County...
TCCTTTCTTGCAGAAATTGAAATATCATAAGCACGGTCTATTGATTCCTTTGGATTTTCTATAATCTCTACATTAGCTAACATACAACCATAGTATATCTAGCGTTAGCAGCTATAAATATTGCTCCTGTTGCTTTAATGTCTTCTTGTCTATGCTTCTTGATGTTCCAAATCCAAAATGGTTTATTCTCTAGCCCTTCAATAGTTTGGATTGTTATGTTGGTTCTAAAATAACTGTTACTTCTGCAACCCTAAACTGAAATGGTAATGGAGTACCACCAAAAAGAGAGTCAATTAAGTCAAAAGACCTACCTTCCATTTTGTTCTTGATTAGTTTGCCTAGTTTTGAATTCAATTCGTATCTGATAAAAATGATATAGGGTGTAAAGCTACTTTTGTGTTCTCATTTCATGAAATCTATCAGATTGAGAATAGAGCAACAATAAATTAGGCAATAGATAATTAAATAGTCGAAAATCAACAAATGTATACTTCAATAATCTTCTATAGCATCTATGCTTACATTGTTATATACTTAAATACCACCTATTGAAAACTGCTTGTCAGTGAGTAGTAGGACAAATTTTACACTACGTTTATCATTCTCCTGTATAGTAATAGCACTATTCTTAGTTGTTGTAACTAGCGCTTCTATAAATGGTATTGGTTTGAATTTACCTCGGATTGCATTGGCACAGCAGCAGCAGTTGCAACCTCAAGCTAATCTTACTTCTTTAAAACAACAACAACTAATGGACGGCATTTCATTTGAATTTGATAATGTGATATTCTCACATCATACGGCATCTGTTAACGGAATTCAGATGCACTACGTAATTGGAGGTCAAGGAGATCCTGTAGTACTACTGCATGGATGGCCACAAACTTGGTATGAATGGCGTTATGTTATGCCTGCTTTGGCTAAAAATTATACTGTTATAGTACCTGATTTAAGAGGACTTGGAGATTCTTCGAAGCCTTTTACAGGCTACGACGGTAATACTACCGCAGAAGATATCTACCAATTGTTATCCCAGTTGGGATTTCAAAAAATTTACTTGGTAGGACACGACATAGGAGTTCTGACAGCATATTCTTATGCTGCTTCCCATCCTAACAATGTAAGTAAACTAGTAATATTGGATGTTCCGCCTCTGCCTCCTCCTGGTTTTGAAGACTGCTGCTGGTGGTTTAGTTTTCATCAGACACCTGATATACCTGAAGCACTAACTGCTGGAAAAGAGCGAGAATATCTTTCATGGTTTTATAGATTTGCATATAATCCAGAGGCAATCACTGAAGACGATATAGACAAATATGTTGCCAGCTATTCTGCGCCTGGAGGAATGCGTGCTGGCTTTGAATACTATAGAGCGTTCCCAATAACTCTAGAACAGAATAAAGAACACTCTAATGTCAAGCTTCCGATGCCTGTTTTAGCTCTTGGCGGAGAGTATAGTTTTGGCTCTGCGGCTTTAGATTCAATGAAGTCTCTTGCTACAGATGTGCGTGGTAGCATAGTTCCTCTCTCCGGACATTGGATTGCAGAAGAGAGGCCAGATTTTCTTGTTAAACAGCTTGCAGCGTTCTTTAGTGAGTAACAAAGAAATATGGTAACTACAACAAAATCAGACAGTCAAAGTTCCGGTTTCTACACTTTGATGTCTATACTCTTTTTTTGAATAATTCAAAGTCAATGGTGAATCAAAATCTGTCGTATGGAATCAAAAAGGTGGAAAAAAGGAAAGAGAACAAGAAATACTAGGTAATTATAGGGCCAGTGCGAATTCAAGATCATTTACTGATTTTAAGATACAAGAACCATTACCATCAACCATAGATGTCAATATAATAATCGTAAATAAGGTAAACAACTAATTAGAAAATACTATATTACAATAACTCTGAGGAGCACTTGACAACTTTAGAACCCAAGCAAAACAGTATTTGTATTGTAAGAATTTGGTTGGTGGGCGCTTTCGTAGCGGTAACCTACTAACCACACGTTAACTTTCCAATTTATATAGCTACAAAAGTATAAGTTAATAGAGAGGAAGAAGAGGTAAAACTGGACCTTTGCATTACATTATATCAAGCCTTGGATTCTTAGCATACTGGACTTACTTTGAATCTACTACTGGTCAATCAATAGGTAAAAGGCTTTTAAGGATAAAGACGACAAATTTGACTGGAGGAAAGATAGACACTAAAAGTGCTATAATAGAAAGTTTTGGTAAAGCTTTCTTGCTACCTATAGATGTTGTTTTAGGATGGATATTTACCAACAATAAGAGACAGAGGATATTTAACAGAATAACCAATACTATAGTAATTAAGTTAAAACCAAAAGAAATAGCAGCAACAGCAGAAAGTGTTAGGTATACAAAAGACTAAGCTATTGATTTTGCCAAAATAGGTAGACTCTCCTAAACAATGGGAATTGGAATGGTAGTAAACAAATTATTTCTGAAATATGGGTTAACGAATCTACAAGGCCAGATACGATTACTGATCCTGCACAGTTTATCAGTATATGTAGTGGGATAATAGCCAGACATGGTTACGAATCTGAATATGGATTACATATCCTTGCATTTCAATGAATAGCTCAAAATATTATAAAATTCTATTTGTTAATCAATGGGAAATGCCCCGTGATCTCAAGTAAGAGATAAACCCTCTTACTCGATAGGAGGTAGTTCGTTTTTCATGTAATTATCCAAGGAAGAGACGGAGGACTCTCCCTCACCATACTGATATCTAGTGCTTATACTCTCCGCTGTAATTATCCCCTGAAATAATGGGAGGCAATAAGACTGGGTACACATCATCGGAAGAATTTCATCACAAGACCGCGCTTAGCATCATAATCAAATCTATAATCTTCATTTTCGGCTATAGGAATTGATTCTACGGTTCCTTCGACACATGATGGACACTTTATAAGAGAATCAGAGTCTTTTGTTGTTACTGTTGCCATTTTACTTGATATTTGAGGAGAGATGCATGAAGCACACCAGAAACATGCATGATATATCATAAAATATACTTTATCATAGATTCTTGTCCCTCTGACAATATTGTCATTTGCTGTATCCCTGACACTGTTTATCTCCTCTTCCGCCTTTATCTTTAGTACGACGTGGAGAGTATAATAATTTTGGATTAATGATGTACTTTGACAAATTAACTGTTGAGATTGATAATATGTGTTATTCATACGGTGGCAGACTATGTATCTTATAAAATAAATATTTTTTAGGAGCGTGATACCTGCTTATGCTATTATAGTACCTACATCTCTTCCCTCTACTACACAACTAAAATACTATTTATTCTGTAATATTCTGGGGCTAAAATACCAGCATAACCCATAATAGCCATCTATACACCGCAGGCAAGCCCTAGACTCAACCGTACTCCTAATCTTGTAACATTCATCTTGGTTGAGTTTCCTGCGGTTTATTCTAGCAGTAGATTAACCTTGTTCACTATATTTTTAATATGACTGCCTTTCTTATTATTTGTCAAGGCCGAGTTCGGTTTTCAGCCAGACATAAATGAACGGTCACAGGTACGGCCTAGACTCAACCTATATCGGCCATCGATCAAATCAGGTATATACATATATATATTTCTGGGGAAGGTGGCCAATGAGTCTTATAGTAGAGCGCAAAAATCCAATATAGGGTCTTCTTTTAGGTAACGAACAAGTCTCTCTCCCTCTCCATACCTATAGCTATTACTTATATCGCTAGCAACTTTTCCGTTATCTGTTCCCATGGTTTGTCGTAATATATGTGAGAGAATATACTCCAAAATAGTAGGAGAGTCACACTATTTAGTTGGTAAGAAATATTGTAGAAGATGCGAGTGCTATTTTATCACTAAAAAGATATTTTGTCAATGCTGCGGGATGCAGCTAAGAGCCACTCCAACAGAAAAAAAACTTAAGGAAAGACAGAATATGAAAAAGGATAGGAAAAGAAAATTGGTATCGAAGCCTTCTTAGTTGCATAACTAAAATATTATTATTTTCCTAACAGTGTAGGGCTAAATCATTGGTCTATCAGCGGTATCCATGAGTGTCCATAGGGACCGCAGGGTGGCCCTAGACTCAATTAACTAATCTATCATGCATTCAGCCATCTCTGTTAGTTGAGTCTCCTGCGGTTTACATATACGAGGCTATATCATGTTTTATTCTCATTTCTTATTCGATTACGGTTTATTGAGTATACGTTTTTGTATCTTTGCAGACTATATGGGGGGCTCATTGATTCTCTTCATTGATACCTCTATTGCCCTTATTACACATACTTAAAATAGCTACCACTTTACAATCCAAAATCTATTTAAATCGCATTATCTCATAGAACCCGTTTGATTAAGATACCAAAGTTGTCATTACCTCTGTCCTTGTTGATTATCTCCACTATGGCAGTTTTACCTCATTTTGGCACAGATTTGTTAGCACAGACTCCTCAGCCAAGTGTTAACGAACAGGTTACCCCGCCTTTGGAAGTAGCCGATTCGATTTATAGCGCTAATACAACCAAGTTCTTAGGTTCAAAAAATATATCATTAACTCCTTACCGAATGACAGAGGAACATTCCTCTGACCAAGGATTCCTAAAAGGCGTAGGAAATGTTACTAACAAGCAGACTCACATAAGCACTCACTTATCTGATGAATTAATCCAGAGTAGAGGTAATGGGATATTTGAGACTCCAGATGGACAGAGTATTACTTGGATATCTTCTTCTATAGGAAGACTGGTTGATGGTCGTTGGGTTTTCCATGGAATAATATTATTCAATAATACGCAAAGCGAATCATTGTCTTTACTAAATAATAGCATCGGTTTATCCAAGGATACTGTTGGCAACGAGCCACATTATATCTGGCTTTTGGAATAGTATCTCTTTTCGTAATAGACCAAAACGAATACTATATTTTTTACTCAAAATGCAGCTAAGAGTAAAAACTCAGAGCTACCAAGAAAAACTTATAGTATGACTTGTCTAAAAAGATTAACGAAAATAACTCCCGTTATTGATCGGTATTTTTTTTATATTTGGTTGAGAATGTACTGTGCATTATCCATATGTAGTAATAGAGGTCTCTGGTACTGCCAATGTTAGCCGTATTAGGTTCCACCATAGTACTGTCACTTTTTGCAGCAACTTCTGTATTCGCTCAAGACACTCCTTATAGCGAGGAATATATGCAACAGCACGATGGAGGAGACAGAGCTGAATATTTACAGGAAGTTGAACATAGTGATCCCTTGTTATATGTGCCGCCGGTGAATGACGCCAGTTTTCCAGCAGCCAATAATGCATCAGCTAGCGACATGAACTAAACACCTCCTCTCTTTTTATGTAAATAAGCCCTTCAGACAATATGACTATGTTATCTGGAACTGTTTGTTACGCCAGTCAATGCCTGGAAGAAAGGCTGGTATCTAGCTGTGAAGGTTGATGGCTAGACCCAATAGCATTATGGGGGAACAGTGAGCCTATTACAAATATGCTACTTGGGTTTCCTATCAACCTTAGTATGGTAGGCAATCTTACTTATTTGATTACTTGATAAAAGATTATCTGACAGAAACTAAATAGGTATACTATTGTTATATAGAACTATAGATCAGTTTGAAAATGAAAATAAATACATAAAGGAGAAGATGCAGAGTCAGGAGATATAGATACAAATGATGAAGAAGATGCGTCATAATGCTAGGATAGCAATAATGACTCTGCTGTTAGGAGGAATGGTACTCATAAGTGGCAAGGAATTATCTGGGCAACAAGACGAAGATATATCTCCTCCAACTTCTTTATCAACAGACCAACATTCAGAAGGATGGTTGACTTCTTTTGACTTGGAAAATTGTAATTTCGCTTCTACAGGAGAGAACAGCTATTTCATTTTGAGACCAGGGTTCCAAGTTACTTTGGAAGGTGAAGAAGATGGTGAGAAACTTCAACTAATAATGACTGTTTTAGATGAGACAAAAGTAGTTGACGGAGTTGAAACTAGGGTACTAGAAGAAAAGGAAAGTAAAGCAGGTAATTTAGTTGAAGTCTCAAGAAACTACTTTGCAATATGCAAGCCTACAAATGACGCATTTTACTTCGGAGAAGATGTTGATATATATAAAGATGGTGAAATACTGAGTCATGAAGGAGCTTGGCAGGCTGGTCAAAACGGTGCTAAAGCTGGAATGATTATGCCTGGTAGGGTTGAGGTAGGTTTAAGGTACTACCAAGAAATAGCACCAGGAGTAGCTGAGGATAGAGCAGAAATTGTAAGTATAAATGATACGTTAGATACACCAGCTGGAAACTTTCAAAATGTCCTAAAAACTGAAGAGACTAATCCCCTAGAGCCAGGCGAGAAGGAATACAAGTTCTACGCACTTGGAATAGGGCTAATCCAAGAGGAGGCACTTAAACTTGTCAACTACACGCAGCCCTAGGTTGTCTACATTTACGTATAGAAAAAGCTAGCTTTTTTTTAATCAAAATTCATAATATCTCTTTCGTAAGGGCACACCATAATAGTAGTGTCATTAGTTCTATAGCCGCAGGCATGATGCCTCTTGCCTCTGTTAAAGTCCGTTGCGCCTGGTTCATTTCATGTATGTTTATCATTGATTGCTATAGTTGTTGTCGCTGTTACCACTTAATGATAACCAATAAAGAAAGAAATAAAGAAGAAATATATAAAACAATCTTTATTTCTAAAATAGTATAGTTTCAGGATATGCCAAGCGTGAAAGTGGAACACCATTCTAAACCAAGCACTGAGAAATGGAACATTTGAGCACGCAAGTAGAACACCAGCAAATCGAATGGCGTCGAGCTAAAGTCTTGGAGCTAAGCAGCCAGGGCCGTAGCCAAAGAGAAATAGCAGACACTATCCATGTAGGTATTGGAACGGTTAATAGAGATCTAGCATACCTTAACAAACAAGCTCAAGATAACTTAAAGTCTCATGTCCAAGAGAGATTGCCAGAACAATATCAAAAATGTATAAATGGACTAAACCAGGTATTAAAGATAGGCTGGAATATTGTGAATAGTGATTCTAGCAGCGCAGCCAATCGACTGCAGGCATTAGCGCTTATCAGTGATTCATACAAATATGTAATGGACTTGACAACTAACGGTGTTGTGATAACATATGCTATCAAATATGTTCAAGGACAAATGGACCGCCTAAACAAACCAGAGAAAGCGATATTACAAGATAAAGGGCATAATGAAGAATCAGAAGAACAGGAGCAGCAACAAGAACATAAAACTCACAATGGTGTCTTCTAATAATCTGCAGCATAATAATCAAAGCTTTTTCTGTTTTCGAGTTACATTCTTCCGGCTATACTAACGCATTACTATAACAGGACATTGAGATTTCTTAATCACACCCATAGCGACGCTGCCTCCAACTATCAGAAACGTATGTTTAGAGACATCTCCTCCTCCAATCACGATAAGATCGATATGGTTTTTGTTAGCATATTCTGTTATTGATTTAACAACAGATTTTCCTTCAGCATATACTATCTCACTTTTTATGTTTACTCCCCTTTTCTTAGCTTCTTCTTCTATTGGCTTTATCATTTCTTCTGCAGGGCCTGTCTTGGCTTTTCTGAATCCTTCAACCATTTTAACATCTCCATATTTTGCTCTCAGACCTATTGCACCTCCTTGTTTTATGTCTTCTACGATATGCATCACAATCAACTCTTTGGCTTTCTCTAGTTCTGCAAGATGTATTCCATAATTCGCTGCTTTCATCGATAGTGGTGTTCTATCGACAGGGACAAGTATTCTTCCGATAACGGGAATACTGATATCTTCTTTCATTTGCTACCCACTTGTGATGTGTGGCCCAGTTTCATTTAAGAAGATCCCTATTTTCGTTAAAGCAACAATAGAGGATTCAAACAGGGAGCATAGTTCTTCAGCAAGTCATACAGATATCAGATTATTACTATCATTATAGACTATTTTTCTATTAAAAGAAGGGAACCCATTTTCTTTAATAGATCTCATATTCGATTTTATAGCATTACAAATATGGAACAGGTGTGACAATATAGCGAGGATAAATGATGAAATATATGGTACTGTCCATGTTAGCCGTATTAGGTTCCGCTATAATGCTATCGTTTTTTGTTGCAGCTTCTGCATTCGCCCAAGACGCTCCTTATAGTGAAGAGTATATGCAACAGCATGATGGTGGAGACAGAGCTGAGTATTTACAAGAAATGGAAAGCAGCGATCCCTGGTTTTATGTGCCACCAGTTAATGATGCCAGTCTTTCTACTACTACGGACAATAACATACCAGCTAACTAGGAACCTGACTAAGAATCACATTATAGATGGGTAAGATTAAGCAAGATGTATGCATCGTAATAGGTGCTTTCATGGCTGTTTGGGGAATAGTGTTCTTTGCTTATTATTTTACAAGCAAGGATCCAATTCTTTCTTCAGAGATTAGTCTTATTGCAGCTATAATGTTAACACTTGGCGGGATTATTGTTATGTATATAGGTGATAGATCGGGAAGACCGTCTAGAATAGCAACAGACCAATGAGCGATCTGTAGCATTCTTAGACCTTCTATCTTATAGGTGGAATTATAAGGCAATCCTGCCCCCATTTATGACATTGTGATTTTGCTTTTGCTTCCATGTTTACCATATCTTTTGTTTTATTCCACCTTGTGAACTAAATGGTTTGCCATCTAAGTTGAAGGTTGGATATTAAGGATCGACTTACTCAGATGTTAAGGTTGTAATAGAGGAATCAATGAAAGGGAGATAGCTGTACTTTCATCATCTAGTGCGTTATAACAGTTAGCCAGTAGGCTAAACGGTCAGGACAAAAAGCTATTGCAGGATATCAAGGGTAAAGATAAAGCTGAACTTGAAGAGCCAGATCCAGAGCCAGAAGAGAAAACTACAAACGGAGTATTCTAGTTAGAATGTATATGAACACATACAAACTTTAAAGAGAAAAGAAGCTTACGAAGATTAGATGTCTTCTTCAAAAGATAGACTTTATTCGTGCCGTCATTGTGGTGCTGAATACATAGCCTACCCTCCAGATGATGTTCATTCCGAAAGTGATGTCAAAGAGATTTCTGACAGCATAGCGATTCCATATCATTGCATAAAATGTGGTAAGGAAAATAAACTACACTGGACCAGACCAACAACGTAATCTTTTTCTTTAGTTAGTAGCAGTTTAATCTCGATTTTTTGTTACAGTAGTAATAGAGGAATCAATGAACCGCTACTGGTAGTCAGGGGTATGCTTTTTGTCTCTCCTCAGAGACTTATCACATACCTCTATCCTCTATTACTACTATCATACTTACATCATTCAAATATATGAAGACGGGAAACAGATAGCTAGCAGTAGCAAAAACTAAAAGCTTTCCTAACCTATTAAAAAATACTACAATAAGTGCGGAGCAGAGATATATTTTGACGAGGACTACAAATCCCAAAGAGGCAAATACATACCGCCAGACAAAGCAACCGGAGGACCGCATCAATGCGACGAATAAGTTCCGAAAAATTCCGGAACTTTTACCCTTTTATGAACCGATAAAGTTCTGCAAGCCTTCTATTCTTTCAGGATGCAAGATGATTCTATTAGGCAATCGAGATCCAGCCTTTATTCTGTTGGCACTCAGCCCAAATCTATACCGATTCATAGGAAGCACAGGAGCAACATTCTTGCTGCCAGAATCCCGCAGTATAACTATATAGTACATGACAGTCTTAATACTATGTTAAAAAAATCTTCAGTACTTATGATGATGCTCTTAGTAGTAACAGCATCATTGATTGGAATATGTAGCATGTATCAGTATGTAGAAGGGCGAACGTATGGGGTTCTTGAGGGAAGAGTGTATAATAAAATATATTACATTTACGCCTCTTCTGATGGTAAAGCTTGTCTTGCCTTGGTAAGTATTTCTTTAATATATGGCACACCAAATCTCGGATTTAAGCCCGGTGATATGATGACGCTATTAGCTCCGGATGAAAGTATTTGTGCTTATCTTGGTCAGTCAGTGCTAGCCAATAAAGATTTTCAATTCTGGGTTGCTCCCACTCCTCTCACTCTAAAGGCCATACCTCCCACTCTGCGAGAGAACTTCCCACCAAACCAAAGTCTATATAGAGTAATTTCAATAGGACCAAAGCCCGGGCCCTGATCTGAATATTTTTTCAATGTGGTTAGAAGGATAGACCGCAATGTTGCTGCCGTTTAGTTCCAGCCAACCTTATAGGCTAAAATTATATTTAGCCTATACTAGTGCCAGCCTTCTATAAACCCCGCAAGTTCTGCAAGCCTTCTATTCTTTTCTACCCTTTCAGGATGTAAAATGATTCTAGGACTAATCCTAGATGCAGCCTTTACCCTGCTAGTCCCAAATCTATACCGATTCATAGCTATGAAGCCTATACAACCAAGTCAGCACCGGACCCATTGCCAGGACATGAAGCTCTTCCTTCTCTTGCACCAATCAGTCCGTTACTGTATAGTAAGAAATAACTATGTTAGAAAAAAAGAATAGATTAGACACTGGACGAACTAACTTTTCTTGTACACCATATAGTGTACATTTACATCTAAAAATGTCAAATATAGTGTCTTTTCATCAAATGAACTAGCCTTTAGAACCCTAGCGAGGGAATAATATTCCCTTGGAGGGAAAAGCTATATTCTCATAATACTATGGTATATTTGATTAGAAGTGCGGAGCAGTAATGAGTTTAAAGAGGTAAGGTTCAAGCTACGTGATAGCCCTTTTCAAATGTACCAAGACATGGCTTTGTACTTTTTTGATATGAAAGTAATAGATAAACCAACTATCCATGAGTATGCGAGATGGTGCATGAAACAGATGACAGACTCTAATGCGGTACAGATGTTTCAGTGGAAGTTGGAGCATGGCGCACAAGTGCAGGAGCAACAGAATACAATGTTCGGGAATCAGCAAGAGTTCAACCATGTACAACAAGGACCCGTTTCTTAACAATCTAATGCACTAGTGGCCTCATGGGCTACTAAAGGTAGATAAGGAGAAAGAAGTGCGGGCTGGGATGTGGTCCAAATCTTGAGCCAGTGTATTTTTTAAGCGCCATATAGTGTACATTTACATCTAAAAATGTCAAGTTAGTATCTTTTCACACAGGAAAACTAGTAGTAGACTCAATATTTTGGGCATGTTTGGCTATGTTTTTGCATGGTAGACCAAATATAGGACCAGGTAGACCAGGATAACAAAAAGGTAGACCGGATATTTTGGTATAGTATACCAAATAATCGGGATGGTAGACCAATAGGTCTACCAAATACTTTAAAGCTATTTAATGAATATTCTACAGCATAGGATAATGTCGGCTGACTCAATATCTGCTAGAGTTAAGAGAAAAGACGACAGCAAAAGGCTGACAAAGGTACTATCTACAAAGCTATTGGCAGAGGACTATAATCGATTTGAAAAATATACAAACTCTGCGTACAAAGCAGGAATGATAGAAGCACCAGAGACATCAAAATTCTTACGTTATATTGTTACTTATCCATTTAATGAGCTAGGTTTATGAGGTTTGGTTCCACTAGTAGATACTCAGGATAAGAGTGAGATTGTTTAGGTCAGTTACCTACCGGTAAGCGTTCCAAAATTTCAAATGATTCTATCATTCTCTGTATGTTGATTCATCTACTACATGGTATACCACAAATACCGCTCACTTTATAGCAACCAGACATAAGAAACATACATTACTAGCTATACAGCTTATCAATATAACACCATTTCCAAGGCTTATCGGGTAATGCAAGAATAACAGGATGTCCTGTATTTACGATGGATATGTTTTGAAATATGTAGGTGACGCTGTGATTGCTTCCTTTGCTCCTGGCTCGAACATATACCTTACCTATGACAAAGCAATAAGATCTGCAAAATCCATGATTAATGTAATCACAAACGGAATTAACCCAGTATTGAACAAGTATGATTATCCTGATTTGTATGTGAAAATCGGTATAGACGAGGGAGAAAGTGTGGTTGTTCAATATGCCTATGATAAAAGCTCTCAAATCGATTTACTTGGATACACTATGAATATAGCAGCAAAGATAACTTCGTTCACGAGCCCAAATAAAGTTTCAATAGGAGAGAATGTCTATAAATTTTTGCATCCAGGGGTACAGACAGAATTCCATGAGTTAGCGTACAGACCTGATGAATGGAAATATATTAATCGTGACACGGGCAACCTTTACAAAGTCTACACACTGAGCTAATGTAAAGACCACATGTCCCTAGTATGCTTTTGTCTTTCTCCTTTGAGCTAGACTTATGGCATACGTCTATCCTCTATTGCTGCACTATAATATAATATCAAATATTTGGGAAATGGATACATGTAGTCAACAAAAATCAATATAAGGTTTTTAGATATTAGACATTCATTATGAACACTAGGAAAGATGAAGGAGATGATTTATTCAAAGTATGTTTTGGATGTCGCTGCTATCATTTAAGACAACTTTGCTAGTATTAGTAGTAGTAGTAGTTGTTATGCTAGGCACTACCATTATTATTTTCCCTCTTGTTTCATTTGCTTATCATGGACAGGAGATTTCTATATTATTAGACTCTGCTGAGTTTATACCTCCGAGTGAGAATGGAGAAGAAAATCAGGTCAATGTATTTGTAAACTATACAGTAAATGACCCTTCTCTTATCAACCAGAGGATAAATTCTGTTATGAAAGTATATTCAACAAATGGAACATTGATTAAAACGTCTTCTTCTGCTGAGGGATTTACTATTAACCAAACCGGATCAGAGCGTCATGCAACCTTAATTACTAACAATACATTGCACAATGTGATAGCAGTTGTACAGTTCACCAACCTAACAAAGACTGTACCCTTATCAAGTCCTTTGCAGACAAATCTAACCTTAAGTGAGGCTCAAGTAACACCTGAGACAGAGACAAGAACAGAGATTGCTGCATTACAACTATAGATCTATTGTCTGACTGATTATAGTAAAGCCTATAGCTGTACTTATATATTATTAAGCAGTAACCAAAACAACAGCACTTAGAATGGAGAAGCAGGGTCTTGGAGCTGAGCAGCCAAGGTCGTACGGAGAGGGAAATAGCCAAAATCCTCAAAGTAGGAACTGGCACAGTACACAGAGACGTAGTATATCTAAACAAACAGGCCCAAGACAACTTGAAGGCACATGTCCAAGAACACTTGCCAGAACAATAGCAAAAATGTATCAATGGATTAAACCAAGTATTAAAGATGGGTTAAAACATTGTGAATAATGACACTAGCAGTGCTGCAAATAGGCTACAGGGCTTATCATTAATCAATGATTGTTACAAGTATCTGATGGACCTGACAACTAATGGTGTAGTCATAACGGATGCCATCAAGTTTGTTCAGACAAACAAGGGGAAACTAACTACTATGTCTACCAAAGAAGATAATGGTAGTAAAGAATCCAATGAACCTGATTACGATGAAGACAAAGATCAGTTAGAAGAAAGACAAGAAGAGGAAACAGGAGAACTTGATAAACAAGAAACAACAAACCAAGTTTTTTAATCTCTAGCATATGCAATGTTAATGCAGCAGAAGAACTATTGTTAAGCTAATGATTTCATTAAATAGCATATAGTGCAGCAGCAAATGCAATGTCTATCAGAATAAAAGGGGCTATATTTACAATCGCTGCGACATTAGTTGTTGTAGGAATAACATCCGGGTTAACAAACTCAGCAGTGGCACAAGAACAGAAATTTGTTGCAACCCTTTCAGGACAAGAAGAAGTTCCACCTACGACTTCACAAGCAACTGGTATGGCTGAAGTTACAGTAACGGGAGAGAGTGCAGAGTATAGCGTTAATGCTACAAACATACAAGGCGTTACCGCAGGACACATCCATAGCGGTAAGCAAGGAGAAAATGGCCCAATAGTAGTAACGTTGTTCAAAAATGATTCTCCTACCAACGAAGTATCGGAGACTGGCTCCATAACTGCTGATAAACTTGAAGGACCAATGGCTGGTAAACAATTAACTGACTTAGTAACGGCAATGAGCAACGGAGAAACCTATGTTAACGTACATACTGAGCAGAATCCAAATGGAGAAATCAGAGGACAAATAACGAGCAGTCAGTAACCTAACCCTAGGAAACAATAAATAGAAAGCCCACAGGTCAGCCAGCGTTAGCATCTCTTTCTTTTCTTTTTATTTTTTTAGTTTTTATGATCAATGAAGACTGGGGATAAGTATTTAGCAAAAATTGAAGAGGGTTGCCTATTCTTCTTCTGGTCATGACAGAAATCAGCAATAGAGGAATCAATGACCCGTGATCGTTAGCGGGGAGTATGCTTTTGTCCCCCCAAAGAGACTTATCACATACTTCTATCCTCTATTACTGTCATACATTACACGTTAGATTATATGAATAATGGATACAGCTAGATAGCAAAAACTAAAAGCTTTCCTAATACCTATTACTAACAGTGACCTTTAAGGACCTTCAGAAGCTTATCCAGTCAGAAGCTGGAGCTTCAGGAATTAATTGTAATTCCTTTCAAAAGATGCAGGGTTTACCCTTCTGGACATGGGACCGGCAACAGCATAAACAGGAAGATATCAGGACCAAAGGTTTTTGTTGCTTTAACCATGTTATCGGCCTACCACAGAAAGACGGCCATGACATGCCTTTATTACCCTATCAGAGAACACTATACGATTCACTCCAGGACTATAAACACATCTGGATACTAAAGTCTCGAGGCATTGGAGTAACGGAGTTCCTGCTTCGTTACATAGCTTGGAGTTGTGTCTTTCGACAATTCCCGGAGAATAGTCGTGTCTGCATTGTCACAGGTCCAAGGATAGACTTGGCCGAGGACTTGATAGCCAGGTTCAAAGGGTTATTTGCGACGAACTTTGGCGCAAATGACAGAACCCAAAGTACTGTGGCCATTGTTAACGGTGTGAAGGTTGAAGCTTTCCCAAGTCATCACGTCGACACAATGAGAGGCTTGGATAACGTCAAGTTCATTTATTGCGACGAATCTGACTTTTTCCCACCATTTCAACAAAGGGAAGTCCGCGCAGTCATGAAGGGTTATATCGGCAAACCTAACCCTGATCCTCATATTGTCGTGGTATCAACACCCAAAGCGCCAGGTGGACTTATGCATCAAATAGAGCTAGAATCCGATTCGCTATATCACAAACTGGGCTTTGATTATGCCTACGGCCTAGAAGGGCCTTATCCTATCTATTCGCTGGACCAAATACAAAAGGCAAAGCAATCACCGGACTTTGAGCGAGAATACAACCTCAAATATCTAGGACTGATAGGAAATTATTTCACACAAAAGATATTGATGCAGCAATAGAGAAAGGTAAAAACTACAACCCTGATACTGTCAATACGTTCTCACAGAAATCTGTAGGCCTAGACCCAGCTTGGGGTTCTTCTGCTTTTGGTATTGTTGTAACACAATGGGTTGATAACCAAATCCAAATAATGCATGCAGATGAATATGAACGACCAGATTTTGATGACATGATAGGTATAACACTAGATATTTGTCACAGATGTGGGATATCACTAAGAAATGGCTGCCAGATTTTTGTAGATGGTGCTAACCCTGAGTTCATTAGGTCACTAAAACGGCAGCTAGGTGAGAATCCAGATTATGAACAAGAAATAGATAGAATCAAAAAAGACTTCCCTGGTTGTGACTATACTTGCAATATGTTAGTTGTACCAGTGCACTTTTCAAATGAACATAGACAAATGTTAGCTCATACAAAAAAGTTGATGGAGTACAATGAAGGCATGGTTGCAATAAACCCAAGATTTGACAAACTGATAACCTCTTTGAGGACGGCAGTAGACAAGGGAGAAGGTGTTTTAGATAAAGAAGCTACATCGTATGATGATATACTAGATGCTTTCAGACTAGCTTTAAAGTTCTATCAATAATAATAATAAAAAAGGATAAAGCTAAGACAAGCCATTACATCTTGATAGAAAGATAATAACTTGATACGGTATAGTAGTAACGGATTTTATGAAGATGACAGGCTAACAGGAGGAATCGTAAACCTTGACACAGCTTAACCCAAACGAAGAAGAAGACAATGAAGAAGAAATCTACTATTGCAAAGCTTGCGATAGAAGAATGCTGCATTGCGAACATGATAATAATGACCTGTCAAACGGGCCACTATGCAAAAAAGGTCAGTATATGTGTCCACAATGCGGTCGTGTTGAAGATGGTTCTTCTTCAGAACAAAACAAGAGAAAAAGAAGAAATAGAAAAAAGGCCCCAGATTGATACGTCAAATACAAAAGCCTTTCATTGGGATTTTCAGTATGCCTGGCAATCTCTTTCAGACAACATCGAATGAAGCATGCTATGATGACGATATGGATACATTTGGAGATGAATACTTGGAGTCTCTTGGAGCTGATATAAAAGAAACTCAGACATATTTCCCAGAGTCAGGAAGAACTATTGTAAGAAAAAAGTAGTAATTAAACCATTAAGGCTTCCAAATACCGCCATCCATCCGTGACCAGCTAATTGGAGTTTCAGAAATCTTTTTTGTCAGAAAATTAGAGATATTTGAGTTTACCATTGCGCTTGCAGTTGGGCTCCCGTACGTCGGCGCTCGAAGGAGAGCTATAAGACTTTTTGAAGAACAAACCTCAGACAACATACCGAGACAATATGTATTGTCCAGGCACATTACTACAGAAGGCATTGTAATAAGTCTGAATGAAAATGTCATCAGCCAAATTGTGAGTGATTGGACGCAGAGGAGGCCAAATACAGAGGGAAGAATTTTATCTACTATTCTCTACCATTCTGCATCTCACGCATTCCTAAAGTGCCTTCCTATGGTATCCGGACTAGATACATCGGAGTTCAGCGAAAGTATTCTATCTCCCCAAAACCAGATAGCTGTGTATGATAACTCCCCTGGCGGTATCGGCGGCGTACGTACTGTCTGTGAAGGATCAAGCGGCGGACTCCATCTGAGTGGAGACTATGCTGCTCAGGTTCTTAATTCATTAGATTGTCAGCTCGACTGTTCCCGGTCTTGCAAAGCCTGTCTGCACACTTCCACCTGTGGGTGGCTAAACAGACAGCTCCAGAGAGAAATGCTCAGGAGCATAATAGATGAGAGAGCAAGAAATATTTACTTCAGCAGCTAAACTTCTCAGGTCAGGAGAAGAAAAAACAACCAAGGAAATAGCTGATTATATCAGGAGCGCTTCAGGTATTAAAGTTTCTGAAACAGAGGTTTTCGATGCCTTCGTTAACTTTGAAAGGTTGCAGAAAGTCCAACGATCCAACAAAAAGGAGAGGTTCAATGAGTATAAACCTGTTACAACGTCTTCTTGGATACTGCTTGATCAAAATACTATTATACCGGAGGTTCCCTCTGAACAAAGGCTTCCTGGCTATATAATCAGTGCCGAGCTGGTAGTTTCGCAACCAATATTCTTGTCCACGAAAGGTTTAGAGTTTAAGAATTTGGGTATGCCTATCTTGAGCGTAGCAGAAGCTATGGAAAAGATAGTGCTGGATGCCTCAGAGGATATTAGAATAGCCTGCCCCTACTACGACGATCTTTTCGTAGATATCCTAAGCAAGAATGCAATGAATATTGGAAGCCTCAAGACCCTATCTATTCTTGCGGAAAAAACTGATCCTATTCTTCTGAAAGTTCGCAAGCTGTTCCCGAATACAAAGCTGAAGACACTATATAGCAGTACATCTTCAGCATACCAAGGAGAACTCAAGACCCAAGGCCTCCATGCGAAGATCATGATTGCAGATAAATCTCAAGTCCTGATAGGGAGCTTTAATTTTAGGTACAGCCATCTGCACTACAATGTAGATATGGGACTTCTTCTGAATGGAAAAATAGCAGAGCATTATGCAAAAATCTTTGATTTAATATGGGATGTTAATCTGTGACCTATGGATTAAGCAGACTAGTAAGCATCTGGATGAGCCTGTACTACAATCTTCCCAGTTTGAGGCTTTGGCATAACCAGACTGGCAAAAATCCTACAATAAATGAATGCCTGCACTATCTTGGAGAGGAGCAGCAGACTAGAGGCAGAAATGCTGCACTCTACAAAAAGGTGTCTACCATGTTCAACAGGCTGACTGAATTTGGCTGCAAAAATACATCCTCCCTTTTGGAGTCATCCTGGCGCAGTGCACTAGCCACAAAGTCCATTCCATTCTCAGAACCTATTAGTGCTGTTTCTCTGATTGACTTTCCTCGATATTTAGGTGCGTCATGGCCCCACAACGATATCGCACTTTATTTCCCGCAGTTAAAAAAAACTGCAGTCATGAAGATATCTGATTCCCGATTTCGTCCTCTGAGGGAAAAGTTAATGGTCGTAACTCAAGGACTTGACCCGTTTATTGGTACAGCTTTCTCGGTCAGATACACCAAACTTCATCCACTATTTAACAGAGTTAGATGTTCTCGAGCTTTGCCAATAGAAGTAGGTTCCTTTCGCAGGTTAACAACTTTTAGCGAACAGCTAAATATGCTACACGGGTCTTACATTCCAACGTCAGAGCTAGGTTCGATTTTGGAAGGTAGCGCTTCTTTAAATTTAGGTAACTATATCATAGCCCGATACAGCAATGCATATGCTCTGTGGCAGTTCGCAACTTCGGATGCGGTTTTAAAATCTTCAAAGCGTGATAATGATTACAACTATACTTTAAAGGTCGATGTCAATGGCATTGAAGCTTCTGCATGGATATTTAGAAATGCACTCTTCGATTCTGAAGTTGAGCCAAACAATTACGTAGGTAAAAAGGTGAGGCTCGGCGGATTTGTACTTATAGGCCACAGCGCCATCCAAGATTACCGAGAGAGCATTCATGTGCTCTCTATCGCACCCGCTGATGATTTACAAGATCAGAAAGCTACCCAGGAGAACTACAACACATATTCTGTGCCACTAACCGTATCCATAAAAACAATTGAAGAAGAGCTTCTCGACCTAAATAAGAGAATCTACCATACCAAGAAAGAAGTTATTTCTGAAGAGGATACTGTTGAACAACAGGTAATGTCTGAGGAGGTGCCTAAGGCATTGAAGCCTCGGGCCAGAATAGTTGGCGAGACGGAGCTGCCCGCAGACCAGTGGCGTGTATTAGTAATCATGAACTCAAATAGAAATCGAGGATTTGACGTCCATGAAATAACGAAGAGGCTTCAATACGAGTCTGGCTCGCATTATAGCTTAGAAAGTGTGCGAAGCATTTTACAGCAGCTATGTGACAAAAATTTAGCGCTGATGAATGTATTTGGCGATAGGTGGTACATTGATCCCACAGTAAAGGTAATTACCGCAGATGTAAAGCTTTCCGAAGCAGCAGTTGAGCCTATTGTACTCGACTATCTTAAAAAAATATATCCCCAGCGCATTACGGGACATCAGCTTATGAGAAGACTTTTTCAGGATGACTCGAGAATAACTCTTCATGAGATCACAAGGTCTCTAAACAGCTTGAGATCTGCTAAAAAAGTTCTGAACCATAAGTACAAGTACTATTGGAACCCTTATCCTCCAAGGCACAGCTCCCCCGGCTTAATGAGAGGAAAAAGTCCCAAACCTTTTATTCAGAGAGAATATTTGGGAGCAGATGCTGAATACCATGAATGGCAGAATCAGATGACCATACGTCTGACTAAAAAAGACATCGAGAAAATCCCTACAGTTTTCTTCTTCCGACAGGGAGACACTATAAACGTCTTTCAAAAATCCGGACAGGTTAAGAAGCATATGATATACGACTCTGAGTCTGCAACTGCCATGCTAAAAAATCTCACCGCCGATACAAAGAAGGGCCGCTACAGCGGCTTTGAGTTTATTGACTATGTGGGAGGGATCCTTAGAGTTCGTCATACAGAAGGCCGCATCGAAGCTACATACACAAATTCTTCCAGCAATTATCTAAAAATGATTGCTCAGAAGCTGGAGTGATCAGTTATGACAAGCCGAAAAATAAGTGATTTCAGCAAAAGAATCCTAAAGTGGTATGACCTTCATCAGGTGTATTACCCATGGAGGACGAGTACCGACCCATACCAGATCCTGCTTTGCGAGATCATGCTGAGAAAAACTACTAGGAGACAGGTAGCTAAAATATTTGATAAATTCTTCCAAAGATATGCGAGCTTCAAAAGCATCGCAGAAGCGGACGAAAATGAGATTAAGCAGCTAATACGCCCTCTGGATATAGAGAATAGCAGGACAAAGATAATCAAGAGACTTGCAAACTCTGTTCTCCTACAGTGGAACGGCATGCTACCTCTTAACCAAGCTGACCTGCTAAGTCTTCCTGGCGTGGGAATTTATTCTGCGAATGCAGTCTTGTGCCTCACAAAAGGAGAGCGCGTACCTCTTGTAGATACTAATGCTATAAGAGTTATTCAGCGCGTTTTTTGCTTCAGGTCAGATTCAAAGCGTATTAGAACTGATCCTAAATTGTGGAGCTTTGCTACCTCACTCATTCCTTCAGAAAGATCCAAGGATTTCAACCTTGCTATACTAGATTTCGCTGCCGAGGTGTGTACGATCAAGAGCCCTAAGTGCAGGATATGTCCGGTTAGATTGATGTGCAAGTATTACATGCAGCAAAGCACTAACCCTAACCGAAAATACGGGTAGGACATCTAATGGTGGATCTACCATCACACCCACAGAAAAATATCTACAACTGATTGACAGATGAAAATGATCTGAATACGACCGTAATGCATCAGGAACTGAGGATTATCGACTTTATAAAATCTGGGTTTTAACGTATCATGCTCGAGTTTTTTAACCGTCAATATTGACTATATAATTTCATTTTCTGCCTTTAGAAGGCTTATGTATTGTACCATAATAGATTGGAATTCGCGTACCTTTGATTATTAGATGGAACATGCATTTCACCTATTTATCTACAAGTAATTGTAAATTCTTTTAAAGTAGCAGCTTCTTCCCTCAACCAACCTTAAAGAAAAACAGTAAGCAATAAAAGATATAATTTAGATCAACTATTATTAATGGCCAGAATTTCTGTTACTATATATCCTCCATTAGATAATAATACTTGGAGATATAATGTAGAAGTAATAGAAAGTGATGGAAGTGGTTCAAAGACAAACCATGAAGTTACAATGAATAAATACTATTATTTAGCTCAGACAGCAGGATGTATAATTCCTGAAGAATTTGTCAAGAAATCATTTGAATTTTTGCTTGAAAGGGAGGGCAAAGATTCAATACTACAGCAATTTGACATTACCCAGATAAATGATTACTTTCCTGGATTTGAAAGGGAAATCAAGAAATGATTGTATTGAATTGGCTAAATCTTATGTAGTCATTATTATGGCTAAAGGATGCTTGCTGATCGTTTATTCTGTGATTACTTTGATGGGCTGGTGATTTTTTAATTGGCGAAGATGGCTATGGAATTACTTCTTAAACATTAGATTTTATATTATGTCTTTCAACCGAGATATGATCTTGTTAGCATCTTGTACTATTTCTCTTATTATCTCTGCTGCGCTCTGGTCTCTTTTGAGTAATCTTAATCCCTGTCCTGCTAAAAGTGGATAGTATTCCACTTTACCGCTTGCTTGTGCTGCCTTATAAATATCATCAGCAGCTAAAGACTGCAGTGGCCAAGCAAGTGGTTTGGAGTTTGACTTATGGTATTCTTCGATAAAGCGATTACGAATTGTTCGAGCTGGACGGCCAGTAAAGGATCTTGTAATTACTGTGTCAGTTTCCTTAGCTGCAAACATACGCTGCTGATAGGCTTGAAAGGTACCACTTTCACGTGCCACCATGAAGCGAGTACCTAGAACTACTCCTGCTGCACCCAATGCAAGAGAGGCTACTAAACCTCTACCATCCATTATTCCACCAGCAGCAACTACAGGTATAGAAGAGGAGGAAGAAGAAGAAATAGCATCTACTACCTGAGGTACCAATGCAAGCGTTCCTAACATAGGAACCTCTTCTTTACCATTCATATTAAATTGAAATGTTGAACGGTGGCCTCCGGATTCAGAACCCTGAGCCACCACTATATCTACTCCACCCTTTACTACGCTAACTGCCTCTTCTACAGTAGTTACCATTGCCATAACTTTAGCACTTGAAGTGTGTGCCTGTTCTACTAATTTAGTTGGGTCACCAAGACCTATGCTCAGTACAGGAACCTTTTCTTCTTCTAATATTATGCGCAGATGATCAAATATAGGAGAAGGTGGTAGCTGTATATCATTTACATTAGTAGATGATAATGGTATATTGAGCTCCTGACGAAAACAATCCAAGAAGCGTTGCACTGAAGCTACATCATGATTGCCAGGCTCTGGAAGAGCTAACAACAAATTAACTCCAAAAGGGCGATTTGTGAGAGACTTTATTTTGTTAATTGCTTCTTTAAGTTGCTCTGGTGTAAGACGAGAAGCAGCTAAAATTCCAAGTCCTCCTGCATTAGATACCGCAGCCACTAGTTCAGGTGTTGTATGACCTCCTGCCATACCTGCCTGGATAATAGGATATTTGATATTCAGTAAGTCACATATTTGTGTATGAAGAGTCTCTGTGACAAGACAAAAGCAATATAAATTCTGTTTATATTTAACTATTGATTTAATAGAATCTATTACCATTATCCTTCGAACAAATGTTCTCCATAATATATCTGATTGGCAATCTGATAAGTATGTCCTTGTGAACACATTGTAGGTGAATACGTAGACGTGCGAGTTGTGTATCTGAGAGCCATTGAAAAACAAGAGGCTCAGATAAAAGATGATATTTTCTTGGGTATTAGAAGATTCTACTTTTAAAGTTCCTTCTGTCAGCCGAGCTTTGGGGAATAAAACAGATCCTAATGAGTCATTTTAATAAAACCATAGAATATCAATTCATGTCGCATTGATGCTATCTAGTATTTGAAAAATATGTGCTGTCGATGCAAAACAAAATTGCTAGTGGGATAGTCTTTTAAGTTCATATTGCATATTTTGTTGCGGTAGGTTTTAGAAATAGGTAAAAGAAAGGTATTAAGTGAATCACACCTTAAGGAGTTAGTATTACCTCAGCAGGGTGAACTATTTGGTCGTGTTATCAAATTGGTAGGAGGAGATAATATAATAGTAAAGTGCATTGATGGCAAGGTGAGAACCTGTCGTATTCGTGGTAAAATAAAGAGAAGAATGTGGATTAGAGATAACGACCTAGTACTGGTTGCACCATGGGACTTTCAATCTGGCAAGGCTGACATAATATGGAGATATATTAATGCACACCAAGATAAATTAAGAGAGGATGGTTATCTTGTTGACCTCAACTAATTTTGAAGAATTAGTTATTCAATAAACTACATTTTTTATGAAATTAATATAGTATTTACTAATAGAAAATCTGGATTTGTTTTTTGTGCTCTTCATTCCAGCAATCTCACATCTAGTTTTAAACCATTTACGAAAACCATGATCAGCCTGAAACTCGTATCTATTTCTTTTTAAATTAAATTTCTTTCTAATTCCTTGTGTCCATAAAGTTATCCATTTACTTGATAAAAAAGAAAAAAAGATTTAGATTAGCTAGTCTGAATGGGTCCTCCATTTTTTTGCTGCATTTCTGGAGTCATATCTTCTGGTTTCATATTATGGTCTTTTGGCGTCATCTTCTGTTTTACGTTGAATAACTGTATTGCAGTCAAAACCTGCCTCCCCGCATGTTAGTGTTTTCATAGTTAGGATTGCTACTAAATTGATCTTATATCTTTTAAGTAGCTTATATTAGCATCAGCTTGAAGCCTGAATCTTAACTATGAATTCAACCATACTACTGGTGCCTCTAATTTCTAACTCTTTGGACTGGATAGTAATAACAGCTTCCACCTCCTCTCTTTTGATAATATTTCTGATGATAATCTTCAGCTTCGTAAAAAGTAGATGCAGGAACAATTTCTGTAACAATCGCGCCTCCCTTAAATAACTCAGACCTCTCCAAATCCACCCTTGATTTTTTAGCAAGTAATTCTTGGTCTGGGCTATGATATGCAATCATAGAACGGTATTGTGAACCTATATCTGGACCTTGTCGATTTTTTGTTGTGGGATCATGAATTGACCAGAATATATCAAGAAGTTGTTCATAGGAGACTTCATTTGGATCGAATCGTATCTGTACTGCCTCAGCATAACCAGTATTGTGCGTACAGACATCTTTGTATGTAGGGTTTTCAAACCATCCTCCAGTATAACCTACCATAGTTGACTTGACACCTTTTACTTGGCGAAAAGCTTCTTCAACTCCCCAAAAACACCCTGCAGCAAATGTAGCTATCTGTAGGCTATTTCGATTTTGTAGGTCTGACTCAATAATCTTTTTGTTCATCTAACATTCATATTCAGTTTATCGTAATATACATTTGTCCAAATTACTTCCAAATATAGTCCAAATACCGATAATATCAAAAAAAGACTTCTTGGATCATATCAGATCGTATAATATAACAATCAAATAAGCATCCATTATGAGAATTATGGGTCCATACAATATTTCCTTGATAATTTTTTTGCTTTACTATGCCCTTACTCTGGTAACAGATATAAGCTCCCAAATAGCAGCTGTCATAGGCCAACCGTTAAACTAGAAAGCAAAAGCAGTGATCAGCTGCCATATTACAAAGCACATTTAGCTGTTTAACTCCAAATTCATCTGGTGGAGCTCCTTGAAGTTTCCTTATCGTACTCTCATTCACATTTGTCAATGAGTGAACATCAAGGAACCTAGACATCGCATATTTGTGCCAAAGTATGATAAATTTCAACAATTTTATAGTGTGGCCAATTTGGATTGAATTTGGAAAAAGAGTAATTAAACACCTTGATCATACTATATTTAGATTCATATGAATCTAAAACATGTTGGTCTGCAACTCTGTACTTGTACCTGGATCGAAATAATGACATGTATAGGTATAGCTTCCTATCTGGTGTATCTTCATAACTACGATCTTGCAGTTTTAACGTTGATCGTGTTTGCACCCCTTATAATATTTCATTTTGCGATAACAAAACTATCCAAGACAGAAGACTGTGGCGTAATAAGATGTCGTAGAATAGTACCTTATTAACCCCGTCGGACTAGCATAGAATAGTAACTTAGTTTATGCTAGTCCAACAAAAAATAAAAAATAATAACTATAAAGATCCTTTATTTGACAGAAAAGTCGACTTAGTCACTGCAGGGCTACGGACACGCTATGCTAGAATTTTAAAAAATGAATTATCTTATGATAATGCTTTGATCATATGTAATTATATTACATCGATGAAAACTGAGGTAAATTTATCTGACAATTATAGAAGGATGAATATTGACATATTGGGACAGTTATCAAAGTTTTACGATAATCAAAAGCCATTCAATCAAATAACCAGAGAAGATGTATTATCCTATCTTGATAGTCTACGTAAACCTGAAACCCTGGACCCTTTACATAAGTGGGTTGGAACGTATAATCTCTATGGAACTCAGCTGAAACGATTCTTCAAATGGCTTTATTATCCTGATATAGAACCTAGTAAAAGACCCAAACCCAACATTATGGAAAATATTCCTACACTAAGGAGAAAAGAGAAATCAATTTACAAGCCAAGTGATTTGTGGACTCCTGAGGAAGATCTAATTTTCCTTCGATACTGTCCGTCAATTAGAATGAAATGTTACCATGCTGTGGCAAGAGATCTGGGTTGCAGACCTCATGAAATATTGAAATTGAAAATAAGGGATATTGTATTTAAGGTCGTAGCTGGAGGAGAGGAAGGAGGAATTGCGCAATACGCCCAGGTGGCCATAAATGGGAAGACAGGGACTAGAACTTTGCCTTTGATTGATTCACTTCCATACGTTAAGGATTATTTGGATCACGAACATCCGCAATCCGGAAACCCTAATGCAATATTTATCTGTGGAACTGGCAAAAGCTTAGGGAGAAGTATTCGGCCAGAGAGTCTAAACCATATTTACGCCAGATATAAGACTGATTTTTTTCCAAAATTACTGGAGTTTCCTAATGTCCCACCTGAGGACAAGCAAAGGATTCGGGAATTGCTAAAAAAGCCCTGGGCCCCCTACTTGATTGGAAGACACACTTCTTTAACCCAAAAATCTAGAATACTTAAGGAATCCACCTTGCGTATCTTTTCGGGTTGGACCAATAATTCCAGTATGCCTCAAAGATATCTTCATTTTTTTGGAAATGAAGCATGTGAGAGTATACTTGCAGCATGTGGTATCCTCCCTAAGGGCCAGCAAATGTCGAATTTAATGAAAGGTAGGCAATGTCCTAATTGTAACTATTCTGCAAACAAACATGATTCAAAGTTTTGTGCTAAATGCAGGATGGTGTTAACATATGATGCTTATAGTAAAACTGTAGAAGACAAACAAGCGAAAGACGATGCTATAACAACACTAACAGATCAAGTTACGAAACTTATGGTAGAAGTGCAAGAATTAAAAAGATATCGTGCCCATGCTATGGCGGCGTTTTCCAGTCCTTGATATGTGACATCTTTTAGTCATAACTCATTATACCAAACTATATCTTACTAACAAATGATAGTTTGATATAAGTCAAAACTTGAAAAGCAAATAAGTGAACTAAAAGAGAAAAGAAAGGACAAGAATATGCAATTAAAACAAGGCTGCAAGAAAAAGATAATGAGCTACAGGTTTTGAAAAAATAATGCTTTCAATTGAGCACGCCCAGAAAGAAACGCAGAAACAGTTAGCGGAATAACTACGGTATCGATCTAAAACGATTGGTATGTTAATGAGAACTCCTTGACGGATTTATCATTGAGGGTATCTCACAGGATAAATTTTAAACATAACATTATGTGACCACATAAAGTATACAAATTGTGTGTTAGGCGTAGGCACAGATAGTGCAAACCTATAGTTGATATCGTGATTTGGATCAGTCAGCTGCAAACTCTTATAAAGATACTTTTAACAGAGCCGAATGTTAATGACATCAATTAGATTAAGACATATAGTAATAGACGAAGACAATTATGTAGCACTTAAAGAGTTAGGAAAAGCTGGAGATTCGTTTAATGACGTCATAACGGAAATACTGGCGAAA
>Ga0126312_10000306_pt1 | contig 27256 bp, 22 predicted proteins | sample Plot104A_FD_92537 | JGI IMG/M metagenome (GOLD analysis project Ga0126312, IMG submission 92537) | Serpentine soil microbial communities from UC McLaughlin Reserve, CA, USA - Plot104A | ecosystem: Environmental > Terrestrial > Soil > Grasslands | place: USA: UC McLaughlin Reserve, Lake County...
CATGGGCGCGGCTGGTTTCGAACCAGCGACCTCTCGCGTGTGAAGCGAGCGCTCTCCCACTGAGCTACGCGCCCGGCCGCCTGATCATAGGTGGCGGAGCCGGGTAGCTGAAAGGCTCGGGTCGAGGCAATCTAAGCCCGGATGTGGGGCGTGGATTGCGTCGACCTGGGTTCCTTGGCAGGGGACGCTGGCTCGCGTGAATCCGCATCCGGCTTCCGGATGCGGATTCACTTGACCCGGGTCGGCCCCCCAGTGCTGGTGGCCGATCGGGCGCGCGCCTCCGCGTGCGAGGATGGCGGCGTGAAGGTGACGATGATGCTCGCAGATGCCGCCCAGGCGGTGGAGGGCAAGCTCTACATCCTGGGGGGCGGTTGGTCGATCACCGGGCCGGAGCCCAGCGCCTCGGCGATCGCCGCCTACATCCAGGTGCCCTGGGACCGCACCAACGTCGAGCACCAGTTTCGGTTCGAGCTCATCGACAGCGACGGGCAGCCGGTCGGCGCCGAGACGCCTGAGGGCGAGGAGCAGCCGGTGGCGATCGAGGGGGCGTTCGAGGTCGGGCGTCCCGTGGGGGTAAGGCCCGGCACCCCGATCGATGTGCCGCTCGCCATCAACATCGGCCCGCTGATGCTTCCGCCCGGCGGGCGCTTCGAGTGGCGCCTGACGATCGACGGCGAGGCGTCGGACGACTGGCGGCTCGCCTTCTCCACCCGGCCAGCGGCCTGATCAGGTTTCAATCAGCGACCGCGGGGCCGTATGTCTCCCCAATCACTCAGTTGACCGTCCGGCCTTTGTTTCGGCCAGCCACCGCACGGGAACCTGATACCGAATGGCTCAGCAGGGCTTTCGGCACGAGGCGCTCTTCTACTCCGGCGGGGACCGGTTCCTCGCCGGAACTCTTCCGTTCATGGAGGAGGCCGTCGCGCAGGGCGAGCCGATCATGGTCGCCGTCGATGCCGAGGCGATCGAGCTCCTGAAAGGCAGCCTCAACGGCGCCGCTCACCGGGTGTTGTTCGCCGACATGCGCGAGCTCGGCGCCAACCCCGCTCTGATCATCTCCGCCTGGCAGGACTTCGTCGCTGAGCATGCCGGCAGCGGTCGGCCGGTCCGCGGGATCGGCGAGCCCGTCTGGCCAGAGAGCACTCCCGCCGAGCTCGCCGAGTGCGAGCGGCACGAGTCACTGCTCAACCTGGCATTCGAGCGGGGACCGTCGTGGCGGCTGCTGTGTCCCTACGATGCCGCGGCGCTCGGTTCGAGCGTTCTGCGGGCCGCCGAGCACAACCATCCGGTCATCCGCGAGCACGGCGCCGAGCGCGAGTCGCACGCTTATCGCGAGCCGTTGGCCGCCGGGGCTCCGCTCGCGGGTGCCCTGCCGAATCCCGCCAACCCGCCGGATGAGCTCAGCTTCCCCGACGACCTCGAGCAGGTGCGCCGGTTCGTCGCCGACCACGCCCCCGCCGAGGGAACCGATCCGGATCGGGTGGATGGATTGGTGCTGGCGGTGGACGAGGTCGTCACGAACACGCTGCGCCATGGCGGCGGCAGGGGAGTGGTGCGGGCTTGGAGCGAGAACGGCGGCGTGGTGTGCGAGGTGTCGGACGCCGGGACGATCTCGGATCCGCTCGTCGGCCGGATTCGCCCGGACCTCGAACGCCCGGAGGGCCGCGGCCTGTGGATCGCGAACCACTTCTGCGATCTCGTGCAGATCCGCTCATCGCCGGCGGGGACGGTCGTCCGTTGCCACCTCGGACCGACCGGGAGCCGCGTGCCTGCCTAGCGGTCTCCCGGGGGCTCGTTGTCGGCGGCCCAGTAAACGGCCGCCATGTCCTCGTCGCCGTGTCCGAGCTCGTCCGCCTCCGACAGGCGGCGCTCGATCGCACGCGGTAGGACCGGCTCGGCGTCCTCTCCGTCTACGGCCTCCAGCACCAGCCGCGCGTCCTTCGCAGCCAATCCGAGCGGGAAAGATGGGTCGAACGAACGCTCGATCATCATCCGTCCCTTCATCTGAGCGTAGGCCGAGTCGAGATTCCCGCCCTCGACCGCCTCGAGGAACAGGCTTGGGTCCACCCCGAGGCGCTCGGCCAGCGCGATCGTCTCGGCGGTAGCCACCGTCACCGAGAGCACCCAGTTGTTCAAGACGATCTTCAGCCTCGTCGCCTGACCCGGCTCCCCGAGCCTGAAGGTGCGGGAGCCGATCGCCTTGAAGATCGGCGTGCAGCTGTCGAGAGCCTCGGCCGGCCCGGCGGCCAGCACGACTAGCTTGCCCTCCTCCGCCGGCTCCTTCGTCCCCAGGACGGGTGCATCGACGAACGTGACGCCCGTCTCGCGGGCGAGCCCAGCCATTTCCTCGGTGGCGGCGATGCCGATCGTGCTCATCTGAATCCAGATCGAGCCCTCGTCCATGCCTTCGAGGCCGCCGTCCTCACCGGTCATGACCTCGCGGACCGCATCGGCGGCCGTGAGCAGGGTGATCACCGCGTCCGCGCCTGCTGTCGCCGCGGCAGGAGTGTCCGCGATCTCGCTGCCCTTCTCGGCCAGCGGTTCGGCCTTCGCGCGGGTACGGTTCCACGCCCGCGTCCGCAGCCCCGCGGCCGCGATGTTGCGGGCCGTCGGGCCACCCATGATCCCCGTCCCGAGGACGGCGACGGTCTTCACCGCAGCCACGTCTGATGCATACCCGGTCGACTGGCCTCGAACCCACGCTAGGATCTTGGGTGGACCGTGCTAGGCGGGGAGGTAGCGGTGCCCTGTCACCCGCAATCCGCTCTAGCGGGGCTGAATGCCCGTCCGAGGGTCGTGGCCTTCGGGGTCAGTACGTCGCTGACGGCGCTGACGGCCAGGTCCCGCGCAATGCGCGCCCGCGAACCAGGTCAGGTCCGGAAGGAAGCAGCCTTAAGCGGTAGCGAGCATGTGCCGCGGACCAGCCTGGCCCGAGCCAACGGCGGCGCAAGCGCCCGGGGACCGCTCTCGAGGACGGGTCGCACGGTCCTACCTGCGATTACCCCAACTCGGTTACCACCGGTGCGAGCTTGCCCACCTTCGGCGTGCCGCCCGTGCCGCCATCGCCGCTGCCTCCGCCGCCCGAGCCGGCGCCCGTGCCGCCGTCGGAGCCGCCACCACCACCGCCCGAGCCGGCGCCCGTGCCGCCGCTGGTGCCGTCGCGATGGCGGTCGTTGTTGTCGTCTGGAGGAGGCCGGTCGCCGGAGCGGGGACACCGGCGCGTGTAGACCACGCGCGCAGGGTGCCCAGGCTCGGTGTCGGAGTGCGCCCAGGACAGGTGCAGGTGATCGCCGCGTCCGTGTCCCGCGTCTCCGTTCCATCCAACCCACCGCCAAGGCATGATCGGCTGGTCTTGCACCGGTTCAGCCAGGTGGGCGAGGTCGCCGATCTCGCCCCAGGACGCGCCCTTGGCGAAGTTCGGGACGATGTCGGTCGCCAGGCCGATCGGGTGCTCGCCGTTTCCGGCGTGGACGGGATCGGTGGAGTAGCCGTCGGTGATGAAGATGTCGAAGTGGCGCTTCATCCACCTGATGTCGGGAAGCAGGCGCCGGTCGATCGTCTCCCCGGGAAATCCGGGGATCCCAACGAAGCGCCCCCCGTGCACCGTCTTGCAAAGGTGGGTCGCGATCTTCTCGCTTCGCATGCCGGCGGCGGGAGATACCGCCATCGTCAAGGCGCCGAGAGTGAGCGCGAGCACCGCCCCGACCCGACGCGCGCTGAATCCGTTCCTCCAACCGGCCATTAGGAGATTGATCGGCAACGAGCCCCTGGTCCTGGAATAGTTCGCCCAAATGACCGACGAGGCCTCCGATCTGCATGCAATCACCCAGATCCAGCAGCAGATGTGGTCGCGGGGCGACTTCTCGAAGATCGGGATCGCGTCGCAGATCGTGCAGGAGGAGCTATGCGAGGCCGTCGACGTCCTGCCGGGCCAGCGGGTTCTGGACGTTGCATGCGGCACCGGCAACGGGGCGATCGCCGCTGCGCGGCGCCGCGCCGTGGCCGTTGGCCTCGACTACGTTCCGGAGCTTCTCGAGCGTGGACGTCAGCGCGCCGCCGCCGAGGGCTATGACGTCCACTTCGTCGAGGGCGATGCCCAAGCGCTCCCGTTCGAGGACGGCTCGTTCGACCTCGTGATCTCTACCTTCGGCGCGATGTTCGCGCCCGACCAGGAGAAGACCGCCGCGGAGCTTATGCGGGTGTGCCGGTCCGGCGGCAAGATCGGGATGGCCAACTGGCCGCCCCGGGGGCTGGTGGGCGGAGGGGTGTTCAAGGTCACGGCGGAGCATGCGCCGCCACCGCCCGGGATCCTGCCGCCAGTGCTTTGGGGAACCGAGGAGCGACTGCGCGAGCTGTTCGGCGACGGGGTATCCGAGCTGGCGGTGAACGAGCGCCATCTCAACTTCCGCTATCACTCGCCCGAGCAATGGCTCGAGTTCTTCCGCGCCTACTTCGGCCCGATGATCACGGCCTTCGCGAGGGTGGGCGAGGATGGCAGCCCGGCGCTGGAGAGGGATCTTTTGGACATGATGCGCGGCGCCAATCGCGCCGGGGACGCCGCCCTCGTCGCTCCGGCCGAGTACGCCGAAGTCGTCGCCGTCCGTGCCTGAGCGGGCGATCGCGCAACTAGCGAGATCGTCGCCGGAGCGGCCCTGGGCCACGGCTAGACTGGCTCACCCGATGGCCGAGACCTCTCTTTACCGCCGCCACCGCCCGCAGAGCTTCGACGAGGTGGTCGGCCAGGAGCACGTCGTGCGAACGCTCCGGAACGCGGTCGAGCACGACCGCGTGCACCACGCGTACCTCTTCGTCGGCTCGCGCGGTACCGGCAAGACCTCACTGGCCAAGATCCTCGCCCGCTCGCTGAACTGCGTGAACGGGCCGACCGTGACGCCGTGCGGCGAGTGCGAGTCCTGCCGCACGATCGCCGCCGGGACCTCGCTCGACGTCATCGAGATGGACGCCGCGTCGAACCGCTCGGTCGACGACATCCGGGACCTCCGCGAGCGTGTCGGCTATGCGCCGGCGGCGGGAAACTGGAAGGTCTACATTCTCGACGAGGCGCACATGCTCACCCGGGAAGCCTGGAACGCCTTCCTGAAGACGCTGGAAGAGCCGCCGCCGAACACCGTCTTCGTCCTCTGTACCACCGAGCCGCACAAGGTGATGCCGACGATCGTCGACCGTTGCCAGCGCTTCGACTTCCAGCGCCCGTCGCTCGAGCAGATCGCCGAGGTCGTCCGGCGGGTCGCCGCTGCGGAGTCGATCGAGATCGACGACGGCGCGGTGGCCGCCATCGCCCGCGCCGCGAGCGGGAGCTTTCGCGATGCGCTCGGAACGCTCGATCAGCTCGTCGCCTACTCCGAAAAGCAAGTGGCCACGGACGACGTCCTGGCGGTGCTGGGGGTCGCCGAGGCCGAGCTGATCCTGGCCGCCGCCGACGCGATCGCCGCCGAGGACGGGCGGGCCGCCCTCGAGGTGAGCGAGCGGGTTGCGCGTTCGGGCCGCGACATCACCCAGTTCGGCCGGGACGTGCTGGCGCACCTTCGCCAGCTCCTGGTGATCCGGACGGCGGGCGAGGTCCCGGACAGCTTCAGCGTCACCGCGGCCGATCCCGAGCGGCTGCGTGCGCAGGCCGGCGAGCTGTCGGACCTGGCCTTGACCCGCGCCATCGACGTGATCGCCGCGGCGCTTGCGGCGGTAAAGGAAGGGGATGAGCCGCGGATGACGCTCGAGCTGGCCCTGCTGCGCGCCGCGCGGCCGCAGCTCGATCCGACCAGACAGGCATTGCTGCAGCGGCTTGAGAGTCTCGAGCAGCGGACCGGAGGGCAGGCTGAGGCTTCCCCCGCCGAGTCGCCCGAGCGCGAGGCGCCTCCCTCGTTGCCGGAGGTCGCCTCAGCCGATCCGCCAGATGATGGGCCCGCCGCGCAGGAGGAGGCAGGGCCCGCCCGTGCGGCTGGCGCCGTGGTGGGCGAGCAGGTTGATCTCGAGCGGGTCGTTTCGCTTTGGCCCGCGGTTGTCGATCAGGTTCGTGATTCCGGGTCCGAGCTTCTGTCGACCGTCTTTGCCGCCGCCAGGCCGGTCGCCGTCGAGACCGAAGGGCCCGGGCCTGCGATCAAGGTCGGATTTCCGCCCAGCGCCGCCTTCAACAAGCGGAAGGCCGAGGCTCAGGACGCGCGCGAGCGGCTCGCCGACGCGGTTCAGACGATCGTGGGGGAGCGGCTTCGACCGGTCTACGTACTTCTCGACGCCGACGAGGTGGTCGACGTGATCGGCGGCGAGGGCGAGCTGAGCGAGGACGAGCTGATCGCCAGGCTCAAGTCCGAGTTCGACGCCGAGGAATTTGACGACGCCGAGGATGTCGATGCCGAAGAGGAGGCAGCCAGATGACCCGCATGCCCGGGCCCGGAGGGCTCGACCTGAACGCGATGATGAAGCAGGTTCAGCAGATGCAATCGGAGATGGCGGAGGCGCAGGAGAAGCTGAAGGACGAGGTCGTCGACGCCAGCGCCGGCGGGGGGATGGTGAAGGTGAAGATGAGCGGCGACCTGCGATTGCTGGAGATCGCGATCGACCCGGAGGCGATCGACCCCGAGGACGCCGAGCTCCTCCAGGACATGGTTCTCGCCGCCGTGAACGAGGCCATCCGCTCAGCGCAGGAGCTCGCGACCTCGAAGCTCGGCGGCATCGCCGGCGGCGGCGGCCTGGGCGGCCTGGGGCTTCCGGGCATGTAGAACCCTTGGCCGCGCCGCTCGCGGCGCTAGGTTCAAACGATGCACCCAGGCCCGATTCAGCGTCTCATCACCGAGCTCTCTCGCCTGCCGGGGATCGGTCAGCGCACCGCTCAGCGGCTGGCGTTCCACATTCTTCGCTCCGATGATGAGGAGGCATTCGGCCTGGCCGACGCGATTCGCGAGGTGAAGGAGAAGGTGGGCTTGTGCGAGGTCTGCTTCAACCTCGCCGAGGGGAAGCGGTGCCGGATCTGCGAGGACTCCGGCCGCGACTCCGCGCTGATCTGCGTGGTCGAGGAGCCCTCCGACGTGATTCCCATCGAGCGCACCGGGGAGTACCGCGGCCTCTACCACGTGCTCGGCGGCGCGCTGTCGCCGATCGACGGGATCGACCCGGAGGACCTGAAGATCACCGAGCTCGTGCGGCGCGTCGATGCCGGCCCGGTGGAGGAACTGGTCATCGCCACCAACCCCACGACCACCGGCGAGGCCACCGCCCACCACATCGCCGACCTGCTCCGCGATCGCGTGACGATCACCCGGCTCGCCAGCGGCCTTCCGGTCGGGGCCGATCTCGAGCACGCGGACGAGGTCACGCTGGGTCGCGCGTTCGCGGGCCGGATGGCGCTGGACCGCTAGCGACGCCTACTCGTAGTAACGCCGAGTTGGCGCGGCCGAATCTGGCGGACCGGCGGCGCGATCGCGTCCCCAGTAGCGGTAAAAGCGCGATCGCTCGCCCGCCGCGACGAGCTCGTAGACAAGCCCGATCACGAAGCCGATGATGCCGACGATCATCAGGATCAGGCCGACCGTGTCGATCTCGATGCCCGTCACGTTCAGGTTGGTCGCGTAGCGCAGGATCGCGCCCACGGCGATCAGCAGTAGAGAGCCTCCAATGGTCATGTGGCCCGACTACCCGGTTCGGTCGCCCGGATTCGCGTTGGGTGCCCATCCTCAGCGTGTGCCGGAGGCAAGCTTGGGGCCGGGCCCCGACTCGCCGCCGATGCCGATCCGGTCGTGGAGGCGGCGCAACGGACGCGGCGCCCACCAGTTCCACTTGCCCAGGAGCCCCATCAGCGACGGAACCAGCAGCGCGCGGATGATGCTGGCGTCGATCAGGACCGCGAGCGCGGTGCCGACCCCGTTCTCCTTAAGGAAGACGATCTGCGACGTGGCGAAGGCGCCGATGGCGATCGAGAACAGGAGCGCGGCGGCGGTCACGATGCGGCCGGTTCGCTCCAGGCCGAGCGCGACCGACTCCGAGTCGGAGGCGCCGTTGTCGCGCGCTTCCTTGATCCGGGACAGGAGGAACACGGCGTAGTCGGTCGACAGGCCGAAGGCGACGGCGAAGATCAGGATCGGCATCGTCTGCTCCAGCGCCCCCTGGCTCGTGTAGTCGAGGACCCCCTCCAGGTTGCCGTCCTGGAATATCAAGACCAGGATGCCGAACACCGCGCTCAGGTTGAGCACGTTCATGACCAGAGACTTGATCGGCAGGATCACCGAGCCGGTCATCAGGAACAGGATGATCAGCGTCGTGCCGATGACGATGGCCAGCGCCAACGGTGCGTGGGCCTTGAGGCTCGACTGGAAGTCGACGAAGTGCGCCGTGCTCCCGGTGACGAGCACCGTGGACCCCGGCGGCTCGCGGAGGTCGCGGATCCGGGCCACCGTGGACTTGCTCGCCGACGAGACAGACGAGTGCTTTGAGATCGCGTCGACCTCGGTCACCCTGCCTTCCAGCCAACGCGGCGGCTCGACGGCGGCGATGCCCGGCTCGTCCTTGACCTCGGAGACCAATTTGTCCACCGCCTTCGGGCTCGCGCCGTCGATCGCGAGCTGGATCGGACTGTCGCGGAACGGGGGGAACTGCGCGCGCATCACGTCGTCGACCTGACGGGCGCTTGCGCTCGTGGGCAGCACCTGCGCGTCGACCGACGTGAACTTCAGGCCCAGGAAGGGGATCCCCAACGCGATCAGCACGGCGGCGCTGATCGTCGCGACCGGGATCGGCCGCCGCATCACGAATCGCGAGAGCCGGTACCAGAACCCCTCGTGCACCTGGGTCGCGTCGCGCTCGGCGCGGCGCTGCAGGAAGCGCGGTGCGAGCGCGTTCACCCGGGGTCCCAGGATGCTGAGGACGGCGGGCAGGATGATCAGGGCGACCGCCGCGGCGAACAGCGCGACGAGCGATCCCCCAACGCCCATCGAGTACAGGAAGCGCTGCGGGAAGACGATCAGGGATGCCAGCGCGGCCGCGACGGTCAGGGACGAGAACAGGACAGTGCGCCCGGCGGTCCGCATCGTCGCGCGGAGGGCCTCCCAGCGCTCGGTACGCCCTCCGGCCGCAGTTGAGTCGAGCCCGCGCCGTGCCAGCTCCTCGCGGTAGCGGGAGACGATGAACAGGCTGTAGTCGATCGCCAACCCGAGGCCCAGGCCCGTGGTGAGGTTGAGGGCGAAGATCGAGATCGAGCCGACCTCGCTGGCGATCCTCAAGATCAGGAACGTGCCGACGATCGCCAGCCCACCCACCAGCAGGGGCAGGAGCGAGGCGACGAGGCTGCGGAAGAACAGGAGCGAGAGCAGGAACAGAAGCGGGAACGCCAGCATCTCGGCGCGGCGAAGGTCCGACTCGGTCTGCTTGTTCACCTGTTCTTGGGCGAGCGCGGTTCCACCCACCGTCACGCCCGGCTTGCCATTCAGTTGGTCGGCAATGCTCGAGGCAGCATCCTGCTGTGCCTTGTCGTCGGTGGGGCGGAGCGCCACCGCGATGTATGTAGCGTCACGATCGCGCGAGACGAAGTCTGTCGAGTGCGTGTCGTAGTAACCGGTGACCCGAGCGACATCGCCGCGGGATCGAATGGCGCGCTCGATGCCCTCCACGCGGGACTTCGTCTGCGCGCTGGCGACGGGCGCGTCCTGGATCAGCACGAGCACCGATGTGGGGCGGTAGCCGTGATCCTGGAGGAGGTCGTCGGCCCGGACGCTGTCGGTGACCGGATCGTCCGCGCCGTAGGGATCGAGATGAGACGCGACCGACCCGCCGATCCCCCCGGCGACGAGGAAGAAGACAACGGCGCCCACGGCCACAAAGCGGCGGCGCCGGTAGACGAAGCGAGCGAGCGAGTCGAGCATCAGGCGGTCCTCCTCTCTCCAGCATCCAGGTCGTTCTCCAACTCGCGCATCGTGCGCTCGCACCACCCCGCCTGCCAGCGATTGCACTCGATTCCGTAGCGCAGCACCTGGTAGGCGAACCCGCCGGGCCGTCCCGTGGCCTCGATCTCCTGCAGGTGAGCGAGCACCCGCTCGTGTTCGCGGCGCTTCGCGTCAAGCGCTCGAATCGCGGCTTCGCCGCCGGCCGCGTCGGCGAAGAACAGCTTCAGCAGACCCTCGTCGCGAAGCTCGAATGCCTCGGCTTCGACTCCGAGCCATGCCTCGAGCTCCTTGCGTCCCGCCGACGTCAGCCGATACACGTTGCGCCGGCGCCCGCCCTGCGGGCTCGCCTTCCCCTCGATCATGCCGGCGGCCGCGAGCGTGCGGAGCTCCGGATAGATCTGCCCGTAGCTCGCTGCCCAGAAGAAGCGGGTGGACTTGTCGACGAGCGACTTGATCTCGTAGCCGCTCATCGGCCGCCAGCTCAGCATGCCGAGAATCACGTGGGCGGTGTTCGAGAGCTCCATATATCGCGAAGATATATCGCTCGAACTGCGGGCTGTGTGTGCAGGCGGTCACAGAAGGACGAGAAACCGCGGCAATGGGGCAGCCACATGGCCAACCCAGGCCGACCCGCGGACGATGGTCGAGTTTCGGCCGCCCTCGGCTCGGAGCCGTTGTCCTTATCCTCAACCGGCCATGGCAACGAGCGAGATCGTGGTGATGAAGTTCGGCGGCACCTCGGTTGCCGAGCCCGACGACATCCGTCGAGCCGCTCGGCGGATCGTCGCCGCCCGCCAAGCGGGAAAGCAGGTCGTAGCCGTGCTGTCGGCGCGCGGCAAAACGACCGACGAACTGGTGAGCATGGCTCGCGAGGTCTCGGATACGCCGGCCGCGCGAGAGATGGACATGTTGCTCTCCACGGGAGAGCGGATCTCGTGCGCGCTCTGCGCGATGGCGATCCACGACCTCGGCCACAACGCGATCTCGCTGACCGGATCGCAGGCAGGAATCGTCACCGACTCGTCCCACACCAGAGCCCGGATCCTCGACGTCCGCGCCGACCGGATCCGCACGGCGCTGACCGAGGACCGGATCGTGCTGGTGGCGGGCTTTCAGGGTGTGTCGGGCGATAGCCGCGACGTGACCACGCTGGGCCGGGGCGGTTCCGATACCACGGCCGTCGCGATCGCGGCAGCACTCGGCGCCGAGGTCTGCGAGATCTACACCGACGTTCGCGGCGTGTTCAGCGCCGATCCGCGCCTGGTTGAGGACGCGCGCCTCTTGCCGATCGTCTCGTTCGAGGAGATGCTCGAGATGGCCGCCTCCGGCGCCCGTGTCCTGCAGCTGCGCTCGGTCGAGTACGCGCGCAACCACGAGATTCGCATGCACTGTCGAAGCTCGTTCGAGGACGGCACAGGTACCCTCGTCGTCTCGGAGCAGGACACGATGGAACGACCCTCTGTAACAGCCGTGACCCACGCCGAGGAGGCACGCGTGACCCTGGCCGGCGTGCGCGACGAGCCAGGGATCGCGGGAAGGGTGTTCCGAGCCCTTTCCGAGGCGAACGTGAACGTCGACATGATCATCCAGAACGAACCCGTGTCGGTCGAACAGAAGGCGGACCTCTCGTTCACCGTCGAAGCCGATCACCTGCGTGACGCGTCCGAGGCGCTGGGCGGCCTGGGCATCTCCGAGCGCCTGGAGACCGATGAGAGGGTGGGAAAGGTGTCGGTCGTCGGCGCCGGGATGCGTAGTCACCCTGGGGTCGCCGCGAAGGTCTTCGAGACGCTCGGCCAGAACGGGATCAACATCGAGATGATCGCCACCTCGCCGATCAAGATCTCGTGCGTGATCGATGCCGAGCGGATCCCCGATGCCGTCAAGGTCCTGCACGAGGCGTTCGAGCTTGGCTCCGAGGCGGTCCGCCGCGAGGACCCCACCGGGACCCATCGACCCGTTGTGCCCCCGGAGGACGAGGACCGCAGCACGGTTGAAGCGGCATGAGCGACGGCGCCCCCTACCGGGTGGGCGTCGTTGGCGCCACCGGGGCGGTCGGCACGACCATCCTCGAGGTTCTGGCCGAGCGCGGGTTCCCGGCCGCGGAGGTTGTCCCATTCACCTCCGAGCGCTCGGCGGGAACGCGGTTGCCATATGCCGAGCGCGAGCTGGAATGCCGTTCCCTGTCCCCGGAAGCGATCGCCGGGCTCGACCTGGTGCTGTCATCCGCAGGCGGGTCGATTAGCGCCGAGTGGGCGCCGCGCCTGGTCGAGGCCGGCGCCGTCGTCGTGGACAACACGAGCTACTGGCGCATGCACGAGGACGTTCCACTGGTTGTCGCCGAGGTCAACCCGGACGCCCTCGATTCGCACGGCGGGATCGTGGCGAACCCGAACTGCTCGGCGATGCAGATGTTGGTGGCGCTGGCCCCCCTGCACAAGGCGGTTGGCCTCGAACGAATCGTCGTCTCCACCTACCAGCCGGTCTCCGGCACCGGGCGGCGAGCGATGGCCGAGCTCGAGGCTCAGACGCACGCCATCCTTCACGACTCCGACGTCCCGCCCGCCGAGGTCTATCCGCATCGCATCGCCTTCAACGTGCTCCCACAAGTGGAGACGTTCAAGGGCGGCGACGACTACACGACCGAGGAGCGCAAGATGATGGCCGAGACCCGCAAGATCCTCGGCGCCACCGAGGACGAGCTGAAGATCTCGGCCACGTGCATTCGGGTCCCGGTGCTGAAGGGGGAGTCCGAGTCGGTGAATGTCCAGACGCGCGAGCCGCTGTCCCCGGACGAGTGCCGCCGGCTGCTGGCGGGGGCGCCGGGCGTTCTGGTCGTGGATGCGCCGGCGGATGGCGTGTATCCGCTCGCCACCGAGGCCGCCGGCCGGGATCAGGTGCTCGTCGGACGCATTCGCCGCGACCCCTCGCACGAGCGCTGTCTCAACATGTGGATCGTCGGGGACAACCTGCGAAAGGGGGCGGCCACGAACGCCGTTCAGCTCGCGGAGCTGCTGCACGCGCGGGGCCTGGTCCGGGTCCCCGAGGGCGTCGCGGCCACACCGGCACCGAGCTAGTGCTCGCTGACGGGGAGTAGCAGGCCCCGGCCCTCTACGATCGCGGCCCTTGTTGGGCGCCTACGCATCCGTCGCGCTCGTATGCGCGGGCTCGCTCCTCGTGGGGCAGGCAATCCTCTCGCTTTGCGGCCGGCGCGAGCTCAGTTGGCTCGCCGGCCCGGTCGGCCTCGCCACCCTGCTGGTCGCGAGCGGGGTCGCGATCAAGCTGCCCGGCCACGGCACCGCGGTCGCGATAGCGGTCGGCGTGCTGGTCGTTGGATCCACGGCGTTTGTGGTCATTCGGCGGCGAGCGCCCGGGGCGCTGCCCCTTGCGCGAGCGGCGCTCGCCTTCGCGGCGGCGGTCATCGCCCTGCTCGTGGCCTCGATTCCATTCATCGCCAACGGGCGGGTGGGAATCCTCGGTGTCGGGCTGGTCAACGACGACATGGCCTACCACCTGCTGATCGCCGATTGGCTCAACAGCCGGGTCGGCGACATGCCCGTGCTGATCCACCAGGGCTATCCGGTTGGCCCGCACGCGCTCGCCGCCGGGCTGACCGAGGCGCTAGGCACCGGGCTCGTCGAGGCCTTCGCCGGGCTGAATTTGGCGATCCCGGTGCTGACCTCACTGGTCGCCTTCGAGGCGCTCCGTGGCCTGCGACCGGGCGCGCGCCTGGTCGCCGCGGTGCTCGTCGCTATTCCGTACCTCGCAGCGGCATACCTGGCCCAGGAGGCGTTCAAGGAGCCGATCGAGGCGCTCTTCCTGCTGGCCTTCGCGCTTCTGCTCCCATCCGCGACCTCCCCGCTCCGCGCGATACCGCTTGGGGTCATCGCGGCCGGGGCCGCCTACACCTACAGCTTCCCTGGCCTCGTCTGGCTTGCCGCCACGGCGGCGATCTATATCGGGATTCTGCTGATCCGGCGGGCGCCGGGGTCGCGGGCCGCGGCATTCTGGGCCGCGGCGGCGGGTGTGGGCTTGCTGGCGTTGCTAACCGCACCGGAATGGGCCCGGATGATTGACTTCGGCGACTTCCGCGCGTTCCGCACGTCAAATCTGAGCGGGGGCCTGGGCAACCTGCGCCACGAGCTCTCGCCGCTCGAGGCGTTCGGCATCTGGCCGACCAGCGAGTTCCGGCTGGCGCCATCCGATTCGAGCCATCCGGCAGCCTTCTACGCCGGCGCCGTGATCGCCGTTGCCGCGCTCGTGGTCGCGTTCCCCCGCTGGCTAAAGCGCCACGGCCCAGCGGTCCCGTCGGCGCTGGCCGCGGCGATCCTGGCGTACGCCGGAGCTCGCCTGTTCGGGACCGTGTACACGAGCGCCAAGGCCCTGGCGGTCATCGCTCCGCTGATCGCACTGATTTCCTTCGGCGGGCTGCTGGACGGCGACCGGCCGATGGCGCGTTCGTGGCTCCCGGCCGGCCTCGCCGCCCTGCTCGCCGCGGGGATGGCGATCTCGAGCTTCCTGGTGCTTCGCCAGGCACCCGTGGCGCCCACCGACCACGCCGACCAGCTCGCCGAGCTCCGGCCGCTCGTCCAGGGCCAAAAAGTCCTCTTCCTGGGGCGCGACAACTTCGTCGCTTACGAGCTTCGCGGCTCGCGGCCGTTCACCGCGGTCCGCAACTTCTACGACCCCAACTACGTGAAGCCCGACCTGCGGCTGAAGGACGTCTTCCGAAAATTCGATTTCGACTCGGCGACACCGGCCACGCTCGATCGCTTCCGGTTCGTCATCACGACCCGCGCCGCGTACGCGAGCGGACCGCCGCAGCACTTCATGCCGATCCGCAAGACGGCCGACTTCGTGCTCTGGAAGCGTTCCGGTCCGGTTGGGCCTCGCCGCACGCTCGCCGAGGGGGATGACCCAGGAGCCGACCTCGAGTGCCGGTCGAACGGGAGACAATCGCTACCAGCGCGAGGTCGCGCGACGGTGTTCGCCCGAGCCCCGGCGGTTGGCGGCACCTGGTCACCCGAGTCGACGGCGGAAGGCGGATCCCCGGTCGCGCAGACGCTCGAGCTCCCGGCGGGAAGGTGGGAGGTCTCCCTCCAATACGACGCCACGCAACCCCTCCACGTATCGGCGCCGGGGCTCGCCGCGACATTGCCGGCGAACCTGGACTACCGCGGGTCGCTTCCGTACTACCCCGTCGGCGAGTTGACTGTGCGGAAGCGCGGGCCGGTGCGCTTTACGGTCGAGGTGGAGAGCCCGCCCCTCGCCGGTCGCCTCCTGGGAACCGAGTCACAGGCCCACCTTGGCGCGATCGCCGCGAGCCCGGCGGGAGGGGGTCCGATCCCGGGTGAGGCGCAGTCGGTGATTCCGTTGCGACGCGCGTGCGGGCGGTACGTGGACTTCTACGTTCCAACCCCCGGCCCCTGATCCAGATATAAGCCGCACATGAACCTGGGATTCGGCGATGCAATCCTAGTGCTCGGCGCGCTGCTTGCCGTGGCCGCTGCGCTCTCCGGCGTCATGCGGGGGACGGTGTTGTCGATATCGATTCTGTCCGTAGCGCTGGGCATCGGGCTGGCGGAGGCCGGAGTCGTCTCGGTCGACGCCACCTCACCCGGCGTCGTTGACGTCATCGAGATCGCGCTGATCCTGACTCTGTTCTCCGACGGGCTATTCGTCGAGCGCGAGCTGCTGCGCATCCACTGGGGCCCCGTCACCCGCGCGATCGTCCTCGCGATGCCGATGACGCTCGGCCTTTTGACTTTGATCGGTCACACGGTCTTTCCCGGCCTCTCCTGGGCCGAGGCGGCCCTGCTCGCGGCAGTGCTGACACCCACTGATCCCGTCGTGACCTCGACCGTGGTCACCTCCCAGCGCGTCCCGTCGATCGTCCGTCACACGCTGAACCTGGAGTCCGGCCTGAACGACGGTCTGGCCCTTCCATTCGTGCTGTTCTTCCTCGTGCTCGCGCAGCCCGGCGGCGACGCCGGCGGCGAGGGGTTGAGGGTGATCGGGGAGGCGGGCTTCGGGGCGGTGGTCGGCATCGTGGTCGGCACGGTCGGCGGGCGTCTTCACCATTACCTTCCCGGCGGCGGGCTTACGGCCCGGTACGAGGGGATCTACGCCGTCGGATTTGGGTTGGCGGCCTTCGGCCTCGCCGACGTCACCTTCGGCAACGGCTTCATCGCGGCCTTCGTCGCCGGCATCGCGATGGGCGCCGCCGAGCACGACATTCCCGATGCCTTCGTGGAATTCGCGGAAAACGTCAGCGCGATCTCGCAGGTGATCACGTTCTTCATCTTCGGGGCCCTGATCGTGGCCACTGGGTACAGCGGCGACATCTGGCGATTGGCGATCTTCATCGTCCTCGCTCTCGCCGTCGCACGCCCGGTCGCGATCCTGCTGTCCTTCATCCGCAGTCACCTGCCCGGACCGCAAAAGCTGTTCGTTGCCTGGTTCGGGCCGAAGGCCGTGGCATCGATGCTCTTCGCCCTCTTCGTGCTGAAGTCGACGGTCGAGCAGGGGCAGCTCATCTTCGACATCGCCGCGTTCACGATCCTCTGCTCGATCGTGGCGCACGGGCTCACCGACACCGTGGGGGCAAGCTGGATCGAGCGCCAGATGCGACGGCGGGAGGCAGACGAGGAAGCGGGGCCCCAGGAGGACGTCCCGGGCCAGATTCTCGGCTAGCTCTCTTCCGCGAGCTCGGTGATGACCTCGCGAGCGGTCTCCTCGTCGATTCCCGTGTGGAGCACGTAGAGGCGGACGGCCTCCTCGATGTGTCCGAAGAGGACCGCCTGCTCGACCTCGGGGGGCGGCTTGGGCGCCTGCGGTGTCACCTCTCCCGACTCCACCGGGATCAGGCCGGAACGGCCTCGGCGAGTCGCGACTCCACCCACTCGGTTGACGCGATGTGCTTGTTCATGCCGAGCTCCTTCGGCTCGAATCCGAGGGCAAGCGCGACGAGCTGCGGCAGGTGGAGTATTGGCAGGCCCAGGTCACGGCCGGTGACCTTCGCCGCCTCCGGCTGCTGCATGTCGAGGTTCAGGTGGCAGAGCGGGCAAGGTGTGACCAAGCAGTCCGCGCCGGCGTCGAGCGCGTCGGCGATGTGGGTGCCGGCCTGGCGCAGCGAGGTATCACGGTTCATCGTGATCACGGGGAACCCGCAGCACTTGCGCGCGCCGTCGTAGTCGACGGCCTCACCGCCGAGGGCCTCGATCAACTGTTCGAGGTAGAGGTCGCGCTCCGGGTGCTCGTCGTAGCCGATCCTGCTGCGGGGGCGGATCACGTAGCAGCCGTAGAACGGACCCACCCGCAGGCCGGACAGCGGGCGCTTGACCTGCGACTGCAGCTTGTCCAGCCCGTAGTCCTCGACGAGGACCCAGAGGAAGTTCTTGTTGGTCCACCCCTCCTTGCCCTTGTCGTACTCGAGCGCCTCGTCCGCGAGCGCCTCGTTGATGTGGGCGCGGTAGGCCGAGTCGGCGTCCAGCCGCTGCTGGCACTCGGACTGAGCGCCCTGGCAGGTGGAGCAGATGTTCATCATCGCGAGGCCCGTGCTCTGCGCGAGGGCGAAGGTGCGCGCGTTCAAGGTGTCCGCGAGCTCCTGGTTGTGCTCGGCGATGACGCCGGCGCCGCAGCAGTTGGCTCGGTCGAGCTCGAGCAGCTCGATGCCCAGCCGGTCAGCCGCGAGCGCCATCGAGCCGTGAAGCTCCGGTGTGAAGCCGCGCGACACGCAGCCCGGCCAGTAGGCCAGTTTCAGCTCACTCATCGTTCGCCCTCCTCGTCGGGCTCCGGCTCCACGGCCGCCTCCGGCGTTGGCTCCTCCGTCTCGTCGGGCTCGGGCGCGATCTCCTCCTCGCCGGCGATGTAGAGGTTGAGCTCCTCGCGGTGCTCCTCGGCGTGCGAATAGGCGCTTTTCACGTGCTTCTGGGCGTCTCCCGGCAGCTTCGGATGCACGCCGGGGATCAGCTTGGAGAGCGAGCGCATCTTGCCTGTGCGTATCCCGCGGACGGCCGTGGGCAGTGAGCCGACCAGGCCCTTGATCGCGCCCGAGGTGGGCATGAGCTTGCCGACGAACCCCTGCGCGTAGGACTCCTGGAGCAGGAGCGACTCGTCCAGCGTGCCCTTGCGCTCGATGATCTTCGTGAACGCGGTCTCGTGACGGTGGCCGTTGTTCACGTCGTCGATGCCGTGATCGTGGCCGGCGAGACGGCGCAGCCGCATGATCTGGTCCATTGGCGCGACGTCCTTGGGGCACGCGTCAACGCACGAGAAGCAGTGGGTGCAGTCGTAGATCCCGTGCGGATCCTGCGCCAGGTCGTACAGCCGTTCCTTCGTCTGCGAGTCGCGGGGGTCACCCACGAAGCGATACGCCTTCGCGAGCGCCGCCGGTCCGATGAACTCCGGGTCCGCCTCCATCGACAGGCATGACGAGACGCAGGCGCCGCACTGAATGCAGCTCACCGCCTGGGTGACGTCGATCATCGACTCCGGTGGAACGACGTACTCCCGCTCCGGCACCTCCCCCTCGGGGATGAGCCACGGCGTCACGCGGCGCACCTTCTCCCAGTGGGTGGATTCCATGTCGGTGACGAGGTCCTTGACCACCGGCATGTTCGCCATCGGCTCGACGACGATGGGGGCCTCGCCGTCGTCCGAGCCCGCGATTCCGGCCGCCTTGCGGCGGTTGGCGCGTTCGTGAGCCTCGCCGATCTGGGTCTTGCACGCCAGGGTGGACTGACCGTTGACCTTCGTGCCGCACGAGCCGCAGATCGCCGCCCGGCACGAGCAGCGGACGACCAGCGTGCCGTCCTGGCGGTCGCGCACCTGAAGCAGGCCGTCGAGGACCGAGAGGTCCGGGTCCAGGTCGACCTTGAACTCCTGCCAGTAGGGGCCCTCGGTCGTCTCGGGCTGGTACCTGCGGACCTTGAGCGTGTACTCAGGCATCTACAAGCACCCTAGTAGGTCCGTTCCATGGGCTGCCACTGCGTGATCGTCACCGGCGAGTAGTTGACCTCGGGGCCATCGCCATTGAGGGTGAGGTCGATGTGCTTCAGCCACTCGTCGTCGTTTCGCTCCGGGAAGTCCGTGCGGTATTGCGCGCCGCGACTTTCGGTGCGATGGAGGGCCGCCACGCAGGTGCACTCGGCCCCGTCGAGCATGAAGCCGAGCTCGATCGCGCTCAGGACGTCCTGGTTGAAGACCGTCCCGCGGTCGTCGATGTAGGCCCTCGGAAGCTCCTCCTGGAGGCTCTGCACCCGGTCGAGCGCGCTCTGGATGCCAGCCTCGTCGCGGAAGACGGCGACGAAGCGGTCCATCGTGTCTCCGAGCTCCCCGCGGAGCACCGATATGCGCCGGCCGTTGCCGTGATCGCGGTTGATGAGCTCTGCGATCCCCCTCTCCTCGTCGGCCAGCGCGGCCTCGAAGGCGCGCCCGACCTCGACCTCCTTCGCGCGGGCGGCCGCGTGCCGGCCCGCCCGGCGGCCGAAGATCAGCGTGTCGAGCAGCGAGTTGGCGCCCAGCCGGTTGCCGCCGTGGACAGAGACGCAGGCCACCTCGCCCGCGGCATACAGACCGGGGATGGTGGTGGCGCCGTGGACGTCGGTCTTCACGCCGCCCATCGTGTAGTGGTTACCGGGCTTGATGTGGATTGGCTCGCGGGTGATGTCGACCCCGGCGAAGTCGCGCCCGACCAGCACGATCTCCCGCAGCGCCTCGTGGATCCGCTTCCGCGGCACGACGGTGATGTCGAGAGCGACGGTCCCATCGTCGAACCCGCGCCCGTCGTTGATCTCGGTCTGCTCGGCACGACAGACGACGTCGCGCGAGGCCAGCTCCATCTTGTTGGGCGCGTAGCGCTCCATGAAGCGCTCGCCCTGGGCGTTCAACAGGTGGGCGCCCTCGCCCCGAGCGCCCTCCGTGATCAGGAAGCCCTTCTTCGCGAGCGTCGTCGGGTGATACTGGATCATCTCCATGTCCATCAGTGGGGCACCCACCCTGTAGGCCATCGCGATGCCGTCGCCGGTGCAGATCAGGGCATTCGTCGTGGGCTGCCAGATCTGGCCGTTGCCGCCGGTGGCGAGGATCACGTTCTTGGCCTCGAACAGCTCCATCGATCCGTCGGCGACGTTTCGCAGCACCGCCCCCGCGCAGCGACCGTCGTCGTCGAGGACGAGCCTGGTGGTGAAGTACTCCTCGTAGCGCGAGATCAGCTCGGAGAACTTCATGAGCTGCTCGTAGAGGACGTGCATGATCGCCTGTCCGGTGATGTCGGCCACGTAGTAGGTCCGCGCCTGCGAGGCCCCGCCGAAGGCGCGGGTGCCCAGATGCCCCTCCTCGTTTCGGTGGAAGGTGACGCCCAGGTGCTCGAGATGGAGGAGCTCCTCGGGCGCTTCGCGGCACATGATCTCGATCGCGTCCTGGTCGCCGAGGTAGTCGGAGCCCTTGATGGTGTCGAACGCGTGCGACTCCCAGCTGTCGCCCTCCTGAAGGGCGGCGTTGATCCCGCCCTGGGCGGCGTTCGAGTGCGAGCGGACCGGGTGGACCTTCGAGACGATCCCCACGGAAACGCCCTCCTCGGCCGCCGCCAGCGCCGCGCGTTGTCCCGCCAGGCCGGCGCCGATCACCAGTACATCGTGCTTCGGCATATCGACGCGCGATCCTATATCGCGGCGGATGAACCCCGGTTGCTTGCCCAGCGGAGGAGAACGGGCGCCGGGGGAGCGCGCGTGAGCGGCAATTGGGGATTTAACGTCGCCATGGCAACGTTAAATCCCCAAGGGCTTGGAGCGGTTGCGGCGATTCGCTGGGCTATGCCGCCGGCGGGCCTTGCGGGGTTCCGCCGAGAGCGTGGCGAAGTGCCCGGGCGACCTGATCGGCCGTCACCACGCCGCGTAGGTGGCCGTCCTTGTCCACGGCCATCAGCGCTCCGAGGCGGCTCAGGGCGTCGTTGCCCAGTAGCGACTCGAGCGGCGCGTCGTCGCGGACGCGGAGCGTTCCGGTTGAGTCGGCCTCGAAGACGTCGCGCACGGTCGACGAGGTGCGGCTCACCTCCGGCACGGCATCGGCGGCGCCGCGCTCGATCAGGCCGAGGAAGCGCTGAGTCGGATCCACCACCGGGAACCACGGCCAGCGATAGCGCAGAAAGAACTCGTCCAGCGCCCGCTCGACGCTCACGTCGTCCGGGATTGCGACGGGCTCGGCGTCCATCACGTCTGCGACCCGGATGCCCTCGATCCTGCTTGTGAACTCCGTCTGCATCACGGCGCCGCGGGCCGACTGAAGCAGGATGAAGCCGATCAGCGCAAGCCAGATCCCGTTGATCAGCTCGCCGCGCAGGAAGAAGAAGATGCCCACGGCGATGAACACGTAGGAGAAGCCCTGCCCCAGGCGGGCGGCGCCGCGGGTCGCCCTGGTCCGGTCGCCGGTGAACTTCCAGGCGATCGCGCGGGCGACCCTGCCGCCGTCCAGCGGGAACGCGGGGATCAGGTTGAAGAGGAGAACGAGGATGTTGATGCTGGCGAGCCACGCGATCAGGGCCAGGATGCCCGACGTATGTGCTTGATCCTCGACGCGCATCGCCTTCCAGAACTCGTGGCTGCCCGCCGCGAGTATTCCCACTCCGACGCACGCCAGGCAGATGACCAGCGTCACGAGCGGACCGGCCACCGCGATCTTGAACTCGGTGCCCGGGGAGTCGGAATCCTTCGTCATGCGCGCGACGCCTCCGAACATCCACAGCGTTATGTCCGAGATCCCGATCCCGCGCCGGAGCGCCACGAACGCGTGGCCGAGCTCGTGCAGGAGGATCGAGGCGAAGAACGCCAGCGCACTCGCGACGGCCAAGGCGTATGGGACGGCGTCACCGTCGGACGTATCCAGGACCGAGCGGTAGAAACCCGACAGCCAGAAGATGATCAGGAAGAGGACGAAGAACCAGGAGTAATCGATCCCGATCCGGATCCCGCGGACGTGAAAGAGCGTTACTGCGCCACGTGCAGGCATGAAGCCATCTTAGGGCTGAAGTCGCTACGTTCTCCGCCCCCATGCCGGGCGGCGCGACGCAACCATCAACCGAGGCGGCGCCCCATCTCGACCAGGCGTGGCTGCGCGATCTGGTGGAGACGCTGTGTTCGATCCACCGACCGACCGCATCCCTGGGCGAGCGGCGTGCGGCGGAATGGCTGCTCGCGAAGCTGCGCGAGGTAGGCGCCCGGGGGGAGATCGAGCTCGAGCGAGTTCATGGCACCTTCTGGTGGCCTCTGGGGCTCGCGGCCGTCGGCGGAATCGCCGCCGGGCTCGCCGTCCTCCGCGGCCGGCGGGCCCTCGGCGGAGCAGTGGCGGCAGCGGTGGGCGCCGCGGCGTTCGACGACCTGCCTCCCGGCGAGCGGCGCTTCCGGAGGCTGCTGCCCCAGCGAACCGCGACCACCGTGGTGACGGAGACGGGGCCTCCCGACGCCGAGCGGACGGTCGTCCTCGTCGCTCACCATGACGCGGCGCACGCGGGCCTCGTCTACCACCCGGCGATCCCCGACCTCGTCTTCGGCCGGGCGCCATGGCTGATTCAGAGGGTCGATACGAGCCCAGCCCTGTTCGCGCCGGTCATCGCGATCCCGGCGCTCATCGCGGGCGGCGCTGCCACCGGGAAGCGCTGGCTCGTCAAGGCGGGGACGGCCCTCGCCGTGGCGTCGGCGGCCGCACTTGCGGAGATCGGCTCGCGCGAGACCGTCCCCGGCGCCAACGACAACGCGACCGGAGTCGCGGTGCTGGTCGCCATCGCGCGGGCGCTCGCGGAGCGACCCACGGAGAGCGTGCGGGTGATGCTGGTCTCGACCTCGGAGGAGTCGCTTTGCGAGGGGATGCAGGCCTTCGCGCGCCGCCACTTCGCCGAACTTCCGCCGGAGAGCACGTTCTTCCTGTCGATCGACACCGTCGGATCGCCCCACCTGCTCGCCCTGCGGGGCGAGGGGATGATCAGGATGCGCGAATACCCCGCCAGGTCGCTGGCGGCGCTGGACGAGCTCGCAGACGAGCTGGGCATCACCTTGTTCCCGAATCTCCGCCTGCGGAACGCGACCGACGGCATCTTCCCGCTCGCCGCGGGCTACGAGTGCGCGTCGCTGTGCTCGTGCACGGAGCTGAAGCAGCCGGCCAACTACCACTGGCCGACCGACACGCCGGAGAACGTCGACTACCGGACGGTCGCCGACGCCGTCAGGCTGACCGACGCGCTGGTCCGCCGCCTGGACGAGCGCTGGCTGTAGCGAGTGCATGGTGAGCGGCATGGCCGCTTTCCCAACGGAGGTGCTCAAATGAGTGGCGATGCCCAGCTCACTCTGTCCGGTCCTCGTCCAGCGTGATGAGCAGCTTGCGATTCTCGAGAGCGCCCTCATGGCCGCTCATCGTGGGGATGGCGGCCTGGCTGTTCTCTCCGGTGAGGCCGGAATTGGCAAGACGCGGCTCGCCAATGAGCTCGCGAATCTGGCCCGTCAGCTCGGACGCGAGGTGCTCTGGGGCACGTGCAGCGAGGCGGAGCTCTCGTTGCCCTACCTGCCGTTCGTCGAGGCGCTCGGGAATTATCTGGACGCCCAGGACTCGGGGGCGATCGGATCGCGCCTCGGACCCACGCGCCGCGAGCTCTCGCAGCTCTTTCCCCAGCTCGCCAACGGCGCCGGGCCCGTGCAACCCGGCGACTCCGAGCAGGCCAAGCTGCGGCTGTTCGAGGCGATCGCGTGTCTCTTGGCCATCCCGGCCGACGACCACGGGATGCTGCTGGTGGTCGAGGACGTCCACTGGGCCGACGCATCAACGCGTGAGCTCCTGGATCACCTGGCGCGCAGGATCTCCGGGCTGCGCGCCCTGGTTCTGATCACCTATCGGAGCGACGAGCTGCATCGGCGGCATCCCTTCGTGCCGACGCTCCAGGGATGGCGGCGCTCCGGCCTCGCCGAGGTCGTCGAGCTCGAGCCGCTGGCCGAGGCGGGAGTCAGCGAGATGCTCCGGGCCATCCTGGGCCCCGATCGCGTCGATCCGGAGCTGCGCGATCTGATGCTCGAGCGGACGGAGGGCAATCCGTTCGTGCTCGAGGAGATGCTGAAAGAGGCAACCGAGGCCGGGGGAGGCCCACGCCCAGGCGCCTCGCCCCAACTCGTCGTGAACGACCGGACCATCCCGGAGACGGTCCGCGACACCATCCTGCTTCGTCTTTCCCGCCTTGCGCCCGAGTACGTGGGCACGCTCGAGGCGGCCGCGGCACTCGGGCGCACCTTCGACTACCCGGTGTTGGCGGCGGTGGCCGAGAGCCCGGAGGGGGCAGTGCAGTCCGCCCTCGCCGAGGCCGTTGCGCAGCAGTTGGTGGAGGAACATCCGGAGCACCCCGGCCGCTACCGGTGGCGCCACGCGCTGACGCAGGAGGCCATCTACACCGACACCGTGACTCCGCGCCGCCAGTCGATTCACGCGTGCGCGGCGAAGGTCCTCTCGCAGCGGGAGGGAACGGCACCGGTGGACCTTGCCCATCACCTTCTGGGAGCCGGGCGGCTCGACGAAGCCGTCCCGGTCTGTCTGCGGAGCGCCGAGGACGCCGAGCGCACGGCGGCATTCGGCGAGGCGATCTCGCTCCTGGAGCGGATCCTGCCTCACCTGACCGATTCGAAGGAGCGCGCGCTGACCGTCTGCCGGATCGGTCGCGATCACTGGCTGGACGGCGCCTCGTCCACCGCGGCCCGGTACCTCCGCGAGGGCATCGAGGCTCTGGAGGCGCTTGGAGAGAGCGTGGAGGCCGCGCGGTTCAGGGTCGTGCTCGGCCGCTGCGACTGGGAGGACTCCCGTCCGGACCTGGCCCGGCGGGAGTTCGAGACCGCACGCGACGTCCTCCAGACCCGGGAGCCTTCCGCGGAGCTCGCGCTCGCCCATATGCGACTCGCCGGCCTCGACGCATTCGAGCTGAATTACGCCGGGTGCCTGGCCGAGGCACGTATCGCGACCGAGATCGCGGAGCGGGCGGGCGCCGAGTTCGAGCGCGTGTGGGCCCTCGGGTTCGTGGGCCTCGGGCTGCTCGACTCAGGCCAGGTGGAGCAGGGGTTCGCGGTCATGGACCAGTGCTACGAGCAGGCGCAGTCGCGCGAGTTCTGGCAGATCGCGAGCAACGTCGCCTGGAACGACATCTGGACCCGGACTCACACCATGAAGGGCGGGTTGGAGAAGCGCCTGGAGCGGCTCGAGCGCGCTCCGGACACCATGCTCAGCAGGGCGAGTCACGCGCTCGCGGCGAGCTACGTGCGAACGGCGCAATGCGAGCTTCGCGCCGCTCGGCAGGCGGCGGAGGAGGCAAGCGAGACTTACGATCGCCTCGGCAGCCGGAAGATGGCATGGCGCGGCGAGATCCAGCTCGCGCAGGCGCTGGTGGAGCTGTGGCGCTTCGACGACGCCGTCGCCGCGCTACCGGACGCATCGACCCGGACGGAGCTTCAGGACATCGTCTACGACGCGCCGGCGCGTGTCCGCCTGCGGCTCGCTCGCGGCGAAATTGCCGAAGCCGTGGAGCTCGCGCGGGAGATCCTGGCCAACGCAGATCGGCTGGCGACCTATCGCGAGACGCTCGCCCTTGGCGTGGAGGCGTTTGTCGCGGGCGGGGAGCTCGGCGAGGCCGAGGAGCTCATGGAACGGGCGCGGGCACATCCAACCCCGTCCGGCGCGCCGTTCCTGGACGAGATGGAGGGCCGAGTCCGTCTGGCTCGCGAGGATCCCGCGGGCGCAGTCTCGCCGCTGCGGCGCTTCGTGGGATCAGCAACGGAGGCGGGCTTCCGCCTCGCGGAATTGCGGGGGCGGGTTCTCCTGGCCAGGGCACTGGCGGCGGCTGGCGATCGCGACGCGGCGGCGGGCGAGCTGGAGAATGCAGCAGAGGGAGCAGCCCGCGCCGAGGCGAGCTTGATCCGAGCGGAGGCGGAGGATGCTGCAAGGACCATCGGCATCGACCTCCCGCCGAGCCAGGCAGTGCCCGAGGCAGGGGGAGCCCCCGCGGACGTCATGCCCCTTGGCGAGCGCCTGGTGACCTCGATGTTCGCGGACGTGCGCGGCTACGCGGAGTTGATCTCGGCGGAGCCGCCCGCCGAGTTGAGCGAGCGAATGGGGGCTCTGTTCCGCTTTGCCCGGACGGCGGTCGAGCGACAGGGCGGCGTCGTGGACAAGTTCGCCGGCGACGCGGTGATGGCCACCTTCAACGTCACGGGGTCGCGCACGGACCACTGCGTCTCGGCGCTCGAGGCGGCCTTCGCCCTGCGCGACCGGGCCGGGGCCATGGATCTGGGCGTCGGGATCGGCCTCGCGGTTGGACCTGCTGTGCTCGCACGTGGCTCGTCCGAGGAGAACCTCACGGTCCGCGGGGTCGCGACGAACCTGGCCTCGCGCCTCCAGGGAAAGGCGCGTAAGAGCGAGATCCTGCTGAGCGCCGAGGCTCACCGGCGCGTCGAGAGCTGGCTCGCCCAGCACGACGTCGCCGCCGAGCGCGAGCTGCTGGAGCTGAAGGGGTTCGACGAGCCGCAGGTCGCGTACCGGGTAGCCGCGCCAGCCCAGTGACGAGGCGCAAGTGCGCCTACGACTCCGGCGAGTGGCGCTCGATGATTCGCCTGAAGTCGGCGCCGGCCGGAAGGGTCCCGAACGCGAGCCCCGAGTCGCCCTGGAGGCGGGAGGCGCAGAACGCGTCGGCCACCGCCGGGTCGCCATAGCGAACCAGCAACGACGCCTGCAGCGCGAGCGCCATCCGCTCGACCAAGCCGCGGGCGCGACTCTCGAGCGTTTCCGGATCCGACGCGAGGTCGGTACGCAGCCGGCGGCCGAATTCGTCAAGCCGGCTGTCGGCCACTCCGCCCTCGCCCACCTCCGCGGCAAACGCCTCGACGCATCCCGGATGGCGAGCCATGGCCCGCAGGACGTCCAGGCACTGGACGTTTCCCGATCCCTCCCAGATCGACGCGAGCGGACTCTCCCGATACAGACGCGGCATGCCCGACTCCTCCACGTAGCCGTTGCCCCCGAGGCACTCGAGCGCCTCGACCGCGTGTGACGGCGCGCGCTTGCAGACCCAGTATTTGATCACCGGCGTCGCGAGGCGCCGGAACTCGAGCGCGCCGTCGTCGCCGCCGTGGGCCTCGTCGAAGGCGCGTGCCAGGCGCGTGGCGGAGATCGTCGCCGCCTCGGACTCGACGGCGAGGTCGGCGAGGACGTTTCGCATCAGCGGCTGGTCGACCAGGCGCTTCCCGAACGCCGCCCGGTGGGTGGCGTGGTGGATCGCCATCGCGGTGCCCCACCGGTACCCCGAGCTGGCGCCGATCGCGCAGTCGAGGCGGGTGTGGTTGACCATCTCGATGATC
>Ga0126312_10000307_pt1 | contig 27210 bp, 27 predicted proteins | sample Plot104A_FD_92537 | JGI IMG/M metagenome (GOLD analysis project Ga0126312, IMG submission 92537) | Serpentine soil microbial communities from UC McLaughlin Reserve, CA, USA - Plot104A | ecosystem: Environmental > Terrestrial > Soil > Grasslands | place: USA: UC McLaughlin Reserve, Lake County...
GATCCCCATTGATCTGTCCCGCCTCCAGCGCCACGACCGGCCCTGTGTGGGCGGTGAGCGGTTCCCCTCGGAGCTGGCCAGAGCGGGCATCCCGCAGGAGCACGATGCCATCCTCACCACCGGACGCGATCACCGGCTCCCCGTCGATGTGAACTAGCGCGACCCGAATCCCACTGGGCATGCCTACTCTTGAATGGCCCGCGAGCGGTTTACCACGGGGCTGACCAGAACGTCCGTCCCACAACCGGACAGTGTTGTCATCGCTGCCCGAAACAATCACCGGGTCTTGATCGATCTGTCCCACCGCCAGCGCCACGACTGCACCTGTGTGGCCAGTGAGCGGTTCCCCGCGGGGCTGGCCAGAGCGGGCGTCCCACACTCGGATGGTGTGGTCGTAGCTGCCAGAGACAATAACCGGCTGTCCGTCGGTCTGCGCAAAGGCCACCACCTCGACGGCAGCGACATGACCGGTTAGTTGCCGGAAGATACCTGACGCCTGCCAGTGCGCCCACTGAGTGGTCCATGGCAGTGCGATGCCAAGTCGAAGGATGCGCTCGGCCAAGTTGTTTGCTTTGCAATACCGGGCAGCCCGTTGCAGACAGCTCGCCCGCTGCTCAAGGGGCCGGTCATGGCCTAGCTGGTGGACGGCCTGCTGGTAGGCGCGGGCTGCGGCCTGAGCCGATGGGCTGGCCACGGTGGATAGCACACGCAGCAGCCGAATTGAGTCAGCAGCAAGGAGGAATGCAGGATCGACTACTAGTTGGTCGAGCTGTCCGGCCATGGCTGTGTGCGTAGCAAGATGCCTAGTCAAGTAGGGATGTGCGGCAGCCCAGTCTCGGCTGACACCGTCGGACCTTTTCGGAACCGTGTCGATTAGTGCAGTCGCGAGCCGCCGCTGGAGCATCAACTCTTCTTCAGGATCAGTTGGCCTCAGGTACTCCGCCAGGGCCTGATGGTAGAGCCGATAGATGGGGCCACTTTGATCTGTCGTTTGTTCGATGAGGTAATCAGCCGCGGTGTCCACCAGCCAGTCGAGCTGATCCAACCCATAGCTTCGGCCGGCCATGGCGGTCGCAGCGGTCGGCCACAACAGGCGGGGTAGGCCCTCACCTTCGGCGTAGGTGAGTGGGGTAAGCAGCTCACGCAGCCGCCGCTTGCGGGCGCGTCGCTCCGGCTCGGTTGGGGCGTCCTCGGCGAGGCGGTCCAAGTAGCCGTCCATCGCGTCGGCTACCGAACCGGGAAAGGACAGCTCCCAGGCGGGCGCCTCCATGTCGACGATCTTGCCGGCCTGTACCAGCGCCTTGCTGGTCAGCTGAGCCACTAGAAATGTCGGATAGGCGCGGGCGGCCACGGCGTCAGCGACCCGGCGGGCCAGGTCCTTCTGGCCCCGATAGGGAGTTAGGGCGACCGGGTCGTCGGCCATCAGCAGCCGGCGGCTGACGAATTCGACTAGATCATCCCGCTCCAGGTAGGGAGGCTGGTCCAGGTCCAACCGCACCGCGTCCCGGCCAAGCGCGGCAACAAGCTCGTCCGCACGTCCCGGGCGGCTTCCCACCAGCACTCGCACCCCAGCACTGGCCGCGTCCGCGGCCAAGGGGCGCAACAGCTTGCCCGCGATGCCAACCGGTTCGACGGCCTCGTCAAGCGCATCCACCACGATGGTGGCGGGCCGGTCAGCTTCCAGCAGCCCATTGATCAGCGCATCCGGGGAGTCGACGTCTACCTCGGTGGCCTGGGCGATGACGGCTACAACGTCCTCGAGGGTCTTGGCGTGGGCCCACACGGCCACGTTGATCGAGCCGGCTGGCGGGACTGTCGGATCGGTTGGGTCAAGGTCGGGTACGCGTTCTCGGTACAGGGGGTCGGACAGGGTAATCAGCCGAGCCAGCACCGCGGACTTCCCCGAGCCAGGCCCTGCAGTCACTGCCCGCACGCGACCGTCGGCCAGCCCACCGGCCAGCCACTCCGTCAGGTCCCGCAGCACCTGTGTACGGCCGGTGAAGTACCAGCCGCGCTTGGCGTCGCGTTCCACCCCGCGGGCTTTAGGACTCCAATGGCCAGCCAACTCCCCGGGCTGGTACATCGAGGAGGACTCAACGATCGCAATCAGACGGGGCCATGTCGACCCGAGCAGTTGGGTGAGCGTTTGCACCGGCAACATCCAGGCCAGCTTGGCCTCGGCCAGCTTATCTTCGGCAACCACAATGCCGATCACCGCCTGGGCGTCCTGGTCGTGGACGGCCGCACCACTGAAGCCCCCCTCGACCCGGTGTCCCGGAGCCTCCACCCCTTGCAGCTCCACCCACTGGTTGCCCGGACCGCCCCAAGCCGCCAGAACTCCGGTGGCGCCCACGCCCGTATCGTAGCGGCGGGGATAACCGTAGGTGTCGAAGCGATGCCCGCCTAGGCGCTGCGAGGCACGCAAGAACGCCGGCCTCGCGCCCCTTGGGGCGTCCACGACGAGTTGCAGGACAGCCACATCCCCAACCCCGTCGGGGCGGATGGGAACCCATCCGCCGCCGGCCACACGGGCGCCAATCGGGTCCGCCTCGGCCTCGACGAAATCCACCTTGACCTCGCCACCAGGTGGCTCCTGGGCTTGGCCGTCACGGCGGAGCGCCTGGTTGACCACATGGGCACAAGTCAGGACGTGCCGCTGGTCAATCAGGACCCCAGCCCCGGCCACACCCCCTCCGGTGCGCAGCACTCGAGCCCGCCACGGGCGCGGATCGCTCACGTCGCCGCAGCCGCGGCGCCCGCTCTGGACCGATTCCAGGCCAGCTTGACCTGCAGATGCCCCTCGGCCTGGGTCCGCGCGATTACCGCCCCAGCCTCGGCGTTGAGACGAATCCCGAACTCCACCTCGACCTGCTCGGGTTGCCGGTCAAGGTCCCCCAGCTTGGCAATGGCGGTACTTGCGACCACTCGGACCTGCTCCAAGGCGGTCTCGAGGCTCTCGCTCGCTTTGACCACCATGTCATCGATCCGTGCGGCTCGATCGATGCCAGGCTCGTCGTCGGCCACCTCGACAAACACCGTTCCGCCGCCAGCCTCGAACTGCAGCAGCTGCTCCATCGTTCCCCCGTCGCCTACCCAAGCCGTCTCGTCAGTCCGGGATTCTCTCGCCATACAGCCGCCCGTCGCTATTGCAGGCCAAAGAGGCTCACGACCTTCGACGAGCACGATCCCCGTCACTGGCCTCCAACCCATCCCTACTCCCTGGTCTGCCAGCAGACCCATGACGCCTGCCATAACGGATGAAGCGTCAACGGATGAAGCGTCGCCGTTCGCTCTACGCTCGACCCGAAGATCGTCCGAGGAGAGCAGTGCGCCGAGGCGCGGCTTCATGTCGAGCACTGCTGCGCAGCTGCCCAGTCACCGCGGCGGCAGGTATCGTCGCCGCGAGCCGTCATGGGTTGCCGAGCGCCGCAGATGCGGCAACCCAAGCGAGGTTTGGGCGCCCAGCCGGCGGTCGCCGTCGCCGTGGCCGTCGAGGCTGTCCGGACGCCGGCCACGCCGGTAGTCGCCCGGTCCGCGTCTTCGGTCCGCCGTGCGGGCGTCCGTCCAGTAGTCAGGCGGACGTCCGGTGTCCACACGTCCCGGTGTCCACACGTCCCGGTGTCCACACGTCCGGTGTCCACACGACTGGTGCGGTCCGGGTGTCCGGACGGACACGCCTCCGGTGTCCGTGGCCTGCGTCCGCGCTGTCCGAAGTGCTGGATGCTGGAATGCGTCGGTGCGGTGGGCAGCCTCCGTTGGGCGCAGCAGGTTCGACGTGCCGCCGTGGGGCCGCGAGCGGCGTGGTCGCCTGCCCGGGCCGAACCCGCGAGGACGGGATGGTCGTGGGTTGGCGTTGAGGGCTCGCATGAGGGTCGAGGGCCGCCAGCGCCCAGGCTGCGGCCCGCGCTCGCCGCCTGGCCGACCAAGGGAGCTGGTCCCGTGCCAGGCTGCCGGTCGGTTGGCTGGGGAGCACGAGTGGGACCAGGTGCTCACCAATCCCCCAGAGGTGTCCTGGGTAAGGGTGCCGGCGTGGACGTCCCGCCATGGACGACACAGGACCAACACCAACACGACGACCACCGAGCGTGGTCACCCTCCCGGTCCAGCCCAGCTCCGGAGGGCCCATCGGGTTCGGCGGGGAGCAGGCTGCGGCCGCAGTGCGGCCGCGGTACGTGAGGAGCGCTGTACACCAGCTGCTGGCAGCGCTCTGACCAGCGAGAACAGTGGTGGGCGCGACAGGGTTTGAACCTGTGACCTCTTCCGTGTCAGCAATATGCAGGGAACCGCTGTGCGGACGGCTGTTGTCGCAGGTCGCGCTCGACCGTAAGGGCCGAAGTTAAGTGCTCTCTTCGCGTTCAGTTAAGCGCTCTCTTCTCGGGTGGGCCGTGCCCGGCCGGGGTCAGCCCGTTGATGGCCGGAGGTAGGTGAGCACGGCGAGCACGCGCCGGTGGTCATCGGGTGACTCCTCGAGGCCGAGCTTCGCGAAGATGTGTTTCACGTGTGCTTCGACGGTCTTCAGGCTGAGGAAGAGGCGGTCGCAGATCCCCTGGTTGGATCGGCCCTCGGCCATTAGCGCGAGCACCTGGCGCTCGCGCTGGGTGAGTTCGGCGAGCGGGCCGTCCGGTCGGGGCCGCTTGATGAGGCGGGCGACGATGGTCGGGTCGAGCACGCACTCGCCCTCGTGGATACGCCGGAGCGCGTCGGTCAGGACGGCGACATCGGAGACTCGCTCCTTGAGCAGGTAGCCCACTCCGCCGGGGTGCTGCTGGAGCAGGCGCATCGCGTAGCGGGACTCCAGGTAGTGGGAGAGCACCAGCACCCCCACGTTGGGGTGGGAGCCGCGGATCTCTTGGGCGGCGACGAGACCTTCGTCTGTGTGCGTCGGTGGCATCCTAATGTCGATGATCGCCACGTCGGGGCGGGTCAGCTCGACGTGGCGGCGGAGCTCGTCTGGTGTTGCGGCCTTGCCGACGACGTCGAAGCCCGCCTCGGTGAGGAGACGGTCGAGCCCCTCTCTGAGGAGCACCTCGTCATCGGCGATCACGACTCGCATGGGATCTCCGCCCGGATTCTGACGCGTCCGCCGGGTTGGTGAAGGACCTCAAGCCGTCCGTCGAGTGCACCGACACGGTCCTCGAGATCGACGAGTGCTTCCGGGCTGTGGCCGTCGCCCTGGATCTCGACCACGAGCTGGCCGTCGCGCCGTGTGGCGCCGAGTGTGACCGCGCGGGCGCCGCTGCGCCTGACGACCTCTGCGACGACGAAGTAGGCCGCGGTCTCCACCATCGGCGCGAGCCGCCCCTCGGGCAGCGCGGTGATCCGGATCGGCACCGTGGCGTCTTCGGCGAGCGCCTCCACGGCGGCGGCGAGGCCTTCGTCGGCAAGCACGGCCGGGAAGATCCCGTGCGCGAGCTCGCGAAGCTCTCCCAGGGCGACGCGCAGCTCGCTCTCCGCCCGGTCGATGCGGGAGATTCGGCCGGGGTCGGCGGAGGGTTCGAGCGTGGAGCGGGCAAGACGCAGCGAGAGCGAGAGGCTGACCAGCCGCTGCTGGGCGCCGTCGTGCAGGTCGCGCTCCAGCCGCCGGCGTTCGCCGTCACCGGTGGCAATGATCCGTGCGCGAGAGGCACGCAGGTCCTCCAACTGCGCCGCCAGCTCCGCTTGGAGCCGCTCGTGCTCCAACGCCAGCCGCGAAGCAGCAACGACCTCCTCTGCGAGCCCCGGATCGTCAAGCAGCCCGGCGCGGTGGGCCAGGAACGCGACCTGCTGGCCGCCGCGGACCAGCGGCGTGACGGTGCCTTCAAGGGACAGCGGCCGTCCCTGGGCATCCACGCGCCTGCCGTCGGCGAGCGGGTAGGCCAGCTGGAGGGATGGGTCGCCGAGCGTGTCGGCGAGGACGTCGCGGAGCCCGCCCGGGGCGGGGGAGCCCGCAAGCTCGACCACGAGCCGGGCCACGGCGTCGCGGGTCCGGCGGCCGCGCAGCCAGCTCCAGCTCACGCCCGCTGCGAGGGCAAGCAGCGCGGCGGCCTGACCGAGCCAGAGGCGCCGGTCGGTGGCGTCGCTGCCGAGGGTGCCGCGGTCCAGGCTGTGCTGGAAGTCCCAGGCGACCAGTCCAAGGAAGGCCGCGGCGGCGGCGGTAACAGGAATCCTGAGCCGCACCAGGGCGGGCGTCGACCGTGCCAGCTGCAGGGCCAGCAGCACGATCAGGGCCAGTGACCAGCCGAGCCCGAGCTGGACGCCCACGCGGTTCAGGCCGCTGAAGAGGCCGGGGTCGTCGCGCACGAGCAGCAGGTTGCGGGGACACTGGCCGCACCCTTGGGAGGCCGGATCAAAGAACAGCGCCGGCAGGAGGCCCAGCACCAGCCCGGCGCCCAGGTAGGCGGCGGTCAGCCCGGCGCGATCGAGCCAGCCCGAGAGTCGCCCGCTTGGGTAGGCAAGCACAGCGTGGGCGATCAGCGGTGCGCCGACCGCATACAGCGCCAGCCCGATGGCAAAGGCGAGCTGCGAGCCGGTCCCGGGGTTGTTCCACTCGAGAAGGAACCAGCCGATGCCGCCCGCGGCGAGCAGCAGCCCGAACCGGCTGGCGGGCCGCCGTGCCCAGGCGAGCAGCCCCACGGCGATCAGGGCCCAGCCGGCGGCGAGGGCAGCCGCGGCGGTCCACAGCGACGACCCGGCGAACCCGTAGCCGGGCGTGCCGCGGGCGATCGCCAGCGACACCACCCCGACGGCGAATCCCATCGGCCAGAGCGCGAGCCAGACAACGCGCCTCGGGCCATCAGCGGGTTTCATGCCCGCATCGTCGCAAGGCTCGCGGGCAAGCTCAATCGGGCGAACCTGGGAAGCCCATGCGGGTCCGGACCAGGCGCGCGACGCAGCGGGCGACGGCGAGTTGGCGTCGTCGAAGCACTCGACAGAGGGGTAGCCCTAATCTTCGCGTGTGAGAACTGGGGCTCGCCCCGATGTGCCGTGCGTCGCCGCTGCGTAGCCTCGACCCACGTCACGCAAAGGGGAGGCGATGACATGGCTGCGACCCGCGGACTCATTCGATTTGTTGGCTTGACCCTCGTTCTTGTGGTGCTTGCCGGCTGTGGTCGGTCCAGCGCTGACAAGGCTGGCGGAGATAGCGGGCAGAAGCCGCACATCCTCACGATGGCGAACTTCGACGGCGGGTCGGACGAGCTCGACGGTTTCGTCAGCGAGGTCGCGCGCCTGTCCGGCGGGACGATCCGCATCCAGGTGCAGAACAGCTGGCGTGCGGGCCAAGCGAAGTACGAGACAGGGCTGATCAATGATGTTCGGGCCGGCAAGGCCGATCTCGGCTGGGCCGGCAGTCGCGCCTGGGACTCGGTCGGCGTGATGAGCTTGCGTGCGCTGCACGCGCCGTTGCTGATGGACAGTTACGCAGTCCAGGAGCGCGTCATCCAAAGTCCGCTCGTCGGGGCGATGCTGGCTGGCCTGGAGCCGATCGGGCTGGCGGGGCTGGGTGTGCTGCCCGGCCCGATGCGAAAGCCGCTCGGCATCTCCAAGCCGTTGGTTGCGCCCGCCGACTATGCCGGCCTGACGATCGGCGTGCAGCAGTCGCTGGTGGCGGACGAGACGATGCGTGCGCTGGGTGCCAAACCGGTGTGGTTCCCGGTGATGGGCAAGATTGACAGGTTCGACGGGATCGAGCAGCAGACGGCCTCCATCGACGGCAACCGCTACGAGACGATCGCAAAGCACTTCACCGCCAATGTGAATCTCTGGCCGAGGCCGCTGGTGGTCTTCACCGGCAAGAAGGTGTTCGACTCGCTCAGCCCCGACCAGCGCAACGCCCTCGGGCAGGCGGTCGCCAACGTCATCCCGGCCCGGACCGCATGGATCCGCGGCGCCGAGCAGGAGGCGGCCGGGAATTTGTGCCGCAGGGGGCTGGAGTTCGAGACGGCGAGCCCGGACGACCTGGCCGCGCTGCGAGCGGCGGTCCAACCCGTCTACGACACGCTTGCCCGTGACCCGCAGACCAAGAGGTTCCTCAGCGCGATCGCCGCGATGGAGGATGGCGTCGCCGCGGAACCGGCGCCGAGCTGCAGTCCGGCTGGGCAGGCGGTCAGTGGGTCCAGCCAGTTGGACGGCGTCTACCGCGTGACGACCACGGTGAAGGATCTGCTCGCCACCGGAGCTCCTGCTGGCGATGCCATCCCCGAGAACTACGGAACCTGGACGTTGGTGATCGACCGAGGCCGGTTCGCCTTCACCCAGCAGAGCGAGAAGGCATGCATCTGGGGCTACGGGACAGCCGCCGTCAAGGGGTACCAGCTCGAGTGGACCTTCAGAGACGGTGGTGGGATCGGCCGCCCCAACGCCCCCGGCGAGCTCTTCACCTACGGCTGGAGTCAGTATCGCGAGACGCTCACTCTGACACCCGTGGAGGGCAAGGTCTCAGCCGCGCCCTTCCGCGCCAAGCCCTGGCAGCGGATCAGTGCCACGCCGTCGTCGCGCTACTTCAGCAAGCGCTGCCCGCCACCAGACAACGCCCTGCCGCGATGAGGCCCAGACCAAGCGGGCGGCCGTGTCAGGGTCTCCGGACGCGGTTCACGGCGCCTCCGTGGCCGCCAGGCCGGTCCCGGTCGCCTCGGCAAGCGGCAACTCCGCGGTGAGGTGGGTACCGCGGCCCGGTGGGCTGTCGATCCCGAGCCGGCCACCGAGCGCCTCGACCCGGTCGGCGAGGCCGCGCAGACCGGAGCCGCCCGCTGGATCGGCCCCGCCGACGCCGTCGTCGGTGACCTCGACCGCCAGGACACCGTCGCGGGTCTCCAGCCGGACCGACGCGCGCGAGGCCTGGGCGTACTTGGCGATGTTGGTGAGCGCTTCCGAGCAGACGAAGTAGGCGGCCGCCTCCACCGCCGCCGGCAGCCGCTCGGAGGGTGCCCTGACCTCGATCGGGACGGGGGAGCGCTCGGCCAGCTCGGTCAAGGCCGCGGCCAACCCGCCCTCGACCAGCGCCGCCGGATGGACCCCGCGGGCGAACTCGCGCAGCTCGGCGCGGGCGGCGGCAAGACCAACCGCGACCTCGGCAAGCGGTGGGCCGGAGTCGGAGATCAGCTCGGCCACGCGGGCAAGGCGCTGCTCGGCGCCCCGATGAAGCCTCCGCTCCAGCCCGCGCCGCTGCGCGTCGGCGGCCTGGACGATCCGGCGCCGGGAGGCCGCCACCTCAGCGACCCGTGATCGCACCTGGGCCTGCAGGCGAACGTTGGACACCGCCAGCCGCGCCGCCGCAGCGACATCGGCGACCAGGCCGGGATCGCCGAGGACCGACGCATCGTGCACCAGCGCGGCGACCGGCTCCCCATCCTGCTCGATCGGCGTCACGGCACGCCCCGCACCGGCGATCGGGAGCTCCACCGGCCGGCCTGCCTCATCCACGTAACGGCCCTCACCGGGGAGCGAGTAGCCGACGACGAGCGAGGGATCACCGAGCGCGCGGGCGAGCCGGTCGCGCAAGGGACCGGCGTCGCCGAGCTCGCCCAGATCCACGACCAAGCCGGTGATCGCGGCTTGCGCCCATCGGCCCCAGAGCAGATCAGCGAACAGCCAGGCCGCCACCAGCCCGATGGTGAGCTCGTAGGCCCACAGCACCGCCCGGTCGGCGTCCACCCCTGCCAGGCGGGCGGCGGCACCCAGCGAGTGCGCAAGCGCAACCATCGCCGCGGCGCCCAGCGCCGAAGCCCGCGCCCGGCGCTGTGGCCCGCTGGCGACCAGGTAGCGGCGCAGCGCCGTGGCGCAGATGGCCAGCGCCAGCAGGATCGTCGCCGCGTCGTTACGGGCCAGCGGGGAAGCCACCGCAGACACGTAGCCGGCCGCCACGACCGCCCACTGCAGCCGCGAGCGAGGCCGGCCGCTGGGGTAGGAGACGAGGAGGTGGACGAGCGGCCCGCGGTGCAGGTACAGCGCCCAGGTTGCGAGGTTGCCGAGGAACCAGGCGAACCCGCTCGCGGCCATGAGCGGCCCCACCGCACTCAGCCCGCGCCGCTGCCACGCGACCAGGCCGAGCCCGATCAGCACGAAGCCAACCGCGAGATCCAGTGCCGCCCCACCCGGGTCATCGGTCCACGCGCCCCACTCGGCAGCGATCCCGAGGATCAGGCCCGCAGGCCACAGCGCCAGGCGAAGCCGCCGCATGGGGATGCTCAGCCGCTCGCCAGTAGCGCCGACAACGCGGCGCCCGACAGTTCGTTCTTGGCGACAAACCCGAGCGCCGGGCTGTCGGCCAGGCGCCGCCGATACGAGCTTGCGGCGCGGCTGGAGATCAGCACGACCGCCGGGGCTGGCTGCGAGCTCGCGAGGCGCTCGGCGACCGCGAACCCGTCCAGATCCGGAAGCTGGATGTCAAGCAGCACCAGCCCGGGCTGCAGCCGCGCCGCGGCCGCCAGCCCGGACTCGGCGTCGGCCGCCTCCCCGACCACGTCGAACCCGTCGGCCTCGAGCAGGGCGCGGGCGGCCGAGCGGAACCCGGGATGATCATCCACGATCAGCACTGTCCGCTCCACGGGGCCATCGTCGCACGGGCCCAAGCCCTACCGCATCGGGGCTAACCCTTGGTAGGAACGCGACCGCGCATCGGGAGCGCACAGGGCGCACCCTGACCGTCCCTTCCCGAAGATCAGGGGCAACCCTCGGCCGAGACGAGGGCTGGCCAGGTTCCGGCCGGCCCTCCTGCCGCCTAGCCTCGGGCGGCAACCAGTAACCAAGCAAGGAGGCGCCATGCGCAAGCTGGTAACGCTCTGCCAGACAGCCACGCCGGGGGGTGTCGTCCGTGGACGAGCGCGACTGCGCGCGCTCGTGGGGGCAAGCATCCTGGCCTTGGCCGGGCTCGTCGGCATGGCGGTGCCGGCCGCCGCCGGACCGCTCGTCGACCCCGACACCCTGCAGCCACCCCCGCCCCCCGGCGCCGAGTGCCGGCTCGACGGACAGTGGATCATCTGCCAGACCAGCCTGCAGTTCACCCCCGTCAACGAGCCGATCCTCGACATCGAGCTGCCCTGCGGCACCATGTACTGGACCGGCACCGACGCTCGCAGCGGCATCCGCTGGTACAACGCCGACGACCGCAAGCTGGTGAAGCGATTCGTCACCCAGGACGTCGACAGCGTCGTGAGCCTGTCGCCCACGGGCGCCGGACCGACGGCCACACTGGTGCAGTACGCCAACTTCTGGACCTACTACGCCGTCCCCGGCGACGAGTCCTCCGGCAGCGGCCCAGAACTCGGCAACAGCCTGACCATCTCGGCGCCGGGGTATGGGGTGATCGTGCACATCGCCGGGCTGAGCCTGCCCGACGAGACCTTCCACGGCACGTTCCGCTTCCCCGAGGATCCGGAGGTGGCCGCGGAGCTCTGCGCGGCGCTGCAGGCCTGAACCGGGTCCGATCGACCAGACATCACAGAAAGCCACGAACCGCCACCACCGTAGGAGGAACGAGGATGAGACAACCACTGGCTGATCCGCAGAACCGTGGCGGTCGCAAGCCCTTCCGTTACAGTCTGGTCGCCGCGATCGTCATCGCCGCCGCCTTTTGGATCGCTCCCCCCGCGCATGCGGCCACACCGGAGATCACCCGCGAGATCCGCCATGCGTTCTCGCTGGTGCAGCACTTCGATCCGATGCCGGAGTGTGGATTCCCGGGAGTCACCGAGTATGCGACCGGCAACGACCATCTCGTCATCGTCGACCAAGGCGACAGCGTGCACGTCACCTTCGGCGAGACCTTCCGCATCCTGGTCGTCTACGACGATCCCGCGTGGCCGACGGAGGAGCGGCAGGGAACCGACGCGCTGCACTTCAATCTCACGAAGGGCGACACGGTGACGTTCAGCGAGTCCTTCCATGACTTCGCAAGTCGAGACGGCTCCAAGAACTTCTTCAAGGTCGACTACTTTCGCACCTTCGTCTCCACAGGTGATGAGGTCCGGGTCGACCGGGAGTTCGTCCGGAACCCCCCGCCGTCCTGCTAGCGCCGGGGCGACGGGAAGCTTCGAGCACGGGTGAACGGATGGGGCGGGACGCGAGCCCGCCCCATCCGACGTTCAGCCAAGCGGGGTCGTGACCACTACCTCCGTGCCTCCTGCCGGTGGGCTCCACGGAGAGCCGCCCGCCGAGCGCCTCGACCCAATCGACGAGTCTCCGGAGCCCGGAGCCGCGCCTCGGGTCGACCCCACCGACCCCGTCGTCGGCGATCCTGGCCTGCACGTGGAGCAGATCGCTGGCTACGACCGACACACGTCCCGCCGCGGTGCGCTCGGCCACGTTGGCCTGGGCTTCGGAGCACACGAAGTACACGGTGGCCTCGCCGGCGGAGGAAGGACGCCCGATGCCGACCGAGAGCTCCACCGGCACCGGTGCTCTGTGCGCCAGGACCGGCAGCGCCGCCGCCAGGCTGCCTTCGGCAAGGGTCCTGGGACGGAGGCCGCGGGCGAAGCCCTGCAGCTCGGTACGCGCGCCATCCAGCTCCTGCTCGCTGGGTCGCGGCAGGGATGGGCGAGGCGGCCAAGCAGTTCCGCCGCGTCAACGGCTACCTGCTCTAACGCCGGGCAGGTACGTCGGAGTTCGGCCGTCGAGAGAACACAACTGGTTAACAAGTAAAGTGCTCTTGACCGCTGTGCGGGCTCGTTAGATCGGCTCTATGACCCAGCGAACCGGTTAACAAGCACTGGTCGCCTTTGTTTGCGCTGGTCAAGGAAGGTGTGGTGGGCGCGACAGGGTTTGAACCTGTGACCTCTTCCGTGTCAGCAAACCACCGGGAACCGCTGTCTACACGCCGTTCCCGCAGGTCGCGCCTGACCGTAGAGGTCGAAGTTAAGTGCTCTCCTGGCGTTCAGTTAAGTGTTCTCCTGTGGGCAAGGGGAGCCGAGCAGCGGGATGGCCAGCCGGCAGGTGGTCCCTCCTTCCACGTTGCTCACAGCTCGTACCCCTGAGCGACCCAATACTGCCAATCCTCGATCACCTGGCGTGTCTGCTCGTCCACCGCGACGCCCTCCAGCTGGGCCAAGGGAACCGCAAGGGCTCGGCGTTCCCAGCGGATTAGGACGAACATCTCGTGTTGGCACTCCTCTTCGGGAGCCATCCCGACGACCTCGACCTCGTCACCGATCCGCAGGGGCGAGATGGCGCGCTCGGTGGTGCACCGGGCTGCAAACGGGAAGTGCAGCCGGTCCTCGAGGGAGTAGTACCAGCCCATGGCCTGCTCTTCGGGCGTGTAGGCGTCGACGACGATCTCCATGGTGATGCGCTGCTCCCGCTCCTCGTCGCGCAATCGTCGCTTCATCCGGTTTCCTCGTTCGCCACGAAGCCTCGCTGCGTCCCACGCGTTGCGGAACGGCCTGGGCGATCAGGTCGGCATCGGGACCGCCGCCGCTTGCGCCGCTCAGGCGGGCGCAAGCATGTCAGATTCGCATCTCCTGTTCCCATCCGGCAGGGTGACCAGTGCGGTGTCCCAGCCTCAGCGGGCGGAGGTGGACCTTGGGCGTGGCGGCTCGACAGACTAGGCTGGTCTCGATGGTTGCACCTGTCCGCTCGGTGACCAGGAAGAGGCGATGAGCACGGCCGAGCCGCTCGGCGAGGATCAGTGGCCCGCCACCGGCGTGGACCTGGAGACCCGGCGGCGGCGCATCCTTGCCACCTTGACCGCGCTCGGCCGGATGAGAGAAGTCGAGCAGTTCCAACGGGCGCTGGCTGCCGCGACGAGGGCGGCGGCCGCTACCCAGGACTACACCGGGCTGGAAGGCGTTGTCCAGGGCTGGTATCTGCACGTGCTGGCCCTGCGGACCGTGCCCGGCTGGGCGGACCACTGGGAGGCCCTGCGCCGGGAGCCACCAGCACTGGTGCCAGGGGACGCCAGGTCGCTTGAGGATGTGTTGGCTGACCTGGATCTGCCCCGGCCGGGGTGATCGAGCCCTACCGGGTCAGCACCGAGGCGATCCGCGCTTCGGTTGCCTCGCTGCCTGACGCCGGTCGGCGCGACCTTGCCACGGCGTTGCAGGCGCTCAGCCAGTTGGTCGCCGTCCAGGATGCACTTGATGAGGAGTTCGAGGAGAGCACGGTGGAGGTCTTCGGTCAGGGAGCGGTGCTGCTCTATTACCGCGTCGCGCAGCAGCAGCGGACCATTCAAGTTGTGGAGTTGCTCTGGCTTGGGTGACTCGAAGCGTGCTCGATGTGAATGTGTGCTGGGCTGGCGGACAGCTCGGCGAGGGCTGGTTAGGTGGCGTTGAGGTCGCCGCCCCAGGCTCGGGCCAGCGCCCGGGGCAGCCCCCAGGCGCCCAGCGCGGTCAGTCGGCGGTCGGCGTCGACCGCGCCGACCGTCTCCCAGGTTGGAAGCACCATCTCGAAGGCAAGCTCGACCAGCTCGGCGTCGTCGGGGTTCACCGTTCCGTCCACCTCCTGGCAGTTGTTGATGGCGGCGACCAGCGCCGTCGGTTCGGCGTTGGCGCCTACGCCACCGCGCACCAGGCCGACCACGGCGCCGAGCCAGTCGGCCAGCTCCAGCGCCATGACCGCGGCCTCCAGCTCGGGATCCAGCCCGCTTGGTTCCCGCATGGCGGTCAGCGCGCCGGCCGCGGCCAGCCACAGCTCGGCGTCATCGGCCGGCAGCGGCGGGTCCAGCGCGGCGGCCCTCCGGATCGTTTCGACGGCAGGGTCGTGCCGGCCGAGTCCGGTCCGCAGGCGCCGGCAGGCCGCTGCCAGGTCCCCAGTCGGCAGCGGCGGGCGTGCCTGAGGTGGCAACGCCTGCCGCAGGATCCCGACCGCCTCGGCTTCGGCCTGTTCCCACTGGGCTAGGAACGCCTCGTCCTCGGCCTGCTCGTCCCAGTCGTCCTCGGCCGCCGGGTACTGGGGTGGGGCCTGGCCGTGGCTGGCTATTACCTGCGGGTACCGGACACCGGGGTTGGGTGCCTTGCCGGTGCGGACGAGCCGGACGCCGAAGTGCCACTCGTCGCCGTAGTCGAACAAGAACAGGAACTCCGTGCCGGCGGGGACGTCTCGGATGCGCAGCCGGGCAGCTGCCCGCGCCCGGCGGCCGCCGCCGGCGGGGTCCGGCGACGGCGAAAGGGCGTACTCGGTGGCCTCGTCCCAGGGCTTGCCGCTGAGGAAGAACGACCACAGATGCGGGTCGTCGAAGCCGAAGGCGAGCGGGATTGCCTCGCCAAGATCGCCGAGCGTCTGCTCGCTGGTGAGCTCAAGCTCGCGCCAGATCTGCCGGGCGTGCGGTGGAGCATAGAGGCCGCCGAGGATGCGGACGCGGAACGTGTGGGTAGATGGCGTGACCGACGATCGGGCGGCGGGGGGCATCTCCGGGACTCCGAGACGAATGGCCGGTGAGAGCTAACCTTAGCGCCAACCGCTGGCCGGGGGTGGCGCCCGAGCTGGCCGAACACCTGGTAACGGTGGCCAACGGCGCCGCGGCCATAGGGGGCCTCCTTGCGTCTGGTTGCCCTGGGAGGTCTCCTTTTGCGTTGCCCTTCTCCCTGCAACCTATGATCATGCAGGTTGATCGACCGGCCCGGGGGTCAATCTAGGTACCAACGAGCGCTGAAGGAGGGAGTCATGGCTGACTTTGTGATGACGCTCGACGAGTTCATCGCCGAGCTGGAGAAGCTCCGCGGCCAGCTGGACGGTACGGTGCCGGTTCTGAACGCCGAGGATGACCAGCCCGTCCGGCCTGTTGCGGTCCGATCAGGAGCGGGGGACCGGCCCAGCGTTTACATCGAAGTAATTCACGCCTGAGGTACCCCACCGGGAAGCCAGGAAATTGAGTTCACCCAAGCCGCCGATGCCGGTGCGTCCCACGGCCCCGGCAAAGTCGTGATTCGTCGGCGTTGTCCGATAACTACGGTCGTGACCCGACGCCACGTGACCGCATTGGTCCAGGCCGGGAATCAGATTCCAGCGACAGGCATGTTCCGGCATTTGGTGCAGACTACGACTTTGCCGGGGCTCCCCGGCGGGCGTTCGCGGCCCGTCCGCCCGATGATCGCTACGAAGCCGGGCAGTAAGCCGTGCCGAAGTCGTCCGGGACGTTGCAGATGACGATCGTCCCCTGCAGCGGCTTCGGCGCGGCGGCCTTGTGGTGCGTCGGGCCGATCCCGGCGCAGGTCAGCGACGCTGGACGCGCTGCTCCAAGCGGCGGATCACCTGGGTGCCGAGCGACTCGCCGACGGTCTCGAGCAGCGGGTGCAGCAGCCGGACCCCGGGGACACGGAGGCCGCCCATGAAGGCGAACCGGGTCCCGGTCCCGCCGGCCTCCGGGGTCGCAGCCAGGCCACCGAGCAGGAAACGGCTCTGCATCCAGCACCACCCGGGCCGCAGCACCACGTCGAACCTGGCACGCTGCCCCAGCCGTCCCCGAGCCAGCGCCTCCAGCCGGTCACCCTCCCTGTGCACGATCCGCATCGAGCGGACGTCGGTGAGCAGGTGGGGCAGCTCGTGCTCGAGGTCGCCGGCCACCGACCAAACCGTGTCGAACGGCGCCTGGATGACCTTCTCGGCGTACACCGCACCAGGGATCGCGGCCGCCATGACGCGCAGGCGCCGCACCGGGTCCAGCGCGGCCACCGGCCAGGACTGCCATGCCTTGCTCATCGTTCCCACGCCTTCTGGAAGCTGCGCCGCGCCCGGTGCAGCCGCGACTTCACCGTACCGGTCGAGACCTCCAGCATCGCGCTGACCGTTCGCTCGTCCAGACCCTCCAGCTCGCGCAGCACCAGCACGGCGCGATGCTGCGGGGACAGCCGCTCCAGCACGTCGCGGACGTCGGCGGTGAGCTGCGGGTCGCCGGGTGCCGGCACCTCGGCAAGCTCCACAGGGAGCGAGCGGCTGGCGCGCTGGGCCATCCGCACCGACTCGCGGACCGCGATCGCCCGCGCCCAACCATACAGCGCAGCCGGTTCGCGGAGCTGCCTGATGCCGCGGAAGATCGCGATCAGCGCCTCCTGTGTGGCGTCGGGGCCGTCCTGCAGCGCGATCGGGCCACACAGCCGGCCGACGTAGGGCGCCAGCAGGTCGAGCAGCTCATGCATCGCCATGCTGTCGCCCCGCTGCGCGCCGCGCACTAGCTCGGCCACATCGACCGGATCGGCCAGGCCCGGCCCTGCGGGCTCAGGGTTCATGCCACATTCTCGCCTCTAGTTGGCAAGGGCGGGCCTGGCCCACGGGCCTAGGGCTGGGCCACGGTTCGGTCGGGCGTGACCGGGCGGCCGAAGAATGCGCGGGCCGCTTCCGCCACGGCGTCGGGACGCTCGTCGGCGAGCAGGTGACCGGCGCCTTCGACGAGCTGGACGCGCAGGTCCTCGGCGTACGGCTCGTAGCCCCCCAGCGTCTTGGCGGATACGGCAAAGTCGGCCGTTGAGCAGCAGGGTGGGGACCGCCAGCCGGGTGGATGGGGACTTGTACCTGCCGAGCGCGGTGGGGATTACCTCGCGGTAGCCGACATGGTGGTACAGGCGCTCGCTGGCCCGTGCCCTCGCCGGCTCCCGGATCGCTGCGACGAACTCCTCAACGTCGGCCGGGGCCAGCGCGGTCCGGTCACGGACGCCAAGCCGCAGCACCAGTCTGGTGAAGGCGGGGACGTGCCGGACCATGAAGCGGCCCAGCAGCGGTGTCTCGATGAGCACGGTGTACCAGGACCGCCAAGCGTGCGGCAGGAGCCGCCGCACGCTCCAGTAGGGATGGATGGCGCCCAGCGCCAGGTAGCGGCGCACCCGCTGGGGCGCGCGCAGGCACAGGTGGAACCCCAGCCAGCCGCCGCGGTCCTGGCCGACCAGCAGGACCTGGTCCAGGCCGAGCGCATCGAGCAGCGCGATCACGTCGTCGACGAGGTCAGGGGTGGCGTAGCCGTGGGATGGTGCGTCGGTCCAGCCGAAGCCGCGCAGGTCCGGGCAGATGAGCCGGTAGTCGCCCGCGAGCAGGGGGAGCAGCTTGCGCCATGCGTACCAGTGCTGCGGCCAGCCGTGCAGCAGCACCACCGGCTGCCCATGGCCCACCTCGGCCACATGGAAGCGCAGCCGGGGCGTGTCCACGAACCGGTGCCGGACGCCCGCCACGAACGGCAGCGGCCGGGACGTGGCGTCCGATGTGCGCGTATGGGGTGTGCGAGTGGCTGTGTGGGTCACCGTCGCTCCTTCACGTGGAGGCGGATGCGTGTTCGTAGGGAAAGAGGCGCCCGATCGGCCAGACGTTCCCTGCTATCTCAACCGCCGACCGGGCACCTCGACGGGCGCCTCCCCGCGCCCAGGGCCTCGGCAACGTGTCGAGTGTCTGGTTCATGGGCTGGTGATGCCAAGGAGCGGCAGGACTCGGGTGGCGTCGCGGGCGTTGCGGCGCAGCGCGGCGGCGATGTTGCGGGCGCCGTGGGCGTGCAGGATGCCGATGACCAGGTTGCGTAGGCTGGCCATGGCCCGGGGGGCGGTGCCGGTGCGGACCTGGGAGGCGTCCTCGCGAAGGTGACATCGCGGAGGTGGTGCAACGCCTCGATGCCCCAGTGGCCCCGGATCCAGTCGGCCAGGCGGCGGGGTGGGCCTGAGCGGCGGTGAGGCTGGTGACCGCGTACACGGTCACGGTACGCCAGCGGCGGCTGCGCAGGGAGCGGACCCGGCGGGTGATCCGGAGCGCCTGGGTGGCGTGGGGGAAGTCCAGGCCGGCGATGGTGGTGACCTGCAGGCGGCGAATCTCGGCGCGGCCGTGGCCGCGGTCGCGGGTGTGGTCGGCAACGGGGACTCTGGCCACGGCAGGGTGGTGAGCTGGTGGTGCAGGGTGGGCTGGTTGGCCTTGACGATGAGCAGGTAGGCGGCGTGCTGGTGGCTGACCAGCCAGTCGGCGTGCTCGCGTTGGGTGTGCAGGGCGTCGGCGGTCAGGACTTGCCCGGCAAGGTCCAGGCGCTCCAGCAGCGGCTGGAACCGGGCGATCTCGTTGGTGGTGGTGGTGTCCACCTGGGTCTGGGCCAGGACGGCACCGCTGCCGTGGTCCATGGCGCCAGCAGGTGCACCGGCGCGGTGTGGTGGTGGCCGCTGCCGCGTAGGGTCTTGCCGTCGACCGCGACCGCCTGCCGCCACGCCGGTCGCGGTGGCGGTCGGCTGGTCGCTTGGGGTGGCTGCTGATCGGCCAGCCAGCGGCCGATGGCCTGGTCCAGGGCGTCGGGGTCGACGCGGGCCAGCACGCGACGCATGGTGGCCTCGCTTGGTGGCCGCCACCCGGCGCAGCGGGTCGCGGCGCACCCGAGCGCGGCCAGTACCTGGTCGGGCGCGTCGCTTGTCCACTCACCGATGGCGGCAAGCGATCTGGCGCCGGCCAGCACCGCGGCCACCGCCACAGCCAGCACCGTGGTCAGCGTGTGCCGTCGGCCGCGTCGGTGGCGGGGATCGGCGAGTTGGGCGAGGTCGTCGAGCAGACTGCGGTACTGGTCGGGCGCCAGCGTGGCGGTCGCGGCCAGCCGATCGGCAACCGCGGGAATGGGAGATGATGAGCGGGCAGGCACGGCGGTCCGGTCTGGTCACGGGCTTTGACACCCACATGATCGTCGGGAGTCGTGCCTGCTCCACATCCACCCGGCCCATTCTCCCGACCATCACCAGCCAGACAAGCCCGCACTATGCCGAGGCCCTGCGGTGCGTCCTTTCCGCAACGCTTGTCAAGTGTCAAACCAGCTCAGCGACGGACCACCAGTGAGGCTTCGCCTCAGACCGCCGAGAATCCCCCAGGGTGATCCCGCGCCGTAGGCTTGGTCGGTCCTGAAGGGAGTCCGAGGCTGTCCTCACGGTCGGGTGATCCATGTGGCGGCGGTGGTGAACATCAACGACGTCCTCGACGGCCACGTCGCGCTCGACCTGGATTGCCTGGACCGCCTCTACCTCAACGCCTACGTCCCCAACGTGCAGGTCGGCAGCCAGGTGGTCAGGTTCTTGACCCAGCACCTGGGCAACGAGGTCCCCTCCCCAGTGCTGTTCAAGCGCATCGGCGACCGCTTCCCCCAGGCGGTGGCGGCCTTCGCCCAGGGGCAGGGCATCCCCCTGCTGCACCTCAAGCGACCCGACCGCACCCGCTGGGACGACCGCAAGCTCGACCACGTCCGCCCCCACCTGGAGCAGGCCCAGCGTGATGGCCGCTACGGGGTGGTGGCGATCGTGGCCGCCCAGGAGGTCCAGAAGGTCTTCATGGGCTACCAGCGGCGCAAAGCCACCCACGGCAAGGCGATCAAACTTCGGCTTCGACAAGGCCGACCGGGGGGTGACCGTCTACTACTTCTACGTCCTTGGACCAGTGGGCACACCTGCACCCCGCAGAACGCGAGCCTGGTGCGCCGTTGCGGGGCGAGCTGCGCCGGCTTGGCCTGCCGGCCGAGCTGGAACCCCACTCCAGGGCCCGGATGTTGCGGTAAGAGATACGACCGATTCGTGCTGTCCCAGCCGACCGTCAACGAGCATACTTGGATGAGTGAGGCATTCAGGACAGGAGTGATATCGATGCGGGTGGGCGTCTTCGTCGATCCGGCCTGCCTGTGGAGCTGGCAGACCTCCCGCTGGCTGGTCCAGGTCGCCCCCCAGCGGAACCTGGACATCCAATGGCGCAGCTACAGCCTGCTGCTGCGCGACGGCACCCAGGGCCTTAAGGATTGGGAGGTGGCGATCCGCACGGCATCCCACCGGGCGGTCCGGGTGATGGAGGCCCTGCGCCGCGACGACCCCGCCGCCGTCCCCCGCTTCTATGAGGCGCTGCTGCCCCGGACCTTTGCCGCCGTCAACGCCGGTGGGCCGCCGTTTGCCGAGCTGGAAGATGCCCTGGTCGCGGCCGGGCTGGCGTCAACCTATGCCGGAGCCGCCGATGATGCCGCCTGGGACGAGCCGATCCGCCAGTCCATGGCCGAGGCCTTCGCCGCCGCCGGTGGGGTCGTGCGGACACCGGCGATGGTGCTGTACCAGGATCCGCCGGTGGGCTTCCTCGGGCCGGTCGTGGCCGCGCCACCGACCGGGGCTGAGGCGCTGCGGCTGTGGGATGCGCTGGTGGCCCTGGCCGCCGTGCCCGGGGTGCTGGAGTTCTCGCGTCCTCGCCCGCCACATCCGGAGATCCCGGGGTTGCGCCTGCCCCAAGCTGTAACCGAGTAGGTCGCACACCTGCTCAGGGTGCCGCCCGAGAACACCGAGCAAGGAACCGGGAGCGATGGACCCCCAGGGGACCACAACTGGTTAACAAGTAAAGTGCTCTTGACCGCTGTGCGGGCTCATGCCGTCGGGCTCTGTGACCCAGCGAACCGTCAATAAGCCCCTAATGGTCCGCGTTTGCGCTGGTCAGACGGTATGGTGGGCGCGGGAGGAGTTGAACCTCCGTCCTCTTCCGTGTCAGCAAACCACCGGAACCGCTGTGCTACACGCCGTTTCCCCAGGTCGCGCCCGACCGTAGACGGTGAAGTTAAGCGCTCTCCTGGGGTTCACTTAAGCGCTCTCCCGACGCACTGGGTGGATGCCACCGGGTCACACGGCGGTCACAGCGCACAGTGGTCGCTCGCCGTCAACGTCCTCAGCACAGGCACGCCACTGTCCTCCAGGACGATATCTGACCAGATAGCAGGTTCCTCACCGCTCGGGAGATCAGCACCTCGCCTGAACCTGCTTCGCCCATCACCCGCGCGGCGATGACCATCAAGTACTCGGCCACCCACGTCCCCGCTCGTGGCCCGGCTGGGGCAGAATCCATCGCACGATGGTCATGACCAGTGGAGGACCGCGACGTTGAAGCCGCCACCGTTCGAGTATCACCGGCCAGCGGTGCTTGAGGAGGCGCTGGAGTTCATGGCCGAGCACGGCGACCAGGCCAAGCCCCTCGCCGGCGGCCAGAGCTTGATTCCGCTCCTGGCGATGCGACTTGTTCGGCCGAGCCACGTCGTGGACCTGCATCGGGTTGCCGAACTGCGGCAGATATCGGTCGCGGACGGGCGCCTGCGCATCGGTGCCATGGCAAGGCAGCGCGACCTCGAGCACGACCCACGTATGCCGGGTTTGGTCAGGGCCGCGATCCCGCACATCGGGCATTTCCAGATCCGGAACCGCGGGACCGTGGGTGGCTCCCTGTGCCACATGGACCCGGCCGCGGAATGGCCCGCGGTTGCGCTGGCGCTGGACGCCGTCATGGTCGCGGCGTCGGTCCGTGGCCGGCGGGAGCTCGCCGCGGACGACTTCATGCTCGGCCCACAGTTGACCGGCCTGGAACCGGACGAGCTCCTGGTCGAGGTGATCGTCCCAGTCCGCGACGAAGGGTTCGGCTTCGCCGAGGTGACCCGGAGGGGGGTGGGTGACTTTGCGCTGGTCGGAGCGGCCTGCCAGGCCAATGCGGTCGCCGTCTTTGGCACCGGTCCCAGGGCCCAGCGGCTGACGGCAGTGGAGGACTTTCTGGACAGCGGCGGTGGGACCCGGGCCGAGGTGTTGGCGCTGGCCGCCACCGAGATCCAGGCGACCGACGACCTGCACACCTCCTCCCGGTACCGCCGCGAGGTCGCGGCGAGGCTGGTGGGCGCGGTCGTGGCGGCGTCGCGGACCCCAGGAGGCCTCCCTTGAAGGTGACCGTTTCCGTCAACGGACGCTCCTGGTCGGGCGATGTGCCGGCTCGGCTGACGCTGTCGGACTTGCTGCGGGGTTGGGTCTCACCGGCACCCACGTGGGCTGCGAGCAAGGTGCCTGCGGCGCCTGCACGGTGCTTGCCGACGGGGAGGCGGTCCGTTCCTGCCTGATGCTGGCTGTCCAGGCGGAGGGGATGCAGCTGACGACGATCGAGGGCATGGGAGCGCCGGGGCGCCTGTGGGACCTGCAGGCGGCGTTCCTGCGGCATCGCGCCTTCCAGTGCGGCTTCTGCACGCCCGGCTTCCTGGCCTCGGCCGCGGAGATCCTGGGTTCTGGACGCCGCTACAGCCGCGAGGAGCTCCGGGACCTGCTCTCGGGAAACGTCTGCCGCTGTACCGGCTACGAGCCAATCGTCGAGGCGGTGTTCGAATGCCAATGATAGGCAGCGACGACCGCGAGCTCCTGGTCACGGGGCGGGGAACGTTCGTTGCCGACCTGGCCCCCGATGACTGCATCGAGGTGTGCTTTGTCCGCTCGCCGGTTCCTCACGCGGTGATCCGGTCGGTCGATCTCGGCTCCACGCAGGCGACGTGGGGGGCCGAGCTCGGGCTTCAACCCCTGAGGCTTGAGGCCGGCGGGATGGTCACCGTCCTGTGGCATCCGTTGCCGGCTGAGCGGGTCCGCTACGTCGGCGAGCCGGTGGCCATGGCCTGGGGCGAAGACCGCTATGAGGCCGAGGATCTCGCAGACGCCATCTCGGTGGACTATGCACCGTTGCCGCCCGGGACGCCCCTCCACGACGCCGCACCCGATGGGGTGCTGTTCTCCCGCTCCTTCGACTCCGGCGGCGTGGACGAGGCGATGGCGCGGGCCCATCTGGTGCTGGAGCGAACCTTCAAGACCGCCCGCCAGTCGGCGTTGCCGCTGGAGGGTCGAGGGGTCGTCGCCGATCACGACGGGGCGACGGGCGTGACCACCGTGTGGACCTCGACCCAGCTCCCGCACCTGGTGCGGCGCGGCGTCGCCCACGCGCTGGGCACCGACGAGGACTCGGTGCGGGTCATGGTCCCGCAGGTGGGCGGTGGGTTCGGGCTGAAGGCCACCCTGTATGCCGAGGAGATCGCCGTGGCGGCGCTGGCGCGCGGTCTGGGCCGGCCGGTGCGTTGGATTGAGGACCGAACAGAGAACTTCGTTGCCGGCACGCACGGCCACGATACCCGCGTCTGGTTGCGGGTCGCGGTGAGCGAGGACGGGCGCGTGCACGCCATCGACGCCGACGTCGTGACCGACGTCGGTGCCTACTCGGTGTGGCCCGGCACGGCGGGGGTCGAGCCGGCGACAGCGGCGCTGTCGCTCTTCGGTCCGTACGCCCTGGACGCGATCCGGTTCCGCGTTCGGGCTGTCGCCAGCAACCGCTGTCCGGTGGGCCCGTGTCGGGGCATTGGCCAGAACGCCGCCGTCTTCGCGACCGAACAGATGATGGATGCGATCGCGGCCGAGCTGGGGATCGACCCGTTCGAGCTCCGGCGGCGCAACGCCGTCCATGACCTGCCGTGGACCAGTCCCGTCGGCAGGAAACTCGACTCTGGAGATTACCTGGCCTTGTTGGGGCGGCTGGAGGAGGAGTCGGGCTACCAGGGGCTGCTCCGGCAGCGGGCCGCCGCCCGAGCCGAGGGCCGGCTGGTCGGCATCGGGATCTCGCTGTTCAACGAGATCAGTGCCAGCGGCTCTGCGGACTACCGCCGCCGCGGGGTCACCTCGCTCCCCGGCACCGACGCGGCCCGGGTTGTCGTGACCGCCGAGGGCCGGGTGGAGATCTACACCAGCGCCGCCGACGCCGGGCAGGGACACGCCGACACCTACCGGGCCTTGGCCGAGCGAGAGCTGGGCCTGCGGCCGGAGGAGGTGGAGGTGATCCAGGGGGACACGGCGCGCTGCCCGGCCGGTAGCGGGACCTTCATCTCCCGCGGCGCCGTCGGTGTCGTCGCGAGCGTCGTCGAGGCCCTGCGCGCAGCGGCCAAAGGGGACCTGGAGCCCGGCACCGACGTCACCCATGTCCACGATCCGTCGCAGGTCTATCCGTGTGGCGCCCACCTCGCCGTGGTGGAGATCGATCCGATCGGCCTGGTTCCCCATGTGGTGCGCTACGTCGCGATCGAGGACTGCGGACGGGTACTCGACCGCGACCTGGTGGAGGGACAGGTGCGCGGCGCCGTCGCCATGGGAATCGGGGAAGTGCTCCTTGAGGAGCATGCCTACTCGGAGGACGGACAGCTCCTGACGGCGTCGCTGCGCCACTACCTGCCGCCGCTGACCCCAGATGTCCCGCCCGTCGAGATCCACCACCTCGAATCGCCGAGCCCCGCCACCGCACTGGGCAGCAAGGGAGTCGGCGAAGCCGGCACGATCGGCGCCTTCGGCGCCATCGCGAATGCCGTCGCGGACGCGCTCGCACCGTTTGCAATGGAGCTCACGGAACTCCCGTACTCACCCCAGCGCATCCACTCCGCCGCCCGCCCGTGAGGTACCGGTACGAGTGGGTCATCACGTTGCCCTCCGCACTCGTTGATGAGATCTAGGCGCCATTTAGGGGATCGCGAGTGGTGAGTGCGGTCACGGTTCAAAGGACCGAGTGAACGGCCAAACCACGGGTAACAACCCCGCTACTTGAGCTGGGGTGGCGATGACCAGGCTGTGGCTCTTCGACCCGGCGCCAAGCCGTTCCTGCTCGCCGGCTTGGACGCGTTCACATCGACTCGGCGGCCGCCCTGCGGCTGCTGCCGGCAGGCTCGCCGAGATGGCGTGCTGAACCGCGACCCGTTCGACGGCGTGAGGAGGGAGCGCCCATGCAGCTCACCATGGTCGGCCCCGCCGACCTGCCAGAGTTGCTGTCGCTGATGCGCGCCTACTGCGACTTCTACCAGGTTGCACCCGGCGACCAGGCCCTGCTCGAGCTGTCGCGGGCGCTGTTCGCCGACCCGCGCCGGGAGGGGATGCAGCTGCTGGCCCGCGACCACGCCGGTAGGGCTGTCGGCTTCGCCACCCTGTTCTGGACCTGGCAGACGCTGGCCCCCGCCCGGGTCGGGGTGATGAACGACCTGTACGTGGCCGTCGAGGCGCGCGGCATCGGGGTGGCCGACGGGCTCATCGGCGCCTGTCTGGAGCGCTGCCGTGAGCACGGCGCGACCCAGCTCGTCTGGCAGACGGCGGTCGACAACCACCGCGCGCAGGCCGTCTATGAGCGGATTGGGGCGACCCGCGCGGACCGCTGGCTGGACTACCAGCTGCCGGTCGATCCTGGCTGACCGGTGGCGGCCCAGGGACGGCCCGCCGATGCCTCACGCGGAGGGTGATCCGTGGGCTGGTGTGCGGACAGCGAGCATGCCGCCTCCGAGGCGGCGAGGGTAGTGAGGCAGCATGGAGCCCGGATCGACGAGACACAGTTCGGCTCGGTCACCATCGACGGGAAGGTGTTCGACCACGATGTGCTCATCCGGCTGAGCGGCAAGGTCGAGAAGCGGAAGAAGAAGCTGTCCAAGGCCGTCTATGGCACCTCGCATACCATCTCGCTGGCCGAGGCCAGCCATGTCCACCATAAGGGGGCCGGGCGGCTGCTTATCGGTGCCGGGCAGCAGGGCAGGGTCAGGCTGTCGGAGGAGGCGGCTGCCCTCTTTGAGCGCCGTCGCTGCCGGGTGGAGCTGCTGCCGACACCCGAGATGATCTCGGTCTGGAATCGGGCCGAGGGCGCCGTGATCGGCCTGGTCCACGTGACCTGTTGAGGGCGGTCGCTCGCAGGAAGCAATGGCATCCCGCCCTGCCGCTGGCGCCGCCTGGTGGCTGGCGCGATCCGGATCGTCCGTAGGCGGTTTGTCGTCCACTGCGGGACGACGGGGACGCGAAGGGATGGCAAGGACGGGCGGGGAGGGTGATGGTGGACTACGGATCTGGTGACTGAGTTTGACCCCTCGCGGCGGCGCGGGTGCCGCTCGCACAAGCGAACCAGCGGAGTGGCCAGGATCGGCGTAGGTGACCTCAATTGGTAACAGGTTAAGTGGTCTCATCCGCTACACGGCCCGTCGACCGTCCCTTCGGTGGGCTCACGGTCCGCTGAACCGGCCCGAATGCCAACCTGATCAGCGTTTCCGCTGGTCAGAGGCGATGTGGTGGGCGCGACAGGGTTTGAACCTGTGACCTCTCCGTGTCAGATCCAACGCGCGCTACGCGGCCAGTACGTCGCACGGTCAAGGATCGTGGATGATGTTAAGAAAGCCGCAGGTGAGCGCAGGTGCCAGAGCCCGGGTGATCTGACGATCTGTCACGCCTTTCTAACACTCGTACTGCTTCCTACGGCGGTCGGTTGCTGCCCCTCTGCTGCCCGACGCCAGAGGCACCTCCGGTCCCCCTGACCTCTTGCATGCCATCTACGGACTGCGGCCCCATCACGGCCGATTACGCTGACGAGGCCCAAGACGCTCCAGCCCATGCCTGCCCGGGGGGACGTCGAGCTGGTCATACTGCGACCATGTGGGTGATCGTCGTCTGCATCCTGCTGGTCCTCGTCGGGCTGGTCGCAGCGGTTCGCTGGGGTGGCCTGACGGTCCAGCCGCCCCCGTCCGCGCCGGATGGGGCCGGCCCGACCGAC
>Ga0126312_10000308_pt1 | contig 27188 bp, 26 predicted proteins | sample Plot104A_FD_92537 | JGI IMG/M metagenome (GOLD analysis project Ga0126312, IMG submission 92537) | Serpentine soil microbial communities from UC McLaughlin Reserve, CA, USA - Plot104A | ecosystem: Environmental > Terrestrial > Soil > Grasslands | place: USA: UC McLaughlin Reserve, Lake County...
CGACGGGGCGAGCGGCGCCGACGCGGCGGCCGCAATCGGGGCGCGCCTGGCCAGGGACGCCGTCGCCGTCAAGGTCGACGGCGAGGTCCGCGACCTCGACGCGCCGCTCGCCGACGGGGAGCGGGTCGAGGTCCTCACGGCCGATTGGCCCGAGGCCCTGGAGATCCTGCGCCACGACTGCGCCCACGTTCTTGCGGAGGCCGTGCTGGAGCTCTGGCCGGGGACCAAGGTCTCGATTGGGCCCCCGATCGAGGGCGGCTTTTACTACGACTTCGAGTTCCCGGACGGGTTCCGGCCCTCCGAGAACGACCTCGAGCGGATCGAGGAGAGGATGGTCGCTCACATCGAGGCGGATGAGCCGTTCGAGCGCACGGACATCGCCGCCGCGGAAGCGATCGAGCGCTTCCGCGCCGCGGGCCAGCCCTACAAGGTCGAGCTGATCGAAGACCTGATCCGCGAGGAGGGGACCGAAACCGTCTCGCTCTACCGAAACGGTCCCTTCGTCGACCTCTGCCGCGGCCCGCACGGGCCGTCCACCGGGCGGATCAAGGCCTTCAAGCTGAGCTCGATCGCGGGCGCCTACTGGCGGGGCGACGAACGCCGCCAGATGCTGACCCGTATCTACGGCACCGCCTTCTTCTCCCGCCGGGACCTCGAGCAGCACCTGGAGCGCCTCGAACAGGCCAGGGCGCGCGACCACCGCCGGCTCGGGCCCCAGCTCGGCCTCTTCATCCTGCGCTCCGAGGCCCCGGGCATGCCCTTTTGGCTTCCTCACGGGACGGTGCTTCTGCGCCTGATCCAGCGGGAGGTGCGCGACCAGCTCTCGCGCCGCGGCTACGTGGAGATCAAGACCCCGCACGTGCTCGACGAGGAGCTGTGGCACCGCTCGGGTCACTGGGACAACTACCGAGAGAACATGTTCTTCGCCGTCCCGGCGGAGCACGAGGGCGCGGAGGCGAGGCGCTTCGCGGTGCGGCCGATGAATTGCCCGGGCGCCTGCCTGGTGTATGCCTCCGAGCGCCGCTCCTACCGCGACCTGCCGCTGCGCCTGGCGGAGTTCGGGCACGTCTCCCGGTACGAGCGCGAGGGCGTCCTGCACGGCCTGCTCCGCGTGCGCGCGTTCACCCAGGACGACGCCCACGTCTACTGCACGCTGGAGCAGGTCACCGACGAGGTCGACTCCATCTGCCAGGCGATCGACGAGCTCTACGCGCGATTCGGCTTCGACGCGGTTCGGGTCGAGCTCTCGACCCGCCCAGACAGGCACATCGGCACCCAGGAGCAGTGGCAGCGGGCCGAGGGCGCGCTGCGCGAGGCCCTCGCGCGCCAGGGACGCGACTACGAGGTGAGCCCGGGGGAGGGGACCTTCTACGGGCCGAAGATCGACTTCCACATCACGGACGCGCTGGGGCGCTCGTGGCAGTGCGGCACCTGCCAGCTCGACTTCCAGATGCCCGAGCGCTTCGAGCTCTCCTACCAGGGCGCGGACAACGAAGAGCACCGCCCGGTGATGATCCATCGCGCGCTCTTGGGCTCGATGGAGCGCTTCGCGGGCATCCTCATCGAGCACCATGGGGGCCGGTTTCCGGTCTGGCTCGCTCCCGTGCAGGCGGCGATCCTCCCGGTTGCCGACCGCCACAACGAGTACGCGGCGGAGGTGGCTCGCCGCCTCGCCGAGGCGGGGATCCGCGAGCGGGTCGATGCCCGCTCCCAGTCCGTGGGGAAGAAGATCCACGACGCCGAGGTCGCCAGGGTTCCCTACATGCTCGTCGTCGGTGATCGCGAGGCGGAGGCCGGCGCGGTGTCGGTGCGCTCCCACGCCGACCAGGCGGTGGGCGGGGAGTCGGTGGCCGACTTCGTGGCCCGAATCGAGCGCGAGACCTCGGCCACCTAGGCGTCTATACTGGCCAGCGATGAGGGGCACTGACACCACGCGCAGCCGCCGCTGAGCGTCCGTGCCCACCTCTTTGTCCGCCCGCTCCTCTCGATCCCGTCAGCCCCGCTAGCTTGACGAGCCGCATCCACTCAGGCTAGTGGCGAATCGGCGCTTCGACCGGTCGCCGCCCGAGCGTGACTCCACAAGGATCAACGAGCGGATCCGCGTGTCCGAGGTTCGTCTCGTCAACGAGTCTGGAGAACAGGTCGGCATCATGCCCACCGAGCAGGCCCTCAGCCTGGCCCAGGAGCGCGACCTCGACCTGGTGGAGGTGGCGCCCGACGCCAAGCCGCCGGTGACGCGCCTGCTCGACTACTCGAAGTACAAGTACGAGCAGGAGCAGAAGGCGAAGGCAGCCCGCAAGCACCAGCAGCAGATCAACGTCAGAGAGATCAAGCTGCGGCCGAAGATCGCCACCCACGACTACGAGACCAAGCGCGGCCACGTCGAGCGCTTCTTGCGCAAACAGGACAAGGTCAAGGTGACGATCATGTTCCGCGGTCGCGAGCAGGCGCACCCGGAGCGCGGGCGGGCCCTGCTGAGGCGGCTCTACGAGGACATCGAGGACCTGGCGACGATCGAGCAGGAGCCGCTTCAGGAGGGTCGCAACATGAGCATGCTCCTGGCGCCCGCCAAGGATGGCGCCAGCCGCCAGCGCAGGGCCGAGTCGAGGGACGCTGCCGCTTCCGAGTAGGCCTGCCGAGAACCGTCGCGCGTCTGCTTCAATAGCCGTCCCAATGCCGAAGGCAAAGACGCACTCGGGCGCCAAGAAGCGCTTCCGGAAGACGGCGAGCGGCAAGCTGCGCGGTCGCCGCGCGTTCTCCAGCCACATCCTCGAGAAGAAGTCGTCGAAGCGAAAGCGCCGCATGGCGCTCCCCACGGAGACCGCCCCCCAGGACAGAAAGCGGGTCCGGACGCTCCTGGCCGGGAAGGGGCGCTAGGGCCGTGAGCCGGGCAACGAACGCCGTCGCGCGCAAGCGGCGCAAGAAGAAGCTCCTGCGGCAGGCCCGGGGCTACCGGGGGCGGAAGCACTCGAGCTACCGGCTCGCCCATGAGCAGCTGATGCGGTCCGGTCGCTATGCCTACCGCGACCGCCGCAACCGCAAACGGGATTTTCGCCGGCTCTGGATCGTGCGGATCAACGCCGCGGCGAGGCGCGAGGGACTGAGCTACTCGCAGCTGATGCATGGCCTCCGAGAGGCGGAGGTCGACGTCAACCGCAAGCTGCTGGCCGATCTCGCCGTGCGCGATCCGGAGGCGTTTCGCCGATTTGCCGAGCTAGCCCGGGAGGCCACCGCGGCCTAGCCGCGACGGCTCCAGCCTCATGGGCTCCCGGGCGGTTTGCGAGTAGCGAGCCGCCCTTTTCATTTGGGGGGTGAGCAGTGAGCGGTACGCGGTAACCAGACGATGATCACGAGTCCACACAACGGGAGGCTGAAGCTGATTCGAAAGCTTCAGGAACGAAGGCACCGCGAGCGCGCTGCCCTCTTCATCGTCGAGGGAGAGGATCTGGCGGACGCCGCGCGTGCCGCTGGAGTCGCGCCGGAGTTCGAGCTCGCCGCGGGAGTGGACGTCGAGCCCCGGCTCCTCGACGCCGTCAGCACGCTCGGCTCGGGTACGCGCGTGATCGGTGTCCACCGCCAGCGCTGGTCGGAGCCGGGAGGCCAGCTCTCGGTCTACCTCCACGGCGTCGGCGACCCGGGCAACGTGGGCACGATCATCCGCACGGCCGACGCTCTCTGCGACGGGCCGGTGGTGCTGGGGCCCGGCTGCGCCGATCCGTATTCCCCGAAGGCGGTGCGGGCGAGCATGGGGTCGGTGTTCTCCCGCCCGCCCGCGCGCGCCCCGCTCCACGGCCTCGCGGGGACGAAGATCGCCCTGGACGTTCGCGCCAGCTCGGCCCTGGGAGAGCTCGAGGCGAAGCCCCCGGTCGTGATCTGCCTCGGCGCTGAGCGGGAGGGCCTTCCCGATCGGGTCGCGGCTCTCGCCGATGCGACGGCGCGGATTCCGATCCGTGATGACGGGCCGGAGTCCCTGAACGTCGCGATCGCAGCCGCGATTGCGCTGCACGACCTGCGAAATAGGATGGCCGGCCATGGCTGACTCCCGCGAGAGGGTCGGGGAGCTGCGCGCCGAGGCCGAGGCGGCGATCGCAGCGGCGCCCGATGCGGCCGCGCTCGAGGAGCTGCGGGTCCGCTACCTGGGGCGCAGGGCGGAGCTGACGCAGATTCTGCGGGGAATCGGCGAGCTGCCCGCCGAGCAGCGCGGGCCCGTCGGAGCGGCCGCCAATGCGGCGCGCGAGGCGCTCGAGGAGCTGCTTGCTCGCCGCCGCGCCGCGCTCGAGGGAGGCGAGCTCGAGCGCCGTCTCGCCGAGGACGCGGTGGACGTCACCCTGCCGGGGATCCCGCCGGTCGCCGTCGGCCACCTGCATCTACTGAAGCAAACCAGGCGCGAGATCGAGGACATCTTCGTCGGGCTCGGCTACCGCGTGATGGAGGGGCCGGAGGTCGAGTACGACTACTACAACTTCACCGCTCTCAACCACCCGCCCAGCCACCCCGCGCGCCTGACGCAGGACAGCTTCTACGTCGATCCCGAGACGCTCCCCGACGGGATCCTCAATGAGGACGGCCTGCCGCCCGGGCCCAAGGACGTGCTTTTCCGCACGCACACCTCGCCGATGCAGGTCCGCGCGATGGAGGCGGCAGCTCCGCCGATCTTCATCGTGGTGCCCGGGACCGCCTACCGGCGCGACACGCTCGACGCCACTCACTCGCCGATGTTCCACCAGGTCGAGGGCCTCGCGGTCGCGGATGGGATCTCGCTCGCCGACCTCGCCGGGACGCTCGAGGAGTTCGCGCGAGCGATGTTCGGACCGGAGCGCAAGACCCGCCTCAAGCCCGACTTCTTCCCCTTCACGGAGCCCAGCGTTCAGGTGGACGTCTCCTGCTTCGCGTGCGGCGGCGACGGCACGCTCCCGGACGGATCGCGCGACCCGCTCTGCAAGGGCACGGGATGGATCGAGATCCTCGGCGCTGGGATGGTCGACCCGAACGTGTTCGGCTTCGTCGCCGAGCGAGGCTACGACCCGGGCCGAACGCAGGGCTTCGCGTTCGGGATGGGCATCGAGCGGATCGGGATGTTGAAGCACGGCATTCCCGACCTGCGGATCTTCTTCGAGAACGACGTCCGCTTCCTGGAGCAGTTCGCATGACGTTTCTCGTTCCTCGTTCCTCTTTCCTCGGGGGTGCCCGGTGAGGGTTCCGTGGTCCTGGCTTCTCGAGTACTGCAATCCGGGGTTGAGCCCGGAGGAGGTCGCCGAGCTGTTGTCTACGCGCGCCCTCGAGGTGGAGCGCGTCTTGAGGGTGGGCCCCCCGTCGCCCGAGGGGTTCGTGGTCGGGCACGTGCTCTCGGCCGAGCCCCACCCGAACGCCGACCGGCTGAGCGTCTGCGAGGTCGACACCGGCGATTACACGCGAACCATCGTCTGCGGGGCGCCGAACGTTGCCACGGGCCAAACGGTGCCGGTTGCTCTCCCGGGCGCCGAGCTGCCCGGAGGCCGCGAGCTCGGGAAGGCGAGGCTTCGCGGAGTGGTCTCCGACGGGATGATCCTCTCGGAGACGGAGCTCGAGCTCGGCGACGACGCCGCGGGGATAATCGTGCTCGAACGAGACGCCCGGCTGGCGCCGGGCGCGCCGCTCTCCCAGGTACTGCCGATCGCGGAGCCGGTGCTCGACCTCGAGCTGACCCCGAACCGTCCCGACTGCCTGGGCGTTTACGGCGTGGCGCGTGAGGTTCACGCGATCACCGGGGCTTCGTTGGCGCCCGCGCCCTGGAAGGCCGACGCGCCCGCCGAGGGAGAGGGCAGCGTCGAGGACTACGCCTCGGTCACCGTGGAGGTTCCGGAGCTCTGCCCGCGGTTCACGGCGCGCGTCTTCACGGATGTCTCGATGGGCCCGTCGCCACTGTGGCTGAAGTCGCGCCTGGTGGCAGCCGGGCAGCGCCCGATTTCGAACGTGGTCGACATCAGCAACTACGTGATGCTGGCGACGGCCCAGCCGCTACACGCCTTCGACCTCGACAGGGTGCCGGACGGCGGGTTGATCGTCCGCACCGCCCCCGAGGGCGAGCGGATGACGACGCTGGACGGCGTTCAGCGCACGCTCGACGCCGAGTCGGTGCTGGTCTGCGATCGCAAGGGCGCCGCTGGGATCGCGGGGATCATGGGGGGCCAGACCTCGGAGGTCTCGGCCGCGACCACCCGCGTGCTGCTCGAGGTCGCGACCTGGAACGGGGTCAACATCCTCCGCACCTCGAGCATGCTCGGCCTGCGCTCAGAGGCGTCAACCCGGTTCGAGAAACAGCTTCACCCCGAGCTCGCCCTCCATGCGCAGCGGATGGCCTCGGGCCTCCTTGTCGAGATCTGTGGGGCGCGGCTCGTTCCGGGCACGATCGATGCCGCAGCGGACGTGCCCGCCCCCCACGTGATCGCCTTGGAAGGCGCCCGGCTCGACAGCCTCCTCGGCGTCGAGGTCGACCGCTCCGAGGCGGAGCTGCATCTCGGGAGGCTCGGGTTCGAGCCGCAGCCGCGCGGCGAGCGCGACCTCACCGCGACCGTTCCCGTCCACCGTCACTACGACGTAACCAGGGAGGCCGACCTGATCGAGGAGGTCGGTCGCCTTCACGGCTTCGACCGGCTGCCGAGGACGCTCCCCGAGCACGGCCGGGCCGGCCGGCTGACTCGCGAGCAGCTCCTGCGCCGCCGGACCGAGGACGTGATGCGCGACCTGGGCTTCGACGAGATCGTGACCTGGAGCCTCGTCTCCCCTCGACTCGCCGACGACCTGCGGCTTCCGGACGATGACCCGCGCCGCCGGATGGTCTCAACCCGCAACCCCCTCTCGGAGGAGCGTTCCGCGATGCGGACCACGCTCCTCGGCGGTCTGCTCGACGCGGCTCGCCACAACCTGGCCCGCGACGCTGAGAGGGTCGCTCTGTTCGAGTCGGGTCGCGCCTTCCTGTCCCTGCGGGCGCCGGCGGAGGGTGGCCCCTCGGCCGGAGTGTTCGCGGGCGAGCTGCCGCCGCCCGTCCACGAGCCGCACAGGCTCGCCTGCCTGGTCGTGGGGCCCCTGATCCCCGCGGGGTGGCGCCGCCGCCCCTCGTCCGCCGGCTTCCATGACGTGAAGGGGATCCTGGAGGCGCTGTGTGGCGAGCTCGAGTCCCCGGTTCGCCTCACGGCAAAGCCGGAGCCCTTCCTGCATCCGGGGCGCTCGGCTGGGCTTGAGCTCGGTGGCGTCGCCGCTGGCTGGCTCGGCGAGCTCCACCCGCTCGTGGCCCGCGCGTGGGACCTGCCGCACGGCGCGGGCTTCGAGCTCGACGTTGCGCCCCTCCTCGCAACCGCGTCGTCCGGGCGCGAGCAGTACGAGGACGTCACCACGTACCCGGCCGTCTATCAGGACATCGCGGTGGTCGTGGACGCGGACTTGGAGGCGGAGAGGGTCCGCGAAGCGGTGCTGGCCGGCGGCGGCGAGCTGCTTCGCTCGGCGCGAATCTTCGACCTCTACGCGGGCGAGCAGATCGGCGAGGGGCGAAAGAGCCTCGCCCTGCGGCTCGAGTTCCGCGCGCCGGACCGCACGCTGACCGACGACGAGGTGAACGAGCGGCGGCAGGCCATGAAGCAAGCCCTGGCGGAGATCGGCGGGTCGCTGCGTGAATAGCTCGCGCGCGACAGCCGCCTCGCCCGCCACCCAGCCGCTCGAGGGTGAGCCCCACGCGAGGGTCCTCGTGGCCGGCGCCTCGGGCTTCGCCGGCGCCCTCGCCGCGAGCCTCCTGTGGCGCCACCCGCGCCTCGAGTTCGTCGCCGCGACCTCGCGCGGGGATGCCGGCACCCGGCTGGATCGACTGTATCCGCGCTACCGCTGCCCGTGGAGCTCACCGAGCTCGAGCTCTCGAGCGCCGCGCGCTGCGACGCGGCGCTCATCTCGTATCCGCACGGCGCCGCGGCCGAGCTCGTCGCCGAGCTCCGCTCAGGCGGCGTGGCCGTCGTCGATGTCTCCGCCGACTTCCGCCTCCACGGCCTGACCACGTACGAGCGCACCTACGGCGCGCATTCGGCGCCCGAGCTTGTGGGGGACGCCGCCTACGGTCTCACCGAGCTCCACCGCGAGAAGATCGCCGGGGCGAAGCTGGTGGCCAACCCCGGCTGCTATCCGACCGCCGCGCTGCTGGCGCTGGCGCCCCTGGCAGAGGCCGGCCTGATCGCGGAGGTGGCGAGCGCCGCCTCGGGCGTCTCCGGCGCGGGGCGCGAGGGAGGCGACCGCCTGCACTTCGTAAACGTTGACGAGAACTTCGGCCCTTACGGAGTCGAGGGGCACCGGCACAGGCCGGAGATCGAGCAGGAGCTCGCGGCTTTGGGCGTCGAGGGACGCGTGACCTTCGTTGACCTCTTCGGTCCGCTACCGGAGGGCTACGTCACCGTCCCAAGGGACGATCCCGAGGCGCTGCGCGACGCCGTCGGGGAGCGCACCGCCGCGGTCCTGATCGAACCCGTGCAGGGCGAGGCCGGTGTCTTTCCGATACAGGACGAGGTGCTGCTCGCTGCGCGCGAGGCCTGCGACGCCGGCGAGGCGATCCTGATCTTCGACGAGGTCCAGGCCGGAATGGGCCGGACGGGGTCGCTGTGGGCCTACGAGCAGCTCCCGGTCCGTCCCGACGCGCTCACGGCGGCCAAGGCGCTGGGAGGGGGGCTTCCGGTCGGCGCTTGCATCACCGTCCCCGAGCTCGGCGGGGTGCTGGGGCGAGGAGATCACGGATCCACCTTCGCCGGGGCCCCGGTCGCCGCCGCGGCGGCGCTCGCGGCGCTGGAGGTGATCGACGACCCCGAGCTCTTGCGCGGCACTCGCGAGCTCGGCGCCGGCTTCAGGGACGCGTTGGCCGAGCTCGACGGCGTCGCGGAGGCGCGAGGCCGCGGCCTCATGGTCGGCGTCTCCCTCGAAGAGGGGCTCGACGCCGAGCGGGTCGCGGCCCGGGCGCTCGCAGCGGGGCTCGTGATAAACGTCCCGTGCCCAGGCATGCTTCGCTTTCTACTGCCGCTCGTTGTCGGCTCCGAGGAGATCGAGATCGCAACTGGTGCCCTGCGTGAGCTCATCGGCTGAGGGCCCACCGCCGCCGCCGGATCCGCGCCGCGTGCTTTCCGAACGCGGCTCCGTCCCGACGCCGCCGCCAGCCTCCCCGCCGCCTGGCGACCGTGCCGAGCGCCGCACCAGGTTGGCGCTGATCCTGCTCTCAGCGCTCGCGCTTGGGCTCGGGGTCGCGGTGGCGATCATCGTGGCATCCGGGCCCAAGGAGGTGATTCGCACGAAGTCGACGACCAGCACCCAGACCGTCAGGCCCACGACCACGTCGACCATCGTGACCACGGTGGTGACCACGACCTTCACCAATACGACGACCAACGAGACCGTCACCGAGACTGCGACCGAGACGGAGACCACCACCGCCACGGTGACCGGGAAGGCGCCGACGCCGCCGGGGAAGAAGTAGGACGATCGCGCAGGCGATCCGACCTGTGGGGCAACTACACTCGCCCGCCGATGCACGAGGATCCCACCCGGCGCATGGGCCCGGAGGCTCCGCCCCTTCAGCCGGCCGGCGGCGGGATGAGTCGCGGCCTGAAGTGGGCGATCGCCGTGCTGGCTGCGATCCTGCTAGGACTGATCTTCGCCCTGGTCGTGATCGCCGCCGACAGCGGCGGCGACACGACCTCCACGGTCACGTCGGTACCCACGACCACCTTCACACAGACCACCGGCGCGACGAGCACGACGGCGCCCACCACGACGACGCCCACGACGACTACGACGACAACGGCGACCACCACGACCACCACGACGAAGGGGAGCGGCACAGGGGGCACCTCGCCGCCAGGTGGGTAGGGCTAGGGGTCTTGCCACCTCCCCACGCCTGAGGTAAAGAAGCTCATCTGGCTGAGGCGCGCTACGGCCGCGATCCGTTGCGCGGCGCTGTAGAGGGGATGGCAGGCCGTGAGCACGAGACGCTCCTGGCCCGTGTCCCGAAGGATCCCGACCTGGGAGGGCTCCACGATCCTCAGCCGCTCGACGCGGTACTCGAAGCTCGCGTACGGCGTCTCGACGTCGATCTCGTTGCCTCGCTCCAGGGCATCCAGGTGTCGGAAGGGTGCCAGGTAGGTGGTCCGGTGGCCCGCGAACGCGGTCGTGGCCCCCTGGCCCGGAAGCGGTGTATCCGGGTAGTGCCCGGGGCCCTTTTCGAGGTCCGCGGTAGCGGTCCCCTGGACCACCACGATGTCCAGATCGATGCTCGGGATCGTAATCCGGCCGATGGCTTCGCCGTCGTCGATGCGCTTTGCGAAGAGGCCCGCCAGGTCGTGGACCTTGTGGCGCAAGCCACCAGCGGAGGCGACCTCGCGGAGATCGGTGCGGGCCGGAAAGCTCCTCGTGAGATCATCGAGTTGGTCCTCGGCGCGCTGCTGCTGGATCGAGCCGTACGCGCTGGAGAACGGCTCCTTCCAGGCGAGGGTCAACGCGACATCCGCGATCACCACTAGGCCCGCGGTGATGAGGGTCACCGATGCGATGCGCACTGCCCGGTCCACCGCGCAAATCATCGCGGACACGCGAGCGTGGCGGTGCGTCTCGCGACGCTCCGCCTGCGAGACTTGCCCGAAGGGATGACGGAGCCACCCGCACAGCGGATCGCCTCCTACCAAGCGGACCCCGCGGAGGTCGGTCGCGTCTTGCTGCTCTACTCGGGAGGGCTCAACACGTCCGTGATGCTGCGGTGGATCCAGGAGCGCTACGGCGCGGAGATCGTCACCTTGACCGTCGACCTCGGTCAACCGGGGGAGGATTGGGACGCCGTGGTCGGAAAGGCGCGCGAGCTCGGAGCCGTGGACGCGCATCTGGTGGACGCCCGCGAGGAGTTCGCCAGCGAGTACGTGCTGCCGGCGATCAAGGCCAACGCGCTCTACGGGGGCGGCTACCCGCTGTTCACCGCGCTCGGGCGGCCATTGATCGCAAGGCTCGCGGTTGACCAGGCCCGCCGCACGGGCTCCGACGCTGTGGCCCATGGGTGCACGGGCAAGGGAAACGACCAGGTACGCCTGGAGGCGACCGTCGCCACCCTCGATCCAGAGCTCAAGCTGATCGTGCCAGTACGCGAGTGGCGGATGGGGCGGGACGAGGAGGTCGCCTACGCGCGCGAGCACGGAATCCCGGTCAAGGGGGGGACCGAGGCCGCGCCGTACTCGATAGACGACAACCTGTGGGGACGCTCCTCTGAGGGCGGCGCGATCGAGGACCTCGACGAACCGCCTCCCGCCGACGTCTTCCAGCTCGTGACTCCTCCCGAGCAGGACCCGGATGATCCCGAGCTCGTTCGGATCGGCTTCGAGCGAGGCTGCCCGGTCGCCCTGAACGGCGACCGGCTAGAGCTCGTCGAGCTGATCGAGCGGGCGGCGGACGTTGGGCGCCGCCACGGCGTCGGAATCGTCGACCACATCGAGGACCGCGTCGTGGGGCTGAAGGTTCGCGACCTCTACGAGGTGCCTGCGGCGGCGATCGTCATCCCCGCGCACCGGGAGCTCGAGAAGCTCGTGTCCACGATTCACCAGAACAACTTCAAGCGCGCCCTCGAGGAGAAGTGGGCATACCTCTGCTACGCGGGCATCTGGTACGAGCCGCTGCGCTCAGACCTCGACGCCTACATGGACGCGGCGAACGAGTTCGTCACCGGCGAGGTGGCCATGAAGCTGTACAAGGGCTCGGCTGCACCCGTGGTCCGAAGCTCGCCGTTCGCGCTCTATGACCGCTCGCTCGCGTCGTTCGGCGACTCTGGGGGGGACTTCAGCCAGGCAGCGGGACCGGGCTTCATCGAGCTGTTTACCCTCCAGACGCGGATGGCGCACCGGATCAGGGCTCGTGCCGCTGACGCTCGCGGTGAGGGGAAGGCGAGGCGATGACGCGGATCTACGAGATGGTCGGCCGCCTGGTCGTGTCGCTGATTCGGGCCCGCTACCGGCGCCAGATCCGGATCGCGCTGGTCGTGGCAATCGCGGCGATCTTCGCGGGCGGCTACGTCGCGGCGACTCGGGAGCCACCCGAGGGATAGCCCACACGGCTGCAGGGGCCCTCCGAGCGGGGCGCTTGCGTACCACGGCTCATAGCCTCCTAACAATTCGCTAGGATCCTCGCTCGAACCGCCGAGTTCCGCGAGACGTCTCGCGGAAGCGGGGGAACCACTGGGGCGTCGAGCCGCTCAGGCGTGCCGTCCCGGGGCGAGTCGCGGCGCCGCCGCGTAGCGCCAGTCCTTCGGCGCGAGCCCGCCAGCTAACCCCGTAGGCGTCCGAAGGATGGAGCTGAAGACGGATAGCCAGGCGATGCGCAGCATCCGCGCCGTGCGGCGTGGACGCCGCGCCGGAGCCCTGGTGCTCCTGGTCGCCACCGCCCTCCTCGCCGCTCCGGCCGCATGGTCGGGCGCCCAGAGCATCGACGAGCTGAACGCGAAGATCGCGGACGCCCAGGCCCAGGCGGGCAGCCTGGGGGCGGAGATTGACGCGATTTCCGGACAGCTTTCAGCCGCGCGCCAGCAGGCCGCCGCGGCGGCGCAGCGCGAGGCCGAGCTCACCGCCGTGCTCGCCCGTGGCGAGCAGCGCGAGGCTGAGCTCGCCGCGCGCGTCGAGCAGACTCAGGCGCATCTCGACCGGACCCGAGCTCGTCTTCGCCGGGCGATCGAGGCGCTGAAGGATCGCCTCGTAGCGATTTACCGGGGCGACGCGCCAGACGCCACAGACCTGCTGCTGAGCGCGAGGGGCTTCGACGACCTCGCCAACCGCGCGGAGCTGCTCGGGCGCATCGAGGATGCGGACGCCGCGCTGGCGGGCCAGGTGCGCGTGCTTCGCTACCGGGTCGCCGAGCAACTCGAGCAGGTACAGGCGGCGAAGGCGGCGCAGGCGGCCTTCAATGACCGCATCGCCGCGGCCCGCGATCAGATCGCCGCCGTGCGCGCCAACGCGGAGGCCCAGGCCGCCCAGCTAGAGCAGGCCCGCGCGGAGCAGGCGGCGGCGCTCTCGAGCCTTCAGTCGCAGGTCGCCACGTGGGAGCAAGAGGTCCAAGAGGCCCAGCAGGTCTCCGCGGCACAGGCGCAGGAGACCGTCTCGAGTTGGTTCGGTGACTGGGCGATCCCGCAGGCGGTCGTGATGTGCGAGTCCGGCGGCAACTTCGACGCCGTGAACCCGTCCTCCGGCGCCGGCGGCGCCTACCAGATCCTGCCCTCGACGTGGCGCCTCTACGGCGGCAGCGGCAGCCCGCAAGCCGCCTCGCCGCAGGAGCAGAGCCGGATCGCTGCACAGATCTGGCAGGACTCCGGGTCGAGCGCCTGGGAGTGCGCCCAATAGCCGACTGAATCCTCCGCGGTCAGGCGTCCGCGAACGAGGACGCCGTCGCGCGCAGGCCCTCTGCGAGGGCCGTGCGAGGCCGCCAGCCGAGTTCCTCGCGGGCGAGCCTGCTGTCGATCGCGATGCGTCTGATCTCGCCCAGCCGTGCAGGCGCGAACTCCGGCTCGAACTTTCGGCCGCAGGCGCGCCCCAGGAGCGCGCCGAGCTCGAGCACGCTCGTCTCGACTCCGGTGCCGACGTTGAACGTCCCCTGGACCGTAGACGCCGCCGCGGCTCCGAACGCCCCCACGACATCCGCGACGTATACGTAGTCACGGGTCTGGCGCCCGTCGCCGAACACCCTCGGGGTGCCTGTCCCCAGGAGCGCGCCGCAGAAGATCGCGACGACCCCCGCCTCGCCGAGAGGATCCTGCCTGGGCCCATAGACGTTTCCGAGCCGCAGCGCCACGGTCGAGAGCCCGTAGAGTCGGGTGTACTGGGAGAGGTACCCCTCCGCGGCATGCTTGCTCAGGCCATACGGGGAGGACGGCAGGCACTCGGCGTCCTCGTCCAGCGGCAGCTCACGTTCGTCGCCCTCACCGTAGATGGCGCCGCCGGTGGAGGCGAGGACGAACCGGCGCGTCCCGACCGAGCGGCTCGCCTCGAGGAGGTTCAGGGTGCCGGCTGCGTTGACGTTCAGGTCGTACACGGGATCCGAGACCGAGCGGCGAACATCCACCTGCGCGGCGAGGTGGAAGACGACGTCGGGCCTGCGCGCCTCGAACAGATCGCGAACGGCACCGCTGTCGGTGACGTCGCCCTCGACCAGCTCGGCGCCATTCTTGAGCGCGCCCGTCAGGTTCTCCGGTCGGCCGGTCGAGAGGTCGTCGATCACGATGACCTCGTCGCCTGCCGCGACGAGGGAATCCACCAGGTGTGAACCGATGAAGCCTGCGCCGCCCGTGACGAGCGCCCTCATGAACCCGCGATCGCGCGGAGCTCTGTCGGTCGCAAGAGCGTGATGAGTGTCCCGTCCTCGACCGCCGCGACGCCGCCCTTCTTGAGCTTGACGTGCGCCCCGGTGGTCGCCTGGATCGCACGGGAGAAATCAGGCTCGTGGCCCACGAGAAGCACATCGCCGCGTCCGCTGACGAGCGCCTCCGGATCGAAGTCGCCGCCGCGCAGCCCCGGGGTCTCCTCGACGTCCACGCCCAGCTCCCGGCACGCGAGCCGCGCGGTGTCCAGGGCGCGAGCCTTTGGGCTCGTGAGGCATACGTCGACCTTCGCGCCGAGTGCGGCGAGCGCTCGTCCCGCGGTCCGCGACTGGTGCTCGCCCCGCTCCGTCAACCGCCTCGACGCGTCGTCCTGCGCCTGATCCTCGGCATCTCCGTGGCGAAGGAACCAAATCATCGCCGAGCAGGCTACGCATTTTGCGCGAAGCCGAGCAGTGGCATCTGGCCCGGTTGCCATGATCAGGAGCATGGCGGCCGAGGCGGTCCACCTCCACGTTCACAGCGAGTACTCGCTGCTCGACGGCGCCTGCAAGATCGCCCCGATGGCGGCCCGAGCGGCGGAGCTCGGGATGCCCGCGCTCGGCCTGACCGACCACGGCGTCATGAACGGCGCAGTCGAGCACTACAAGGCCTGCAGGGCGCACGGGATGAAGCCGGTCATCGGGCTCGAGGCCTATCTGGTCGACGACCGCGGCGCCGACCCGCCCGGCGAGCGCAATCACCTCACGCTCCTGGCGGCCACGGCCGCCGGTTTCCGAAACCTCGTCAAGCTCACGTCGTCCGGCTTCCTGGAGGGGTTCTCCCGGGGCAAGCCCGCGGTGGACCTGGAGCTGCTCGATCGCCACTCCGAGGGCTTGCTGGCGCTGACGGGCTGCCTCCAGTCGCGCCTGGCTCGCAGGCTCGTCGAGGAGCGCCCGCGCGATGCCCGCGCTCACGTGGACGACCTCATGCGCATCTTCGGGGCCGACGAGGTCTACTTCGAGATCCAGGCGAACGGGCTGCCGGAGCAGGAGAGGGCCAACCAGGGCATCGCCCGGATGGCGAAGGAGGTGGGGCGGCCGCTGGTGGCGACGGCCGACGTCCACTATCTGCGACGCGAGGACTACGACAACCACGCGGCGCTCCTCTGCGTGCAGACCAAGTCGACGGTCGAGCAGCCGAAGCTTCGCTTCGACAACAACGAGTTCTTCCTCAAGAGCCCCGAAGAGATGACGACCTCCTTCGCGCCGTGGCCGGAGGCGGTCCCCACGACGCTGGAGGTCGCCGGGCGCTGTGGGGTCGAGCTCGAGCTGGGACAGCTGCTTCTGCCGCGATTTCCCACGGCCGAGGGCGAGGAGCCGGCCGAGATGCTGCGCCGTCTCGCCACGGCGGGCCTGCGCCGCCGCTATGGGGACCCGCCCCCCGCCGAGGCGGTCGAGAGGCTCGAGTTCGAGCTCGGGGTGATTGGAGAAATGGGGTTCGACTCCTACTTCCTGATCGTTTGGGACTTCGTCAAGTACGCCAAGGACAACGGCATCGCGGTGGGCCCGGGTCGCGGCTCGGCCGCGGGCTCGATCGTCGCCTACTGCCTCAACATCACCGATCTCGACCCGCTCGCCAACGGCCTTCTGTTCGAGCGCTTCCTCAACCCCTCGCGTAAGTCGATGCCCGACATCGACATCGACTTCTCGGTCCGCGGCCGTGAGCGGGTGATCCGCTACGTCGCGGAGAAGTACGGCCGGGAGTGCGTGGCGCAGATCATCACCTTCGGCAGGATGGCTCCGCGGGCCGCCACCCGCGACGCGGCGCGGGTGCTCGGCTTCGACTACGCCACCGGAGATCGGATCGCGAAGCAGATCCCGGAGCCGGTCCTGGGCCGCAACCCTAGCTTCAGGGAATGCCTGGTGGACGGGGCCGAGTTGAAGCAGACCTACGACTCCGACTCGGAGGCCCGCCGGATCATCGACATCGCGCGGGGGCTCGAGGGCATCGTCCGCAACAATTCGATCCACGCCGCGGCGGTGGTGATCGCGGACCGCCCCCTTGACGAGATCGTCCCCCTGCAGCTCGCGGAGGACCGCTCATGGCCGGCCGAGAGGGGGCCGAATGCTCGCCCGGAGCGGCAGTTCAAGATCGTCACCCAGTACTCCATGGCGCCGATCGAGGAGATCGGACTCTTGAAGATGGACTTCCTGGGGCTGCGAAACCTCGACGTGATAGAGGACGCCGTCGACATCATCCGCCGCTCCCGTGGGGTCGAGACGGATATCGAATCGATCACGCTCGATGATCCCGGCACGTTCGAGATGCTCGCTCGCGGCGACTCGATCGGCGTCTTTCAGCTGGAGTCAGAGGGCATGCGCGACGCCCTGCGCCGGGTCCGCCCGACCGAGTTCAACGACATCGTCGCCCTGGTGTCGCTCTACCGGCCCGGCGCGATGCGGTTCATCGACGACTATGCGAACGGGAAGCGCGACCCCGCTTCGATCCGCTACGCGGACCCGCGCCTGCGCTCGATCACGGAATCGACCTACGGCTGCTGCATCTACCAGGAGCAGCTCATGGAGATCGCCAAGCGGATGGCCGGGTTAAGCCCTGCTGAGGCCGACGATCTACGCAAGGCCGTGGGCAAGAAGAAGCGCGACCTGATGGCGCAGATGAAGGACAAGTTCCTCGCCGGCCTGGCGGAGTCCGGCACCGACCGCGGCGTCGCGCAGGACCTGTGGTCCTTGATGACCGCGGCTGCCGACTACTCGTTCAATCGCTCACATGCCGCCTGCTACGCGCTGATCGCGTACCGCACCGCCTACCTGAAGTCGAACTATCCGGCCGAGTACATGGCGGCGGTCATCTCGTCGGTCATGTCGACCAAGGACAAGGTCCCGTTCTTCGTCAATCGCTGCCAGGAGACGGGGATCGAGGTACTCCCGCCCGACGTCAACTCATCCGATCATGGGTTCGTCGTCAGCGGAAACTCGATCCGGTTCGGCCTGGACGCCGTCAAGAACGTCGGCCACCAGGCGGTGGAGGCGATCATCGAGGCCCGGCGGCGCGGCCCCTTCACGTCGATCTGGGACTTCTGCGAGCGGGTTGATGCCCGCGCCGTCAACAGGCGGGCGGTCGAGTGCCTGATCAAGTGTGGCGCGCTCGACTCGACGAGTGATCCCCGCAGGGGGATGCTGGAGGTCCTGACGGCGGCTCAGACGAGCGCCGCCAAGGCCCAGGAGGACACCCGGCGCGGACAGGGGTCGATCTTCGAGCTCGGTGCCGAGCCGGACGGGAGCGAGAACAGCCGCAACGGGCTCGGCAGCGAGCGTCACCCCGTGCCCCGCGAGGAATTCGAAGGGCGGGAGCTCCTTCGGCTGGAGAAGGAGACGCTGGGGACCTTCCTCTCCGCGCATCCGCTGGCCGACGTTCGGGATGCGCTTCGAGAGCGGGTGGACTGCTCGCTTGCGGAGGTGGCAGGCAAGGAGGACGGGGCATGGGTAACGGTCGGTGGCATCGTCAGCGAGTGCAAGCGCGTTCGCACCCGCAGCGGGGCGTACGTGATGTTCGCCACGCTGGACGACCTCGAGGGCCGCGTCGAGCTGTTCGTCCGAGATGCCGGCGGCGATGCGGCCGCGCACGTCGAGCTCGACCGGGTGGTGATCGTCCGGGGGCGCGTGGACCACAAGGGACGCGGGGACATGAGCCTCGTCGTCTCCGAGGCCGAGGCCTTCGAGCCCAGGGAGGACGAGCTCGCAGCGGCGCGAGCGAGGGCGCGGGAGAGCGAACCGCAGCGCCTGGTTCTGCGCGTGAGCGCCGCGGCGTTCGGCCCCGAGCTCGTCGGCGAGCTGAAGTCCGTGTTCCACGCCTTCCCGGGTCGCACCGAGGTCCTCCTGGAGATGCAGACTCGCGAGGGTACCCGCCGCCTGCGATTCGGCCGCGACTACTGCGTCGCGCCGTCCCAGGCACTGCGCGCGGAGCTCGACCAGCTCCTCGGCCCGCGAGCCCTGGCCGCCTAAGCGCTCACCGCCGCAAGTACCGTCGCGTTTGGCGGCTGCAGGTCTTCGCCTGGCGTCGTCCTCGCTCGCTCGCGTACTTTGCAGTACGCCACGCTCGATGCGTCCTTGCCAGACTCGACCTTCGCTCGCCAAGCCGCGACGGAACCTGCGACGGGGAGCACTTGCGCTGCCGCGTCTAGACTCTCCACATGCCGCTGGTGCACCGAGGAAAGGAGCGGACCCCAGCCGGCGAGTGCCGGCAGTGCCGCACCTTCTGCGACCGCCTCGTCGAGCCCCGCGGTTGCCTCGAGCTTCGCTGCCGCTACCTGTACAGCTACCTCGATCCGCTGAGCGGCAACCACTACATGGGCTGCATGAGGAAGGTGTTCCGGGCGGAGATCGACCTCGGGATGTTCGAGGCCGCCGAGCGAAACGGCAGCTACGGCGGCATCAAGATGACGGGCGAGCCCCTGCCACAGTGCCAGTTCCGGGTCGAGCCGTCATTCGAGGGGGCCGGACCCGCCCACGAGTGCGTGAACCCGGGCTTCTTCGACACGCAGGCCGGAAGCTCCGAGGCCTTCGACCTGCGCGACGCGCTGGCGTAGCTCGTTCCTAGTTCCTTGTTGCTCGGCACTCGAGGAACAAGGAACAAGGAACAAGGAACTAGGAACGAGGCCCTCGCTTCAACCCCTCACGCCTGAGCCGCTTCGCGGCGCGGACCTCCTTGCGGTCGGGGCCCTTGCCGTCCGGCCCGGGCGTCTCGATCAGCGCCGGAAGCTCCTCGAAGCGACGCTCGGACAGGAAGAGGCGGAGGCCCTTGGCCCCAAGCTCACCGTCGCCAAGGTTCGCGTGGCGGTCGCGGTTCGAGCCCAACGGCACCTGCGAGTCGTTCACGTGGATGCAGCGCAGGCGGTTGAGCCCCACCTTCGCGTCGAATTCGTCCACGACGGCGCTCAGGGCCTCGCGGGAGCGGATCTCGAAACCGGCGGCGAGCAGATGACAGCAATCGAGGCAGGCGCCCAGGCGCTTGCCCGCACCGGCGGCGTCGATCAGCTCTCCGAGCTCGTCGAAGTTTCGCCCCAGCGGCCCCTGGGTGCCGGCGGTGTTCTCGAGCAGCACGGGGCAGCGCTCGGAGCCGTCCAGCGCGTCGCGGATCACCTTGCCTGCGCGCCTGATCGAGGGGGCGTGCGGCTCTCCCTTCCGCGCCCCCGCGTGGAGCACGACGCCGCGAGCGCCGATGGCGTCGCCGACGCGGAGCGCGTGCTTCAGCGAGTTCAGCGACTTGCGTCGAATCTCGCGGTCCTTGCTCGCGCAGTTCACGAGGTAGACCGCGTGGACGGCGACGGCCTCGATCGCGGAGGCATCCATCGCTTCCCGAAACGCCTCAAAGTCATCTTGTCCGTAGTGCGTGGGGCGCCAGGCCCGCGGGCTCTGCGGGAAGATCTGGATGGCACCGCACTCCAGCTCGACGCCGCGCTTGACGGCGTTTGCAAGCCCACCCGCTGTGGAAACATGCGCGCCGATCAGCATGATGCCCTCGACGCCGCCTCGCCTGCGCTTCGCCCCCTCGCCGACGGGTGCTCTGCACATCGGCGGCGCCCGGACCGCACTCTACAACTGGCTCTTGGCGCGGCGCTCGAGCGGGACGCTCGTGCTGCGCATCGAGGACACGGACCGGGAACGCTCTACCCCCGAGAACGTCGCACAGATGCTCGAGGCGCTCCGATGGCTCGAGCTCGACTGGGACGAAGGCCCCCTGAGCCAGTACGAGCGGCGCGACCGCCAATGGGAGTGCCTATGCGACCTCATCGAGGCGGGTCACGCGTATCGCGACCCCGCAACCGCAGAGGACGTGCGCGCCTGGAAGGAGGCCCACGGCGGCGCCGGCTACCGGGGCGAGTCACGCGAGGCGCTGGGCGCGGCGGTGAGGCTGCGGATCCCGAATGGCGGGGACACCGTGGTGGAGGACTTGATCCGGGGCGAGGTGCGGTTCCCGAACCGCACCCAGGACGACTTCGTGATCGCCCGCGGCGACGGCACCCCGCTCTACAACTTCGCGGTCGCCGTCGACGATGCCGACATGCGGATCACCGACGTCGTGCGCGGCGATGATCACCTGTCGAACACGCCGAAGCAGCTCCTCGTGCTGCGGGCGCTCGGCACGGACCCTCCCCGATATGCGCATCTGCCGCTTCTCCACGGTCCGGACGGACGCAAGCTCTCGAAGCGACATGGAGCGGCGTCGGTCCAGGAGCTCCGCGACCGCGGCTACCTACCGGCGGCAGTCCGCAACTACCTCGCACTGCTCGGTTGGGGGACCGAGGACGACACAACGATCCTGACGACGGAGGAGCTCATCTCCCGCTTTGCGATCGAGCGCGTCGGGCGCTCGTCCGCGATCTTCGACGAGCGCAAGCTGCGCTGGATGAACGGCAGGTTCATGCGCGAGCTGCCGCTCGACGAATACGAGCGCCGGCTCGCGGACCATCTGCGGCGCACCGACCCGTCCGCGGCTGAGGCGTTCGGCGCGGCCTCGCCCGAGCGACGGCGAGCCGCCTGCGAGATCGTCCAGGACAAGGCACAGACCATCGACGAGGTCTGGCCTTTGATCCGGTTCCTCTTCACCGGGCTGATCGACGACCCTGGCGCGTGGGAGCGGGTGATGGGGCCCGAGGCTCGCGAGGCACTGGCACAGTCCCTGGAGGTGTTGCGCGACGTCGACGGTTTCGACTCCGCCTCGATCGAGGCGGCACTGAGCAGGGCGCTAGAGCGCTCGGGTCAAGAGCCGAAGCAGATGTACCAGCCGATCCGCGTCGCGATCACCGGCACGACGGTCTCGCCCGGGATCTTCGAATCCCTCGCCGCGCTCGGCCGTGAAGACTCCCTGGAGCGCATCGAGAGGGCTCTTCGCAGGCTTTAGTTCCGGGTAGCAGCCTCGAGCTACCGCACGCCAGTTAGGTTCGCGATCTATTCGATCAGCGACGTGCGCAACGCGAGCGCAACGGCGTGAGCGCGGTCGCGGGCGCCCAGCCGCGAGAGGATCGCCTTGTTGTGCGTGCGCACCGTCTCAGCGCTTAGGCCCAGGCTCCTGGCGACCTTTGCCGTCGACTGACCGTCGGCGTAGAGCTGGAGGATCTGACGCTGCCTTCGCGTCAGGGCGGGGCGCGACCTGCCCGTCGCCGGATCGACGAAGGGCTCGGACTCGGCCGCGGCGTCGACCGCCTGGCTCAGCGCCTCCAACGATGACGTCTTGACTAGGTAGGCGGTCGCCCCGGCTCGCAGCGCCGCGGTGGCGGCGTGGCGCTCCGAGTGCGTCCCGTGAGCGACGATCCCCATGCTCGGCCGCGCCTTGCGTAGGGCGAGGATCGTGTCCGTCCCGGTGGCGGCTCCGTCACGGGCGCCGCCGTCTCCCCGGGACAGGTCAACGATCGCGACGTCGAAGTCACCCACCAAGGCCAGGAGCTCGAGCGCCCTCTTTCCGTCCTCGGCCTCCTCGACTTCGTAGCGTCCCATCAGCGCATCGCGCACGCCGAGCCGCAACGCCGGATGCGCGTCTATCACCAGGCAACGTCGATCCTCGCTCATTCTCAGTCGGCCGTGCTTCACGCTGGCGATCCGTCGCCGTTGCCCCCGAGACTCTCGTGCCCTCCAGGCCGGCCGCTTCGCATCCTAGCGGCGGCCCGGGCCGCTGGAGCCGGACGCGGCGGAAACTGCGAGGTTTTTCGGACGCCGCCTGGTTCGGTAGAAAGGAGCGGGAATGATCTCCGTCACGTCGAAGTCCCGCTACGCCGTCGTCGGGCTGGCCGAGCTTGCCCGCAGCGGCAACCGACCGGTGCCGATCGCCCAGATCGCGGAGCGCCGGGACATGCCGGTGCAGTTCCTGGAACAGCTCTTCACCACGCTGCGCCGGGCCGGGCTGCTCCAGAGCCAGCGGGGCGTAAAGGGCGGCTACACGCTGGCTCGCCCCGCGGACCGGATCACGGTGCTCGAGGTCGTGCAGGCCTTGGACGGCAGGGTGGGCGAGGAGGCCAAGGAGGCCGGCGGGATCTGGGCCGACGGCGTGGAGGCGCTTCGCAACGTCTTTCAGGCGACCACGATCGCGGACATCGCACGCCGCGAGGCCGAGGAGGCCGGCGCGGGGATGTATCACATCTGAAGCGCATGGCTTCAATAAGCGAAGTCTTGCTTGCCTAAGCGGTTTGAACGGTCGCCTCGGGTCGCCTCGGGTCGCCTACGGGGGTGTGCGTTGTCCCATGGTTGTCCCTTGGGGCGGCCCGCGCCAGCTCCTCCGCTCGTTCCCGCTGGACTGTCAGGTAGGAGTCCAGCATGCCGGCGGCCTCCTTTTCGGACCCCGGCATCAGGTGGCCGTAGCGGTCCAGGGTGATGGAGATGTTGGCGTGGCCCATGAAGGTCGAGAGCGCTTTGGCGTTCACCCCCGCCGCAATCATCAGCGAGGCGAACGTATGGCGGCACTCGTGGAGCGTGATGCGCTCTAGCCCCGCCGCTTCCCAAGCATCGTCAGCGCGGCGAGTGAGCTTCCTGGGCTCAAACGAGAACATGGGTACCTGGGCTCGGCGGGTCCGCGCTAGGTGCTCGGTCAGGAAGTCCTGCAGGATGGAGGGGATGGGCACGTTGCGCCTGCCGGCGTTCGACTTCAACTCGATTTCACCCTCGCGGTCATCCCACCCTCGCCGGACGCGGATGACCCCGGTGGCAAGGTTCACGTCGCCGATTCGGAGCGCTATCAGCTCGCCTCGCCTGAGTCCCGCATACATCGCGGACGCCCATATCGGACGGTCCTCGACCGGAAGGGCTGCAATCAGCCTCTCTGCCTCGTCCGGGGAGGCGAAGCGCTCGCGACGCCCCCGCTTGGCGGGAAGCTGCAAGCCGTCGCAGGGATTCACGGCCAGCTCGCCCCGTGCCAGGGTGCGTCGGTAAATGGCACGCAGCCCCATAGGACCGGAGCGCGGACGGCTTGTAGGGGTCTCCCGAGCGGTTGCGAACGTTCCCGGCTCTCGCGCCCTCGTGCCACGCCTCCCACGCCTCCCGAACGGTCGTGGGCTTAGGGGCGCGCAGGGCGCCCTTCGAGAGCGCCGAGAGAGCATCGCCGCGCCGATCCGCACCTCGGCCCCGTCGACCGTCAGCAGGTGATGGAGGCCGAGGAGCGCGCAGGTGGTCGTCTTGTAGTTGCCCTTCGGCAGGATCGCCACGACCTTCCGGGCGCTTGAGAAGGCGGCGCGGCAGATACGGCGCTGGAATGGCTCCAGCGGCTCTCCAATCGCCTCACAGAAGGCGAGGAAGCCCTTGTAGCCGGATTTGAAGGCCGTCTCGGGCCGTTCAGGCGCAATCGTCGCCACATTCACCTCCTCGGGCGATTCCGACGCGATATGCGCCGATCTAAGGCGTTCTAGAAGGGGTCCGGGTGTCTTTCCCTATGCCTGCGCATGCGTACACGCTGGATACGAAGTCCTCTCTCTCACTCCGCTATCCGGCGGTCTTGGCGGAGCGCGGTCACAAAAAAACCGGGTTTGTGCCCCAGCGAGGTTGGAGGTAACTTGCCGTATGCAGTTACTCATCGGCCTTGACCTGACGAGGAGGGATGTGCTTATGGAGGGCACGCCGACACCGGGCGAAGACCCGCCCAGTACGGAGGAGCGTTCGACTGCGCCAGCGCAGGACGCGCCGCAATCTTCGACCGGGGGAGAGCCCGCTCGGACCGGGGGTGGGGGACTGGCCGAGTCTCGAACCTGGCTGAGGAGCCAGGGCCTCGTACGTCCGCGTCAAGGTCGAATGATCGCGGGCGTGTGCGCGGGGTTCGCCCGCCGCTACGGCATGCCCGTGTTCCTCGTGCGCGTGCTGATGGTCGTCGCCGGGATAGCGGGCTTCGGGCTAATTGTCTATCCCGCCCTTTGGGTGCTGATGCCGAACGAGCGCTGACAACCGCCGACCTCTCCTTCTTCGGCTCGACCTTCTTTTTGGGCTTGGCCCGCTTCGGCTTCCGCTTGACCGCTATTGCGGCGCCGTTACTTCAGTTGGTGAAGTCTTACCGCTTGACGCGGGCCATTGACGCTGCTGCCGCCTGGGTTTAGGGTTCGGTGTCGGAAGCGACGAAAGGGAGAAGGATGCGGCGTTTTACGATTCTGCTCGCCCTGACGGCAGCGTTGGCGCTGTCACTGGCACTGGTCAGCCAATCAGCAGCGGGCGGCCTCAGTGCCGGCCAGCTCAATTCACACGGATGGTTCTGCTTCCCCGTCCCGAACCTGGGTGTCCACTGCTCGCCACCGGGCCAGCCGTGGCCTCCGACTAAGCCACACCAGCAACTCCTGTACTTCTTCAACACGACCGTTGAGACGTCGACCGTCCCCGACTTCACCGGGACGGAGTCGTTGCTTCGGAAAGACCACTTCCACGGGCAGCCGTGCCCGACCGAGGGCGGGGTGTACACCGACCTCACCTTCTTGAACTTGCCCAACTATTTGGGCTGCCACCGGCAGCTGCCGTAAACGGTCTGACCTTCGGGCTTGATCAGCGCAACCTAGTTCAGCGTCGGCGAGTCGCCGAGCCCGTCGAACTGCTCGCGGGTGAGCTGGTCGCGTATCGCCTCACGAACCTCAGCGATGGTGCCGGCCTGGATCATGAGCAGCACGCGGATCACGCTGTCCTTCTCCTCGTCCGTAAGCGCGGCGATTGCCTCCTTCATGGCCGGGTGGCCGCGCTTGTCGTAGTCGGTCAGGACGTCGAGAACCCACTTGACGTTCGAGTCGAGCGCCCGTTCGAGCTTGGTGTCGAGCTTCGTCATGTCTTCTCCTTGGTCTGGATGAGTTCTTCCCGCTCCGTCGCTCGGCGCCAATCACCTCGCAACTCGTCGCCATGCTTCGGCTCGTGTTCGCGCCTTACGGCTCACACTCGCTGCCCTGCATTGGGTTCGAGGACACGTTCGGGGACAGACTGCCCCCTAAGAAGGGACAGCCTGCCTGCACCGGGACTGAGGTATCCGGGCAATGCAGAGGTCCGGGTGGGACCGCTCGTCTTCAGGTGCCGGTCAGCACCAGCGCGCCCAGGTGTAGCTTCACCGCTTGACGAGCCTGCCGAATCTACGACGGGACAAAATCTGGGAGTGGGCACCCCCAATCTCGGTGCCCACGGCAGCGGGCTTCGACCTCCCGGTCGTCTACGGCTTTCGAGGAGCCTCTTGACTTTGTGCTAGATTCGCACTAAGTCGTATACGCGCCGGCTGGCGAATGGGTGCCCAAGGGCTTCGTCAGTCGGCGTTTTGCGTGCCGTCGTCGGCGAGCCCGCGCTCGTAGCCAGGAGGGGCGTCCGCGCTCTCAGCGCGACGACGTTGTCCCATCCGTTGTCCCATCGGTGCCCCGCAAGCGGCGCAAATGGCTTGCTAGCGCGGGTTAGCGAGATAACGGCTGAGAGGTATCACATCTAGCGAAAGGATCGGTTTCCCGCTCTAGCAAGCGGGGGCCGGCTCTTTCGCGTCAACCAGGCGTCAATGGTTGGCGGCGGAGGGTCCCAGGGCGTCAACCTAAGATCCGGTGGCAACCCAGGCAACGGCAGCCGGCTCGAGGGCCCAGTCCAGATTTGTGCGAACCCTGGCGCAGGTGGCTGAGGGAGGACTTGCGACCGGGCTCAGGCCGCCCTCGGTATCGGCCGATGGGGCACCCGCTTAGTCCAATAGCCACTAGATATGGAGGGCGACTCTTCGCGGGACCCGTCGAGCTTCCGGCGCCGTAGTTCACACGGAATGCTCTCAACGGTGGCCCATAGAGACCTCCTGCCTGTCCTCGCGTCCGCGCTGGTCCTCAGCGGCTGTTTGGGAGGTAATGGCGAAGGCACTCCCGAAGGCGATGGCCGGCCTTCTGCAGGCGACGAGTCTCGCGTGCTGAAGAGCCGGCCGCTGGACCTTCCTAGGGTCGATCTCCACGGCCGCAGCATTCGTGAGTATGGGACGGCGGGCAGGTGCTGGCAGCATGGAGCACCAGAAGTCGGCGCCATCGCCCTCCCTGTCGTACGGGAATGGGCGGCGCTCGGACCCTGGCCCGGGATAGCCGAGCTCAAGCGCGGCCCGGTGTACGCCGCCTTGATTGGGGGAGCGCCACGGATCGTGTCCCTGTCCGGGCTACCCACGATCGGAGAATCGAGGTCGCGGGTCGTTAGAACGATCTGGGTGAGCCGCCCCAGCTACGATGGGCCGGTCCTCGTTCGCGGCGGCCGGCTGGAACGGCCCGGCGCCCTCGGCTTCGGCTCACGCGCACGCCCACGCAAGAAACTGCGGCTGCCATTGCGAAGCTGGCCGCGGGGGGACGCGCCTCGGACGGTGGAGCGGGCTCCCAAAGGTTGGCGGGCGATGGGCGTTCCAACCCGAATTCGGGCCCCGGGTTGCTACGCCTTTCAGGTTGACGGTCTGGGATTCAGCTACGTCCTAGCGTTCGGGGTGCAGCGAGCGACTCCGTGAAGCTCGGCGATCCCGCGGGAGCTGGAACCCCACATCGAGCGCTTACTGGAGCGAAGCGGATACCCCGCGTGTCAAGGTCGGTTGAAAACTGACCCTCTGCCGGTTGAAACTTGACCCCCCCTTGGAGAACGACCGCCCGCGGAGCTGCGCCCGTGGGTCGAAGCGGAGCGGGCGGGTCACCGTACCTAGTGGTGGTTCCGCGCGCGGTCAGTCCAGCGCGAACGATCCCGTGACGATCTCGCCCGCCGGCTCGTACGTACCGATCACGACTCCAGTGGTGGAGACCTTGCTGTCGACGAGCTGCAGCCCGGACGGGATGGTGCCTTCCGAGAACAGGCGTTTGCCTGACCCGATGACGAGGGGGAAGACCCACAACCGGTACTGGTCGACAAGGTTGTGGCGC
>Ga0126312_10000309_pt1 | contig 27175 bp, 28 predicted proteins | sample Plot104A_FD_92537 | JGI IMG/M metagenome (GOLD analysis project Ga0126312, IMG submission 92537) | Serpentine soil microbial communities from UC McLaughlin Reserve, CA, USA - Plot104A | ecosystem: Environmental > Terrestrial > Soil > Grasslands | place: USA: UC McLaughlin Reserve, Lake County...
GCAGTACACGCTGTTCATCCGCACCGAGCAGTTCTTCTCGCGCGGCTAAGCAAGCCGTAGGCGGCTCCCGTGCCCGCGACAGCAGCCGGACGTAGCTCCGCTCGACCGGACCGAACGCGCGGAAGAACGCGCAGCCGTAGCCGCAAGCGAGGACAGCGAGCGGGCTTCCCGTAGCGTCGGCTCACCATCATGATGCGACGCGCGTAGGAATTCGCGCTGCCTCGGCGCGTCAGGCGGTTAGTTACGGGTAAGGCTCTCGGATGCCTCGACTCGTGCTGCGACGAATCCCAGCGCTCGACAGTGAGTGTTCGGGCGTGTGGCCCGCATGCACACGCCCGAGCTAGACCGGATTACGACGGGTCATGGAGTAGTCAATCTGGGAGGCCGTAGAGGCCTGGAGCGGAACGGGTGCAGACGGCTTCCCTCCCTGTGTCACCGCCACAGGCGACCGGTTTTCATTGCGCAGGTGAGGGTAGGTCGAAAGCGACCGTTCCAGGGGGCAGTCTGGGGGAGGAATGATGAGACGGATTTGGGGTTTCGCAGTTGCATGCGCAACCTTGCTGATCGGCGCGCCAGTGGGTGCGCTGGCCGCGGAGCCCCCTCCGGGCGCGGTGATGTCGGACAACCTCTCGTATGTCGCACGGGTGTCCGGCACGAGCCAGGTTGTCGAGGGCAAGTTCGACGACGTTGCAGGCAGGGACGTGCTTGTGCTCACCGGCCGCTTCGGCTTCAAAACATTCGACGTCACCGACCCGGCAGACCCGAAGCCGCTTGACTCCTTCATCCCGAGTGACCTGGCGGCGGGCGGCTACTGGCAGAACGAGGACATGGAGCTCGACAGGCGCCGCAAGCTGATCATCGGTGCGCTCGATCCCCGCCACACCGACAGTCCGCTGGGCCTCTGCCCGGTGGGCGGCAGCGTGCGTAACGTGAACTGCAAGAGCGGCTTCTACGTCATCTCGTATGCCGATCCGACGAACCTGGAGCAGATTGGGGACTTCGTCGAACTGCCGTCCGGGCATACCTCGAGCTGCATCGATAACTGCCGCTACATCTGGACCGGCGGTCCGGCGCGACGCGACGACCAGGGCTGGCTCGGCCCGATCCTGACCGAACCGCGCCCGATCGGGGACGGTCGACCGATCTGGGTGACGGACCTCAGGGATCCGAGTCACCCGAGGGTGTCGGACGACCCGATTGATCTTTGGCGCAACGACGGCTATACCGACTACTCGCACGACGTCAACGTTGACCGGCAGGGCATCGCGTGGGTAAGCGGCCGCGGTGGCATCCGAGGCTGGGCAACCGAGGGCTTCCACCGCGACCCGTACACCGACCAGCTCCGCGACGCGACCCCGTTCGACCCGGTTCTGGTGGCCGGTGGGGGAGTGGCCGGTACCGCCCAACCCGTGATGTTCATGCACAACTCGGAGCGGCCGACCAGCGGCGCCGTCGAGGCGTCCGGCGTCGCGAGCGGGAACGTACTTGTCGGCACCGAGGAGGACTTCACCAGTCCGTGCGGGGCGAGCGGCAAGATCGTCCTCTCCGACCTGACGGACTCCTTGGGCGGTGAGGGCTCGGCTAACTCGACGCTTGATAAGCCGTATCGGATGGAGGTGCTTGATTCCTTCCATCCGTTCGTTGACACGCCTGAGACCGCCAATCCCGCGCTGGGATGCTCGGCGCATTACTTCGAGATCCGGGCGTCTACCCTCGCCGGCGCCTGGTACGGCCAGGGGCTGCGACTGCTCGATGTAAGCGACGCGCGGGACGTGCGCCAGATCGGCTACTACCGCGTGACGGGCACGGATCCGGTTACCAACCCGTCGTCGAACTCGTGGGACACAGAGTGGAGGAACAACCGGCTCGTGTATCTATTCGACATGAGCCGCGGAGTCGAAATTCTCCGCCTAAAGAAGAGCGCGCCTGAGTCGGCGGCCATGAAAGAGGTCACCGCCCCGAGCGTGGCACGCGACGGTCTTGCCGCCAAGCCAATCAGCAGCCTCGACGACAACGGCGGCTTCATCTGTCCCCTGTTCAAGCGAGGATGAGAATTGCGGGATGTGGTGCCTGCATGGGCACCGCGTCCCGCTACTGCGCACGCTCACCATAGGTAGGACCCGCTCTTCAAGATCAATGGCGCTGCACTGGCGCTTGCGCAACGTGTCCGAGGGCGACGCTCAGCCGGTTTATCACAGTGGCGCGCTCTGCCGGGATCCCCGACCCGGGTCCTTGCCCTCGCGTGCTCTTCGGAGCCGATTTGCGAGGTCGCGCAACCTGATCCAGCTCGTCGTCCTCAAGCCCTTCGACGAGCTTCCGCAGGACCGCAGCTCGCTCCTCCTGGGAAGTTTCCGAAAGTTGCTGGCGTAGCCCCCGCGCGAGCAGCTCCGACTCGTCGTAGGCGGCGCGGTAGACGAAAGCCCTTCCACGACGCCGGCGCCGCAGGAGCCCGCGATCGAGCAGACGGTTGAGAACGGTCTGGGTCGTGGTGTACGCGCGGCGGCGGCGCTTCGGCTGTGCGGCTCGGACCTCGTCAACCGTCGCTTCGCCGAGACGCCACACGATCCGCATGAGCTCGTGTTGAAGCTCGCCGCGCAGTTCGAGGCTGTCGAAGCGCCGCATCCCGGCGACGATATCCGAGCCCGCCCCTCAGAGCGGCACTTGGCCGCGGTTGCCGACGCGATCGAATGGAGTTCCAAAGGCGCGCCGGTTTCCGTGGCGCTGCAATACCGAAGACCGCAAGCACGCCGTCGAGTCTGTGGAGCGAATTGATTCCGGACACGAGCCCGACCGGAGGAGTGTCACGTCGAGCATCACGACACAGCATCCGAGTGCTTCTGCGCGTCTGAGCGTTGGGCCCGGTGGGAGTCGCGGAGCGCCAACAGGCCAAATGCGACGACGTCGACGAGCATGACGGTCACCCCAATCCAGGCGTTCCAGACGATCATCAAGACGATCCCGACGATGTGAATCAGGATCGCCGCGATCGTGGCTTCAGGGGGTTGCGGACGCTCCGGTTCGGCCATTGCGCTGACTGCGCCCGGTTTTTCGCGCTAATGATGAACGATCCGGCGATCGGCAGCGCGGGATTGCACGGTTATGAGTCGGGCGATCGCGCCGTTCTCTGCCCTAATACCACTTGCCGCGCGCGAAGCCGCCGAATGCGACCAGCCCGATGAGGACCATGATGAGCCCGATCCAGAAGCTCCAAACGATCATCAGGACGATCCCGACGATGACGATGACCCCGCCGACGGTGATCCCGCCGATTGCCCCTTGACCTCGATCCGGTGCCGCCATCGGACACCCCCTCCTTCGCTGCGAGCAGCGTGAACATTCCGGTCATAAACGCTACTCCCAAAGCTCGCCTACTCGGCGCGGTCCGCGGGCCTCAGACCGCCCCGGTCGCTTGCAGGATCGCGCCGGTGACACCGCATGCGAGGACGACGCCGACGATGGTCAGCTTTCCGTGCCAGCGGTTCAGCGCGAGAAACGCCGCGACTGCGAGGAGCGCCGTCGGAATGTCGACGACGCTTGTGTCGAGGATGTCGACTGTCACCGCGGCGATCAGGCCGATGACGCCAGCGGCGACGCCGAGCAGGAACGGTCGGATGCGGGGGTTTTCGGCGATCGCGACGAGCCAGCGGTGGCAGAAGATCGGGAAGACGAATGCCGGGATGAAGATCCCGACCGTCATCGCGAGCGCGCCGCCGAGCCCGCCGGCGATGTAGCCGACGAAGGTCGAGAAGATGATCAGCGGTGCGGGCAGCACGCCGCTCATCGCGAGGCCGTCGACGAACTGGGCGTCGGTGAGCCAGTGCTGGCCGTCGACGGCTGCGTCGTGCAGGTACGGGATCACGGTGTAGGCGCCGCCGAAGGTCACGAGGCCGGCCTTGAGCCCCTCCCAGAAGATCTCTGCGGTCAGCGAGAAGGTCAGCGCACCGGTCGCGACCGCAACGATCGTCCCAGGGCCGAGTGCGAAGGAGTGCGCGCGGCGCGTCCAGCGCGACGCGTTCGTCCAGAGCTCATAGGCGAGGCCGGCCCCGAGCAGCACGAGCGCGAAGCTCGCCGATGCGAACGCCGTCAGCGCGAACGCGGCCGCCGCCAGCAGCGCGAGCGGCTCGTCCGTGATGAACGAGCGGCTCAGCCGGACCAGGGCGCGCGCCACGATCGCCCCGACGGCGGCCTTGAGTCCGTAGAACAGCTCGTCGAGGTGGGCGGCGAGGTCCGCCTCGACGTACAGCACCGACAGCGCCAGCATCAGGACAAAGCCCGGGAGCATGAAGCCGAGCCCCGCCAGGAAGCCGCCGAGCTTGCCGCCCCGGATCCGGCCGAAGTAGACGCACAGCTCGTGCGCCTCCGGACCCGGAAGCACCTGGTAGACGGCGAGCGTCTTCCTGAAGGTCTCCTCGTCGACCCACTGCTCCTCGTCGACGCACTCGCGCTTGATCATCGCGATCTGCGCCGCGGGTCCGCCCCAGGCGAGCGCGCCGAACTTCAGAAAGCGCGCGAAGATTGCGCCGGGCGGATCGGACGCCGAGCGCGCGGGCTCATCTTGGGCGCGGACCGTGTCGGGCTGCATCGAGCGCGGCAGTCTGCCTAATGCGAGTCTGCCGCGCCGGCGGGGAGCTCAGCCGCGGGCAGCCGCGCGGCGAGACAAGCGGCAAGCGCCGTCGTGACCGGGACCGCGAGGATCAGCCCGATCGAGCCGACCAGCATCGCGATGACCTGCTCTGCGACGGCCTCGCGGTTGATCGTGTCGGCGAACTCGGTGCCGGCGATCCCGAACACGAGCAGCACCGGCAGCGACGCGCCGGCGTACGCCAGCACGAGCGTGTTGACGGTTGCGGCGACGTGATCGCGGCCGACGGACAGCGCGCCGCGGTAGAGCTCGCGCGCGCGCTGGGTCGGGTTCGCGCTCCGCAGCGCCATCACGGTCGACGCCTGGCTGACGGTTACGTCGTCGAGGACGCCGAGCGCGCCGATCACCATTCCTGCCAGCACCAGGCCGGTGAGCGACAGGCTCGGGTCGTTGGCCTGCAGGAGGGTCGCTTCCTCGGAGCTGAAGCCGGTCAGGTCGGCCACGTTCGTGAACAGCAGCGCGAGCAGGACCGTCGCGATGAGGCTGGCGCCCGTGCCGAGCATCGCGGCGAGGCTCTTCGGGCCGAGTCCGTGCGCCAAGGCGATCGTCACGAGCATGACCGCGAACGAGCCGACCAGCGCGACGGCGACCGGCGGCTTGTCATCGAGCAGCGCCGGGATCACGAACTCGACGACGATCAGCACGCTCACCCCGAGGCCGACCAGCGCGAGCGCGCCGCGCAGGCGTCCGAACACGATCACGAGCGCGGCGAAGGCGAGCAGCAGCCACAGCATCGGCGAGCGCCGGTCGACCTCGACCAGCGCGTACGGGTCCACCGCGCCCGGTTCGGCACCCGCTGGCAGCTCGTTCCTCACGACGCGCAGCTGCGCTCCGCGGTCGAGGCCGGGCGCGGGCCCGGCGTCGCCGACGGTCAGGAACGAGCGCTCGCCTGTGCGCGGGCCGCTGCGGAGTTCGATCGCGAGGTGCCTGCAGCCGTCGACCGCAGGGTTTCGGCAGGCGACCGGACTCGACGCGACGACCTCTGCCTGCTGGGTCCGTGCTTGCGCCCCCGAAACCAGGCTGACCTCACTCGAGTCGTCCGGCCAGAGCACCACGAGGCCGACCGCCGCCGCCACGAACAGAAAGGCGACGGTCGCGACGACCATCCTTCCGACACCGGTTCGCAGCAGCGCGGCCACACTTCCGGATTACGGGGTTGGGCGGGCGGCTCCTGCCCGGGTTTCGCCTTAGTCGTCCGGCTCCCGCTCCTCGACGCGTCGGCGTCCACGGCGCTCGCGGATCTGCGTGAGGGCCAGCCAGGCGAGGAACACCACGACCGGCAGGAAGTACGCGATCGTCGTCAGCCAGTGGCCCGCGTGTGCGATCGGCGGAATCATCCGTTCGCCTGCGACAGCAGCCACAGTGCCAGGCTGGTGACGCCGACCATCGGCCGCGAACGGCGCTGCCGTCCAGCCGCCGTTCCCGTAGACGCCCCCGAGTCCTCCGGAGTGGCCCGTCGCGACCAGACCCTCGACCAGTTCTTGCACGGAGTAGATCGCGAACAGAGCCGCGCTAGCGGCGGGCGCCAGCCTGCGCGTCCGGACGGCAGGCGCGCGGTTCTCGCCGCCGCGCGCGACGTGCGCCAGGAACACCGCGAGTGCGACGAGGAACGCGAGCACGGCAAGCGTCGTCGCCAGGGCCAGGTAGGAATGGCCCTGCGCGCCGAGCATGCGACTCGCCTCGCCGCCGCACCCGACCAGGTAACGAAGTTCGTGCACCGCGAGCGAGCCGGCACCAAGCAGGGCCGCGGCACGCAGCCCGAGTCCGCCGCGCCGGATTCCACGTCTGTGCATCTGCACAGGTGATAGATATACAGGACTGTATGCCTGACCCTCGCGAGCACAGCCCCCCGCAGCGACCGCTCACCGAGGAGGACGCCGTCCTCCTTGCCGAGCGAATGGCGATGCTCGCCACCCCCAGCCGGCTGCGCATCCTGTACGCCCTGCTCGCGGGCGAGCGCTCTGTCGAGGAGCTTGCCCAGGCGGCGGGCCTGCCGGCCAACACGGTCTCGCAGCAGCTCCGCATGCTGCGCTCGACCCGACTCGTGCGAGTGCGGCGCGAGGGCAGACGGGCGATCTATGCGCTCCATGACCCGCACGTCGCGGACCTGCTCGCCGCGGTGCGCCACCATTCCGAACACGCGGCGCATGGCTGGGCCGAGCGCGTTCGAGCCGGCGAGCTCGACGATGTGACGCGGTGACCGCCACGGCCGCACACAGCCATCCCCACGGCGGGCACGGTCACGACCACAGTCATGGCGGCGTGGACCCCGCGATCCTGCGCAGCCGCGAGGCGATGCGCACGCTCTGGCTCTCGCTCGCCGTGCTGGGCCTGACAGCCGCCTTCCAGCTCGTTATCGTCGTGCTGTCCGGCTCGGTCGCGCTGCTCGCGGATACCGTCCACAACGTCGGCGACGCGCTCACGGCGGTCCCGCTCGGGATTGCGTTCGTCCTGCTCCGACGCCCGCCGACCAAGCGGCTCAGCTACGGCTGGGGGCGCGCCGAGGACTTCGCGGGTCTCAGCGTCGTCGTGATCATCCTGTTCTCCGCGGGCTACGCCGCCTACGAGTCGATCGCGCGGCTGATCGAGCCGTCCGCTCTCAGCCACCTGCTCGCAACGGCCCTGGCTGGCGCGGCCGGCTTCATCGGCAACGAGTGGGTCGCCGTCTATCGGATCCGCTCGGGGAAGCGCATCGGCTCGGCCGCGCTCGTCGCCGACGGCTATCACGCGCGTGTGGATGGATTCACGAGCCTCGCGGTGGTCCTCGGAGTCGCAGGCGTGGCGGCTGGCTTCGAACTCGCCGACCCGATTGTCGGGCTCGCGATCTCGCTCGTGATCCTCCGGATCGTCTGGCAGTCGCTGCGGACGATCGGCCTGCGCGCGATGGACGGCGTCGAGGCGGGGACGATCGACGCGATCGCCGAAGCTGCGAGCGCGGTCGACGGGGTGCGCGAGGTCACCGACGTGCGTGCTCGCTGGCTCGGGCACGGGATCAGGGCGGAGCTGACGATCGGCGTCCCGCCCGACGCGAGCGTGGCGGAGGCGCACGAGCTCGCCGATCACGTCCGCCACGAGCTCTCACACGAGGTCGAGCACATCACCGACGTAACCGTGCAGGTGCGGCCGTGCGCGGCTACGTCGCAGGCCTGGTCCGCGTGACGACCGGCCGCTCAGAAACCGCCGTCGGCTCGGCCAGGCGACTGCGTGTTACGCGGGACCTCCGATCGCTCGCTCCAGATAGTCGTCGAGCAGGCCTGCGGCCTCGTCCTTCGAGCCGGGGAATAGATGGTCGTAGCGGTCGAACGTCTCGGCGATCGAGGCGTGGCCCATTAGCTCTTGGACGACCTTGGCATTGAACTTCCCGGCCTCTGGCATGGAAGCGATCATCAGCGAAGCGAAAGTGTGCCGGGCCTCGTGCAGTCCGATCGGCGTCAGCAGCTCGTCCGGCTCGACGTCACGGCCGTGCTGCTCGGCCTCTGCTTCGACCGCCGTATTCGCCGCGTGCCACGCTCGCACGGCACGCCGGGACGGCACGTCGAGAGTGAACGCCTTGGTGTCCTTCCGCCCAAACACGAACGCGTCCGGCCGGTCCCGCCGCCCGGTGGCGAGCAGGTGCTCGAGCAGGGGCCGTTTCGCCGCTTGGCAGAGAGGGAGCGAGCGTCGCCCGGCCTTGGACTTGAGTTCGATCAGTCCCTCGGCCCGATCCCAGCCGTGCCGTACCTCGATCACGTTGGAATTGAGGTCGAGGTCGAAGCGGCGGACCCCCCTTCCTCGAAAGCCCAGGCGGGAAGCGGAACGAGGCTCGGGGGCGGGGCGGCGGCCTGTTGCGCTCAGGGGAGAAACTCCTAGAGCGAAACAGATGGAGGGAAACACAAGGAGGAAACAGGTCGGGCGGGGGGCCCGGCTACCGATACCGATCCGGCTCGGCCTGGCAATCATCCGCGAGGCGATCGCCAGTCCGCGCGCCGACCGCGCGGACCGCTTCGGCTACCGGTCGTCGACGCGTGCGCTTGTCTCGTGGGCAAGGTATGCACGCGCCGCGCGTGGCTTTCTCGCTGCAACCTCGCTGCAACGACAGCCGGAAATGGCGGGCCGAGGCGGGGCGCGACGGTGAGCTGGTGCGCGGCGTCGATCGGCCGGAAGCCCGTTCGTGGACCGGCGTTGCGGTCTGGGACTGAACGCGCCCGACAGGATTCGAACCTGTGGCCTTCGGTTCCGTAGACCGACGCTCTATCCAGCTGAGCTACGGGCGCTCGGCGTGCAAGGGTAGCGCCAGCGGAGAGGGAGGGATTCGAACCCTCGATGGAGGTTTCCCCCCATACTCGCTTAGCAGGCGAGTGCCTTCAGCCACTCGGCCACCTCTCCCGAGAGGGTCGATGCTAGAGCAGCATGCCCTCCAGGCGCAGTAGGAATTCCTTGCGCTCGACGCCGCCGGTGTAGCCCCCGAGCGCCCCGCCGGTGCGGAGCACGCGGTGGCACGGCACGACCACCGGCATCGGGTTCGAGCCCAGGGCGTTGCCGGCCGCGCGGACCGCCCGCGGGCTGCCCGCCGCCTCCGCCACGCCGGCGTAGGTGGAGACCTCGCCGAAGCGGATCGCCGCGGTGGCGCGCAGGACCTCGCGGGTGAAGCCGGCCAAGTACGACCAGTCGATCGGCGTGCCGAACTCCTGGCGCCGGCCCTCGAAGTACTCGTCGAGCTCGCGCCGCACGCCGTCGAGCCGGGCGGGCGCCTCGAGCACGCGCGGGGACACCCGGCGCGCCAGCTCCTCCAGCACCTCGTCCTCGCCGCGGAACTCGGAATACGAGACCCGCACGAGGCCCTTCGGCGTGGCGGCCACGACGAGCGGACCGAGCGGCGAGTCGACCGAGGCGTAGGCCACGTCGAGGAGGCCCTCCTCGTCGGCGCGATCCGCGATCGGCGGCCCGTCGGCCGGAAGGTCGAGGGCGGCCTCTCTGAGCTGCTGTTCGATGTCAATCATGGGTCAGTTCCTCTCTCAGGCGTTTCAGCCCCTCGTGCACGTTCCGGCGCGCGGCGTCCTCGCTGCTCTCGAGCAGCGCCGCCAGCTCCTCGTACGGCATGCCGAGCACGCTGCGGCAGAAGACCGCCGTCCGCTGCTTCGCCGGCAGCTCGCGCAGGCGGGCCCACAGCTCCGGGTCCTCCTCGATCGCCGGCGACGGACGCTCGGGGAGCGCCGCCACCGGGACGGCGCGGCGGCCGCGGGCGCGGTATGCGTCGATCGACTTGTTCTGCGCGATCCGGAACAGCCACGCGCGCAGGTTGTCGCCGCTACGGAGCTTCGGGTAGGCGCGGAGCGCCGCGATCCAGGTCTCCTGGAACGCGTCGTCGGCCTCCGAGGCGCCGGCAGTCGCGACGAGGAAGCGGTACACGTCTCTTCGGTGCTCCTCCAGGAGCACTTGAAATGGGGGCAGGTTCACCTTCATAGAACGAGGCGGCGCCGCCCTCCGTGAGATCAGGCCTTGACGAACAACGGCGTTCCAAGCGGGATCGTCCCGATCAGCCAGCGCGCCTGAGCCGAGGTAACCCGCATGCACCCGAGGCTAGTCGCCCGCCCGATGCTCGACAGCTCCGCGGTCGCGTGGATCGCGAGCCGGTCACCGCCCGGCCAGCTCGCCGGCAGGTGGGTCTGGTGCCCGCTGAGTGCCAGGACGCAGCAGCCGTACGGGGAGCCGCGGTCGGTCACGCGGAGCTTGTCGGTGACGGCGAAGCGGCCCTGCGGAGTCGGGTTGCCCTTCCTGCCGATCGCGGTCACGAACTCGCGCACGGTCTGGCCGTCGTGCTGAATCGAGAGCCGGCGGCGCGAGAGGTCCACGTTCAGCGACCAGCGGACGCAGTCGAGCCTCGCCTCGCTCGCCGGCATCCACGCCACCTCGCCGTTTCCGAGCTCCGGCGCCTGCACCGAGATCCAGTCGCCGCGGCGGAGGACGACGCCCAGGACGCGCGGCGAGTTCCACTCGGTCTTCGGCGAGAGCCGGATGCGCACGTCGCCGCCCGGCTCGCGGTAGAGCGTCGTCCTGCCCCTGACGGCTGCCGTCGAAAAACAGGTGGTCGGCTCGGGCTCGGACGGGAACGGCGCCTCGAGCGGCCCGCCGAGCTGAGGCGTGAAGTGCTTGGTGCCGTCGTCCGCCGGCTGCGCAGCCGCCCTGTCGGTGCCCTCGTTGCCCCAGTGGGACAGGCCCACGAACGCCGCCGCGCCGCCGATCACCGCGGCCGCGAAGCCGCCGACCACAGCGGCGACGACCGATCCCCGGCGCGAGCCGCCGCCGTCCGCCGCCTCGAAGCCGGGGCCGCGCACCCCCTCGCGCGCCGCGAGCATCTCGAGAACGGGCTCGCTCGAGACCGGCACGACCGGCGCCCGTTCGTTGGGTGCGAGCGCGACCTGGGCGTCATCAGCGGCCGGCTCCTCGCGCTCGCCCCCGGCGGGCTCGCCGTTGGCCGACGGCTGCTCGACAGCGCTCGACGGCTGCTCGATATCGCCGGACGCCCGCTCGCCCTGGGCGCGCGGCTCCTCGCCCTCGCCGCGGGGCTCCTCGCCGTTGCCGGACGGCCCCGACGCGCTCCAGCTGTCCTCGTCGAGCAGCGCCTGAAGGACGGCCCCGAAGTCCTCCCCGCGCTGCGCGCCGAGCTCGTCCGCGAGCCGCTCGATCGCGGCCGCGCGGCGGCGGGCGACCTCCTGAGGCGCCACGTCATATACGCGCGCGAGGGCCTCATCGGGCACGCGCCTCCGAAGCGACAGGGCCAGCAGCTCCCTCTCCCTCGGATCCAGGCGCTCGAGGGCGCCGGCGAGCTGTTCAGGCGGGATCACGCGACGGCCGCCTAGCGTACTGACGGCACCGGGCGCCCAGCCCACGATCCCCAAGGGGCCGACGGAGGGGGTGGGATTCGAACCCACGAGGGACCCAGAGGCCCCTTCCGGCTTTCAAGGCCGGTGCATTCAACCGCTCTGCCACCCCTCCTGGGGCGAGTCTAGGCGCTGGCTCAGCGGCGGACGAACCGCGCCTGGGCGCGCTGGAGCATGACGCCCACGCGCTCGCCGCGGCTGCCCGGAGGGGGCATCACGCCCAGCTGCCGCGCCACCTCGGCCATGTCGTAGTACGCGCGATAGCGGCTGATCCGGCCGTCCTCGAAGTCCCAGACGTCGATCCCGTCGACGTCGATTCGCCGCCCGGTCGGCGCGAAGCCCGGCGGGTCGAGCGGGCCGTCGTGCGTGCCCTCCATCCGCCACGCCCAGCTCATCGAGTCCTCGTGCGGGTCGAGCCACAGCGGCCCGGGCGTGAAGCGCAGGTCCGGGAACGCCACCCACGCCGAGCGCATGAGCTGCTTGACCTCCTCAACCCCGCGAGCCGGCTCGGGGAGCGCCGGGTCGAGCCAGACGACGTCCCGAATCACGAGCGGCTCGATCCGGTCCGGGTCATGCGAGTTCCAGGCCTCGACGTAGCGCTCGGCGAACTCGCGGGCGAATTGCTGGTCCAGCATCGCCCGACGCTACCCCGACGCGGGCTCGAGCCGCAAGGGCGCGCCGAACGGGTGCAGCGCCTCCGGGATCTCGACGGCGCCGTCGTCCGTCTGGTGGTTCTCGGCGATGGCGATGATCGTCCGCCCGATCGCGACGGCCGTGCCGTTCAGCGTATGCACATGGCGCACGCCCTCGCCCTCCCCGGCCCGGTAGCGGACGTCGAGCCGGCGCGCCTGGAAGTCCGTCGTGTTCGAGCAGGAGGTGAGTTCGCGGAAGCGCCCCTGGCCCGGCAGCCAGGCCTCGAGGTCGTACTTCTTGGCGGCCGAAGCGCCCAGGTCGTCCACCGCGATGTTCACCACCCGGTAGGGAAGCTCGAGCGCCTGGAGGATCTCCTCCTCGATCGCCAGCAGCCGCTCGTGCTCGTGGCGCGACTGCTCCGGCTCCACGAACGAGAACATCTCGACCTTGTCGAACTGGTGGACGCGGAACAGGCCCTGCGTGTCCTTGCCCGCGGCGCCGGCCTCGCGCCGGAAGCAGGGCGAGAACCCGGCGTAGCGCCGCGGCAGCTCGCCGCCCAGTATCTCGCCCGCGTGCAGCGACGCCAGCGGCACCTCCGAGGTGCCAACCAGGTAGAGCTCGTCGTCCGGCACGCGGTAGATCTGCTGCTCGGTGTCGGGGAGCATGCCGGTGCCGACGAGCGCGTGCTCGCGCACCATCACGGGCGGGATCACGGGCGTGAAGCCGCGCTCCTCGAGCCGCGACACCGCCCACTGCACCAGCGCCAGCTCGAGCCGCACGAGCGGGCCCTTCAGGTAGACGAACCGCGAGCCCGATACGCGCGCGGCCCGCTCCGTGTCGAGGTCGTCGCCCAGCAGCTCCACGTGGTTGCGGCCCGCCTTCCCGGCCTCGCCCACTTCCCGGATCACCTCGTCCTCGGACGCCGCGGCCGGGTCGGGCAGATTCGGCAGCGAGTAGAGCACCTCCGCGCGGCGCTGCTCGACCGCGCGCAGCTCCTCGTCGAGCTCCCGCTCGCGATCCGAGTAGCCGCGGGTCTCCGCGATCGCCTCGGTGGCGTCCTCGCCCTGCCGCTGCAGCTCGCCGATCCGCTTGCTCGCCTGGTTCTTGCGGGCGCGCAGGTCCTCCAGCTCGGGCAGCAGCGTGCGGCGGCGCTCGTCGAGCTCGAGCGCCTCGTCGAGGATCGCCGGGTCGACTCCACGCCGCGCCAGCGCCTCGCGCGCCGGCTGCGGGTCCTCGCGGATCTGCCTGAGGTCGAGCATCGCGACCCCCCGTCGGGGCTACTCGCTCTTGCCCGAGTACTTGTCGAGGAAGTCGGCCACCTCGTCGGCCTGCTTCCCGGTCACCACGTTCGCCGGCATGATCCCGCCCGAGAAGCCGCCGTTCCGGATCGCGAACAGCGCGTCGTCCTTCTTCACGTGGCGCACGTCGAAGTTCGGTCCGTTCGTGCGCTCGCCGCCCTGGAGCTGGCGGGTCGGCTTCGACCCGTACGCGTTCGCCTGCGTGAACGTGTGGCAGCCGGAGCAGCGCTCGTAGAAGAGCTCGGCCCCCCGATGGGCGGTCTGATCGCTCTCCGGCACCTTGATTTCCCCTCCACATCCCGCGAAGAGCGCGGCGGCGAAGGCGCAGGCGATGGCGATCGGACGCGTCACGGCGGGGCATAGTATCCGCTCGCCTTGAGCCGCTTCGCCCTCACCCTCGCGGTCTCAGCGCTCCTGGTCGCGGCCTGCGGAGGCGGCGACCGGCCCGGCGGAACCGTCACGGCTCCGGCGAGCGGCGCGCTGCGGGTCGTGGCGAAGGAGTACTCGTTCGACCCCTCGACGATCGTGCTTCGCAAACCCGGAACGCTGCGCGTGACGCTCAGCAACGAGGGGTCGCTCGCTCACAACCTGAGGGTTCTGAAGGACGGCGAGGTGCTCGGCGGCACCGATACGTTTCCGGCCGGTCAGACAGGGTCCGGGAGCGTCCGCGTGGAGCCTGGCGAGTACGAGTTCGTCTGCACCGTCGGCGATCACGCCGAGCTCGGCATGAAGGGCACGCTGAAGGTCGAGGACTAAGCGAGCCGCTTGATGAAGCGCATCAGCGTCCCGCCCCTGCCGGGGCGCAGGTCCACCTCGTCCATCAGCACGCGCATGAACTCGAGCCCGCGGCCTGACTCGGGGAGCTCGCCGCGGCGCATGACGCGCGGCACGAAGCGCCCCGTGTCGAGCACCTCGAAGACGAGCGAGGGGCCCTCGGCCAAGACCAGGATCCTGATCGGGTCGCTCGGCGACGACGAGCCGTGCTGGATCGCGTTCGTCACCGCCTCGCTCATCGCGAGCTTCACGTCGTAACAGGCGCTGCCGTCGAAGCCGAAATCCGCGGCCGCCCGCTCGGCGAAATCGCGCGCCTCCTTGAGGAGCTCGAGGTCCGCGCGAATCGAGTGCTCACGAGGCTGGAAGTCGGCCATGTTCGGAGTGATCGCCGGCAAGTGTTAGCGACAACGGTGAGCGCGGCGAATTCTGGCGAGTGATCCGGATCTTGCGGTCCCGCGAAAAGTACCTGCAACGGGAGGTCACACCCGGTGACGGGTCCGGCCTCCGAGGCTCCCAGAAGGAGGACTCGCTATGCGCAAGCTGCTGCTTGCCCTTGCAGCGCTGGCCGCGTGCGCCATCGTGGTTCCGCTCGCACTGTCGTCGAGCCACCGCGAGGCACCGGGCATCGCGCTCGACCCGTCGGCCGACAACACCGACACGTACGCGTGGACCGCCCAGGACGCGCCCGGCGCGCTGACCGTCGCCGCGAACTGGATTCCGGGCGAGGTTCCGGCCAACGGGCCGAACTTCCACTCGTTCGACGATCGCGCCCGCTACTACATCCACATCGACAACACGGGCGACGGCCGCTCGGATGTCAGCTACCGCTTCAAGTTCAAGACGAAGGTCCGGAACAAGGAGTCGTTCCTGTACGCGCTCCCGGGCGCCAGCGGGTTCGGCGACTCGAAGCTGAACGTGATCCAGCGCTACTCGGTGGTGCGCGAGAGGCATCGCTACCGCCGTGGCGAGGATCGCGTCAGGGAGCGGACCGTCGCGCGCGGTCTGCCCGTGGCGCCCCCCAACATCGGGCCGAAGACGTTCCCGAGCTACGACAACTTCGTGAACGGGGCGATTCGCTCGCTCGGCGACGGCAGCAAGCTGTTCGTCGGCCAGCGCGACGATCCGTTCTACGTCGACCTCGGGGCGACGTTCGACGCGATCAACGTCCGCAAGCTCACCGGCAACCAGGGCGAGGGCAAGGACGACCTGAGCGGCTACAACATCCACTCGATCGTCATGCAGCTGCCCGAGCGCCTGGTCACGCGCAACCGCCAGGCTGTCGCCGGCGCCGACGCGGCGAACGCCGTCGTGGGCGTGTGGTCGACCACCGAGCGGCGCCGGCTCCAGGTGTCCGGCTCCCGTCGCACACACGGCCCTTGGGTCCAGGTCTCGCGCCTCGGCAACCCGCTCGTGAACGAGGTCGTCATCCCGCTCGGGAAGAAGGACCAGTTCAACCGCACGACACCGAACCGCGATGCCGCGCTTTACGGCAAGTACGTCGTGAAGCCCGAGCTCGCGGCGGTGCTGAACGCCCTGTTCGGGATCGGCGCCCCCGAGGATGACCGGACCGACATCGTCCAGGCGCTCCTCCAGGGGATCCCGGGGCTGAACCAGCACAGCGGTGCGAAGGGTCCGCCCGCGGTCGACACGATCAAGCTCAACCTCGGCGTGCCGCCCGCGAGCACGGAGGACCGCTTCGGCGTGATCGGCGGGGACACCGCCGGCTACCCGAACGGACGCCGGCTCGGCGACGACGTGGTCGACATCGACCTCCAGGTCGTGGCCGGGTTCCTGAAGGGCAACAAGGTGCCGCTCGGTGACGGAGTGGACCAGAACGACAAGCCGTTCCTGTCCACGTTCCCGTACCTCGCGGGTCCGACGAGCGGGTTCGACTCCGCGCCGTCGACCCGGGTCGAGCCGGGGCACGCTCCGGTCCCGGCGGGCGGCTAGGAAGAAGGCGAGAGGAGTGAGCCGGCTCCTTGCTCCACTCGCCGTCTTCGGGGCGGTGCTGGTGGCGATGGTGGCGCTGAACGGCGGCGCCACCTCGCCGCCGGCGCTGTCGGCCGAGCGCGCGCCCGATTACGCCCTGCTGGGCAACACCTACCTCGGGCGCGCGCGCGCGACCGGCGATCCGCGGCTCTACTCGCGGGCCGAGCGAGCCTTCGCCGCGGCGCTCCGCAGGGAGCCCGCGAGCGTGGACGGGCTCGTCGGGGCTGGGACCCTCGCCGGCTTCCGCCACGACTTCCGGGAGCAGCTGCGGCTGGGCTTGGAGGCCAAGCGCGTCGCGCCCGACCTGGCGCGGCCGCTCACGGTCGTGGCCGACGCGCAGGTCGAGCTGGGACGCTACGGCCACGCCGCGCGGACGATCCAGTGGCTCGTGGACACGAAGCCGAGCCTCCCCGCATACGCGCGCGTGTCCTACTACCGCGAGCTGCACGGCGACGTGGGCGGCGCGATCCGGGCGATGCGCTTCGCCGTGTCGGCGGGCGGCAGCCCCGAGGGCACCGCCTACGTCGAGACGCTCCTCGGCGACCTCGAGCTGGCGCGCGGCCGGGTCCCCGCCGCGCGCACCGCATACCGCGAGGCGCTCCGCGACTCACCCTCCTTCCCCCAGGCCCTCACCGGACTCGCGCGAATCGACGCGGCGGGCGGCGACCTCGACCGGGCCGCCGCCCGCCTGCGCCGCTCGACCGACAGGCTCCCGCTGACGAGCGCGCTGGTGCTCCTATCCGACATCGAGCGGGCCGCCGGCCGCAGGCGGGCGGCACAGGCCGACCTCGCGGCCGCGCGCGTCCAGCACCGGCTGCTCCGCGCGAACCGGACACTGGCGGACGCCGAGGCCGTCCTGTTCGAGGCAAACCACGGCTCGCCGCGCCGCGCCGTCCTGCTGGGGCGGCGCGTATGGCGGGCGGCGCCGAGCATCCGGAGCGCCGACGCGCTGGGGTGGGCGCTGACGCGCTCCGGGAGCCCGCGCGCCGGACTCGCATGGGCGCGCCGGGCTCTGCGGACGGGGTCGCGCGACCCGCTGTTCTCTCTCCACGCTGGTGTGGCGGCGCGCCGCTCGGGCGTTTCGGGCGAGGCGGAGCGTTACCTGACGGCGGCGGTGAGGGCGGCGGCGGCGCTGGCGCCCTCAGCTCGCTGGCTGCTCCGGGAGGCCGGATCGTGATCGCGTTGAGCTTGGGCATGTATTTCATGCCGAACCTCAACCGCATTCGCTGGGTGGTCCTCGGTGTCGTCGTTCTCGTGCTGCTCGGCGCGGCGCCCGCCCACGCCCACCCGCTAGGCAACTTCTCGGTCAATCACCTCGCGACCGTGTCGATCTCCGCGGATCGGGTCGAGATCCGGTACGTCCTCGACCAGGCTGAGATTCCCACCGTGCAGGAGCGCGGCCTGGGCCGCGCCGAGGTGCTCCGCCGGAAGCTCGGCGAGGTGCGGCGGGGTCAGACCCTCAGGGTCGACGGCCGCGAGGTGCCGCTGCGCCCGAGCGGCGAGCCGAGGCTGTCGTTCCCCAGCGGCGCGGGCGGACTCGCCACCACGCGCCTGGAGCTCACCATCAATGCCGCAGTCAGGAGCCCGCGGCAAGTGGCCCTCCGCGACGACACCTTCCCCGGCCGCGTGGGCTGGAAGGCGATCGTGGCCGCCCCCGGCGAGGGCACCGCGGTGCGGACGGCGACTGCGAGCGGCGACCCCACCGGCGGGCTCCGCCGCTACCCGCAGGATCTCCTTCAGAGCCCCGCCGACCGGCGCGAGGCGAGCTTCTCGGTCACGCCCGGCGACGGCATGCTGACCGCGCCGCGCGAGGAGGGAGGGCGCGCTCCCGCCGAGGAGCCGCGCTCCGACGGCCTCACCGCGCTGTTCGAGGACGCCGCCGCCGGCCGCGGGGTCCTCGTCCTGATGCTCCTCGCCGCCCTCGGCTGGGGCGCGCTCCACGCCCTCTCACCCGGCCACGGCAAGGCGATGGTCGCGGCCTACCTGATCGGCACGCGCGGCACCCCGCGCGACGCGGTCGTGCTGGGCGCGACCGTCACGCTCACCCACACGATCGGGGTGTTCGCGCTCGGGCTCGTGACGCTCGCCCTCTCGCAGTACGTGCTGCCGGAGCAGCTCTACCCGTGGCTGACGCTGGCGTCCGGGCTGATGGTCGTCGCAGTCGGTGCCGGCGTGCTCCGGTCCCGGCTGCGGCAAAGTCATGTGCATTCGCACGAGCACGAGCACGACCACGGGCACGACCACGAGCACGGCCTGACCGACCGCGGCCTCCTCGGCATGGGCGCCGCCGCGGGCCTGCTCCCCTGCCCCTCGGCGCTCGTCGTCCTGCTCGCCGCGATCTCCCAGCACGAGGTCGCGCTCGGGATGGTCCTGATCGTCGCGTTCAGCCTGGGCCTCGCCGGCACGCTCACCGCGCTCGGCCTCGCCGTCGTCCACGCGCGCCGGTTCGTGCCGCCCCGCTTCGCCGCCGGCCGCCTGGCCGCCCTGCTGCCCGCGCTATCGGCAGTCCTGGTCGTAGCCCTCGGATTGGTCCTGGCCGCACGCGCGGTGCCGGACGTCATGTGACCCAATGGAGGCAACCGTGGTGGGGGCGCGGTGATCCTGCCGTTCCGGCTCTGGTACGCCGGCCTCGGGGCGTAGTGCGCAAGCCGCGGGCGGTGCCCGCGGCGCAGCGATGGCTTCACCCGCCCGTCTGGTACGCCCGCAGCGCCAGCGTGAGGATCAGCAGGACGCCGACCGTCATCACCCCCATCTCCCCCAGCGCGACCCGCTTCGCCAGCGCCACCTGCTCCGAGCGCGTGAGCGCGTCGACGTCCTCCACGTCTTCTAGCTCGCGCTGCGCGACGGCGGCGCGCATCCCCTCGCTGACCAGCGAGACCACGAGCGGAGACACGCCGTAGACGATGTGCAGGCCGTCCGGCGCGGAGGCGCCGCGGGCGACCAGGAGGAGGCCCAGCACGACCTGAACGACGACCGTCGCCTGGGCCGCTCGGAGCAGCGGCCAGAACACGATCGAGGCGCGCGCGTCCTTCCGCGCCCAGCCGATCGCGCCCCACACCGCGGCGACGAGATTCGTCGCGAGCACGGCGATGCCGACAACCATGTGAAATCCGCTCAGCGAGTGTCCTTCCGCACTATGTAGCACCCCCGCACAAGGGTGCGTTATACCTCGCAGTTGGAATGCTGAAGAGCTACCTGCCCGCGCTGGTCTTCCTGCTGCTTGGCATCGGGATCGGGACGGCCTTCACGCTCGCCAACTACGCGCTCGGACCGAAGCGCCCGATCGGCGTGAAGCGCGAGGCGTACGAGAGCGGGCTGCCCTCGGACGTGAGGAAGTCGTTCCGCTTCGGGATCAGCTTCTACCTGATCGCGATGCTCTTCATCCTGTTCGACATCGAGGTCGTCTTCCTCTATCCGGTGGCGATGAAGCTCGATGCCTTCGGCACCTTCGCGCTCGTGGAGACGGTCATCTTCGTCGTCCTGCTGCTCGTGGCGCTCGTGTTCGTATGGCGGAGGGGAGCGCTCGAATGGAAGTGAGGCGCACCAAGATCGAGGGCTCCGACCTGCGCGTGCGCCAGCTGAAGGCGCAGCAGCTTCTGCGCGGCGAGCTCGAGGCCGAGGACCTCGAGCTCGAGGTCGAGCAGCGGCTCCTGTTCACAAAGCTCGAGACCGCCCAGAACTGGGCGCGCAAGAACGCGCTGTTCCCGCTCGGCTTCGGGCTCGCCTGCTGCGCGATCGAGATGATCACCGTGGTCGGGTCGCCTCGGAACGACCTGTCGCGCTTCGGCGCCGAGGTGATCCGCTTCTCGCCGCGCCAGGCGGACCTCCTGATCCTCTCGGGCCGCGTCTCGATCAAGATGGCGCCGATCATCCGCCGCCTCTACGAGCAGATGCTCGAGCCGAAGTGGGTGATCGCGATGGGCGCGTGCTCTTCCAGCGCGGGCATGTTCAACAACTACGCGGTCGTCCAGGGCGCGGACAAGTTCCTGCCCGTGGACATCTACGTGCCCGGCTGCCCGCCCCGGCCGGAGGCGCTCATCTACGGGATCATGAAGCTGCAGGACCAGATCATGGGCGACCCCGCCATGGGGTGGCGCGAGCGGTACCGGGCGGAAGGAACAGAAGAGGTCGCGTGAAACGCGACCGGTCTAGGGAGGCGGGACGCCTCCCACGCGGTCACGACGCGGGGCTGGAAGCCCCGCGGAGGTAAGCCGTGGATGCGACCGGCCTCGAGCTGATCGCCCAGCGCGTTCGCGAGAGCGTCGGCGACGAGGTCGTGACCGGCACGCTCTTCTACCGCGGGCGGGCGACGCTCGACGTTGCGCCTCAGAGCGTGCGCGACGTGGTCGCCTACCTCCGCGACGACGACGAGGAGCCGTGGGAGCGGCTGATGAGCGTTCACGGCGTTGACTATTTGCCGGCCGAGCCGCGGCTCGGCATCCACTACGAGCTGCTCTCGATGGAGCGCGCCGACCGCCTCAACGTGCGCACGCGCGTGGGCGTCGAGGACCCGCGCGTGCCGACCGTCGTGGACCTCCACCCCACCGCGGACTTCCAGGAGCGCGAGGTGTTCGACATGTTCGGCGTGGTCTTCGAGGGCCACCCGGACATGCGCCGCATCCTGATGCCGGAGGACTACGAGGGCTATCCGCAGCGGCGCGACTTCCCGATGGGCGGCGAGCCGGTCATCTACACCTACAACGAGCCGAAGCTCCCGCGCTGGTATGACTGACGAGCGCAAGCCGACGACCGGGCGGGTGGGGACGATGACCGAGGCGCTCGAGGTTCCCTATCGCGAGCGCGAGCGCTCCGTGACGATGGAGGCGCTGGGCGAGGAGCACGAGGAGCTCCTCACGATCAACATCGGCCCGCACCACCCGGCGACGCACGGCGTGCTGCGTCTGCTCACGACGCTCGAGGGCGAGATCGTCCGCGACGTCAAGCCGATCATCGGCTACGTCCACACCGGCATCGAGAAGAGCTGCGAGGACCAGCAGTACTGGAAGGTCATCCCGTTCGTCGAGCGGATGGACTACCTCTCGTACTACTTCAACGCGTTGGCGTTCTGCATGGCGGTGGAGAGCCTGCTCGACGAGGAGGTCCCGCCGCGCGCCCAGTGGCTGCGAGTGCTCCACCTCGAGCTGAACCGGATCGCCTCTCACCTGTTCTGGATCGCCACGGCCGCGCTCGACATCGGCGCGATCACGATGCTCTGGTGGGGCTGCCGCGACCGCGACCTCGCGCTCGACCTGTTCGAGATGTCGGGCGGGCAGCGCTTCCACACGCGCTACTTCCAGGTCGGAGGCGTGGTTGAGGACATCCCGCCGGGCTTCGAAGAGATGACGCGCAAGTTCGTCGCGACGATGTACACGCGGATCGAGCAGTACCTCAGCCTGCTCGACCGGAACGAGATCTGGCTCCAGCGGACGAAGGGGACGGGCAACGTGCCGGCGGAGTCGCTGCTCGAGCTCGGCGTGACCGGCCCGCTGCTGCGTGCGACCGGGCACCCCTGGGACCTCCGCAAGGCGATGCCCTACTCGGGCTACGAGAACTTCGACTTCAGCGTCCCGGTCGGCACGGTCGGCGACAACTACGACCGCTTCCGCGTGCGGATCGAGGAGATGCGCCAGTCGCTGCGGATCGTCGAGCAGGCGCTCGACGGGCTGCCCGAGGGGGCGTACATCACCGATAACCGCAAGGTCGCGCTGCCGCCGCGGCACGAGCTCGCCACCTCGATGGAGGCGCTGATCCACCACTTCAAGCTCGTGACCGAGGGCTTCCGGGTGCCGCCCGGCGAGAGCTACATCGCGATCGAGTCCCCGCGCGGCGAGCTCGGCTGCTACGTGCTCGCCGATGGCTCGGCGAAGCCCGCGCGCGTTCACATGCGCGACCCGAGCTTCGTGAACCTGCAGGCGCTGCCCGAGATGGCGCGCGACCACCTGCTCGCCGACTTCATCACCTGCGTGGCGATGCTCGATCCGATCCTCGGCGGGGTGGACCGCTAACGATGGCCGACCGCATGCAGGAGGTGCGCGACGAGGGCGCGCTGCGGGAGACGCCGCTCCCGCCGGGCTGGGACGAGGCGGTCGACCTCGAAGCCGCCCCCGCGACGATCCCGGACCCGGCCGAGGTCGAGGTCCCAGACCAGCTGCGCGCCGAGATCGAGCGGCTGATGAGCCTCTATCCCGATCGCCACTCCGCGACGCTGCCCGCGCTCGGCGCCGCGCAGGCGGTGCACGGCTGGTGCTCGCCCGAGGCGCTCCGGCAGGTCGCCGCCGTGATGCAGGTGACACCCGCCTACCTGTCGAGCGTCGCGACCTTCTACGACATGCTCCGCACGGAGGGCCCCGCGACGACCTACGTGTACGTGTGCACGAGCGTCGCCTGCCACCTGCGGAACGCGCGCCGGGTCTACCAGGCACTCGCCCGGGAGGCCGAGGCTCAGAGCGCCGACGACCTCGACCTGCGCGAGTTCGAGTGCCTCGGCGCGTGCGACATGGCGCCGATGGCGTCGGTCGACGGGCGCTTCGTCGGTCCGCTCTCCACAGACGACGCGCCCGACCTGATCCGCCAGGTGAAGGCCGGCGAGACCGTCCTGCCGGGCCGCGGCCTCGATGATCCCGGCTTCAGGCTGCCCGACCCGGTGCCGCCGGCCGGGGGCGAGTCGGTCCACCCGAAGATGGAGCCGGCGGGCGGCACGTGGCCGGAGGGCGAGGAGCTCGAGCCGCCCCCGGCCGAGGGCCCGCCGCCCCATCGGCGCGAGATCCAGGAGCCGCTCGCCCCCGGCACGAGTCATGCCGGGGAGCACATCGACCCGTTGACGCGCGATGTCCTGGAGGAAGAGGAAGAGGAGGGCGAGGAGTGAGAGAGGTCCGCGTCCTGCTCGCGAACATCGACGAGCCCGACCTGCACACGATGGACGTCTACGAGCGCCTCGGCGGCTACCGCGCCATGCGCACGGCGCTGCTCGACATGGACCCGGAGGCGGTGCTCCACGAGCTCGAGGTGTCGGGCCTCCGCGGCCGCGGCGGGGCGGGCTTCTCCATGGGGAAGAAGGCGAGCTTCATCCCGAAGGGGACGATGGACAAGTACCTCTGCTGCAACGCGGACGAGTCCGAGCCCGGCGCCTTCAAGGATCGCCTGCTCATGCAGAAGAACCCGCACCTGCTGGTGGAGGGCTGCATCATCGGCTCGGTCGCCGCCGGCGCCAACAAGGGCTTCATCTTCATCCGCGGCGAGTACGAGCTCCAGGCGGACATCCTCGACGCGGCGGTGGCCGAGGCATACGAGAAGGGCTACCTGGGCGAGCGGATCCTCGACTCGGACCACAGCTTCGACCTTGTCATCCATCGCGGCAAGGGCGCCTACATCTGCGGCGAGGAGACCGGCCTGCTCGACGCGCTCGAGGGGAAGCGCGGGAACCCGCGCCTCAAGCCTCCGTTCCCGGCGAACCAGGGCCTCTACCAGGGCCCGACGCTGATCAACAACGTCGAGACGCTCTGCAACGCGCCGCTGATCATCGAGCACGGGGCCGACTGGTTCAAGCAGTGGGGCGAGGGCAACTCGACCGGCACGAAGATCGTCTCGATCTCCGGCAACGTGCAGCGCCCGGGCAACTACGAGATCCCGCTCGGCGTCCCGGTCCGCGACATCATCTACGGACTCGCCGGAGGCCTGCCGGAGGGCCGCGAGCTCAAGTGCTTCTTCCCGGGCGGCTCGTCGGCGCCCGTGCTGACCAAGGAGCACCTCGACCTGCCCTTCACCTACGAGGCGATGGTGGAGGCGGGCTCCATGCTCGGCACGGCGTCGATGATCGTCGTCGACGACTCGCAGCCGCTCGTACCGCTCGCGCTCAGGCTCGCGGAGTTCTACCGGCACGAGTCGTGCGGCAAGTGCGTGCCGTGCCGCGAAGGCACGAACTGGACCGTGAAGATGCTCGAGCGGATCGACGAGGGCGAGGGCACGCCGATGGACCTGGACATCCTCGAGCAGGTCCAGGGCAACATCATCGGCAACTGCCTGTGCGTGCTAGGCGACTCGATGGCGATGCCGGTGGCGTCGATGCTGAAGCACTTCCGCGCCGAGTTCGAGCAGCACATGGAGGCGGCGCGCGCGCGGCGCGACCTCGCGGAGCTCGAGCCACGCAGCGCGCCGGAGCTCGCCTCGGTTGCGGAAGCGGGACAGGTCTAGGCCCGTGGCCCGTCCCGAGCAGAAGTGGATCACCTTCGAGATCGACGGCAAGCAGGTGCGCGCGCTCGAGGGCGCGATGCTGGTTGACGCCGCCAAGGAGGGCGACGTCGAGATCCCGTACTTCTGCTACGAGGCGAAGCTCGGGCAGCCGGTCGGCGCCTGCCGCATGTGCCTGGTCGAGATCGAGGGCATCCCGAAGCTCCAGACCTCGTGCTCCACCCCCGTGCGCGACGGGATGGTGGTGAACACCACCTCGGACCGCGTGAAGCATGCGCAGAACGCCATGGTCGAGTTCCTGCTCGTGAACCACCCGCTCGACTGCCCCGTCTGCGACAAGGGCGGCGAGTGCCCGCTCCAGGACATCTCGTTCGGGTGGGGCGCCGGGCGCTCGCGCTTCATCGAGCCGAAGCGCCACTTCAAGAAGCCGCTCGAGCTGTCGCCGCTCGTGGCGATTGACCGCGAGCGCTGCATCCTCTGCTATCGCTGCGTGCGCTTCTCGCAGGAGGTGGCCGAGGACCACCAGCTCGTGTTCCTCGACCGCGGCGACCACACCTTCGTCGGCACGCACGACGGGCGGCCGTACGTCGGCCCGTTCAGCGGGAACATCATCGAGCTGTGCCCGGTCGGGGCGCTGACCTCGACGGCCTACCGCTTCCGCGCGCGACCCTGGGACGTCGAGGACTCGGGCACGGTCTGCACGCTCTGCCCGTCGCAGTGCAACGTGAAGCTCACCGTCCGTGACGACGCCAAGGTCGTTCGCGTCCTTGCGCGCGACAACGAGGAGGTCGACGACGGCTGGCTCTGCGACAAGGGCCGGTTCGGCTACCAGTCCTTCGCCTCGCCCGAGCGGATCACGGCGCCGCTGGCCCGGATCGGCGGCTCCCTGCGCGAGACGAGCTGGGAGCGGGCGCTCTCCGAGGCGGCGTCGCTGCTGGAGCGCTCGGGCGCGAAGACGGTCGCGCGCGTGGGCGGCCAGGCCACGAACGAGGAGGGCTTCCTGGTGCAGCACCTACTGCGCCAGGGCCTGGGCTCGCCCCATGTGATCTCGGGAATTGCGGCGAGCGCGTCCGGGGGCGCGCCCGCGACCGGCGCGTCCGGGGGCGACGCGGAAGCGGCCTCCGCGCGCGGGGACGGCGCGGCCGCCTCCGCGGAGGACTTCGGCGCTCTCGCGCGCGCGCTCGCGCGCGTGGATCTGTCGGCGCGGGTCTCGGACATCGATCACGCCGACGCGATCCTCGTCGTCGACACCGAGCTCGTCGACGAGGCGCCCATCCTCGACCTCCGCGTGCGCAAGGCGGTTCGGCGCAACGGCGCCCGGCTGGTCGTGGCCTCCAGCCGGCCCTCGACGCTCGACGGCGCCGCCTCCGCCGCGCTCCGCTTCGCGCCGGGCGCAGCCGAGGCCGCGCTGGCCGCACTGGCCGCCGCGCTCGACTCGCCCCGCACAAGCGGCGCCTCCGTCGACGACCTCGCCCGCAGCGCCCGAGCCGAAGCCGGCTTCATCCCCGGCCGCTCGACCCACGCGAACGGCGCCGGGCCGGCCGAAGACGGTCCGCTCCGTGCCGGTGCCCCCTCCGCGGCCGACGCTGTGCGCTCCGTTGCGCAGGTGGTGCGCGAGGCGGGTGACGTCGTGGTCATCTGGGGTGAGCGCGTCGTGTGTGGTGCGCGGGGCGCGCAGGGGGGTCACGCTTTGCTCGCCCTCGCGGCTGCGCTCGGCATCGCCGGCAGGGCGGAGTCGGGCCTGATCGGGATTCCGGCCGAGACCAACGGACGCGGCCTACGCGAGGTCGGCTGCGCGCCCGGTCTCGGCCCCGGCCTGGTGGATGTCGACGCACCCGGCGGGCCTTCGGCCGCGGAGGCGGGCGGAGTGGGCGCCGGCGCGGCCGGGGCGCTCCTCCTTCTCGAGACCGACGTGCCGGAGCCGGTCATGGCGGGCGCCACCTCGGTGATCGCCTTCGCCCAGTTCCACAGCGAAGCGCTCGACGAGCACGCCGACGTCGTCTTCCCCGGTCAGGTCTACGCCGAGAAGGAGGGCACGGTCACGCACCCGGACGGCCGCGTCCAGCGAGTTCGGCAGGCGCTCGGCCATCCCGACGACACGCGCGCCGGCTGGAGCGTGCTCGCGGACTTGTGCGAGCGCCTCGGCGCGGGCACCGATGCGCTCTCGGCCTCCGCGGTCACCGCGCTGATCGCCGGCGCCGTCCCGTTCTACACGGGCCTCACGCTCGACGAGGTCGGCGGGAACGGCGTCCGCTGGCAGGACCGCGACGCGGCGTCCGCCCTTGAGGAGCCCGACCTGCCCACCACAGCGCTGGAGGAGCCGCCCGCCGCCCCGGACGGCCTCGTGCTGGCCGCCGCGCCCACGCTCTGGACCGGCCCAGCCGTCCGGCACTCCCCCTCGCTCCGCTTCCTCGACACGGGCGAGCACGCCCTGCTCTCCGTGGAGGACGCGCGCCGTCTCGGCCTTCAAGGCGGCGACGAGATCGAGCTGGCGACGAACGACGAGACGGTCACCGCGACGGTCGTGGTTCGCACCGGCGTGCCGGCGGGCAGCGTGTTCCTCTCGCGGCCCGGGCTGGCGGAGGGGCGAGTCGAGATCCGTGCTCGCGAGGCGGTCCCCACCTGATGTACATCGCTCTCGAGAGCACGCTCGTCCTGATCGCCAAGCCGATCGTGATCTTCGCGTTCGTGCTCGGGATCGTGCCGATCATCCTGTGGCTCGAGCGCAAGCTGCTCGGCCGCTTCCAGTCCCGCCTCGGCCCGAACCGCGTGGGCTTCCGCGGGCTGCTCCA
>Ga0126312_10000310_pt1 | contig 27139 bp, 32 predicted proteins | sample Plot104A_FD_92537 | JGI IMG/M metagenome (GOLD analysis project Ga0126312, IMG submission 92537) | Serpentine soil microbial communities from UC McLaughlin Reserve, CA, USA - Plot104A | ecosystem: Environmental > Terrestrial > Soil > Grasslands | place: USA: UC McLaughlin Reserve, Lake County...
GAGGGACTCGTGGCCGAGGATCAGCCGCTCTCGCCCGGGCGGCGCCCAGCCGTACTCGCCGGCGGCGATCTCGCGATCGGTGCCGCAGACTCCGAGCACGTTGCCGTCCACGAGGAGCTCGCCGTCCCCCGGTTCCGGCTCATCGACGTCGACGACGGCGGCCGACCCCGCCTGCCGGGGGACGACGGTGAGCGCACGCATCGCGCCGGTCAGCCTATGTGGTGCGGCGTTCAGCCGATGGGCAACCGTCGGCTCGATGAGCCGGAACCCGCGATACTCAGGTCGTGGCCCAGCGCGTGATCCCGATGCTCTCCTACGAGGACGTCGGGCGCGCGGCCGACTGGATTGCCGAGGCTTTCGGGTTCGAGGAGCGCGAGCGCTACGCCGACGACGACGGCACGGTTACCCACGTGACACTCGAGCTCGACGGCGGCCTCGTATTCCTTGGCTACCCGAGCCGTGACTACCGCGGCCCGAAGCAGCACGCCGAGGAGTGTGCGGCCGCGAAGCGCTGGCGGGAGACCCCCTACATCGTCGACGGCGTGCATGTCCAGGTCGACGACATCGACCGTCACTTTGAGCGGGCGCGGTCGGCCGGCGCGACGATCCTGTCCGAGCTCGAGGACAACCCGGCCGTCGGCCAGCGCCAGTACCGCGCCGAGGACATCGAGGGCCACCGCTGGATGTTTGCGCAGCTCTCCTGACCGAACCGCTTCTTCTTCTTGCGTACTTCGAGCCCGACGACCTGTCGAAGCTGATTCGCGCGATCAAGGCGACCCGGACGCCGCCCGGCACGCGCATCTACGTCGGCAGCTACGGCGTCAACGGACCGGTGAGCCGGGAGGTCCAGGCGCTGACGCGAGGCCGGTACGCGCCGATGTTTCCGATCAAGCCGACCTCGTTCTGGAACCGGCGCCGGATCGAGGACGCAGAGCAGCCACGGTACGCCGGCAAGCTGCCGTCGCTGAGGGCGATCCTCGCCCTTCCGGCCCGGCCGCGGCTCGCATGGGGCCGGGAGCTCGGCCGGCGCTTCCGGGACGAGGTGCGGCTCGCCGAGGCCGAGGGCGTGCGGGTCGACGCCTGGCAGTTCGACGAGCTCGTCGCCGAGCTCAGCAGTGCTCAGGGGCGGCCGTGGCGAGAGTTCACGCGCGGCGCACTGCACGGTTTGAACTTCGGCCGAAGCGAGTTCGGCGACGGGCCGCGTATCGGCTTCGTGTGGAGTTCACGGCGCGCTCTCCAGATCGCCCGCCTGCGCGTCGACGCCGAGCTCCGGGCGTTCTGGCGAGCGCTGCATAGTGCGACGTTCGCCCTCGCGGGGGAGGAGTACCCGCCGTTCAGCGGCAACCCGGAGGACACGGCCCACGCGTATGCGGCGGAGCAGCGGGAGCTCGCTGCTCGTCGTGGGTCGCTCCGGAGTGAGCTTGCCGACCGCTACGTAGTCGGGATGACACCAGGCTGGCAGCTCGCGCGCGGCCTCGGCGGCAACGTCAACGGGTGGCCGCGCAGCGAGGTCAACCGCTGGCGGGCGAAGTACGTGGACGAGCGGGCACGAATCGGCGTCGCCGGCTTTGGCGCCTACAACTTCCGGTACGAGAACAGCTCGGAGCGGGTGATGAAGGACACTCTGTCCGGGCTTGCCCGAGGTTTGGGCAAGGTTTAACCAGGGCCTCGCCAAGACTTTGCCCGGGGTCTCCTAGCCTGGAAGCAGCCGAAAAGGGGGGATCCATGCGAGGACTGATCGTCCTCATCGCATCACTCGCAGTCGTGGCGGCGCTTCCCGCGGTCGCTCCCGCCAAGAGCGATCCCGGCGTGGTCAAGACCGGAAGGTGCTCGAACGGGGCGAGCTGGAAGCTGAAGGCAAAGCATGACGACGGCCTGATCGAGGTCGAGTTCGAGGTCGACCAGAACATCTCCGGTCGGCGCTGGAACGTCGTCCTGACGCGTGACGGAGCGGTCGTGTTCCGGGGAGCGCGGATCACCAGGCCGCCGAGCGGCTCCTTCGAGGTCAACCGGAGGATCCGCAACCCGGCCGGGTCGGATCGCATCGTGGCTTCCGCACGGGCCGCGGCCGGCGGCACCTGTCGCGCGGCGCTGACGATCTAGCCGAACGCACGGGCGAGCCGCTCGAGCCCGAGCTCGAGCTGCTCGTCCGTCACCGCCACCGAGAGGCGCGCCCAGCCGGCTCCCGTCGCGCCGAAGCCCTCGCCGGGCGCGACTGCGACGCGGTGCTTCTCGAGCAGTTGTTCCAGCGACACGCCTTCGGGGAGCCGGATCCAAACGTAGAACGTCCCCTCGCAGACGGGAGCGGCCACGCGTGTGTCGGCAAGAGCATCGAGCACGCGATCGCGCCGGCGCTGGTACGTGTCGCGCCGTTCGGCGACCGACTCCTGCGGGCCGCTCAGCGCGGCGATTCCCGCCTCCTGCGCCGGGACGAAGATCCCAGCCCGCGCATGATCCTGGAGCAGGTCGATGCGCTCGACGATCTCCGCGTTGCCGACGACGAAGCCGAGCCGCCAGCCCGCCATCCCGTAGCTCTTCGACATCGAGAACATCTCGACGCCGTGGGCTTTGGCGTTCTTGGCCGCGAGGAAGCTCTCGGGTCGCTGCCCGTCGAAGACGAGGTCGCCGTACGCGAAGTCGTGGACGACCGCCGCGCCGGTCTCTGCGGCGAATCGCACCGCATCGGCGAAGACGCCCGGCGGCGCGGCGACGGCGCACGGGTTGGACGGATAGTTGAGGTAGACGGCGGCGACGTCGTCCCGCGGCGCCTCGTTCCACTGCGGCGCCCAGCCGCGGCCGGGATCGAGGCGCAGCGGCTCGAGCCTTGCGGCTGCGAGGGCGACGCCGGACGGGTAGTCGGGATAGCCCGGATCCGGGAGCAGCACGCGGCTGCCGCGCTCGGCGAGCACCATCGCCAGCTCGACGAGCGCCGTTTTCGTTCCCGGCACGACTGCAACCTCGGTCTCGGGATCGAGCTCGACGCCGTAAACGGATTGGTAGCGCGCGGCGATCGCCTCCCGCAGGGCGGGCAGACCGCGGAACGGGGGGTAGCTGTGTGCCCGCTGCTCGAGCGCCACCTCGGCGAGGCGCTCGATGACGTGGGGCGGTGGCCCGACCTCGGGATTCCCGCGGCCGAGATCGACGAGCGGCTCGCCCGCTGCCTCGGCCGCGGTCGCGACCCGGGCGAGGAGCGCTGTGAAGTACTGCGGAGGCAGCCGGTCGAGTCGTGCCGGCCGGGGACGCACCCGGCGGATTTAAGGCAGGAGTGCGCCGGCCCGAGACTGGGTCGCGACTGCGTTCCTGAGCGCCTCGAGCGCGTCGTCTTTTCGGCCCTCGGCCTCGAGGAGTTCGGCCAACTTGGAATAGACCTCGAGGAGGTAGCGATTCGGGCTGAACGAGAGGAGTTCCGCGGCCCGCTCGTAGGACTTGATCGCTCGTTCGCGGTCACCGAGCTGTTCGTAGATCTCGCCGACGAGTGCGTGTCCGCGCCCGGCGTCGCCGGGCCGGGCGTCCGCGAGCAGCGCCGTGCTCTCGCGTGCCACCTGCGCCGCTTCCTCATCGCGGCCAAGCTGGACGAGGGCTCTTGCCCGCTCGAGTTGGAAGATCGCCTCGTCAACCCGGTTGCCGCTGTCCTGAACAAGGGGCAACCCCCGCTCGAGGAGATCGAGCGCCTCGCCCGGATTCCCCTGGTCGAGCTCGACGTGCGCGAGGAGCTGGTGGGCCCGCGCGGCGTACGTCGTGTGCTCCGTCAGCTCGAGGAGCTCGAGCGCCTTGCGTGCGTACCGTGCAGCGGCGGTCGCTTCACTCTGCAGCGCGTGGAGCCGGGACAGTGACCAGTAGATGCGCGCCCGGAACACCGGATCGCGCGCGTTCTCCGCCTTCTCGACCGTCTCCCTGAGTACGGCCTCGGCCTCGTCGAACTCCCCGTTGTCGATGTACGCGTTGACGAGCAGGACACCGAACCGAACCGCCTCCGGAGAGTTCTTCCGCTGGTTCGCCCGCTCGAGCGACTGGCGGAAGAGGCGGATCGCTGGCTCAAGATCGTCGAGCATCGCGTACGCGCGCCCGAGGGTGTCGGCGAGCGAGGGCTGCTCGGTTGCGTCTGCCCCTGAGAGCGCGAGCGATTGCTCGAGAGACTGCACGGCGCGGCGCGGCTCTCCTCGCTCGAAGGCAATCTGGCCGAGTCCGGCCAGCGCCCGAGCCCGCTCGTTGTTGGTCGTCGCAGCATCGAGTACTTGCCGATAGAGCTTCTCGGCCGTTTCGAGCTCGCTGAAGCGGAGAGCGATCTCGGCATCGAGGAGCGTTCGGTCCTCGGCGAGCACCTCGCGGTCAAGCCCCGTTGCAAGCCAGTCCTCGCTGACCCCGAGCCGCCGGCCCATCTCCCGGAGGAGTTGGAGCGACGGGATCCGATCGCCGGCCTCGATGCGGGAGATGTAGGCCGGAGAGCAGCCGTCGAAGGACAGCTGGCGCTGGCTCAAACCCGCGCGTTCGCGTGCGTCCCGCAGTCGCCTACCTACCGCAGCGGGGTCGTCCACATGTGTTGACTTGCGCCTAGGCACGACTCCTGTTTCCTATATTAAGGCGTCCCGGGCCCCGGGACCGCCGTAATCGAATTTTCGAAGGGAGGTCCCGGTGATCGCTCGTCCCGCCATCATCGCTGCGGTACTGACGACTCTTGCCCTGCTCATGGGCTTAGGCCCTTTGTGGCCGTAGGCCTTGACAGCTTTGAACAAGGCGCGGAGAGAGCCCCCGATTCGGGGCTCTCTCCGCGTTTTAGGGCTGACTACTGCGAGCTCTCCTGGGAGATCTGCTCGACGAGCTCACCGGTTTGGTGTTCATCCGCCTGCCGAGCGACATCGGCCTGGGCGACCACGCCGACCAGCCGACCGTCCTGCTCGACGACCGGAATGCGCCGCACCTGGTGCTGCGCCATGAGATTAAGCGCCTCGTCCAGATCCTGTTCCGGGTCGACTGTGACGACCTCGGTCGAAGCTACTTCCCGCACCGGCGTCGACGCGGGATCTTTGCCCTCGGCGACGACGCGGATCGCGATGTCCCGGTCGGTCAGCGTGCCGACCAGGCGGTCACCCTCGACGATCGGAGCGAGCCCGACGTCCTCGTCGCGCATCAGCTTTGCCGCGTCTGCGACCGGCTTGTCCGCTTCGATCGTGCGCGGATTCGACGTCATCACTTCGCGAATGCCCTTCTCCATCGGGACCTCCTTCATTCGGTTGTCGCTTAATCCGCCTGTGGATCGTCCTCGGCGCTCGTGTCCTTCTCCTCGGGATCCGGGATTGGGCTCCCCTCGGCCTCCTCGTTTCGATCGTCCTCGCGGGGGTGCTCCGGTACCGTCTCGTCCATGCGTGTAGTCCTTCCCGATTCGTCCGAACTCGAACTTCCTGAGGGTGCAACGGGGCTCGACGCCGCCGCGGCAATCGGGCCGAAACTAGCCGAGGAAGCGGTGTTGGTGCGCTCCAACGGCCGGGTGCAGGACCTTCGCCTGCCGCTCGAGGAGGGACAGCAGATCCAGATCCTGACCACGCGCGACAAGGACGATCCTGACGCGCTCGCCGTGCTCCGCCATTCGGCGGCTCACCTGCTCGCCGAGGCGGTTCGCCGCCTCTACCCCGGCGTGAAGATCGCGATCGGGCCGCCGATCGAGAACGGCTTCTACTACGACTTCGAGTTCCCGGAGCCGATCAGCGAAGACGATCTTCCTCGCATCGAAGAAGAGATTCGGCGAGAACTTCGCGAGGGACGTGAGTGGCAGCGTGAAGAGATCTCTCGAGAGGAGGCGCGGCAGCGCTTCCTCGCAAGTGATGAGGACTACAAGGTCGAGCTGGTCGATGCGGCCGAAGGCGACATCTCGCTGTACACCCAGGGCGACTTCACCGATCTCTGCCGCGGACCGCACCTGCAGGATTCCAGCCCGATCAAGGCGATCAAGCTGACCGGGCTCGCCGGGGCCTACTGGCGCGGCGACGAGCACAACAAGCAGCTGACGCGGATCTACGGAACGGCCTTCTACGACGAGGCCGACCTGAAGGCGTACCTCGAGCGGCTCGAGGAGGCACGAAGGCGCGACCACCGCCGGCTCGGCCGCGAGCTCGATCTCGTTCACTTCTCCGAGCGCTCGCCGGGCTCGCCGCTCTGGCACCCGAAAGGGATGGTCATCTGGCAGCAGCTCGAGGAGATTCGCCGACGGGAGAACGAGAAGCGCGGCTACCTCGAGGTGAAGACGCCCATCCTCTACGACGAGCAGACCTTCATCACCTCGGGGCACTTCCCCAAGTTCGAAGACCTCATGTTCAAGGTCGACGTGGACGGCCAGCCCTGGGCGATGAAGGCGATGAACTGCCCCGGGCACATGCTCCTCTTCGGGAGCCAGCTCCGCAGCTACCGGGAGCTGCCGCTTCGGTACGCGGAGCCGGCGCCGCTCCATCGAAACGAGATCACCGGCACGCTCCACGGCCTGCTGCGGGTTCGTCACGTCACGCAGGACGACGCGCACATCTTCTGCACCGAGGAGCAGATCCAGGACGAGATCGCAGCCGTGGTCGACTACGCGCGCTACCTCTACGAGCTCTTCGGGATGACGGCCAGCGCGGAGCTCTCGACGCGCCCGGACAACAAGCTCGGAACCGACGAGCAGTGGGACATGACCGAGGGCGCCCTGAAGACCGCGCTCGAGCTCAACGAGATCCCGTACGAGATCGCCGAGGGCGAGGGCGCCTTCTACGGGCCGAAGATCGATCTGCACATGACGGATGCGCTCGGCCGAAGGTGGCAGATGGGCACGATCCAGCTCGACTCACAGATGCCGTCGCGCTTCGGGCTCACGTACATGGGCCCAGACAACGCAGAGCATCCGCTCTACGTCATCCACCGGGCGCTCTATGGATCGTTCGAGCGCTTCATCGGGATCCTGATCGAGCACTACGGCGGCGCCTTCCCCCTCTGGCTCGCGCCGGTGCAAGTGCGGATCGTGCCGGTCGGCGAGGGCCACCGTGAGGCGGCACGCGCGCTGGCCGAGAAGCTCTCCGCGTTCCGCGTCGAGGTCGACGAGCGCGACGAGACCGTCGGCAAGCGGATCCGCGATGCCGAGGTCGAGAAGATCCCCTACGTCGTCGTGTTCGGGGACCGGGAGTCCGAGCAGGCGCTCGCAGTTCGAGGGCGCGGGGGCGAACAGTCGACCCGTACCCTCGATGAGCTCGTGCGAGAACTGGCTGCTAACGTGTGACCTCTGCAAGCAGGGGCGCAACCGTTCCTCACCTCCCAGGCCTCGAGCCTCGAGGGGGTTCAAGCGAGCCGAGGACACCAGAAGGCCGCTATTTGCAGCGGTTTTGTCGTTTAACAAGGAGGACAAGAAGAGCTTGGTGACGAGTCTTTGAGGCCGCGGCGGTTCGTCCGTCCCGAGCCCGCTCCGGAGCCGCAGACGAGGATCAACGAGCGGATCCGGGTGCCGGAGGTGCGATTGATCGACGAGGACGGCGCTCAGGTCGGGATCAAACCGACGAATGAGGCGCTCGACTACGCGTACGGAAAGAACCTCGACCTCGTCGAGGTTGCGCCGCAGGCCAGGCCGCCGGTTGCCCGTGTCATGGACTACGGGAAATACCGGTACCAGGAAGAGCAGAAGGCCAAGCTCGCCCGCAAGCATCAGTCCCAGGTTCAAGTCAAGGAGATCAAGCTCAGGCCGAAGATCGCGACGCAGGATTACGAGACCAAGAAGAGCCATGTCGTGCGCTTCCTCAACCAGCGCGCCAAGGTCAAGGTCACGATCATGTTCCGGGGGCGAGAGAACAGCCATCCGGAGCGCGGCCGGGACCTGCTGATGCGGCTGGCCGAAGATGTCAAGGAGCTCGGTGTGATCGAATCGCCGCCGCTCCTCGACGGACGGAACATGGTCATGGTGCTGGGGCCGAGCAAGAACGCAGGAGTCACGAGAGATGCCAAAGCAGAAGACGTCAAGAGCAGCGAAGAAGCGCTTCAAGATCACGGGCGCGGGCAAAGTCCTGCGCCGGCGGGCGATGAAGAGTCACAAGCTCGAGAAGAAGTCCGCGAAGCGCAAGCGTAGGTTCCGCCACCAGGACGCCGTCTCCGGCGCGGACGTCCGCGAGGTGCGCCGGATGCTCGGGCTGCGCAGGGGGCGATCCTAGGTGCCGCGCGTCAAGCGATCCGTCCACGCCCGCAAGCGGCGGGCGAAGGTGCTCGAGCAGGCCAAGGGCTACGCCGGGCGCAAGCACTCGACGTACCGCGCGGCGAAAGAGCAGGTCGAGCACTCGCTCGTCTACGCGTACCGCGATCGCAAGGCGAAGAAGCGGAACTTCCGGCGGCTCTGGATCATCCGGATCAACGCCGCTGCTCGTGCCGAGGGGCTCTCGTACAACCAGTTCGTCGCCGGCTGCCGGAAGGCGGGGATCGAGCTCGACCGCAAGGTGCTCGCCGAGCTCGCCGTGAACGACCCTGCGGCCTTCGCCAAGATCGCCGAGCAGGCAAAAGCAGCACTCTCGAGCTGACCGAGCTCGAGCAGGTCTTCCTCCACCAGGCGGACCAGTGCGAGCGCACGGGCTCGCCGCTGTACGCCGAGCTCTGCCGCCGGCTGGCGACCGAGCCCGCCGTGCGGGAGATCCTCGATGACGCCCGCTGGGACCGGCCGCTGCAGCTCCTCGGCGGCCTCCACTACCTCGCGCTCAGCGAGGGGCTGGATCCGTGGACCGATCCGGTGGCGGTGCTCGAGCAGCGGCGCGACTGGCTCAGACGCTTCGTCCAGACCCAGGGCGTTCAGACCAACGAGGTGCAGCGCAGCTGGCTGCTCTTGCCCTGCTTCCTCGAAGTCACCCGCCGGGCCGGCGTCGATACGCTCGACCTGATCGAGCTGGGCCCAAGTGCCGGCCTGAACCTCGTCTGGGACCGCTACCGCTACCGCTACCAGTTCGGGCGGTGGGGGAACGACGGAGCGGCGCTCGAGCTCTCGGGCGAGGAGCGGCGCCCAGTCCCGCTGGAGCTGCTCCGGATCGTGCCGAGCGTCCGCCGGCGGCGCGGAATCGATCTCTCGCCGCTCGACGTCACCCGCCCCGGCGACACCCTGCTGCTCAAGTCCTTCGTCTGGGCCGACCAGCAGGAACGGCTCGAGCGGCTCGACCGCGCGGTCGCGACTCTCCGGGCGCAGCCTCCGGAGCTGGAGCAGGGCGACATCGTCGAGCGCGTCCCTCAGCTCCTCGCCGAGCGTCTCCCCGGTGCGCTGACCGTCGTCTTCCAGACCGCGGTGCGCAGCTACCTGGGACCGGAGAGGTGGAAGGAACTGCTCACCGTTCTCGACGACGCGGGCCGGCGGTTCCCGCTCGCCCTCGTCTCGGTCAGCCGGCCGGCTCCCGGCGAGGACCGGTACTGGGGCCTGTGGGTCCGGCTCTGGCCCGACGGCGAGAAGCACCTTCTCGCGCACGCAGGCTTCCACGGTCAGTGGCTGGAGTGGCTGGCGTGATCACCTCCGCCGCGAATCCGCGCCTCAAGCTCGTGCGCCGCTTGGCCTCCCGCCGCCAGCGCGAGCGCCTCGGGCTCTTCGTTTGTGAGGGTGAGGATCTGATTGCGGCGGCGCTCGAGGCCGGCGTCCACCCGGTCGAAGTGCTAGTCGACGCCGAGCAGCCGCCGCTGCTCGAGGGCCTGCAGGACGCGCAGCCGGTGGAGCCCCGCCTGCTCGCCGAGGTGTCAAGCCTTGCTCATCCACCGCGCGTTATCGCGCTCTTCCGCCGGGCCGATCTTCCGCAGCTCGATCCGGCCGAGGCTCCTCCCGTCGGTGTTGCGCTCTGGCATGTTGGCGATCCTGGCAACATCGGAACTGTACTCCGCACGTCGGACGGACTTGGACCCGCGTTCGTGTGCCTCTCTCCGGGCTGCGGCGACCCAACCGGCCCGAAGGCACTCCGGGCCTCAGCCGGCGCAGTGTTCCGGGTGCCGCTCGGTCGCTTCGACGAGGCTCTGCGCCCGCGCGTCGCGCTCGTCACTCACGGCGGAACGCCGCTCTCGGACGTCGAGCTGCCGGAGCGGGTCACGTTCGTCCTCGGCGCCGAGCGAGAAGGGTTGCCGGACGATGTCTCCGCGGACTGCGAGCAGCAGACGACGATTCCGCTCGCGCCGGCGGCCGAGTCCCTGAACGTCGCCGTGACCGCCGCGATCGCCCTCTACGAGTGGCGCCGACGGCACAGGTAGAGTCGAAACCTATGGCACGGGTTGCGGGACTGTGGACTTCGCCGGCCAAGAACAGCGGCCGAATGGACGCGCAGGAGCGCGTGCAGGCGTTCGAGGGCCACGGCCTCGAGGGCTGCGCCCACGCGCGTGCCGGCACGAAGCGCCAGGTGCTGTTCGCGTCCGCCGAGCATCTCGACGCACTCGGAGTCGAGTACGGGCGGATTCGGGAGAACTTCACGATCGAGGGCGCAGATGTCCACGACTGGCCGGTGGGTCAGCGGCTGCGGGTCGGAGAGGCGCTGTTCGAGATCACGATGGTCTGCGACCCCTGCTCGAGGATGGACGAAATCCGTCCCGGGCTCCAGGACGAGCTCGACGGCAGGCGCGGGATGCTCGCGCGCGTCGTCGAGAGCGGCGAGGTCGCCGCGGGCGACGAGGTCGAGCTGCTCTAGTCCGGCCGCTTGGCGAGAAAGACCATGTCCTCGCCGCCGCGGTACGGTCGGTAGTCGAACCAGCCGTAGCTCCGCTCGACCTCGAAGCCGGCCTTCTCCAGGGTTTGACGCCAGTCCGGTTCCGAGATCCACGCGAGCCGCATCGTTCCCTCGCCGCCCGGCCCACGCACCGACAGCGTCAGGGTCTGCGCCTCCTCGTCCCAGTCGGCGCGTTCGAAGATCTCCGGCTCGCGCTCGATCCAGCGGCCGTGGGTCTCCTCGATGTCGTCCCGTCTGGGTGCGAAGACGTCGAAGATCAGCCGCCCGCCCGGGAGGAGCAGGTCGCGCGCCGCAGAGAACGCCTTTACGCGCGCGGCCTCGTCAGGAAGGTGCAGGTAGGCGCGGAACGGACACGTCACGAGTTGAACCCGCTCGGTGACCGGTGGCGCGGATAGATCTCCGAGTCGAAGATCGAGCAGCTCCACGACGCCCGCTCCCTCGGCGCGGCGTCGGCAGATCTCGAGCATCCGCGCTGACGAATCGACGCCGATCACTCTGACGCCCGCCGCCGCCGTCGGCACGGCGATGCGCCCGGTGCCGACGCCGAGCTCGACGATCGGCCCACCGGCCTTCAGCGCCTCGGCGACATAGAACGGGACGTCCTCGGTGACGCTTCTGCTCCACGGGTCGTAGAGCTCGGCAATCGCGTCGTACGTCTCTAGCCGGGCTTCCGGGCCACCCATACGAACTCGCGTGCCTCGTCGTCGAACGGTCGCTTGTCGAACCCGCCGTAAAGCGCCTCGGTCTCGAGCCCGGCGACGTCGAGCAACCCTTCCCACTCGGAGCGCGTCAGCCACCACAACGTCAACTCGCGCGCGCCCTGGCCCGGCTGCCCGACGAACGCTGTGACATCGACTCGGTTGTCCTCCGGATGGTGCTCGGCGTACACCCAGATCGTGGTCGAGCCGGGGAACGGCCGAGCGACGCGATCCTGCGTAAAGGCGATCGCGGGATCGAAGACGAACGCGTTCCAGGCAAAGCGGCCGCCGGGCTCGAGGGCCTCCGCGACTCGTTCGAACACGAGTCGCCGGTCGGCCCACGTCGGCAGGTGGAGGAGCGATCGATACGGGCAGTAGATCAGCGCGGCGGGCTCCTCGAGCGACAGCTCACGCATGTCGCCCTCCCGGAGTTCCAGGTTCACGCCGGCGGCGTCAGCCGCCTCGCGCGCTTTCCCGAGCATCGCCGCCGATACATCGATGCCGATCACCGGACGACCGATCGCCTGCGCGACGGGAACCGCGACGCGTCCGGTTCCGACCGCCAACTCGACGACGGGGCCGTCCGCTTCCCGCGCGAGCTCGACGTAGAACGGGACGTCTTCGGTCATCGGCGCCGACCATTCCTCGTAGATGTCGGCGAAGGCCGCGTAGGGATCCACGCCGCCATTGTCCGTTATCGTGTGCACATGGCGATGAGGCGCCTGGATTCCCCGTTTACCCGGCCCCGGATCGTGTCCGGGGACCGGCGCTGACGCCTTCGCCGGCGCCTTCGCCGTCGATCCGACGAGACTCGAGCCGGGGCCGCCTTGGACGCTGAGGCGTATACGAAGGACGCGCTGAGCGTGGTCGAGCGCGCGTCGAGCGCCGCCGAGCTCGACGAGGCCAGAGTCCGCTATCTCGGGCGCAAGAGTGAGCTGAAGCAGGCGCTCCGGGAAGTGCGCGACCGCGAGACGGGGATGGCGCTCAACGCGGCCCGCGAGGCGATCGAAGAGGCCCTCGAGGCCCGCCAAGAGGAGCTCGGGCGCGCCGAGCTCGACGCGCTGACCGAGGAGACGGTCGACATCAGCCTTCCCGGCGACGCGCAGCCGCGCGGCCGCCTTCACCTGATCACGCAGGTGCGACGCGAGGTCGAGGACATCTTCCTGGGGATGGGCTACGAGGTCGTCGAAGGCCGCGAGGTGGAGACGACCCGCTACCTGTTCGACGCGCTCAATATGCCGCCGAACCATCCAACCCGCTCCCCGCTGCAGACCTTCTACCTGAACGGCGACATCGTGCTGCGCACGGAGACCTCGCCGGCGCAGATCCACACCATGGAAAAGCGCGACCCGCCGATCTACATGGTCTCGCTCGGTCGCTGCTACCGGCGCGACACCCCGGACGCGACTCACTATCCGATCTTCCACCAGGTCGAAGGACTCGCCGTCGATACGAACATCACTCTCGCCGACCTCAAGGGCACGCTGCAACACCTCCTCCGCTCGCTGTTCGGCGAGGAGCGGGAGACGCGCTTCGCTACCCACTACTTCCCCTTCACGGAGCCCTCGATCGAGTCGTACGTCTCGTGTTTCCTCTGTGACGGGGCTGGCTGCCGCGTCTGCAAGCAGTCGGGCTGGATCGAGATCGGCGGCGCCGGAATGGTCGACCCGAATGTTTTCGAGTTCGTCGGCTACGACCCCGAGAAGGTCTCAGGGTTCGCATTCGGCTGGGGGCTAGAGCGCATGGGCCTGCTCCGGCACGGTCTGCCGGACATCCGGGCCCTCTGGGAGAACGACCTCCGATTGCTGGAGCAGTTCGCATGAGGGTCCCGCTCAGCTGGCTGCGCGAATACGTGGCAACGGACGCGACGACCGAGGAGATCGCCGCGCGTCTCGCGATCTCGACCTGTGAGGTGGAACGGATCATCGCGCAAGGGGTCGCTGACGAGGACGGCAACCTCGGCCTCTTCCGCGTGGGTCGAGTCGTCGAGGCCGGGAAGCACCCGAACGCCGACCGTCTCCAGCTCTGCAAGGTCGACGTGGGGGAGAAGGAGCCGCGCCAGATCGTCTGTGGCGCCTGGAACTTCGGCGCGGGCGCGACGGTCGCGGTCGCACTGCCGGGAGCGGTGCTTCCGGGCGGACAGAGGCTCGAGGAGGTGACGCTGCGGGGCCAGAGCTCGTCCGGGATGATCCTCTCCGAGCAAGAACTCGAGCTCGGCACCGATCACACCGGGATCATCGTCCTCGAGGAAGGGCCCGAGCCGGGAACGCCGCTCGCCGACGTCCTCCCGCTCGGCGACGAAGTCCTCGAGCTTGAGATCACCCCGAACCGGCCCGACCTGCTGTCCGTCTACGGGATCGCGCGCGAGGTGGCGGCGATCTTCGGCGGCGAGCTCACGCCGATCCCGGGGACCGACCCGGAGCGAGCAGCCGACGAGCCGGTCGATGTGCGGGTCGAAGATCTCGAGCGCTGCCCGCGCTACATCGGGCGGACGTTCCGCGACGTCCGCATCGCGCCGTCGCCGCCCCGGTTGAAAGCGCGGCTCACTGCGGCCGGGATGCGCCCGATCTCCAATGTCGTCGACGCGACTAACTACGTCATGCACGCACTAGGGAGCCCGCTACATGCGTTCGACCAAGCGAAGCTGGCCGAGGGCCGGATCGTCGTGCGCCGCGCGAAGCCTAATGAGGAGATCCGCACGCTCGACGGCAGTCTCCGCGTGCTCACGGCCGACGATCTCGTGATCGCCGACGCCGTGCGGCCGGTGGCGATCGCCGGGATCATGGGCGGCGAGGACAGCGAGGTCACCGAGGAGACGACGGACGTGCTGCTCGAGGCGGCGAACTTTGAGCCGATCGGGATCCAGAGGAGCTCCGAGCGGCTGGGACTGCGCTCGGACGCCTCGGGCCGTTGGGAGAAGGGAATCGATCCGTATGTCGCCGAAGACGCCGCCCGGCTCTGCAGTCAGCTCTTCGTCGATCTCGCCGGCGCTCGCTGGGTCGGCGGGAGCGACGTCCACGCCGGGATGCCGGAGCCGCCGACGACCGCGTTGCGGCCGCAGCGCACATCGACCCTGCTTGGGCTCGAGGTCGCTGAGGACGAGCAGCGACGCATTCTGGAGTCGCTCCGGTTCGAAGTCGCCGGCGACTGGACAGTGAAAGTGCCGACCTGGCGCGCCCGCGACGTCACCCGGGAGGCCGACCTGATTGAAGAGATCGGCCGGATGAAGCTCGACGAGGTGCCGCACACGCTTCCCGCGAGACGAGAGATGTTCGGGCGGCTGTCGCCGGAGCAGCGGCACCGGCGGCTGATCGAGGATGTGCTCGTCGGGGTGGGCTTCTACGAGGTCTACACGCCGAGTCTGGTCGGCGAGGATCCGGATGCGAATGCCCTCCGGATCCCACATCCCCAGTCTCTCGACCAGGCCGTCCTGCGGACGACGCTGCTGCCGAGCCTGATCGAGGCAGCGCGGCACAACGTCGACGTCGGCAACGAAGGCCTCGCGCTCTTCGAGATCGCCCATGTCTACCTGCCGAACGGCGAGCTTCCAGCGGAGCGCCTCCATGTCGGCGGCATCGTCCAAGGGCCATTCGGGCGGGCGAAAGGCGCGGCCGAGGCGATTCTTGACGCGGGTCGGGCCTCGGGCACCTACGAGCGAGGCGAGCATCCGCTGATGCATCCCGGCAAGACGGCGACGACCCCGCACGGTGTCGTCGGTGAGCTTCGGCCTGGGATCCTCGACGGTGTCTGGAGCGCATTCGAGCTCGATCTCGATGCGCTGGACCGGCGTGAAGGCTGGACGTATGAAGACGTGATCACCTACCCGCCGGTGAAGCAGGACCTCGCGTTCGCAGTCCCGGAGGAGGTCCTCGCCGGCGACCTAGTGGAAGCGGCACGCAAGGCGGTCCCGGAGTTGCGCGAGATGACGCCGTTCGATGTCTACCGCGGCGAGCAGGTCGGGCCGGGCCGCAAGTCGATGGCGTTCAGGGTCGCCTTCCAGTCGCCGCAGCGGACGCTGACAGACGAGGAGGCGGCGCCCCTGCGCCAGAGGATCGTCAAGGCGCTGAAGTCGAAGTTCGGCGCCGAGCTGCGAGCCTAAGGCGCCGACTTGGCGGCGCCGACCAGAAGAGGTTGTGCCGGCTTTGCCGGCTCGACCGACTAGAGATCCTCGTCGGGCCCGAGCCGTGCCGCGAGCGCGGCCATCACCTTGCCCTGGATCTCCGGCTGGTGCTCGAGCAGCGTGCGGAAGGAGCGTGCGTGGATCACGAGCGCGCGCACGGGCGCAGTCGCAACGACCGAGGCGGTGCGCGGTCTCTGCGTGACCAGCGCGATCTCGCCGAAGAAATCTCCCGGCCCCAGCTGGTTCACCCGCCGCGAGCCCTTCCTGACGTCGGCCGTGCCGTCGATCAGCACGAAGAACTCGCGGCCGGGGCCGCCCTCCTTCGTCAGTTCCTTGCCCTCGCGCAGATCGATCTCGTCCGCGATGCCGGCGATCTCGTTCAGGTGCTTCCGCGAACACTCGGCGAAGAGCGGGACGCCCTTGATCAGCTCCACCTTTGCGTTCTTGCGCAGCATTCTGTGCGAGTCTAAATCCATGCGAGCGGATAGGACGTAGTGGCTGACATGACAAACCGCATCAGGCTCCTCGTGATTACCGCAGCGGCACTGGGTGTGCTCGGCTCGCCGACGGCCGCATTCGCCCAGACGAAGCTGATCGCCACCGTCGGTCAGAACGACGCGTTCACGATCTCGCTGACCAACGAAGCCGGCGCCACCGTGCGGGACATCCCCGCCGGCGCCTACGTGATCGAGGTCCGGGACATGTCGTCGATTCATAACTTCCACCTCACCGGCCCGGGCGTGGAAGAGAGCACGACGGTCGCCTTTGTCGGCACGGCGACCTGGACGGTGACGTTCCAGGACAAGCAGACATACCGCTTTGTGTGCGACCCGCACGCCACCTCGATGCGCGGGAGCTTCACCGTTGGTGGTGGCCCGCCACCGCCACCGCCGAATCCACCGCCGCCGAAGATTCCGACACTGACGGCGACCGCCGGGCCGGGCCCGACGATCTCGCTCCGCACTGCGAGCGGCCGTCGCGTCACGCGGCTGAAGGCGGGGCGCTATCGGATCGTCGTCCGCGACCGGTCACGAATGCACAACTTCCATCTGACGGGAACGGGCGTGAACAAGCGCACGCTGGTCAGCTTTCGCGGGACCCAGACCTGGACGGTGACCTTCCGCAAGGGGAAGGTGTACCGCTACATCTGCGATCCGCACCGGACGCGGATGAAGGGAAGCTTCCGGGTTACGTAGAGCGGCGGGCCTAGGACCGGTTCATTCCCGATCGACGAAGGAGAAGCGCCCGAAGCGGGCCTTCTCCTTCCCCTCGCGGCTGCGGCGGGCCAGCAGGCGCATCGTCGCGCCGACCCCGCCGGCGAGGAAAAAGCCGACACCCAGAGCGCCGGCCGCGGCGGCAGGCAGGTTTTCGCGAAGCTTGGCGCCTACGTCCGTGACTTCCTTCACTTCGGCGCGGAGGGAGTCGACGGCCTGCGCGAGCACCTCGCGCTCGGACTCGAGCTCGCGGCGGACGTCTTCGGTCGTGCGGCTGTTACGTGCCGCCATCGCTCTTCAGGGCCTGCGTCGTGAGCTTCGCCTCGTCGATCGCCTGCTTCGGAACCGGCGGCGTGCCGCGCTGCAGCGAGCGGACCGCCAGCAGTCCGAGGAGGGCTGCCACGAGGAGGAGGGCGACCCCGACGATCAGGAGGGCGAGCCAGACCGGCATGACCTCGGCCAGGCCGGCGGCGATGGTCGCGAAGAGGAAGCCGATCGCGTACAGCGCGAAGGCGACCGCGCCGGCGGCCAGTCCGAGGCCGACGCCGATCGCGGCGGCCTTACCCTTGAGCTCCATCGAGGCCAGCTCGAGCTCGAGCCGCGCGATCGCACTGGCCTTCTCCGCGACCAGCTTCGCGGCGGTACCGACGCCCGGTTGCTCAGTCTCTTGGGTGAGCATGTCCCCTCCAGTCGATCAGCTTGGCCAGGACAATGCCGGCGACGAGCGCCGCACCGACGACGAGGAAGGAGCTCGGCCCCTTACCGCGTCGGTTGCTCGAGCCCCCGCCGAGCAGCGGCCTCGTCGGTGACGGCGGCGTGCCGCTGCCCGAAGGCAAGTTGCTCGGCACCTCGCCCTTGGCCCTGGCGACGATCAGGCTCGGCTTCAGTCGCCGCAGGAACGCCGCGTCCTCCGCCAGCTCATCGGCGAGCTGGGCGGCCAGTCCGCCCTGGGCCGCGGCGCGGTCGGCGACCTCTCGCAGGCGGTCCGCCGCACGGTCGATGAGTTGATCCGCTTTGTTCACTTCCTTGCCGGCGGCTCCTCGCCGGCCACGATGCGAAATACCCTCGCGGCCGCCTTGCGGCCGGCCCACATCGCGAAGGCAGACAACCCGATCCAGAGGACTTTGCGCAACAGCATGGGAAGAAACTTACCGCGGTTGGGGCTGGCGGAAACCTATTCTCTCGCCGTGAAGCCCGACGCCCGTCCGTTCTCCAAGCCCGAGCGTCAGCGCTTGATTGCGAGCCTCGTCTCGCGGCGGCGGATCGGGACCCAGCACGACCTGTTGGCGGCTCTGGCCAGCGAGGGGTGTCTAGCGACCCAGGCGACGGTCTCGCGGGACATCCGTGAGCTCGGGCTCGAGAAGAGCCACGACCAGCTCGGTCGCCCGCGGTACGTGCTCGCTCAGGACGGGCGGCGGAGCGATCCACGCGAGGCGCTGGCCTCGGTGCTGTCGCAGTTCGGTCGACGGGCGACGGCGGCGCAGAACATCGTCGTCGTCCACTCCGAGCTCGGCTCCGCGCCGGCGATCGGCCGGGCCCTGGACCGACTGGCGCACCCGCTTGTCGTCGGGACGCTGGCCGGCGACGACACCTGCTTGGTGATCGCCGCCGACGAGACGGGCGCGGCGACGCTCGCGCGAGAGCTGGGGGAGATCATCGGTTGAGGCCGTCGTCTTTACGGGGTCGGACCCCGTAAAGAGTCACCGACGGAAGTGCGTCGATAAGTCACGCTCACGCCTTCATGCGCTCAGCCGACCGTACGTTGGTCGGGTGCCTCGACGTATCCCACGTGTAGTCGCCGCCGGCTTCCACCATGTCACGTCGCGCGGCAACAACCGGCGGCGGGTGTTCCTCGACGACGGTGATCGCGAGATGTTCCTCGCGATTCTCCGCCGCGTGCTCGGCCGACTCTGGTGGGCGTGCCACTCGTACTGCCTCATGACGAACCATTTCCATCTGCTGATCGAGACGCAGGACGAGAGCCTGTCAGCAGGCATGCAGCGGCTGAACGGCGAGTACGCTCAGTCGTTCAACCGGCGGCACGGGTCTGTCGGACACCTCTTCCGAGACCGCTTCTTCTCCGTCATGGTGGAAGACGAGGCTCACGGGCTCGAGGTCATTCGGTACATCGCGAACAATCCGGTCGAAGCCGGACTCTGTCGTGACGCCGAGGATTGGCCCTGGAGCAGTCACCCCGCTGCCCTTGGTCGGCGCCGCGCGCCCGATTTCTTGACGTCGTCGTGGGTCCTCGGGCAGTTCGGAGAGGACCCAGAGATCGCCCGCGCGAGACTGCGGGAGTTCGTGCGAGATCGAGACCCCTTACGGGGTCCGACCCTGTAAAGACGCCGAAACCCGGCGCGCGAACTGGCTTACGCCCACGCCGGCGACCGTCAGGCTTCCAAGCGCAAGCCCAACGAGGTTCGTAGTCGTGCACGTCCGGCAAACGTTGCAGCAAGCAGGGACCGCGGGGCCGTACTCGGCCGCCCGATTCGCGATCGGGGCCAGGCGAACCGACACTCGCTCCAGCACGCTCTCATTGTAGGCCCGGCGCCGCGAAGCCCGAAGCCCCAGCTACGCGCCGAACTCCGCCGACGGCGGCTGCGGCTCGTGCTCGTCGAGGTGCTCGATCCGCTCCGGCGGCAGGTCCACCCGCACCTCGCCCTCGGTGATCTCCGACACGCGCTCGGCCGGAACGTACTTCGCTTTCGCGAGCAAGCCCGTCGACACAGCAAGCCCATTGAAGATGTCGGAGCCGGTGTCGCCGACGATTTCCTCGACCTTGCCGACCTCAGTCCCGTCGGCCGCGACCACTTTCCAGCCCGCCTCGATCATGAGCCAAGAGACCGGATCGGCCATGCCTAGACCGGCCCGCTCTCGCGGTACCAGACCGGACCTTGCGTGGCGACGGCCTTCGAGTCGGACAGTGCCCAGAGAATCAGCAACCGCCCCTTGATCCCCTCCTCGTCGAGTCGCGCCATGCAGCGTCTGGTCATCTCCGACGAGGCGCCGTAGCCGAAGCTCCGAGCGACCCTGAACCTCATCGCGAGCCCGCGGTCGGGCCGCGAGGGGTTCAGCGGCGCCAGCCGGAGCGCGCCCAGATCCAAGAAGTCGCTGGAGGCAAGCTCGACCTCCGCGTAGAGATCGCTCCAGTCCTCGGGCAAGGCGGCCACCGCCGACAGCCACGCCTCCTCCAGCGGCGGCCACGACGCACGCGGCTCCCGCGTCGGTTCCGCCGCCGCGGCCGAAAAGGTCACGAGCTCCAGGAGTCCGCGAATCCGGTCCCGATCGATCCGTGCCAGCAGCCGGCGCAGCTGCTCCAGACTGCCACCCTGCCGCGACACGGTCAGTTGAATCCTGTTCCCGAGCTTCCCCGGCCCGAGCGGCGCGAGCAACGCCGCCGCCCGCTCGCTGCGAGACGCATCGTCTAGGACCAGAGCCAGCCGCGCATCGGCCCAGTCGGCCGGCAGCTGCGACTCGAGCTCGCGGAACTGGTCGGCGACACGCATGGGCCCGAGCATAGACTGAACGCCGATGGCGAAGGTCGAGAGGAAGGGGGCGGTTTCGCCTGAGCTCCTGCGGGAGTTCTTCCGCGAGATGCTGCTCATCCGCCGCTTCGAGGAGAAGGTGGAGGAGCGTTTCCGCGCGGGCGAGCTGCCGGGGTTCCTGCACGTCGCGATCGGCCAGGAGGCGGTCGCCGTCGGGGTCTGCCGCGCGCTCGAGGAAGGGGATGTGATCGCCTCGACACACCGGGCTCACGGGCATACCCTCGCCAAGGGCACCCATCCGAACGAGGTGATGGCCGAGCTCTACGGGAAGCTCGAGGGCTGCTCGCACGGCTACGGCGGCTCGATGCACCTCTACGACGTTGAGCGCGGCAACCTGGGCGCGAACGCCGTCGTCGGCGGTGGTTTGCCGGCGACCATCGGCGCCGCACTCGCCTTCAAGTTCCGGGACGAGCCGCGAGTCGCGGTCGCATTCTTCGGCGACGGAGCGACCAACATCGGCACCTTCCACGAGTCCCTCAACCTCGCGCAGCTCTGGCAGGTCCCGGCCGTCTTCGTCTGCGAGAACAACCACTGGGCCGAGTCGACGCCGGCCAGCCAGCACATGCCGATCAAAGATCTGACCCAACGCGCGGTTGCCTACGGGATGGAGTCGATGAAGGTGGACGGGCAGGACGTGCAGCAGGTCTACGAGACGGCCTCGAAGGCGGTCGAGCACGCCCGCTCCGGTCGGGGCCCGGTCTTCCTGCTCGCCGAGACCTACCGCCTGACCGGCCACTACATCGGCGATCCGCAGGTCTACCGCCCCAAGGACGAGCTCAAGCGGCTGCGTGAGACCCAGGACCCGGTCGACAAGTTGCGCGCGGCGCTCGATATCTCCGACGACGAGTTCGAGGAGCTCGACCGTGAGGTGACGGAGCTCGTCGAGGGTGCGGTCGAGTTCGCCAAGGCAGGCACCGACCCCAAGCCCGAGGACGCCCTGAAGAACATCTACGCCTGATGCCTGAGCTCAGCTACCGCGAAGCCGTCCGCGACGCCCTCTCGACCGCGATGCGGCAGGACGAGAACGTTTTCATCATGGGCGAGGACATCGCCGAGATGGGCGGCTCGATGGGCGTCACCCAGGGGATGCTCGACGAGTTCGGGCCCGAGCGCGTGCGCAACACTCCGATCTCCGAGGCGGCGATCGTCGGCACCGGGATCGGCGCGGCGATGCAGGGCATGCGCCCGGTGGTCGAGATCATGTACGAGGACTTCCTCACGCTCGCCGCCGAGCAGGTGATCAACCAGGCGGCGAAGCACCGCTACATGTCGGGCGGGCAGCTGAAGGTGCCGCTGACGATCCGGACGCAGGGCGGCGCCGGCTGGTCGCCGGGCGCCCAGCATGCCCAGCAGCTCGAGGCCTGGTTCGTCCACATCCCGGGCCTCAAGGTCGTTTTCGCCTCGACCCCGACCGATGTCCGCGGGCTTCTCTACAGCTCGATCTACGAGGACAACCCGGTGATCTTCTTCGAGCACCGGACGCTCTACGGGATCAAGGAGGAGGTACCGGACGAGCTGGAGCCGATTTCGCTCGGCGAGGCCCGCGTGCACCGGGAAGGCGAGGATGTCACCGTCGTCGCCACCGGCCGACTCGTGCACGAGGCACTCGCGGCCGCCGAGCAGGCCGAGGAGCAGGGCGTCTCCGTCGAGGTCGTCGACCCGCGCACGCTTCAGCCGCTCGACGAGAACACCATCGTCGGGTCGGTCAAGAAGACCAACCGCTGCGTGGTCGCGCACGAGGCGGTCACGCGGATGGGCTTCGGAGCCGAGGTGGCGGCCGTCGTCCAGCATCAGGCCTTCGACTGGCTCGACGCGCCGATCGAGCGCGTCGGTGCCAAGTTCACACCGCTGCCGTTCGCGCCCGTGATGGAGGAGTGGATCGTTCCGCACGCGGAGGACGTGCTCCAGGCGGTCCTGACGACCGTCGGACGATCGAATGGCAACTGAGATCAAGCTCCCCCGCCTCGGCCAGGGCATGGAGTCCGGCACCGTCGTTCGCTGGCTGAAGCAGGAGGGCGAGCGGGTCGAGAAGGGCGAGCCGCTCTACGAGCTCGACACCGAGAAGGTGACGCAGGAGGTCGAGGCCGACGCCTCCGGCGTGCTCCTGAAGATCGCCGTCCAGGAGGGCGAGGTCCCGGTCGGCCAGACGATCGCCGTCGTCGGCGAGGAGGGCGAGGCCGTGCCCGAAGCCGAGCCCGAGCCCGAGCCCGAGCCCGAAGAGGCCCCCGACGAGGCGCCGGAGGAGTTGCCCGAAGAGGAAGGCTCGCGCGCGCCGGCCCGCGACGAGGAGCGGGAGCGCGGGCGGGAAGCCGCGGTCCAGGCAGAACCGCAGCCGGAGGCGCCGCAGCCGTCGGCCGCCGACGGTCGCGTGAAGGCCTCACCGCTCGCGCGCCGCATCGCCCGTGAGCGCGGCATCGAGCTGGCGCAGGTGCGCGGCACCGGGCCCGAAGGGCGGATCGTCGCCGAGGACGTCGAGCGGGCGGTTGCCGCCCCGACCCCGGCCGCGGCGGGCCCCGCAGCAGCTCCCACCAAGCCCGTTGCCGAGCCGGAGGTCGAGCAGCTGACCTCGATTCGGAAGACGATCGCGCGCCGGCTGACCAAGGCCTGGGAGGCGCCGGTCTTCCAGCTCGTGATGTCCGCCGACATGACGCGGACCCAGGAGCTCCGGGAGCGGCTAATCGAGCTGACGCGTGAAGGCGAGACCAAGCCGACCGTCTCCGACGTGCTCACGAAGGTCTGCGCCGCGGCGCTCATGCGCTATCCGCAGGTGAATGCGCACTACGCCGACGAGACGGTCACGCGCTTCTCGAGCGCCGACGTGGGGATGGCGGTCGCCACCGACCGCGGCCTCGTCGTCCCGGTCATCCGCGGCGCCGAGCGCCTGACCCTGGCCGAGATCGCGGCTGCGCGCGCCGACCTCGTCACCCGTTCCCGCGAGGCCAAGCTCCAGCAGGCCGATCTCGAGGGAGGCACCTTCACGATCTCCAACCTCGGGATGTACGGGATCGAGCAGTTCGTCGCCGTGCTCAATCCGCCGCAGGTGGCGATCCTGGCGGTCGGTGCGATCGAGGAGAAGCCCGTGGTCGTCGACGGCGAGCTCGATATCAACCCGATGATGAGCCTGACGCTGACCTGCGACCATCGCGCGCTCGACGGCTCCGTGGCCTCTGAGTTCCTCGGCACCGTGCGCGCGCTGCTCGAAGAACCGGGGCTCGCGCTCTAAGCTCCGAGCATGCGCGTCTGGTACCGCGTTCGTGACCTGGCGGCCGCGCGTGCCTTCTACACCGGCAAGCTCGGCTTCACCGAGACGTACCTCGACGAGGACGAGGGCTGGGCCAACCTCGAGCGGGCCGGCATGCAGATCGCGCTCGCCAAGGGGGAGCCGGAAGAGGCGGGGGTGGCGACGATCGACGTCGACGACGCCAAGGCGGAGGCGGAGCGGCTTCGCGCCGAGAGTGTCGAGGTCGGAACCGTGCTCGAGATCCACAACGAGGTCCGCCTGCTCGATGTCTTCGACCCGGACGGCAATCGCCTGCAGCTCGTCGAACAGCTTTGACGTGATCAGGCGCGGAAACCCGCAAGACGTCCGGTTCCTGAAGGACATGCTCCGCCACGCCTTCTACTGGCGCTCGGCCGGGATGGTCGAGGACGCCTCGCTGTGGCGCTACGTGGCCGGGTGGGGAAGACGTGGCGATGCGGCCGTGATTGCGCTCGAGGGCGGATTCCCGGTGGGGGCGGCCTGGTATCGGCTCTTCACGCCCGACGAGCCGGGCTTCGGCTTCGTCGACGATCAGATCCCGGAGATGGCGATCGCGGTCGTGCCGAGCCGCCGCGGCCATGGTGTCGGGACCGAGCTCCTCGACGCGCTGGTCGGACTCGCGCGTGAGCAGGGCTACCAGGGACTCAGCCTCAGCGTCGCCGACGACAGCCCTGCACAGCACGTCTTCGAGAAGCAGGGCTTCGAGAAGGTGGAGCAAACCGACCACTCGTGGACGATGCGCCTCAACCTGTCGTAACGAGCCGCGTCCAGGGGTCAGACCCCTAGCCACGTCTGCAGCGGCCAGGGCGGCCGTCAGTAGGATCGAGCCCGACAAGCGACTGAGGGAGCGAGAGACCGATGGAATCTGACGTTGCCGTCCTCGGAGGCGGCCCGGGCGGCTACACCGCCGCGATCCGCGCCGCACAGCTCGGCGCCAACGCAGTCTGCATCGAGCAGGCGCCCGAATTAGGAGGCACGTGCCTCCGCATCGGGTGCATCCCGACCAAGGCCTGGGTGCAGACCGCGTTCGCGATCAAGGAGGCCGAGCACACCTTCGGCAAGCTCGGCGTCCAGGTCGGGGCGCCCAACCTCGACTTCGCGACCGCGAACGAGTGGAAGGCAGGCGTCGTCAAGCAGATGACCGACGGCGTTGCCTCGCTCTTCAAGGCGAACGGTGTCGAGTGGGTCAAGGGCGCCGGCCGCTTCAAGGACGCGAACACGATCGCGGTCGAGGGCGGCGAGGACGTCACCTTCAAGCAGGCGATCATCGCCACCGGCAGCTTCCCGCTCATGCCGCCCATCGAGGGCCTCGACTCGCCCCGTTGCGTCGACTCTGAAGATCTGCTCGCGCAAACCGAGATCCCCAGACGCCTCGTCGTCCTCGGCGGCGGGATCATCGGCTGCGAGTTCGCCTCAATCTTCAACCGCTTCGGCTCCGAGGTGACGATCATCGAGATGCTCCCAAACCTGATCCCGATGGAGGACGCCGCCGCCGCCGCTGAACTCGCGAAGCAGTTCGAGAAGCGCGGCATCACCCTCCACCTGGAGAAGCAGTGCACGAAGGTCGAGGACTCCGGCTCCGCCCTAACCGTCCACTTCGGCGACGGCGAGACCGTCGAAACCGATCTCATGCTCGTCTCCGTCGGCCGCGGTCCGCTGGTCGAAAACCTCGGACTGGAGGAGATCGGCGTCGAGTTCGACAAGCGCAAGGGCATCGCCGCCGACGAGCACCGTCGCACGACCGTCGACCACATCTACGCGGTCGGCGACTGCGCCGGCTACTGGCAGCTCGCCCACACGGCCTTCCGCGAAGGCGAGGTTGCGGCCGAGAACGCAATGGGCCACGAGGCCGTCGTCGACAACCGCGGCGTTCCCCGCCCGATTTACACCGACCCGGAGATCGCCGCCGTCGGTCTCACCGAGGCCGAGGCCCGCGAGCAGTACGGCGACGACGTCGAGGTCGGCGTCTTCCCCTGGGTTGCGAACGCCCGCGCGGTGATGCAGAACGAGACCGTCGGCTGGGTGAAGTCGATCCACGAGAGCCGCTACGGGGAGCTGCTCGGGGTGGTGATGGTCGGGCCGCACGTCACCGACCTGATCGAGGCCGGCGTCGTCGCCCTCGACGCCGAATCAACCGTCGAGACCGTCGCCGACGGGATGACCGCGCATCCGACGCTGTCGGAAGGGATCAAGGAGGCCGGGCTCGTCGCGCTCGGCCGCGCGATCCATCTCCCCAACCGGAAACGGGCCAAAGCGACGGCCTAGAAACCGTTTCACTGCGGTGATCCTAGGGAAAGCGCAAGGTTGCGTTGGTGACGGCATCTTCGGGAACAAACCCATGAGCACCGCACTGCTCAGCCGCACCGCCGCCCTCGACCACGCGTTCGAGCGCCTGTACAAGCGCCACGTGCACGAGGTCTACCGCTACGTGCTCGCCGTCCTGCGTAACCCGGCGGATGCCGAGGATGCAACGCAGGCGACCTTCCTCAACGCCTACCGCGTTTTCAGCCGCGGCGAGGAGCCGCGGAAGCCGCGGAACTGGCTGCTCAAGATCGCCCACAACGAATGCCGGCAGCGCTTCCGTGCTTCCTCCCGTCGTCCGAAGGAGGTCGAGTGGGACGAGCGCGCCGCGGCGCCCGAGGTCGACGAGACGGTGCCGACCGCCGACGAGATCCGAACGGCGCTCGCGCACCTGAGCTTCAACCAGCGCTCGGCGCTCGTCATGCGCGAGCTCGAAGGCCGCTCGTACGCCGAGATCGGCGGCATCCTCGATCTCTCCAACTCGGCCGTCGAGACGCTGCTCTTCCGCGCTCGCCGTGCCCTCCGCGAGCAGCTCGAGGGCACTCTCACCTGCGGCGAGGCCGAGGCAACGCTGTCGAAGCGGTTGGACGGCCGCCTCAATCTGTCCGAACAGCGGTCGCTGCGCGCGCACCTGCGCGAGTGCCCCGAATGCGCCCTGCTGGAGCGCAGGCAGCGCGCCCGCCGGAGGGCGATCAAGGGGCTCGGCGTCGAGCAGCTGCCGCCGTCGCTCGCAACCTTTTTCGGCGGGAGCAGCGCCGTCACGGGTGGGGCGATCGCAGGCTCGGGCCTTGTCGCCAAGGCCGCCGCGGTCGTCGCGGCGGCCGTCGTCGCCGGGGGAGTGGGCCACCAGGCAGTCCAGGACGTGCTCGCCGCCGAACCGGTGCGGACGCCCCTGCCGAAGCTGCGTCAGCTCACACGCCAGTTCGCGAGCACCTCTGGGGCCGTCGCAGCCCCCTGGTCGATCGCGGCGCCCGGAGATCCCGCCAACGGAAGCCAGATCGGTGTCGGGCCCGGCGCGCCGCCGGGCAACGGCGACGTCGGTCAACCGGCGCCCGCGCAGCCGGGCACCGGAGCCGGCCCGGGACCTTCTGGCTCCGAACAATTCCCCGGATCGCCGGCGAACGGCGCCCCGGGCACTGCTCAGCCGGGACAGTCCCCGGCTACGCCGTCGCCCGTGCAGCAGGTCGTCGACACCGCGAAGAGCGTCGTCGACAAGGTTGTTCCCGAGCCGAGCGACTCCACGCCGCCACCGCCGGCGCTGCCGAACGTCCCGTTGCCGACGGTGCCCCCGCCGCCGCAGCTGCTGCCTCCGCCGCCGCCGCC
>Ga0126312_10000312_pt1 | contig 27123 bp, 32 predicted proteins | sample Plot104A_FD_92537 | JGI IMG/M metagenome (GOLD analysis project Ga0126312, IMG submission 92537) | Serpentine soil microbial communities from UC McLaughlin Reserve, CA, USA - Plot104A | ecosystem: Environmental > Terrestrial > Soil > Grasslands | place: USA: UC McLaughlin Reserve, Lake County...
ACGTGGCAGGGCGAGTTCGCGATCCGACGGAAGGGCGGTGCGATCGTCACCGCCCACGTCGTCGATTCGCCCTTGCACGACGATCGCGGCCATCTGGTCGGTGTGGCCTCCATGTCGCTCGACCTGACGGCTCGAAGGCGGGCCGAGAACCGGCTCCGGGCCCAGTACGAGATCGCCAGCACGCTGGAGGAGGCGCACTCGATCGAACAGGCGGGCCAGAAGCTCCTCCGAATCGTGTGCGAGGCGCTCGGTTGGGACGTGGGCGTGCTGTGGGGGCTCGACATCGAACGTTCGGTCCTGCGCTGCCTTGCCACCTGGCGCGCGCCCGACAGCAATGCGACCGCCTTCGAGGAGGTCAGCGCGCGCACGACGATCCGCAAGGGCAGCGTGCTTCCCGGACGTGTCTGGGCCCAAGGGACGCCGGCGTGGATTCCAGACGTGGCCGGAGATCCCAACTTCACCCGTGCAGAGGTCGCCGCCGCGGACGGCTTGCACGGTGGATTTGGCGTCCCCATCCGGCGCGGGCGCGACGTGCTCGGCGTGATGGAGTTCTTCGCCGCCGAGAATCGCGAGCCCGACGACGACGTCCTCGAGATGATGGACGCCGCCGGGGCGCAGATCGGTCAGTTCATCGAACGTACGGAGACGGAGCGCGAGCTGCGCGCGAGCCGCGCCGGCCTCGCGCAACTGGCCGAGACGCTCCAGCAGAGCCTGCTTCCTCCCCACCTCCCCGAGATTGCCGGTGTCGAGATCGCCGCGCACTACGAGGCGGCTCGAGACGGAAGCGACGTCGGCGGCGATTTCTACGACGTGTTCGAGAGCGCTCGCAGCGACTGGTCGATCGTCATCGGCGACGTCTGCGGCAAGGGTCCGGAGGCGGCGGCGCTCGCAGCCCTCGTTCGATACACCACCCGCGCCGCCGCCATCCAGACTCGACGACCTCGACTCGTGCTGAACCTCGTGAATGAGGTGGTCCTTCGTCAGAGCGAGGAGCAGTTCTGTACCGCCGCCTACGTTCGTCTGCGGCCCGAGGGCGAGGGCGCGCGCCTCACGATCTCATGCGCGGGCCATCCGCTCCCGCTCATCCTTCGGGCCCGAGGCGAAGTCGAGAGCGTTCCCGCCCGCGGCCGCGTTCTTGGTCCGTTCCCCGATCTGGCGTCGGTGGACCGCATCGTGCGGCTCGGTCCCGGTGACGCGATCCTGTTGTATACGGACGGCGTGACCGACGCTCGCAACACGGACGGCTTCTTCGGCGAGGAACGGCTCGCGGACACATTGGTGTCGTGCACGGGATCAAGCGCCGACGACATCGTCAAGGCCATCGACCGTGCCCTGAACGAGTTCCACGGTGGTAAGCCGCGCGACGACATCGCCTTCGTCGTCCTCCGCGTCCCGGCCTGATCAGCGCGTCGTCGGCGCGTCGGCACGCAGTTCGCACCAGACGGTCTTGCCGTCCCGCCCGTGCGTGTCGGTGCCCCACCGGTCGGTCAACGCGTCGACGAGCCTGATGCCGCGGCCGACCTCGGACGTCCCCGGATCGGGGTGGACTCGGCGCTCGGGCTCACCGAGACCGCCGTCCGTGACCAGGACGCGCACGGCGTCGTCAGTCAGGCGGAGGTCCAAGCTGATCGTCGGGCTCTCCGGGGCGTGGAGCACGGCATTGGTCACCAGCTCGCTCACGACGAGCTTCGCCGCCTCGACCTCTTGGCCCGGGACGTCCCAGGCGGTGAGAGTCTCAGCGACGAACGCTCGCGCCGCGCGCGGCGCGCGCAACGCGGGGACGAGCTCGAGTGTTGCCTGTTGGTCCACGGCGGTATCCGATGGCTTTCGCCAGCATCGGCGGCTTCATATTTTGGGCAGGACCTCCTCGCCATAGAAGCGGAGGAACCCTTCCTGGTCGGGCCCGATCTGGTGCACGAAGACCGAGTCGTAGCCCGCGTCGGCGTACTTTCGAATCGTGTCGAGGTGACGTTCGGGATCTGGTCCGCACGGAACCATGCTCGTCACCTGCTCCTCCGCCACCAGGTCGACCGCTTGCTCGAAGAGCGCCGGCAACGCCAGCTCCTGCGCGAGCTGGCCGGGGAGGCCGAGGTTGGGCCACAGCTCGTAGGCGGTCCGGCGCGCGGCAGCCTCGTCGTTCGCCCAGCACACTTTGATGCCAGCGAGCTTCGGCTTGCCCGCGCCGCCCGCCTCGTCGAAGGTCCTGAGCAGGTCGGCGTCGGGGGCGCTGCCGATGTACCCGTCTCCGATCCGTCCGCCCAGCGCGGCCGACTTGGCGCCGAACCCCGACACCATCACGGGGACGGGCGCGTCGGGAAGCGTGTAGAGGCGAGCGTTCTCGACGCGATAGTGCTTGCCCTCGTGCGACTGCTGGCCGCCCTCCCAGAGCTTGCGCATCACGGCGACTGCTTCCTCCAGCATCTCGAGCCGGACGTCCGCCGGTGGCCATCGGTCACCGAGGACGTGCTCGTTGAGGGCTTCGCCGGTGCCCACGCCGAGCGAAAACCGTCCCGCCAGCATCGCCGCCGACGTCGCCGCCGCCTGGGCGACGATCGCAGGGTGCGTGCGAATGAGGGGACACGTCACCGCCGTCCCGACCCGAAGCTCGGTGGCGGCGGCGATCCCACCGATGACCGACCAGACGAATGGGCTCTGGCCTTGGCGATCGATCCACGGATGAAAGTGATCCGAGACCCACACGCTCCGGAAGCCGGTCTCCTCGGCACGCCTCGCTGCACGGACCATTTCTCGCGGGTGCAGCTCCTCGCTGGCGAGTGAGTACGCGACCTCCATTGCGCTCTCCTCTTCGCACCTGCGCACAAAACCTCTCGTTGTGTCGGTACCCGCGCGATCGAGGCGGCGAAACCGCATCGTTTCTGTGGCCCCACGGGCGGGCATGCACTCAGGGAAGAGATATCGCCAGGAGGTGAGGGTTGATGCCGCAACGAGCATGGAATTCCAAGCGAGAGCGGCAGTACGAGCACGTCAAGGAGGGCCTCGAGGAGCGGGGCCGCTCCGACGAAGCCGAGGAGATCGCGGCCCGGACCGTCAACAAGGAGCGGGCACGCAGTGGCGAGGCGAAGCAAGCCAGCCGCACGTCGACCAAGGACATCTCCTCCGGGCGCCGGGGCGGGATGCGGTCTCACCGGGGCCCCGGCGGGAGAACCCGGGACCAGCTCTACGAGGAGGCCCGCCAGAAGAACGTCAAGGGCCGCTCCAAGATGACCAAGCGACAACTGGAGAACGCCGTCGGTCGTTGATACGGCGGCGTTTAGCGGCCGCGGTCGTTGCGGAACGCTGCCAGCGTGCCCGTTTCTCCCGCGACCGCGGCCGTCCGTGAAGCGTTCACACCTGACGAGCCGACCCCGCCGGCTGCTGGCGGGGAAGGCAGCGGCCAAATCGCCGGCGACGAGACCGGCGGCCAGCCGCGAAAGCAGCGCGTGGCGCTCGTTGCGGCGTGTGTCCTTGCGTTCGCTGTCGGGTTCGCCGGTATGACCGCGCTCACGCGGGGTTCGGATACCGCGTCGAGCCCGAGCCCGAAGCCGACGCAGCCGGCCCCGAGCGCGGGTCTACCGGCCGCACCGGCGCCATCGGTGGCAAAGGCTCCGACGTCCGTTCCGGCGCCCGCATCCAGCGCGCTCGTCTCCGACGTCGGGAACGATCAAACGCCCGCCCCGCAATCGTCCCCGCCGTCGATGCCGCAGACCGAAACCGCGGATTCGCCGACGTCATCCACGACCACGTCGGAGCCGTCCACCAGCGCGCCCACGACCACGCATACCACGCCGAGCACGACAACGCCCTGACCTGGACGCCGCCCGACCGCGCGAGCGCGCGCGACTACGCCCGGGGAAACCCCGGGCGTAGTCGGACGAAGCGGTCAGCTACTTGCGCTGGAGCCGGTCCTTCGCCTTGTCGACGAACTCCTCACCCTTGTCCTTCGCCCGCTCGAGCTTGTCCTTGACCGAGCCGGCGGCGCGATCCGTCTTGCCTTCGCGCTTGAGTTCGTCGTCGTCGGTCAGGTCACCGGTCGCTTCTTTGACCCGACCTTTGATGTCGTCCTTCTTGCCTTCCATGGTCGATTCTCCCTTGGCTGCTTCGATCTGTTGTGCCCGAAGTCGACGGGCAGGAAACGTGCGACCATCCGAGCGCCATCGCTCGTCAGAGTTGCTCGCGCACGCCCGCCTCGCGCCGGGCGAGACACTCCTTGATCTCCGCGGGACAGTCGCTGACGATGATGTCCGGGTGCATCGGGAGGACCCCCTCGAGCTGGCCGGGGCTGTTCACGGCGCCGACGCTGATCGTCACGCCGGCCTCGTGCAACGGATCGACGAGATCGTGGGAGAAGATGAAACCTTCGAGCGAGACGCCGTCGATGTCGCGGTCCAGAACCCACTGCACCAGCGCTTCCGGTGCATAGTCGGCCCACAAGACGAGTCGGGTCGCGACCTCGTGTTCGACCGCGACGAGGCAACCGCGGGTGAAGAAGCTGATCACTTCGATTCGGTCGTCGGTGGCGTGCTCTTTGGCGATCTCACACGCGCGCGCCGTCGTGCGATCGGCCAGCTCCGGATCGGCGTACGCCTTGACGTCGAGCTGCAGCGGAAGCCCACGAGGAATCAGGTCGAGGACGGCGCGAAGCCGAAGAGGATGCTCATCGCTGATCTCACCGCTCTGGCCTCGGATGAACGCCTCGTCGATCTCGTCGGCGGTGTGCTCCTGCGCCCATCCCTCGAGGTTGGTGGAGAGCGAGAGGCCTGGGTCGTGTAATGCGAAGACCTCGTCGTCGCGGCTGAGGATGATGTCGCACTCGAGCCCGTCGACGTGCCGGGCCAGGCTCTTCTCGAGCGCGACACGCGACGATTCGGGGCCGTACTCACTTCCGAACCGGTGGCCGTACACCGGCATGTCGTCTGTCGCTCGGTGTGTCGCGATACGAGACAAGATGGCCCGCTCGAGGGCATCCGAAACATCCACGCGCTGAGAGCGGGTAGGCATCAATGCGGCTGGCGTCCTTCAACATCAAGAACGGGCTGTCCGATGACGGCTCGCACGATCCGGATGTGCTCGTGGGCGCGTGTCGAAGGCTTCGTGCCGACGTGCTGGCGCTCCAGGAGGTCGATCGCGGCGTGCCTCGCAGCAGTGAGGCGGACCAGACCACCGTCGTCGCCCGTGGTTGCGGCCTGAACGGTCTCTACGCGCCGGCTCGTCGACTCGATGGCGGTGAGTACGGCAATGCCCTCCTCGTTCGGGGCTCGCTTGCCGACGTCGAGCACATCCCCCTTCCGGTCTTGCCCGGGAACGAGGCACGTGCGGTCGTCCTGGCCGGCGTCGAGGTAGACGGCGTTGCGTTATCGGTCGCGGCGACGCACCTCCAGAACCGGCACGGAGGCCCGCCTCCGACTCCCGAGGCGGCCATGGAGCAGCTCGAGCAGCTGGAGGTCGTGCTGGCCGGGCTGGCGCGCCGGCCCCGCCCGCGGGCGCTGCTCGGCGACCTCAACATGCCGCCCGAGGTGGCCGTGCCGGTTCTCGACGCCGCCGGGTACGAGGTCGCCGACAGCGAGCCGACCGTCGTCGTCGGAGCGCCGACGTTCCGCATCGACTACGTCGCCGTCGACGGGCTCGCAGTCGGCGGTAGCGAGGTGCTCGACACCGACGTGAGCGACCACCGCGCGCTGGTCGTCGAGGTGGAGCCCGGCGAGCGCTGAGCCGGACTACCCGGCGGGCGCATCGGGTATAGCCCTGGCATGGCGAAGAATCTCACCGGTACGAAGATCGCATTCCTCGTGGCTAACGAGGGCATCGAGCAAGTCGAGTTGACCGAGCCGTGGAAGACCGTCGTCGACGCCGGGGCTGAGACGGAACTGATCGCGCCGAAGGCGGACGAAGCGCAAGCCTTCAACCATCTCCACCTGGCCGACACCTTTCCGGTGGACCGGACGACGAGCGAAGTGAACCCGGCGGAGTACGACGCGGTCGTGCTTCCCGGAGGCGTCGCGAACGGCGACCAGCTCCGAACCGACGAACCCGCGGTTCGTTTCGTCCGGGACTTCATGGAGGCCGGGAGGCCGGTCGCCGCCATATGCCACGCGTTGTGGGCGCTGGTCGAAGCCGACGTCGTTCGCGGTCGTACGTTGACATCGTGGCCGAGCTTGCAGACCGACATCCGGAACGCAGGTGGAAATTGGGTCGACGAGGAGGTGCATATCGACGGCCGGCTCGTGACGAGTCGAAAGCCCGATGATCTTCCCGCATTCGGGGAGGCACTTGTTGGCGTCGTCCGCGCAGCGAGCGTTCGCAGCTCCGTCGGCTGACGAAGCGCACGGGTGGGTAGGTCCTACACGGAAAGCGAATCAGGAGGACGTATGGCTACAGAAACAGAAGCAGGCAAGATCACAGGCACGAAGGACAAGACCTACAACGTCATCTGGTTCGTCGAGCAGTGCTTGAGCAACACCCTCCGGCTCGAGACTTACGTCGGAGACGCCGAGCGCGACGGCGACCAGGAGTTGGTCGACTTCTTCCGCCGGGCGCAGGAGACGAGCCGCAAGGGCGCCGAGCAAGGCAAGGCCCTGCTCGCCGGGCGGCTGAAGTCCTGACGCCGGCGTTCGTCCGGGGTAGCGCAACTCGGCGCTACCCCGAGCCGCGAGGCGGTGGCCGCAGCGGGCAGGAACCTGACGGCAGCGACGCGAGGAGATGCAGGCGATGGGCCGTGGGCGTGGTTCAGAGATGATCAAGAACTGGCCCGACGACTCGCGCGAGGCGGCGGAGCTCGTCATCGACCAGTACGGCGAGCCGCACGAAGCAACCCACTCGGTGCTGATCTGGCACAACGTCGGCCCGTGGAAGCGGATGGTCGTGACACGGGCGTGCTACGAGCACCATTTCCCGGCTCCGCACATCGATGCCGTCGAGTCGTTCATCGACTACCGGGTCCCCATCGACATGTTCAGTCCGCTGGCTGCGTTCGACGGGAGCGTGATCGTCGAGCGGACGGCCGGCGAAGTCTCGGCCCGGTGTCACGACGAGCAAGCGAACTTCCTCGCTCTCAACCTCGTGCACGACCTTGTGACCGGGGCCAAGGACGTCGAGGAAGCCCGGCGCTACTACGCCAAGGAGTTCCTCGACGCCCGCCGCAACAAGCCCACTCCATACATGGAGAAACTGCACTTCCACCCCGAGGGCAAGACGGCCGATCGGGACGAGCGCGTGCTCTCGGACGAGGAGCTGGAGCGGGCCAAGGCCGAAGGCGAGAAGAGCTGACGGTCAAAGTGGCGCGGGGCTGATCGGGAGTCGAGAATGCCGACGAGCCTTGACCGAGACGGAGTCCAAGAGCTTCTCGAGCGCGACGCGCAGCTGGTCGACGTACTTGGCGCCCGCGCGTACGAGCAGGAGCACATCCCGGGCGCGATCAACATTCCGTTGGCCGAGCTTCCCAGTCGTGTCGAGCGGCTGCGACAGGACGCACCCGTCGTCGTCTACTGCGCCGACTCGCTCTGAGACCTGAGTCCGCGAGCCGCGTGCCGGCTCGAGAGCCTCGGCTTCCCGGACGTGTACGACTATGCCGCTGGGAAGATGGACTGGTTCGCGGCTGGCTTACCCCGCGAAGGGAGTGCCGCCAGCACGACCAGGATCGCTGACCGTGCTCGCGCCGAGGTGCTGACCGCGGCGCCCGACGACGAGGTCGAAACGGTCACGGGGCGGCTCGTCGACGGGGAGATCCTGGTCGTCGTGAATGGTGAGCGCGTCGTTCTCGGTGTCGTGACCGCCGAGTCCCTCGAGGAGGCGAACGGACGATCCGTGGATCGTTTCATGCAGGAGGCCCCGACGACGTACCGGCCGCACACTGCTGCTGACGAGGTGGCCGAGTGGATGCGCGCGGATGACGCGCACACACACGTCCTGGTGACCGACCCCGGCGGGCATCTGCTCGGCGTCGCGCATCGTCGCGACGTCGAAGGATCGGAGTCTGGGAGCTAAGCCGCGAGCGCGCCGGCGTCGATCTGATAGAGCGAGGCGGCGTTCTCGGAGAGGATCGCCCGGCGCTGCTCGTCCGACAGGGCGCCGGCGTGCTCCTCGAGCATCTCCTGCGACCACGGCCACGTGGAGTCGCTGTGGGGGAAGTCGTTCGCCCACATGAGCCGGTGCCAGTTCAACAAGTCGGCGGTCTTGAACGCGACCCAGTCGTCCTGGAACGTCACGTAGATGTTCTCGGCGAAGTACTCGGATGGGAGGCGCGACAGCTCCTGACCCGGCGGGAGCCAGTACCGGTGGCGCTTGTACGCGTGGTCGAGCCGGTACATGTAGTGCGGCACCCAGCCCGCGTCCGCCTCGACACAGACGACCTTCAGCCCCGGGTGACGCTCGAAGACGCCGCCGAGCACGAGCGTGCCCATGATGTCCTGGCATCCCCGCACGACTGACAGGAACATGTTCATGCGCGGACCGCGAGTCGGTGTCGCATCACGTGTGGTCAGGATGTGGAACGACAGTGGCAGCCCGAGCTCGACCGCCGTCTCCCAAAACGCGTCGTACACGGGGGAGTCGTAGTCCTCGACGGCGGGGTTGCCCGGCATCATGACGCCGCGCAAGCCGAGCGCGGCAATCGACTTCAGATCCTCGACACCCTCCTCGGGCGAGCGCATCGCGGTCTGTCCGCAGCCGAGGAGCCGGTCGGGATGGCGCGAGGAGTACTCGGCGATCCAGCGGTTGTAAGCCTCGAAGCAGGCCCGCTTGTAGTCGAAGTCCTTGTGGTTGCAGAGCTGCATGCCGACAGTGGGGTAGAGGACCTCGGCGGCGACGCCGTCGCGCTGCTGGTCGGCGAGGCGCGCCTCGGGGTCCCATCCGCCGCGATGCAGGCTCTCGAACCGCACGCCGGTGATGCGGATCTCCTCCGCCGGCTTGCCCGCCGCGGCCACCAGCCCCATGGGCACGGGCGTCTTCATCCCCGGGATCACGAAGAGGTCGCCGACGTCGTCGCCCATGAACTCGAGGTGCGGCGCCTGATCGCGCCACTTGGGGTCGATGCGGTCGATGTACGTGTCGGGGGGCTCGGTGATGTGCGAATCAGCGGAGATCACGGGAAAGTCCACGGATCAGAGCGTACGCGCTTGCCGTGTGACGTGCCCCGGAGCGCCAATCAGCCGATTCCTGGCAGCACCTCGGTCGTGAATCGCTGGAGGGCCGCGCGCGCTTCGGCCGGGTCGGCACCGAGCGTGGGGCCGGTGACGATCAACTTGTCGAGCCCGAGGTCGACGAGCTCGCCGAGCCGTTGCGCGCACGTCTCCGGGGTGCCGACGACGCCGAAGCGGTCGATGAACTCGGCTGTGAGCTTGCCCGCCTGCGGCGAGCCGACTTGCGTGTGGCGGGTCATGTCGTACGCGTCGTGGACGGCCGCGTAGGTGTCGCGCTCGCTCGCGTCGACTGGTCCGCTCACGGTGCCGTGCATGACCGAGAAGCGGGCGAAGGTGGCGACACCGCCGCTGGCCAGCTCGCGCGCCACGTCGACGTCCGGGTGCGTAACCACGTTCACGAACGAGCCGACTGACGTCGCGCCGGCGGCCCGGACGGTCTCGATGCCCCAGCGCACCCGGTTGGGATCGGCGCCCAGTGCGAGCAGCACGCGGTCGGCGCGGCGGGCGGCGGCGGCGAGGACACGCGGTCCGGTGGCGGCCACCTCGACCGGCACCTTCGGCAGATCCGGTGGGAGGAAGTGCAGGCGGCTTGCCGTGGGGGCGTCGGCGAGCCCGAGCGTGTCGACGGGAGGCGCAACGCCTTCGTGAAAGCCGAGGTCGTCGAACGCGATCTCGTCGCCGCGGAGGTACGCCTGGAGCACCGTGAGGTAGTGCTCGAACCTCGCGACTGAGGCGGGAGCTCGTCCCAAGTGCGCGAGCGCAGAGTCGCCCCGCCCGATCCCGAGGACGAACCGGCCCGCCGACGCGACCTGGAGCGTGACCGCAGCGGCGGCCGTGGCCGCAGGGTGTCGCGTCACGGGGTTCGTCACCGCGGTGCCGAGGTGAAGGTGCTCGGTCTCGCGTGCCGCGAGCGCGAGGCCGACCCATGGATCACCGGCCAGGTTCTGTGAGTCCACGACGGCGAGCCCGTCGAAGCCCGCCGCTTCAGCTCGCGTGGCCGCCCGTTCGACCGCGCCCGGCCACGCGATGCCCGTGGTCCAGACCTCGGGGCGCGGCATATCCGCACCCTATTTCCGGGCGTCGCTGCTCGCGGGTTCGTCGGGGATCGGAACGGTGCGGAACCAGCGCCAGAGCACGATGTCGTACAGGCTCTTGATGCCGCCCGCGAGCACGAACGGGAGACCGAATGCGATCGACTGGGTCACGCCGGCCAGCGCCGGACCCACCGGCCGCACCACGTAGCGCGCCGTGTTGGTCACCGCGGCCGCGGGGGTGCGCTCGCCGGGGTCCACGAGCGCCATGACGTAGGCCTGACGCGTGGGCACGTCCATCTGCGCCAGCGCGACCCGGGCGAGCAGCAGCGTGATCGCAGCCGCGAGGTTCGGGGCGAGCGGGATCACGGCGAGGAGCACGTTGGAGGGCAGATGAGTGAACACCATCGTGCGCAGGATCCCGAAACGCTCGGCCAGCCGTGGCGCGGCCAGGAACGACGCCGTTTGCAGCAGCCCGACCGCGAAGAACACCACGCCGAGCACGCCGATCGACGCGTCGAACTCCGCCGCCAGCCAGTATGCGATGAAGGACTGCACGACGAAGCCACCGCCGAAGCTGTCGAGGGCGAACAGTCCGGCGAGACGCAGGACGGTCGGCCGTGACCTTTGCAACCGGCGGCGTGGCCGCGCTTCGGGCGATCGGGGATCGGCTTCCACGCGACGCGAGAGCGTGCAGGCGACGGCAGCCCCCGCGAACGCGACCGGTACGAAGATGAGGAAGAACCGTTGGTCCACCGGTGCTCCCGACCAGACGCGGCGGAGGAGCTCGGGACCGCCGGCGGCGAGGGCGCCCACCGAGCCGGCTGCGGTCGCGACTGCGTTGTAGGTGCCGAAGCCGCGGAGGCGTGTCCGGCCGGTGAGCTCCGTCGCGAGCATGGCCTGCTCGAGTGACGTGAACGCTCCCGATTCGACGACCTCGGTCGAGAGCGCACCAGTGAGCGCCACCGCGCTCAACGCCCACACCTGGTCGGAGAACGCGAAGACGGCACCCGCCAGCGCCAGCGCGAGGTAGAGCACGATGTACGAGCGCCGGCGCCCGACGCGATCGGCCCACCAACCGACCGCAAGTGACGACAGCACCGTGCCCGCGACCACTGCGGCGAGCACGAAGCCGACCTCGCCGGAGGAGAACCCCTCCCGGTCGAGCGTCGACCCGAGGAGGACGGCTCCGAAGCCGTATGCGAAGGCACGCAGTGCTTGCGCCCACAGGACGCGGTGCGCGTCGGCGGTCAGCTTGGGCGTCGTCACTCGAACGAGACGTGCTCCGGCACGGCGAAGGAAGTCTAGGGTTGCCCACGCGCGGAGAAACGGGGATCGCATGGCCGAGACGGCTGCGAAGATCAGCGAGCTGCTGCACGAGGCGGGCGAGACGCACCATCGCGTGTACCGGATCGTCGATGGCGCCGACGACGACTGGGCGTCGTGGTACGCGGACTGGCTCGTCCGCCTGTCCGAGCTGCCGGACCTGCTCGGCACGACGCCGGTCCGCAGCGAGCTCGTCTACATGCTCGTCCGGCTCGACAAGGAGTACACCGAGCAGCAGCCGGCGGGTCCGTGGGAGGACCATTACGCCCGCGCGCTCATCGAGCACTTCACGGGTTCTTGATGCGAGGCTGACCCTTCGTTCACCGAGCCCGCCCACAGTGCTCGTGTGAGCAAGCAGCGTCGGGCGCGATTCGCCGTCATCCCCCTGGTCGCGCTGGTCGCGATCGCCTCGCTGGCCACGGCGGCCGGGGCGTCGACGCCAGGGGCCGCGCGGGGAGAGTCGTCGGGCAAAAAGCCGAACATCGTGCTCATCCTCACCGACGATCTCGATCGCACGCTCTACCTCGACCCGTCCCGCTACCCGAAGGTCAACTCGCTGCTCGTCGAGCAGGGCACCACGTTCTCGAACTACTTCGTGACCGACTCGCTCTGTTGCCCGTCGCGCTCTTCGCTCCTACGCGGCCAGTACGTCCACAACCACGACGTACGAAGCAACAAGCCTCCGCTGGGCGGGTTCGAGAAGTTCCACACCAACGGCGACGAGAAGTCGACGATCGCCACCTGGATGCACGACGCCGGCTACCGCACCGGCCTACTCGGCAAGTACCTGAACGGGTATCCGAACGGCGCCGACGCCACATTCGTCCCGCCCGGATGGGACGTCTGGGCGAGCCCGGTCCGCAACGGCGGGTACTCGGAATACAACTACCAGCTGAACGAGAACGGCACGCTCGTTCCCCACGGCGCGAACCCGCAGGACTACCTGACCGACGTCCTGTCCCAGAAGTCGGGGGAGTTCATCCAGCAGAGCGGTGACAAGCCGTTCTTCCTGTACGTGGCGCCGTTCGTTCCCCACGCCCCGGCGACGCCGGCGCCGAGGTACGCCGACGCGTTCCCAGGCGTGCAGGCGCCGCGCACCGAGTCGTTCAACCAGGCCGACGTGAGTGCCGAGCCGAAGTGGCTCCGGGACCGGCCGGTGCTCAACGACCAGCAGATCGGCTCCATCGACGCGCTGTATCGCAAGCAGCTCCAGAGCATGCTCGCGGTCGAAGATCTGATCGAGCACGTCGTCGACACGCTCCGACAGACCCGTCAGCTCGACAACACCTACATCGTCCTGACCTCCGACAACGGGTTCCACCTCGGACAGCATCGCCTACCGCAAGGCAAGATCACGCCGTTCGAGGAGGACATCCGGGTCCCGCTCGTCGTTCGCGGCCCGGGCGCTCCCGCCGGAAAGAAGGTCGACGACTTCGTCGCCAATGTCGACCTCGCGCCCACGTTCGCCAAGCTCGGCGCGGCAAAGGCGCCCGACTTCGTCGACGGGCGCTCCCTGGAAACGGTGTTCCGCGGCAAGGCGAGCGACGACCCCCGAAAGGACGTGCTCGTCGAGCAGTTCACCGGCGGTGCCGGTCAGCGCGCCGGACGGAGGGGCGGCGCCCCCCCGACCTACGCCGCCGTGCGGACCGATCGCTACACCTACGTCGAGTACGTCACGGGAGAACGTCAGCTCTACGACCTGCGCACCGACCCGGATCAGCTCCACAACGTCGTGTCCACCGCCGATCCGAAGCTCGTCCAGGACCTCGCCAAGCAGCTATCGGCCCTGCAGAAGTGCAAGGGCAGCGGCTGCCGCGTGGCCGACCGGGGGTAGGCGCCGGGTATCCTGCGGGTTCGCCTCATGAGCCCCGTACTGTCTCCCGCGCCGCCGCAGGCAGCCCCGACCCGGCTGGGCCGCAACATCGCCGCCGTCGTGGTCGGAGGCGTCGTCGCGTTGGCGCTGATCTTCGGCGGCGCGCAGGCGCTCGAGGGGCCTGACGTGATCAGCCGGGTCGTGATCGACAATCCGACGCCGTATCCCGTCGAGATCGCGGTCGCCGGGGGCGACGGCGACAGCCTGCTCACGCTGGGCCCGGTGTCGTCCGGTGGACGCCACGCGTTCGCGTCGGTGATCGATCAGGGCGACCGGTGGGTCGTGCACGTGACGAGCGCGCGCAGCGACGGCGGCGAGTTCGTGGTGCGCCGGGCCGAGCTGGAGCGCACCAACTGGGTGATCACCATCCCGGACGAGGTCGGCTCCGCGCTCGCCGCCAATGGCGCGTCGCCGCGCACCGAACCTGAATAGCGCGCGCCTTACGAGAAGTGGGTCTGGGGGCGCTGCTGGCGTTCGCCGTCGATGATGAGATCGACCTTCTCGTTGTAGAACGCGACCAGACCGGCGATCTTGACGTTGTCAGGGAACGGGGTCCGGTACGACCACGCAAGGTCCTCGAAGGTCTCGCCGCCCGCCTCGACCGACCAGTAGCGGGCGAACCCCTTGTACGCGCAGCCACTCGTCGTGTCCGTGGGTGTCAGCAGGTCGAGCCGCACGTCGAGCTTGGGGAAGTAGTAGCGCGTCGGGAGACCCGTCTCGAACAGCAGGGTCGGTTGGTGCGTGTCCGCGACCGTGACCCCGTTCACCTCTACCTGCACGTGGCGCGAGCTGTGCAGGATGTCGATGCGTGAGTACGGGTCGTGAGGGTGGACGAAAACCTCCTCGTCCTCCTCGAACCAGCCGTCCATGGCGTCCCAGTCGAAGCGGATGAGGCCGCGGAGCTCCTCGACGGGCGACTCGGGGTAGTGCCACGCGGCGTGCTCGGCTTCCCGGCTACCGCCCTTGACCGTGAACTCGCGCGCCTCCCCCCGGTCGGCCGAGTGCCGTGTGCGACCGGTCGGCGTCAGGAGCTCCATGCGGACGTCCTCACGCGGGAAGTAGTAGGCGGGGTAGTACGGGACCTCCCAGACCAGCTTGGGTCGGGTCGTGTCGGCGATCAGGTCGCCGCCCAGGTAGGTGCGGACCCGCTTCGGTCCGTCTTCGATGCGCACTCCGTCTCGTGGGTCAGGCATCTGCGCCTCCGTTCTCGGAGAGGACTCGCGACTTCGCGGTGGAACGCGCTGCCCAGCCCCAGTCTTCCCTCGAGCCGGTGGCCCCTACGCCAGCGGCGGTCCCGGTGGCGACTCGTGCGACGGTCGCCAGCTCCGCAGGAACTCTTCGGCGAGGGCGCACGCGCCTGCGAACGGTCCCCGCGCGTCTGTGCTCGACGCACGCACGAGATCGACGATCGTTCGCTCGACGCGGTCGAGGACTTGCGTCCGCGACGTGCTCGCCGCTGACGTGTATCCCACGACGGCGGCCGCGTTGCACACGAAGTCGGGATGCGCGGCGATGCCGCGCTCTCCGAGGGCCTCGAGGCCACCGGCGGTGTACGGCACGTTGGCGGCGGGCACGACGGCGCGCGCGCCGACGCGAGCGGCGCGTTGCTCGTCGATCACACCGACGCGCGCGCCCGGGACGACCACGTCAGCCTCGATCTCGAAGAGCGCGTCCCGCGGGAGGCACGGTCGGCCGACCTCGGCGACGAGTCCGTCACCGTGGGTGGCGCGCGCTTCCCACAGTTGATCGACATCGAGGCCTTTGCGGTCGGCGACACAACCGGCAAGCGTCGAGACGGCGACGACGCGTCCTCCCCGGTGCGCGACCTCTCGCGCCACCCCGGCGCCGACCTTCCCGAACCCCTCGACGGCGACCGTGCGGCCGTCGAGCCCGCCGACGGCGGCATCGGCCGCGGCCGCGACGCCGAAGCCGGTGAGCACGTCCTCGAACGCGACGCCGTCAACGGTCGAGTTGAGGACGTGCGGCTCCCAGTCCGGGCCGCGCAAGGGTGCGAAATCGGCTTCGTAGGTTCCCAAGTCGGGGCCGGTCAGGAAGCGGCGCGACATGACGAGCGGGCGGATCTCTTCGCAGTAACGCGCCATGGCCGCCGCTCGCCCCTCGGCATCCGATCGGACGAGGCCCTTCGCGCCGCCGACGGGGCGGCCGAGCACGGCGAACTTGTAGGTCATCGCCCGAGCAAGAAGGGCGCCCTCCCGCTCCGACACGTCAGGCGCCAGGCGCGTCCCCCCGGCCGCCTGCGGCGCGTCATCGAGGTCGAATACGACGAACGCGTCCACCGCGTCCATTCGCCGCACTTCCATCGCGGTCAGGGACGCGTTCCGACAAGGTGCTCGAGGAACCAGCGGGCGGCGAGGTCGGCGACGGCCTCGAGCGCGCCGGGCTCCTCGAACAGGTGTGTCGCGCCGGGGACGACCTCGATCCGGAGCTCACAGGTCAGGTTGCGCGCCGCATCGCGGTTCATCTCGAGGACAGCCTCGTCGCGTCCGCCCACGATCAGGAGCGTGGGCGCTCGGACCGCGTCGAGGCGGGCGCGAGCAAGGTCGGGCCGGCCGCCACGAGACACGATCGCCCGCACCGGAGAGCCGGGCTCTGCTGCTGCCCACAACGCCGCGCCCGCGCCGGTGCTTGCGCCGAAGAAGCCGATCGGAAGCCCGCGAGCGTCCTCCTCGTCGCCCAGCCAGGCCGTCGCCGCGCCGAGGCGTGCGGCCAGGAGCGGGATGTCGAACACGTTCGCGCGGTCGGCCTCCTCCTCGGGCGACAGGAGATCGAACAGCAACGTGCCGAGGCCGACGTCGTTCAGCGCGCGCGCCACGGCTTGGTTACGCGGGCTGTGCCTGCCGCTGCCGCTGCCATGCGCGAACACGACGAGCCCGGTGGCACCGGACGGGATCGTCAGCCGGCCCGGGAGCGGTCCGCGCTCGGCCGCGACCTCGACTTCTTTGTCGATGGCTTCGGCAGCACTGCTGTCTGCTCCGCCAATCTCTTGGTCGTCTCCGGCGACAGTCAGCAACTCGATGACCTCGTCGTCGGACGTGGGGGAGAAATCGGCGTACCAGCCGCCAATGGCGAAGAACGGCTCAGGAGTCTCCACCGCGACGACATCGTCGGCGTCGCGGCGCAGCGCGGCCACGGTCTCGGGGGGCGCGACGGGGACCGCGAGCACCACCCGGTCGGCGCCGCGCGCCCGGGCCACGTGTACGGCTGCCCGCGCCGTGCCGCCGGTGGCGAGCCCGTCGTCGACGATCACGACCGTCCGGCCCTCGAGGGGGATGGCCGGTCGGCCGCGCCGCAGCCGTACCGCGCGCTCCTCGACCTCGGCGCGTTCGCGCTCCTCGACCTCCGCCAGTTGGGTCTCGGAGACGCCGGCCTGGCGAACGACGTCCGGGTTGAGGACGCGCACGCCGTCCTCGCCGACGGCGCCCATGCCCAGCTCGGGCTGGAACGGGACACCGAGTTTGCGGACGACGAGGATGTCGAGCGGAGCTCCCAGAACGTTCGCCACCTGGAACGCGACCGGGACGCCGCCGCGCGGGAGGCCGAGGACGAGCGGCGACGAGGCCCGCAGGCCCGAGAGCCGCTCGGCCAGCCGCCTGCCTGCCTCACGCCGGTCGCGGAAGGGCATCGAACCACCATCATGACCCGCACGGTCACCGTCCGTGGCCGCCGCGCCGGAAAGGGTGACCTTCGGCCCTGTTTCGGGGTCGCGGGCCCTGCGTACGGTCGCCGCATGCCGCTCGTGCAGGATTTCGTCCCCGTCGCAGAGCGCTTCGAACAGGCCGGCATGTTGCTCGTCGCCGGCCGGACGTCGTGGCTGGCCGAGTTGGCCACGGCTGCCGTCGCACCGGACGAGCTGGTCGCGGTCGAGTTCGGCGAACCCCGGTCCGTCGAGCACGCCCTGATCGCCCCGTTGCACTGGAAGACCGAGACCGGCCCGGTCACGACCCTCGACGCCGACCTCCGCCTCGAGCCGGTACCACGCGGGGGTTCGCACCTCGGCTTCAGCGGGACCTACGAGATCCCCTCACCGGGCGCGAGCAGTCGGGGGGACGCGGTGCGGCGGCAGCGGCTCGTCGAAGCGTGCGTCCACCGGTTCGTCACGAGCGTGGCCGCGACCCTCGAACGAGGCGGCGCCGACATCCACCTCATGACGAGCTCCGGTTAGCGGACAGACAGCACGAAGCTCGGTGGGGATCAGCTGAGCGGCACGCGCCACTCGACTACGGTGCCGGCGCCCTCACCCGGCTGCACCGTGGCGTTCCCACCCAGCTCCAGCGCGCGTCGTTCCATGTTGCGCAGCCCTTGACCCGGCTCGATCCGGTCGGGCAAACCGGCGCCGTCGTCGGCGACTCGGAGCAGCAGGTCGTCCGCCGCCTCGACGGCGACGTCGACCTTTGACGCGCCCGCGTGCTGAGCGACGTTCGACAGCGCCTCGTGCAGGGTCGCCAGGAGGTGATCGGCGGTCGTGTCGGGGACGGCTGAGTCGATCGGGCCTTCGAGTCGCAGCTCGGGCGTGAATCCGAGCAACTCACGCGCCGCGTCGACGCGGGCGAAGATGTCGACGCGCACGCCGCGGCGCGTGCGGTCCTCGAGGGCGAAGATCGTGCGGCGAATGTCGCGGATGGTCTCGTCAATCTCTTCCACGGCCTGCGTGATGCGGCTGGCGACATCGGTTCGAGCCGCAATCGGCAGGGTCGTCTGCAGCGTCATCCCCGCCGCGAAGAGTCGCTGGATGACCTTGTCATGAAGCTCGCGGGCGATGCGCTCCCGGTCCTGGAGCACGGCCACGTGCTCGAGGCTCGATTGCAGGCGGGCGTTGTCGATGGCGACGCCCGACGCCGCCGCCAAGGTCACCGCGAGTCGCTCGTCCTCGTCGCTGAACTGGTCCGCGCTCTGCTTGTCGGCGAGGTACAGGCTCCCGATGGCTTCTTTGCCCCGGATCGGCACGCCGAGGAACGACGTCATCTCCGGATGCCCGGGAGGAAAGCCCTGCGCGAGCGGGTGCTCGCTCACATCGCGCAACCGCACGGGCTTCGGGTCCCTGAGGAGGACACCGAGGATGCCCTCGAACTCTGGAAGGCGGCCCACGGCCTCGTGCGTGTGTTCGTCGACGCCGCTCGTGACGAGATCTGTCAGCTGGCCGTGGTCGTCCATGACGCCCAAGGCGCCGTACCTCGCGTCCACCAGCTTGCAGGCCGACTCGACGATCCGCTGCAGGACGGTGGGCAGGCTCAGATCGGAGCCAATGCTGAGCATCGCATCGAGCAGTTGCTGGAGGCGCACGTCGAATCGCTGCACGCTTGCCACAATTGGTGATTTTGGACCCGAAGCCACCATTTGGGAAAGTCTCTCCGCTCCGAAGGGGCAGACAGAGGGTGGGCGCCGGCCCTACCGCCGGCTGCCCACCCATTGATACGAGTCTGTGCAGTGTTTCGGATTCAGCTCTGGGCGTAGAGCATCCCGAACCGGTTCGTCAGGGCCCGGTTGGTGCCCATGCGCTTGGTGAACTCGTCGCTGACCCGCTTGAACTGTCCGGTCTGGAGGCCCTGCTGCTGGGCCCACTGGTCGACCTCGGCCTCGTCCTTGAGGCTGGCGCCCGCCACGGCCTTGCAGAGCTTGGCGTACTGGTCGAGCGAGACGCCCTCGACGGGCTCGAATCCCGGGTCATCGGGGTCTTGGGTGCCGTCGACGAGCCCCGCCTGAGCCGCCGTCGCCTGCGCCTCGGCGGCCTGCTTCGCCGCCGGCGCGTTCTTGGCCGCCTCGGTGGCGCTGCCGAGGGTGCTCTTGATGTCCTTGAAGAAGCCCACGGTCGTTTCCTCCTCGTCCTGAGCTCGGATCGGTCGATCGCTGCGGTCGGCCCGGCTACATCGACGCCTGCGACATGAGCGTGCCGATGCGGTTGGCGACGTGCTGGTACTGCTGCATCCGTTGCGTCCAGCCGATCGAGATGTCGCCCCACCGGCCCGCTGGCACGCCGTTCGAGGTCACGTACGCCTCGACGTTCTCCGGGCCCATGATCTGGTTCTTGCCCAGGCCGCCCATGATCCGCGCGTAGGTGTCGCAGTCGACGCCCTCGATCGGCGCGAAGCCGGGGTCGTTGGGGTCGTAGCCGACCTCACCCGACTGGATGCCGGCCGTCTCGGCCTGCAGCTGCTTGCTGGCCTTGGCGGCTTCGGTCGCGCTGCCGAGGGTGCTCTTGATGTCCTTGAAGAATCCCACGGGGTTGCCTCCTGGTCGTCGTGGGGGCCGTTCCCCCGTCATCGAGTCCCAGGGTGCCTGGACCGGTGCCGCGGCGCCTGAGTAGCGCCTACTCATTTCCGCGCCGGCGCGAGTTGAGTAGCCGCTACTCAGGCGCCTCGCCCGGAGTCCGCGGTTTCATGAGCAGAGCAAGCGTCCCCTCGAGAAACAGGGAGCAGGTGCCGTGGGACTGTTCAAGAAGGACAAGGCCGAGAAGAAGCCCAAGGATGACGGCAGCGACAAGTCCTGGGGCCAGATCTTCCGGGACATGCCCAAGGTGCCGACCACCCGGGACATGGCGACTGGCACCGCGAACGCCGCCTCGTTCATGAAGAACATGGCCAACCAGGGCGACGTGGGCCGGCTCCGGTCGACCGGGCTCAAAGGGACGGCCACGCTCCACCAGTTCCGCGACACGGGAGGCCGCGCCGGGATGAACCCGATCGTCGAGATGGAGCTGATCGTGCACGTCGACGGGCGTCCGGAATGGCCGGTGACGCATCAGGAGTCCATGGCGCCGTTCGTCTTCAACGCGCTGAAGCCCGGCAAGGAGCTCGTCTGCTTCGTGAACCCGGACGACCCGACGGAGATGGTCCTCAACCTCTAGCCGGCGCGCACCACGTCCTCCCGCACGACATCGCGCGGGTCGCGGTCGTCACGCAGCCCCTGATATGCGGGGGCGCGGACGACGCCGGCGCGCGTCCACTCCGTGAACCGCACCTCGGCGACGAGCTCGGGCTCGACGAACGCGGCGTCCTTCACGCGGGGCGCGGGCGTGAACGGGCTCGTCTCGCGGCGTAACGGCTCGAGGAGCCCGACCAGCCTCCGCAGCTCGTTGTCGGTGAGACCGGTTCCCACCCGCCCCGCGTACCGCAAGCGCGCGTCGGGCTCGGTCGACTCGTAGCAGCCGATGAGGAGCGCGCCCAGGCTGGTGCTGCGCGCCCCCTTGCCCGGGACCCATCCGCCGATCACGAAGTCCTGGCTGTTGTGGTTCTTCACCTTCAGCCACGCGCGAGAGCGACGGCCGGCCTCGTACACGCTGTCGAGACGCTTGGCGACGACACCTTCGAGGCCGAGTCGTCTCGTCGCGTCGCTGAGCGCGGTGCCGTCGCCTTCGTGCGCGGCGGGCGTCTGCCACGACTGCCCCTGCGGCCCGAGCTCGTCGAGGAGCTTCCTGCGCTCGCGGTAGGGGAGCGAGAGTGTCGAGTGCCCCTCCAGCCAGAGGAGATCGAAGATCACGTAGACGACGGGAACCTCGCCCATCAGCCGCCGCACCGCGCGCTCGTTGCCGACGTGCATTCGGCGCTGCAGCCGCTCGAAGCTCGGGCGCTCGCCGTCGAACGCGACGATCTCGCCGTCGAGAACGACTGCGGTCGAACCGAGCGCAGGACCCAGCCCGCGCAGCTCCGGATACCGCGACGTGATGTCGCCACCGCGGCGGCTCTCGAAGCGCACCTGACCTCCCTCCACGTACGCGATCGAACGCACGCCGTCCCACTTCACCTCGAACGCGTAGTTGTCCTCGTCGTGAGGGAGGTTCTTCGAGAGCGTCGCGAGCATGGGCTCGACGTGGGCGGGCATCGGCTCCCGATCGGGGTCCTCGGGCGGGTCCATGCGGTGGATCATCCAGTTGTCGCCGTCGGTCTGGAACAGCGCGTACCGGCCCCGGACCCGATCGCCGTGGAACGTGACGATCACCTCGTCGTCGCGCAACTTGTGCGTCTCGTATCGGCCGCGGTCCCAGATGTGCATGGCCCCGCCGCCGTACTCGCCTTTGGGGATGTCGCCCTCGAACTCGAGGTACTCGAGCGGGTGATCCTCGGTGTGGACCGCCAGGTTGTTGCGCTTCGGGTCAGGCGGAATGCCGCGCGGCACGGCCCACGACAGCAGCACCCCGTCGTGCTCGAGACGAAGGTCCCAGTGCAGGCGGCGGGCGTGGTGCTCCTGGATGACGAACCGCCCGCCCGGCTCCCCGTCGTCGGGGCCGCCGGCGGGCTCCGGCGTCGCTTCGAAGTCCCGCTTCTGCCGGTACCGGTCGAGGCGCTTGCTCACCCCACCATGGTGGCCCGCCGCGGGGGTGGCTGCGTCATTGCTCGGCGACCCGCCGGCGCAAGGTCACCCGGGTGCCGGATCCGGTCCCGGACGGGACGATCTCGACGTCGTCCATGAGGCCGTGCATCAGCGCGAGCCCGCGACCGCGCTGGTCGGTCCGGCCCGGCGGCCGCCACTCGCCTTCGTCTTCGACGACCACGACGAGCTGGCCGTCGTCGTGCCGGGCCCGCACGATCAGCTCGCCGGCGCGGCGCGGGTACGCGTGCTCGACCGCGTTCGCGGCCGCCTCGTGGACGGCCAGCGTGACCTCCGCTCCGACCTCGGGCGGCGCGCCCTGCCCGTCGATCCATCTCGCCAGGGCATGACGAACGCTGTGCAGTTCCGTCGCCTGAGCGGCGATCCGCATCTCGAAGTCGTCCGGGGCCCGGTCCCGCCTCTGGGCCACCGGACCAGGGTACGCGCGGCCGGTCGCGAGTCCGGGCATCTCCGCACGCCGGCGCGGCGCTGGCTCCGCATTCGCGCTCGCCTCACAGTCCGCTCATGCTCGGGGTGTTCGATGAACGGGCTCGCACAGGAAGGGAACAGGATGAAGAACCTCGTTGCCGCGGTCACGGTCGCCGGTGTGCTCGTTGCCGGCGGGAGCGCTGCGTGGGCGGCGCAACCGGAGCGCTCCGGCTCGGGCGGCCCGGAAGCGCCGGGCGGCGGCTCGGCGCAGCGTGCTCGGCGCGGACACGGCGCGCGCCTCGCGCTTCAGACGGCGGCTACCACGATCGGCGTCTCGCCCGAGGATTTGGCAAACCAGATTCGGGGCGGGAAGACCGTCGCCGCGGTGGCGGGTGAGCACAACGTCGACTCTGCAACCGTCGTGAACGCGGTAGTCACCGCGCTGAACCAGCGGATCGACCAGGCGGCGGTGGAGGGCAAGATCGACGCCGACCGTGCCGCGAAGGTCAAGGAGAAGGTGCCGGACCTCGCCGACCGATTCGTCAACGAGACGAAGTCGACGCGGAGCGGCGAGGGGCGCCGTCATCGTGTCCTCGGCAACGCCCTGAATGCGGCGGCGAAGGAGATTGGCGTCTCGGAGGACGACCTGAAGCAAGCGCTCGAGGACGGCAAGTCGATCGCGCAGGTGGCGAAGGAACACGACAAGTCCGCCGACGACGTGGTGGACGCGATCGTGAAGAAGGCGAGGGGCGCCATCGACCAGGCAGTGAAGGACGGCAAGCTCGACGCCAAGAATGCCGACGAGATCAAGCAGAAGCTGCCCGATCGCGCCAAGCAGCTCGTGAACCGCGAGCGCCAGGACGGGAGCTCGGCGGCGTCGACGACCTCGCGCGGTTAGACCGGATACGCGGTGATCTCGGTCGCCTTGATCGACGCCCACACGGCGGCGCCAGCCGTCAGCTCCAGCTCGGCCACCGCGGCCGGCGTGACTTCGGCGGTCACCGGGACCGTCCCGGCGACGACCACGCGCACCCGGTCGCCCTCTACGTCGAGGTGCTCGACCGTCCCGGCGAGCACGTTGCGTGGCGTCCCCTCGGGTTCGCGACGGTGCAATGCGACCGACCGCGGGTGCACGACGGCGAACACGTCACCACGGGCGTGGCCTGCTGCGACCAGCTCGCCGCGGTCCGGCAACCGGATGCGCTGTCCGTCGGCCGTGCCGCGATAGAGGTTGACGCCGACGAGGTCGGCGACGTAACGGGAGCGCGGACGTTCGCGCAGTTCAGCGAGCGATCCTGCCTGCACGACCCGACCGGCCTCGAGCACGACGACGCGGTCGCCCAGGGTCATGGCGTCGATGGGATCGTGGGTGACTACGACCCGCGCCCCCGCGTGCGCCTCGAGGTGGTGGCGCAGCTCCCGGCGTGTGTCGACACGGGCGCTCGCGTCGAGCGCGGACAGCGGCTCGTCGAGCAGCAGGACGCGTGGCTCCAGCACGAGCGCCCGGGCGAGCGCCACCCGCTGCGATTGCCCTCCGCTGAGCGCGGGCGGGCGATCTGCAGCATAAGCGGCCATGCCGACGCGTTCGAGCCACCCGTGAGACCGACGAGCGGCCTCTCGCCGGCGAACCCCGCGGGCACGTAACCCGAATGCCACGTTCTCGAGCGCACTCAGATGTGGGAACAGTGCGTAGTCCTGGAAGACGTACCCGATGGGTCGCCGTTCGCTCGGGATCCATACGCCCGAGGTCGGGTCGTCGAGCATGTGGCCGTCGACGGCGACACGCCCCTCGTCGAGGGCGAGCAATCCTGCGATCACTCGCAACACGGTCGTCTTCCCGGCCCCGTTGGGTCCGAGCAACACGACCGTCTCACCGAGCCGGGCCTCGAGCGGGACGTCGAGCGCGAGCGTTCCGAGGCGGACGCCGACGCGCGCGTCGAGACTCACGCCGGGAACCAGCGGTCGCGCAGTGACACGAGCACGACGACCGACACCGCCAGCAGCACCAGGCTGAGTGCGATCGCGCCGCCCAGATTGGTTTGGAGCTCGACGAAGATCGCCAGCGGCATGGTCTGTGTCTCGCCCTGGAGGTTCCCCGCGAACAGGATCGTCGCCCCGAACTCGCCGAGCGCCCGCGCCCACGTGAGCGCGGCCCCCGCTACCAGCGACGGGGCGATCAGCGGGAGCACGACCCGCCGGAAGGTCGTGAAGCCGCGGGCGCCGAGCGTGGCGGCGGCGTCCTCGTAACGCCGGTCGAGCGATCGGAGCCCGGCCTCGACGACGATGATGAAGAACGGCATCGCGACGAACGCCTCAGCGAGGATCGCGCCCCACGTCGTGAACGGAAGGCGGACGCCCAGCCAGTCGTCGAGGTATTGCCCGACGAGCCCGCGCCGGCCGAACGCGAGCAAGAGAGCGACGCCGCCGACGACCGGCGGCAGCACCATCGGCAACAGGACAAGGGCCCGGACGATGCGGCGTCCGGGCAGCTGTGTGCGAGCCAGGATCCAGGCGAGCGGCAAGCCGAGCACGAACGCCAGCGCGGTAGCGCCGAGCGAACAGACGAGCGACAGTCGCAATGCGTCCCGCACGACGGGGTCCGTCAGGTCGTCGCCGAGCTCCGACCACGGCGCGCGCTGGAGCAGCCCGACCACCGGGACGACGAAGAACACGACGGCGAGCGCGGCCAGGATCGCGACGGCGATCGGGGGCCTCGACCGTGTCCGCCGCCTCACGGCGGGAGGAACCCGAGCTTCCGCAGCGTGCTCTGCGCCGCCTTCGACTGGACGAACTGCACCCACGCCTCGGCTGCGGCGGAGTTCTGCGTGTCCTTGACCGCCGCAATCGGGTAGGTGGCGACCACGTTCTGCCGGTCGGGGATCTTCACCCCGGTGACATCACCCTTGGTCGCCTTGACGTCCGTGACGTACACGACGCTGGCGTCCGCCTCACCGAGCGAAACCTTGCTCAGGGTCGCCTTGGCGTTCTCCTCCTTTGACGCCGGGCGCACGCTGACGCCGGCGTTGGCGAACGCCTCGGTTGCGTACTTCCCGCACGGAACGGCGTCGGCACACAGGACCACGACGAGCCCCGATTGGTCGAGATCGGCGAGGCCCCTGATCTTCTTGGGATTGCCCTTGTCGACCGCGATCTCGAGACGGTTCTTGGCGAACACCACCGGCGTCGCCGTGACGTCGTCGGAGTCGACCACCTTCTGGAGGTTGGCTTCGTCGGCCGACGCGAACACGTCTGCCGGCGCGCCTTGCTGGATCTGAGAGGCGAGGTTCGACGACGAGTCGAAGTCGAACTTCACGGACACGTCCGGGTAGCGCTTCTCGAACTGCTTCGCGATGGCGTTGAAGGAGTCCGTCAGGGACGCGGCCGCGAACACGGTGATCCCGCCGGACGGCTTCTTCCCCGTCGCCCGAGCGGGTGGGGCCGCGCCCAAAACCACGGCCGCGAACGCCGCGATGACGACGAACGTCCGCCGCATCACTCGCCGGGCACCTCGATGACGACGTTGGTGGCTTTCACCGCTGCCACCGCGAGCGCGCCGGGCTCGAGGCCGAGCTCGTCGGCGGCTTCGCGTGTCATCAGCGATACGACCCGGTGCGGACCGGCCTGGAGCTCGACCTGCGCCGCCACCTTGTCCTTGACGACCCGCGTCACGATTCCCGTGAACCGGTTGCGCGCCGACCGACCCACGATGGCGCCGGCCTCGGGTGTCCTCGCCTGCTCGACCGCCAGCTCGGCCAGGGCCGCGCCGTCGACGATCCGCTGGCCGCCGGTGGTGCGTCGGGTGGGAAGCCGTCCGTCGTCGGCCCAGCGCCGGACCGTGTCGGCGCTCACCCCGAGCAACTCGGCGGCTTGTCCGATCCGAAGCTCGCTCACGCAGGAGATTGTACGTGATTTCCTCGTTTTTGCGGGGGCGACAGCGCTCGCGTGAGTCACGGAGCCTCGATTGCGACCGGTGTTTGGCCTCGCCTCGGTGAGGGGGCTAATGTTCCCGGTTACCAGTCGGTAACTTCCGGATCGGCCCTCGCCGCCGCAAGGAGGACGCCATGGCCGAGTTCTCGCTCGACCTCAACGAGGATCAGCAGCAGATCCAGAAGTGGGTGCACGACTTCGCCGAGCAGGTCGTGCGGCCCGCCGGGCACGAGTGGGACGAGCGTGAAGAGACGCCGTGGCCGGTCATCGAGGAGGCGGCCAAGATCGGCCTTTACTCGTGGGAGTTCATGGCCCAATGCTTCTCGGACCCGACCGGGTTGCTGTTCCCGGTAGTGAGCGAGGAGATGTGCTGGGGTGACGCCGGCATCTCGCTGGCCATTTTCGGCAGCACCCTGGGTGCTGCCGGCATCGCCGGCAACGGCACCCCCGAGCAGATCGCCGAGTGGGTCCCGCAGTGCTTCGGGACGCCCGACGACATCCACCTCGCGTCCTTCGCGGTCACCGAGCCCGGCGCCGGCTCTGACGTGTCGAGCCTTCGCACGACCGCCAAAAAGCACGGTTACGACTGGGTGATCAACGGCCAGAAGACGTTCATCACGAACGGCGGGCTGCTCGATCGACCAAACGTCCACGTCGTCGTGGCCAGTGTCGACCCGGACCTCGGGTCCCGGGGGCACGCCTCCTTCGTCGTCCCGCCCGGCACGCCCGGGCTCACGGGAGGAAAGAAGGAGAAGAAGATGGGCATCCGCGCCTCGCACACCGGCGAGGTGCTCTTCGACGGCGTACGTGTCCCGAGCTCCTGCTTGCTCGGTGGGGAGGAGAAGCTCGAGGCGCGGCTCGCCCGAGCGCGCGAGGGCAAGAGCGCACGCGTGCAGGCGGCGATGAGCACGTTCGAGACGACCCGGCCCATCGTCGGCGCACAGGCACTCGGCATCGCCCGCGCCGCCTACGAGTTCTCCCTCGACTACGCCAAGGAGCGCGAAGCCTTCGGCCGGAAGATCATCGAGAACCAGGGCATCGCGTTCAAGCTCGCCGACATGAAGATGGAGATCGACGCCGC
>Ga0126312_10000313_pt1 | contig 27120 bp, 27 predicted proteins | sample Plot104A_FD_92537 | JGI IMG/M metagenome (GOLD analysis project Ga0126312, IMG submission 92537) | Serpentine soil microbial communities from UC McLaughlin Reserve, CA, USA - Plot104A | ecosystem: Environmental > Terrestrial > Soil > Grasslands | place: USA: UC McLaughlin Reserve, Lake County...
GCGCGAGTTCGACCCCGGCGCAGGCGGCCCAGAAGGTGCTCGGCGTCGAGCCGATAGACGAAGGCTCGGAGGCTCAGTTCTCCAACCTCGTCCATTGGGGGTACGCTACCGTATGGGGAGGCGCCCGAGGGCTTCTCGCGGCGGCGGGGCTCTCCGGGCCGACCGCCGCGAGAAGCCCTCGGGGCAGTATGGGGCAGCGAGCAAATAATGCTGCCGGCGTTGGACGTTACACCACCGCTCACCGAGTGGGGGGTGGAGGAGATCGCCATAGACGCCCTCCACCACCTCGTGTACGCCATCGCCACCGGGCTGGCTTACTCCTACCTCGATAGGCGAATCAGGCTCCAAAAACTCCCCGTACCATGTACCGGCGATTTTGCGCCAGAAACTGTTGAGAAGGACCCGTCTATTGGCAACGAAGTACGATCTGGTCGTCGTAGGAGGAGGAACGGCCGGGCTCGTCTCGGCCGCCGGGGCAACTTCTCTGGGCGCCAAAGGCCTTGCCAAAATGAGCAGACGTAAGCTCTTTAGCTGATTGCCTCAGGTTCAGGGGTAGGATACAGTCCTATTACGCTAGACAGACGCCATATGGGGCTTGCAAGGTAGTAGAAGGTAGCGCAGAGAGTCGCATATCTTTGGGCTCTTGCAGTAGCCTTGTAGGCCGCACTATGGATACGCCGGTAAAGTGAAGTTCTCAGCAATCTAAAGGTGGATACAACGTGAATACGAACGAACCGCATGTGCCCAAACCGGTATTGCTCGTCGTCGACGACGACGCGACCGCCCTTGCCAATATCGAGTTCGAGCTCCGCGACCGTTACGGAAGCGGCTACCGCGTCGTGTGCGAAGGCTCTGCGGAAGCGGGAATGAGCGCGCTCGAAGAGTTCAGAACGGCCCACGAGGACGTGGCCGTCGTTCTCGCCGACCAGTGGATGCCTGATATGACCGGGACCGAGTTCCTAACTCGCGCCCATCAGCTCCATCCAACCGTAAAGCGGGCACTTCTCGTAAGACGAGGGGATAGGACGACCCGGGAACCTATCCTTCAGGCCATAGCCCTCGGGCAGATTGACCACTACGTACCCAAGCCAGAGGGGTCTCCGGATGAGGAGTTCCACCGGGCCATCTCAGAATTTCTAGACGAATGGACGAGGGCTCACCACCGTGGTTTCGTGGAGGTGCGTATCGTAGGTGACTCTTGGTCACCGCGATCTTACCAGCTAAGGGATTTCTTTAGTCGCAGCGGGATCGCGACCGTGTTCTATGCGGCGGATTCAGAGGAGGGACAGGAGCTGCTTGCCCAATGGAACACGACCTCGGCACGGCTTCCCGTGATGATCATATTCGACAGGCTGGTGCTAGTCGACCCTTCTGACACCGAGGTCACCGACGCCTTCGAGATGATCTCTCCGTTTGGAATGAACACCCTGCCCGATGTACGAAACTTCGACCTCATCGTCATCGGGGCGGGGCCCGCCGGACTGGCTGCCGCGGTCTATGGCGCTTCCGAAGGTCTTCGCACATTGGTTTTAGAGAGCGAGACCTTCGGCGGTCAGGCAGGCACCAGCTCTCGCATACGCAACTACCTCGGTTTCTCACGGGGTATCAGTGGCTCAGATCTAGCCTGGCAAGCTTACCAACAAGCGTGGCTATTCGGAGCGTCCTTCCGCCTTGCTCACCAGGCGACGGGGCTGCGCCGCGACGAGCGGGAGGAGTTGGTGGTGACCTTGTCCGACGGGACCGAAGTAGCGGGCCGGGCTGTGGTCATTGCCACCGGCGTCTCTTACCGTCGGCTGGGGATACCCAGCCTCGAGGCCTTAAGCGGGGCAGGTGTGTTCTACGGCTCCGCAGTGACTGAGGCACAGGTCGTGAAGGGACGAGAGGTATACGTTGTAGGCGGAGGGAACTCTGCCGGTCAAGCCGCAACGTACCTGTCGAACTACGCCTCGCGCGTGACGCTGCTCGTGCGCGACAACTCTCTCGCCGCGAGCATGTCCGACTACCTGATCAGGGAGATCGAGGCGGCAGGGAACATCGACATTCGCTTTAACGCTCAGGTCATCGACGGTGGTGGGGAGGGAAGGCTTGAGCGCCTCGTTCTCAAGGATTCCCTCTCCGGGCTCACCGAGACCGTCCCCGCTGCTGCCCTGTTCGTCCTCATCGGTGCCCGCCCACACACGGACTGGCTGCCCCAGGAGATCGAACGCGATCAGTGGGGCTTCATCCTTACCGGACAAGACCTTCTGCACGACGGACGGTTTCCTCAAGGATGGCACCTCGAACATCCTCCCCTGCTGCTAGAAACCAGTATGCCCGGAGTCTTTGCGATTGGCGACGTGAGGCATCGGTCGATTAAGCGGGTGGCGTCGGCCGTCGGCGAGGGCTCCGTCGCCATCAAGTTAGTTCACGAATACCTTGGCTAAACCTCCGAGAATAAGTAGAGGGAATGGCAGTCACCTGTGCAGACTCTTCTGAGGAGGCACGGAGTGTACTCCTCTGCCAGCATCACCTAATGCAAGAACCTGGATCAGGGACGCCTGGTAAGGCTAGCACCCGCACAGCCGTCTGGCTCGCCCGGTCGCTGTGCGGAGTTCTTCGCAGAAGATCATGCCATTTCCGCTCTGCTGGCCGAGCCCCATTCCCTCCCCGTCGGCCTAGCGGCGGCCTAGGTAAGCCGCCATAATAGCCTCCACCTTGGCTATCGCTGTCCTCTTCGAGCACCTAAGGAGCTACATCCAGCGTCTCATGGATTGACGCTTCTTCCGCGGGAAGTACGACGCGGCAAAGACGTTGGAAGCCTTCGGCTCAAGGCTTAGGTATGAGACGGATGTTGACAAGCTCTCCGAAGAGCTGGTATCGATAGTGAAAGAGACGATGCAGCCTGCACACGTCAACTTGTAGCTGCGGCCGTTACACGACGGGGAAGCGCGAGTGGGACATGACGAGAACGAGGTACGTAATGTTTGAGGTGATCGGCGGTGGACCAGGGTGACGGCGGCTGTACGTACAGGCGAGGTGGGCGCTACCGTTCTTTTGTGGTACGCGGAGAGCGGCACAAGTAGCATTAGTGGTTGCTAGACTTACGGTAGCAGAACTAACGGGAAGGAGTTCATTGTGGACAAGAGAGAGTCCTCCATCGAGAGGTTGCTGCATAGGCTCGAGAGGCACATCGAGGAGGAGCGCGAAAGGATCAAGGTTCGTGAGGAAGAGGTCCAGGCTTACAGAGGAGAGCTGGGGGCGGAGGCGGCCGAGCGGGAAAAGCTACTGGTGCGAGTCGTTAGCGACGAAGAGACTTCAGAGCGCTCCCTAGAGGAGATATGCAAGGAGCACCGGGTTGCGTTTGTCACACATTCAGAAGAAGCCGGAAAAGCGCTGGAGCAGTTCGCTGACGAAGGGGCTCGCCTCGTAAGGGTGATCCCGGGAAGCGGGGGTATCCAGGGAGGCGCCGGCATCAATGGCTCTTGGCTGGTGTTCGAATAGAGCCGCTAAAACGAGCGTAAGGTGGTGGCTCCGCTTACTCTTCGAAACCCAAGGCATAGGTAGGCAACGTCGTGTTGCTCCGCACACTTCTCTTCGGCTTCACCAGCCAGTCCTCCCGCCTCGCTAGCGTCGTTTCGACGCTAGCGGTCTTAGCCCTGTTCCAGCCGCTGCCCCGCCGGATGCAGGAATTTACCGACCGACGCTTCTATCGGCGCAAGTACGATGCGGCAAAGACGTTTAAGGTCCTCTCCGCGAAACCGCGTAATCGGGCGGACTCGGACGCGCTGAACGTTGATCTGGTGGTACGAAATACAATACAGCTGAAGCACGCCTCGCTTTGGTTGCGTACCCCAAAGGCGAAACGATGAGCACTCGTACCGCCACTTGGCTCGCTTGGTACATGTGCGCTATCTCCTTGACGCTGACGGCGCTCGGCCTACTCCTCCTGGTGCTGAGCCGGTCCCCCGTGGGAGGCCCCATCCACGCGAGCGCTCCCGTCTTCGACTACTGGCTTGAGGCCATGCTGATGGGGATAAGCTTCTCGGTGGTTGGCGCCGTGATCGCGCCCCACTTTCCTCCCCAGAACCCTATAGGCTGGATCTTCTGCACGATAGGCTTCGTCGGAGCGGTGCGCCTTTTTAGCGCCGAGTACGCCATCGTCACGTTGCTGGCAGAGCCCGGATCGGTGCCGGGGAGGCTGCCGGGCGGCGAGGCACTGGCCTGGGTCTCCTCTTGGTCGTGGGTTCCGCACATAGGCCTCTTCGTGTATTTGGTGTTGCTCTTCCCGGACGGTCGGCCGCCTTCGCCGCGCTGGCGACCTTTTGCGTGGTTTGTCGGGGTGGTGGTAGTGGTGGGAACGGTCGCGGTGGCTCTCTGGCCCGAGACCGCGGGAGGACTTGACCGTGTCAACCATCCCCTCGGGATAGAGGGCCCCACAGACGTCATCAACCCGATGGAGACGATCTTGTACGTATTGGAGCTCGTAGCGGCTTCCTCTCTGATGGTGCGCTTGCGCCGCTCTAAAGGAGTGGAGCGGCAGCAGGTCAAGTGGTTCGCCTACGCCGCCGCGGTGCTGTCCATCAGCACCACCCTTACGTACGTGTTCCTCGAACCCATAAATTTGGGAGGGCTGCGGTGGATAAGCTTCCTACCGGCCATCGTCGGCTTGGTAGGCTTGCCAGTTGCCACAGGCATCGCCGTCTTGAAGTACCGCCTCTACAACATAGACCTCATCATAAACCGCACGCTGGTGTACGGATCGCTCACAGCGGTGCTGGCGCTGGTGTACTTCGGAAGCGTGGTGCTCTTTCAGGAGATCTTCGTAACGCTCGCCGGGCAGCAATCCCAACTCGCGGTCGTGGGTTCCACCTTGGCAATCGCGGCGCTGTTCAACCCCTTAAGACGCCGCATCCAGGGCTTCATCGACCGCAGCTTCTACAGGAAGAAGTACGACGCGGCCAAGACACTCGCGGCCTTCGGTACCAAGTTGCGCGAGGAGACGGACCTGGATACCTTAAGCGACGACCTTATGGCGGTGGTCGAGGAGACGATGCAGCCCGCTCACGTCTCGCTTTGGTTGCGCCCAGATCCCGATCTGAAGAGAGGTGAGAGATCCGAAGAACCGCGCGGATGAATCGCTATGGTTCGCTGCGAACATACGCTTCATTCAGATGGGCATAGACCTCGCTGTTCGGAGGCAGCGTGGCAACGTAGCTACTTACTCTACGAGGCAAATCTCAATAGAGAAACGCTTCGCGAGGGCAAGGATAGCGAGCAAAGGAACAGCAGATGCCAAGAGCGGTAAGCCGCAAAGATTTCCTTAGGCTCGGCGGCATAGGGCTCGCCGGCGCGGTGCTCTTGGGCACCGCGGGCTGCGGTGGGAATCGGGGTGAGGTCGTCGACTTCCTTGCTGCAACCCGGGAGACCACTATCCTTGAGAGGGCGGCAGAAGAGCTCATCGCAAGGTTCGAGGAGCAACACCCAGATATAGACGTGCAGCGCGAGACGATGTCGACTGAGGACCTCCGCACGGTCATAGAAGCCAGGTTGCGGTCTGCCCAAAGGCCGGACGTTTTCACCTACGATACAGGCCCGGGGTTCGGTGGCGTACTGGCCGACGCGGGGCTCCTGTATCCCTTGGAGGAAGCCTACGAACGAAATGGCTGGGATATCTACGAATGGGCGAAGCAGCGAGCCACTTACAATGGCACCGTCTTTGGCGTCCCCGATCAGGTCGAAGAGATAATAATCTATTACAATAGGGACCTCGTGCCCCAGGAGCCGAAGACCGTGGAGGAGCTTCGGGAGATCGCCGACGAGCTCAAAGCGCGAAGAATCATCCCGCTTGCGTTCGGCGACCAGGAACAGTGGCCGGCCGGCCACATGTTCAGCATCGGGGTCAGCAACACGCTTCGGAGAGAAGGGCTCGACGGCATCTTTTACGGAGATGGTAGATGGGACATCCCCGAGGTAGTGGAATCCATCGACCTCATGTTCAGGGACTTCGTGGAGAGTGGTTACTACCCGGAGGACGTAAGCGACATCACCTACGACGATGCCAACACGTTGTTCTATTCCGGTAAGGCCGCCATGCTGCCCACCGGCACGTGGCTCGTGCCAGAGATCGTCCAGACTGTCGAGGATTTTGCAGTTGGTTTTTTCCCGTTTCCATCCATAGATGGCTCCGACATCTCGCCCCCGATCGGGCTGGGGTCGGGTCTGTTCGTGGCTGCGGACGCCAGCAATCCTGAAGGGGCGATCAAGTTCATCGATTACCTGCAGCAAGATGACACCGCTCGCTTAATCATCGAAAAGCTCAACACGATCCCCGCCCATCCTGTCGACCTAGAAGGGCTCGCCGTGCCCGAGCTGTTTAGGGCGATTATCGACGACCTCGGGGAATCGCCACAAGCCGAATCCTTCGCTTACAACATCGACGTCCTGGCCCCGCAAAACTTCAACGAGGTGATGTTCTCCGGTTTTCAGGAGGTCATAAACGGTACTAGATCACCCGCAGAGCAAGCCGCAGCGTTGCAAGAGGCCTGGACTGAGGCGAAAGGGGCAGGGAACATATCGACGCAGGAGTAGGCCGAGTATTTCTACGAATCGGTAGCGACACCGGCCGTCGCCTTCCTGGGCGCGTACCCGGGCGGCGCGGCTCGCAGATTTGTAGTGTCCGTCTGAAGCGCGGAGGCGCCGAGAACCTTCTCACCCTAGAGTCAACAATTAGTCGCGCAAAAGAAGAGCCGAAGCTCTGTGAAGGAGACTGGGTGGCTAAGGCTGCGCTCTATTTCAGTTCCGATAAGACGACCTCGTACCTCTCCACATCTGTTATCGTCTCGCTAGCGGCTTCCGCACTATAGGTGCGAAACCAATACGCTGAATCCTCGCTGGCAGTCATCGCTTGCTCGCTCTCCCATAGGATAATCACCTGTAGGTTGCCACTCTGGCGGTCGGCGAGTACCAGAGCCCCAGCGAAACCTTCGAGTCGCCCGACCGCTGGCAGAGTCCGCTCTACTACAGCGTAGCGGAGCTCCTCCACCCGCTCGGGTGGACCTTCGAACTTGGTTATCCGCGCGAACACGCCGCCACCTCCATTCCCACTCGCTTTCCGAGCGCTCGACGTTTTCCACCCCAGCATGATGACACGTGTAGAAGCCGGACGCATTCTTGCAGAGCTAAAGAAGCGCGAGGGCCGAAACCGTACTGTCCGGACGTGCTGAACGACGGGCTAGTGGCTGTAGAGAGATACAATGCAGCCGAAGCACGTCTCACTTTGGTTATGGCCATCGTAACGTGCCGTAGGAGCGGCGAGCGGAGATTTCAATGTTTTAAGGTACGTTTGCGTAACGTTAGTGACGATCGCTTGTTTGGAAGAGTGTCGCTTACTAGAATGGAGTTAATGGCGACACAGCAGAGAAAAGAACGAAATCTCTGGCATGCGGTATTCCGGCGAGACGTTCGTAAGCCGCAGATGCCCAAGACTCCCGCGACAGAGGTTTCCCCGGAAACCTTGACGGTAGAGGCACCAGAGATTCAGATCGCCTCGGACGACCCGATCCTCGCGTACCTGGCGAGCGTCTCAGGTGTGGTGGAGGTCGACAAGCTAGATCTCGACTCACCGGCCTTGCGGGCAATGAAGACATCGGGGGTGAAGTTGGTTGTGCCGCTGGTGAGCCAGGGAGAGCTGATCGGCCTTTTGAACCTGGGGCCACGTATGAGCCAGCAGGAATACTCGGCCGACGACCGTAAACTCCTGGGCGACCTCGCAACCCAAACAGCCCCGGCAGTGAGGGTTGCTCAGCTGGTGCGCCAGCAGCAGCAGGAGGCTCAAGAGCGGGAGCGAATCGAGCAGGAGCTCAGGGTCGCGCGTCTGATCCAGCAGACACTTCTGCCGAAGTCAGTGCCTCAATTCGGCGGCTACGAGCTTGCAGCCTTCTACCAGCCCGCCCGGGAGGTCGGTGGCGACTTCTACGACTTTCTGGACTTCGATGACGGCCGCCTCGGGCTCGTCGTCGGGGACGTTACCGACAAAGGCGTTCCCGCGGCCCTCGTGATGGCCACAACTCGCACCATGCTGCGTGCTGCTGCCCACCGATTCGATTCGCCCGGTGAGGTGCTCAAACGAGTCAACGAGGTGCTCCAACCCGATATTCCGCCCAACATGTTCGTTACCTGCATGTACGCCATACTGGATACGAAGAGCGGTCGCCTCAGGTACGCCAACGCCGGCCACGACCTGCCCTACCTGCGGCACGCCAGTAGTGCCTCCGAGCTCCGGGCTAGGGGGATGCCTTTGGGCCTGATGCCTGGTATGGGCTACGAGGAGAAGGAGGCCGCGCTGGAGGCAGGCGATGGCGTCCTCTTCTATAGTGACGGCTTGGTCGAAGCTCATGACCCGCAGCGCGAGATGTTCGGTTTTCCACGGCTGCAGGAGCTTGTGGGAGTCCACCGTGCGGGTGGCTCGGCGTTGATCGATTTCCTGCTGGCCGAGTTGGAGCGGTTCACCGGGGACGACTGGGAGCAGGAGGACGACATTACTATGGTAACGCTCCAGAGATCGGAGGTATCGTGACGGCCCCGAAATCCTCAGGCCAGAAGGGCGGCAACCGTCCCTGGCGCACCTCCTTAGCGGAGCTGAGCATACCGAGCGAACCCGGCAACGAACGCTGGGCGATGGAACAGGTAGCCGAAGCGGTGCGAGGATTGGACCTACCACCAGGGCGCCTGGAGAAGCTCAAGACCGCCGTGGCCGAGGCAACGATGAACGCCATGGAACATGGCAACAACTACAGGCCAGAGGTGCCAGTCAAGATCCAGGTGTGGCTCCTGAAAGAGTGCCTCTTGGTGCGCATCGTCGACCGGGGTGGGGAGCCTCTGGCTAGCTCAGACCTCGAATCGCCGGATCTCGAAGCGAAGCTCGAAGGCCGGCAGACGCCCCGCGGCTGGGGACTGTTCCTGATAAAGAACATGGTCGACGAGATGCGCGTCTCTGGGAACCCGGACCACCACACCGTCGAGCTGGTCCTGCGCCTGAAAGGAGGCAACGATGCCAGCTAAACACCTTGAGGCGAGCGTGCGCCACCTGGTCAGTGCGGCCGTGATCGACTTGGACGGTGAGATCAACGGCTTTGGAGAAGAGGCCCTTAACGCTGCCTATTCCGAGGCCGAGGCCAAGGACCCGGAGGTTATCCTCCTGAACTTCGAGGGGGTAGACTACATCAACAGTACCGGCATCGCCCTGATCGTGAGCCTCCTAGCGCGAGCGCGCGCCTCGCAGCGCCGCCTTTTGGCCTATGGCCTGAGCGACCACTACGTGGAGATTTTCAAAGTCACGCGTCTCTCGGACTTCATAGGTATTTACCCAGACGAAAAGAGCGCGGTGCCAAAGACTTCGGTGTCTTGAGATGGGGCGCGAGAGAAGAGACGACGAAACCCTGCCCGGCTCGCTCCAATCCCTGCGCGGCGAGTACGAGGGAGTGAGGGAGTTAAGCCGAACGAGGAGGATGGACATGCCCCAGGCCCAGGTAAGGATGAACGTCAGGAAGGTCGGCGAGAAGGCCGCCATCATAGACATAGAGGGCGAGCTCACAGCCTTCGCCGAGGGCGTGCTGATGGACGCCTACAACCAGGCCAGCGAAGGGGGCGCGGGCGTGTTCATCCTGAACTTCGAGGGTCTTGAGTACATGAACAGTAGCGGCATCGGCCTCCTGGTTACGCTGCTCATCCGCATCAACCGCGAGAAGCAGAAGCTCCTGACCTACGGCTTAAGTGATCACTACAGGAACATCTTCCAGATCACACGCCTCGACGACGCTATCAGCATCTACAACACGGAAGAAGATGCCGTACAGGCAGCGAGCGTATTGTAAGACGCTAGTCTCCCCGGAAAGAAGAGAGCGAACATGACGGAGCAACCCCCGCAACCCGGAGGGAAGCGAGAGGAAGAGAGGCGACCGCGCGACGCTGACTTCTGGGCGAAAAGGGTAGAGAGATTGGAAGTCTCCGATGTGCCGACAGGGGCGATCAACCTGAACGTGCAAGGGCGGCACGAAGTCGGGGCTCTACAGGGCTTCGGTCCGCTCTGGCAGAAGACCTACTGGGTACCCTTGACCGGCGTCGGGGTGACGCCAACCGAGGTCGTTCGAGTCTGGAAGGAGCATTTCCCCGAGTTCCATCCGCCCCAGAACAGGTTCTACCCATCGCTAGCCGGCGTCCAGCCCGGGGAGGTGCTTCTCATCAACGCTTCGATGCGGGGCATGCCGGTGTACACGGGTGTCCGGGTGATCTACGCGGACGAAGAGTCCTTCACGGTGATGACGGCCGAGGGCCTCCCCGAGGCCGGCTGGAACACCTTTTCCGCCTACACCGATGATGATGGCCACACAGTAGCCCAGGTTCAATCTCTGGCACGGGCCAACGACCCTATCTACGAGATCGGCTTCCGCATCGTCGGCTCGACGGAGCAGGAGAGAATCTGGACTCACGTCCTCAAATCCCTGGCTGCCCACTTCGGCGTAAACGAGCCGGTCAGGCTTGAGAAAGCCTGCGTGGACCCGAAGGTTCAGTGGTCGCAGGCCAAGAACGTCTGGTACAACGCGAGCATCCGCTCCGTTTTCTACACGATGGCAGTCCCGCTGCGGCGGATCGGCGTCCTGATCCGCCGCCGGAACTCCTAGCGGTTGGCGCAGAATACGCGCGACCTTAATTGGCGAACGGAGATATAACCGAACACAGCGCGTACGATGCGGTAGTCGTGTGCTCGAGACCGAACCACGCTTTGGTGCCGCCGTGGAGTTAGCGCGAAACGGGCGCTACGTGGTGTGTTGGAGGCCGAAAACACCGTCTGCGGTGGCCACATTCGGCGTTGCTAGAATCTACCTCGTCGATACTTAAGTCGAGCGCACCTTTACCCAGCCGTCGCGCACCCGGACCTCGAAGTGCTGCTGCGGTACGCTCGCCGGCCCCCGCACTACCTCTCCGGAGCACAGGGCGAACCGCGAGCCGTGCCAGGGGCAGAGGTCACCACGTCTCCTTCCCGCTCCCCCTCGGCGAGCGGTCCTCCCCGGTGGGTGCAGGCCACTTCGATAGCGCACACCTCGCCGCTTTCGGAGCGGCTCAGTACCACAGGGACCTCGTTCACCTCGACCATGCGCATCTCGCCACCTCGCAACTCGCTCACTTTCAGGACAGTGGTAAATGCACTCGCGTCCGCACCTCCGTCTTCGCTCGCGCCTGAGCCACCGGCTCCTCAACCGAGGTGCTGCTCCAGCTCCCCGGCGAGATTCCGGAAGCTCTCCTCGATCGTCACCAATTCTGCCGGGGCGGACGGTTGCGCGCCAATACGAACGCAGTGGTCAGCCAGCTCGAGGAGCCGCTCGTGCATGAGCACCCAGGCGGCGCGGCGGTGCGGCAAAAGGTAGCTCGTGCGGTAGAATTCGAAGCTTGGCCCCGCGGTCTTGCCCGGAAACTCCGCTCCCACCGGCAAGGTAGTGAGGAGCTGTCCCAAGGGCTTGAGGAGCAGGAACATCGCGCCTACGGCGGTGTTGCTCAGCGTCCGTAGTTCCCCTTCGGTCTCCTCGGTGTGAACGAAGAAGCGGACCAGCATCTGCAGCAGCACCTCGTATGCGGCGTTGAACAGGTCGGCTACCCCAGCCGTGGTGGGGTCCGTTATAAGCGTGGGATTGGGAAGGTTCGTGTCGCCCGGTTGTCGGACCCAAGCCGCCGTCACCGATCTCGCCGGCTCGAAATCCGGGTCCCGCCTCTTGAACTCGAGGTACTCCTCCAGCACCCGCAGGAACTTACCGAAGTGGGCGTCTTGCCTGTCGGCCCGAGCTCCCTCGCCCTGCTCGACGATCGTCTCGATGGCTGCATGTGCCGAGGCGAGGTTGGTAACCGGGACGAGCTCGGGCCACCCGAAGTACCGCTGGGTAGCCTGGGCTTCGGGCGGCACGATAAAGACCCGTCGCTCCCCGTACTTTTCGACCAAGCGCTCGAAGCCCCGCTCGATCCCCCGGTAGAGATGACCCACGGTGGCGAAGTCCTGCTCGTGAGGCACGACGGTATCGTGAGCTATGGACGGCACCGCCTCGCGCGCGAGCTTCAGCTCGGACGCATCGTTCTCCATCCCCTCGGGTCTCTCGTAGAAGACGAAGTTCCCCAAGGCCTGTTCGCTGAAAGGATTGAGAGCCAGCTGGATTCCCGGAGGGTAGTACTTCGCCGGCTGCGGGAAGTTCGGCCGGCTGAAGTGCGGGGCGCTGCCTATGGCCGTGAGCAGGTTGCTCGCCGAAGCCAGGTGGAGCATCTCTTGGGCGGCGACCTCTGAGATCATCCGCTCCCACCGTCTGACCGCTCCGAGCTGCTCTTCGGTCAGCCCTTCGTCCGCGCCGGTCTTGAGGCTGAAGGCGGCGAAGAGGTACTCGAGCATCAGCATATGCTCTAGCTCCGACGCCTCGGAGAGCATGAAGATGAGCTCTTCTCGGTTTTCGATCACGATCGGGGGTTCCACCAACTTCTTCTCCTTCTGGCAAGTTCCTCTTTCGCTTCCGGCTAATTATGCACGCAATAGAATCGTTGTCAGGCCCTGCACGCTTCTAGATGTTAGCGGTAGCGGGCTGCTGCTGGGCACGACGAGTTGATCTACGCGCTGCAGCATTAGAGAGGTGATCAACCTCTCGGCCGTGGAGGCCGTCGACCGAGCCAGGGGTAAGGAGCTGACGCGCTTAATAATGGGTCTGCCGATGACCTGCGGCGTGGACCCCATGCTGATGAACCCTCCCAAGCTGCAGCGCGTGCTCTACAACCTGGTCTCCCACGCACTCCGCCACACCCCCGCCGACGGCACGGTCGCCCTGCACGCGGAGCCCGACGGCGAAGTAGTGCGGGTCGAGGTCGCCGCCACGGGAGAGGGCACCGCCACGCAAGACCTGCAGCACGTCTTCGAGTGATCGTTTAGGGGAGAGAAGTGGCGAAGTCACCGAAGAGAGGACGGCACTTCCCCGGCGCCGAGCTGGGGCTCGCCGTAGTACCCGGCCGAATTCACTAGCTCAAGGTTTTAGGCTTTCCTATGCTCGGTCGTCACTTCGTAGGTGCCGTCGGGGAGGCTTTGCAGCCGGTAGTCGCCGAAGAGGATCGGGTCGGCCGTCGCGAGGCAGAGGAACATCCGCACCGCCAAGTTCCGGATCTCGCTCTCAGCATGCTCATTGGCCCGCATCTCGACGACGTGCCGTAGGGCCCTCACGTTCCCTGTGCACACCATCGGCGCCTCGGTCTCGTTCGGTAACAGGGAGCGCGCTGTTTGCTGCACCTTCTTGCGCGCGTCGGTCTTGTACTCGGCATCCAGGAGGGCGACTCCTCTCACCTGCCGCTCGAGCAAACTCCCCGCCATCGCCTCGTACTCCTCGGCGGCTTGGTCGGCCCGCTCCTCAAAGAGCCGGTGCAGCTCCGGGTCTTCGGCGTACTCCGATCGTTCGACGAAACGCAGAACGCTCCCCGATACGTAGCGCTGAGATATCTGGGAAAAGTTTAAGTGGCGATGCCGTACCAGCTCGTGCGTGACGCTCCGGCTGATACCGTAGAGCAGGAAGCTGAAGCTGGCATGTTCGAGGACCGAACCGTGCCCCGCCGAGGTGAGCCGCTCGAAGTATGCGGCCGCGTTCTCGTTGGTAGTGCGCCTAGGACCGAAGCTCGCGTAGCACAATTGTCCTGCCGTCTTGCAGAGCTGGGAAGAGTCAGGTAGCAGTGTTGGATCTTCTATGTAAGCCGGGAAGCCTAAAGAAGAGTCGAACCCTTTGAGGAAACCGCCGAGACCTGAGACGTTGGTCTGGGGCTTGGCGAGCATGACTACGCCGGGCGCCTTAAGGTACGACGTGCCGGCCTTCGTGTGGTAAACCGGCGAGTGTATGCTCGGGAAGCCGTCAACTACTTCCCCGCTCAACTCTCCAAACAGCTCTGCTATTCGCTCGGCACTCCGCTTACTGGTCTCCAAAAGGCTCCCTTCTGCGCTTGCTTGGGAGGAAGGGTAGCGCATCCGGCGGCGCTCTACACGGCCTCCGACAGCACCCGCCTGAGAGTGCCCGCATAGCGGCCGGTGCGGATGGTCCGCAGGGCCTTGATCTCGACCTGCCGCGCCCGCTCCTGGGAGATGCCCAAAGCCTCAGAGACCTCGCGCAGAGTGCGCGTCTTCGAGCCGTCGAGGCCGTGACGCATCTTCAGGATGCGAGCCTCGCGCTCGGGGAGCGACTCCACGGCCTCGTGCAGGGTCCCCTCCCACTGTCCGATCTCGACCCGAGCGTAGTCGTCGCCGGCGCGCTCGTCAGGCAAGAGATCGCCCATCTCGGCGCCTTCTTCGGCCCCCACCCTCGCGTTTATGCTCCCTATGGGTTGGCTGACTTCGCGCAACCTCCTCACTTCCTCGGGCTTTATCCCGAGCCGCTCGGCGAGTTCTTCTTCGCTGGGGTCGCGGCCGAGCTCGATGCTCAAGGTGTTATCAGCCCGCCTGAGCCTGAAGAGAGCGTCCACGACGTGGGACGGCAGGCGAACGGTGCGGGCGTGGTCGGCGACAGCGCGGGTGACGGCTTGCCGGATCCACCAGGTAGCATAGGTGGAGAATCGGTTGCCCATATCCGGGTCGAACCGCTCGACGGCCTTGATGAGGCCCGAGTTCCCCTCCTGGATGAGGTCCTCGAACGATACTCCCCGCCCGCGGTACTTCTTGGCGATGGAGATCACGAGCCGCAAGTTGGACTCTATGAGGCGTTTCCTGGCCTCATTGTCGCCCTCGCGAGCACAGCGCGAGAGCTCGCGCTCCTCGGCAGCGTCGAGCAACTGTCCGCTCCGGATCCTACCCAGATACTGCGTGAGTGTGTCTTTAGCCACGTTGTGCCTCCCCTTTCGTTCCTACGCCGCCGGATAGGTGCCGCCCCTTACGCGAGGCCCACCGTGCGTCACGAACCGCCCCAGAACCCGCTCGTCCAGGCTGCTCGTGACGTGCCAGCTCTTCCCACACGAGCACACGAGCTCCAGAAGCCGCCGGTCGTAGGAACTCCCTACGACCGCCTCCTTGAAAGCCTTTAAGCAGCAACCGGGCAGCCCCCACACGTACATCTCAGCCTCCGGCTCCCCAACCGGGGCGAGCGTCGTGTCCGGCCTCAAAACCTGTTTCTTCTTCCCGGCCACTACGCGGCCCCCTTCCGCTCCCTGTCGCTCGCGCGCTCGGTGAACGCGCACTCTTCGGGCTCGACGGCCAAAGGAGCCTGCCAGCACGCCCCGCACGCAGGGCACTCGAAGCTCCCTTTGAAGCTCCTCGCGCTTCGCCTGCAGCACCCTGGGAGATCCTCCTCGTAGAGGACTTCCTCGCCCAAAGATGCGACCCAGAGGCGCCCCACTAGGCTGCCCTCCCGGAGAGGCGCCCGATCCACTCGCTCGCCTCGGCACGCGTGAGCTCCGAGAGAGGCTTGCCCACCATGTCCTCGAACTTCGTCACCCCGTCTTCGACGGTATCCGCGATCAGGGCCTCCAGATAGTTGAGCTGCTTGCGAGTCGCCGGCAAAGCGTTCTTGTTCTCCTCCCGCGGCATCCGCGGCGCAGGGGACTCCTGCCCGGAAGTAGGCTCGGGCACGACCTCCTCCTCAGACTCACCGCCGAGCTCCTCCAAAGCGGTGACTCCAACGTTGATCGCATCCCTGAGCGCACGAGCCTTTGCCCTCGTCTCCGCCATGCGGATGATGTGCGGGACGATCGCGCGCGAAACGTTCCCCGGCGCCGCGTCTCCGATGCCGCTAAACTTACCCTCCTCGGTTCTCACCACGGCCTTGGCTATGGCTACCTCGCCGTTCTCGACACCAGGCACCTGCAAGAGCTCCGTCTCGATGCTCCTCAAACCCCGCGCGTGGGCCTCCTCCAAAAGGCCCGCGTAAAGCACGAACCTGCGGCCTCCGCGCTCGATCATGTACTCTTCTCGCATACCGCTATACCTCCTCTGGCGTAACCGCACTGGTACTGCTGTTTTCACTGAAATGAGTGAAACTAAAAGCAAAAAATAACATTACGAAATCCCCTCGTAGGAGTACTGGCGGCCGCCAGGGGCGGCGGTGTTCTTGTGGCGGTGTATGAGGCCAAGCTTGAAGAGGCGGGTAGCGCGGTTATTCATGGCGGTATGGTTGAGGCCAAGCCTAGCGGCGAGGTCGGCGTTCGTGATAGAGCCGGCATCCTGGATCTCCTGCAGCGTCTCGAGCAGGTGCTCGGGTACCTCGCCCACGATCTCTGGTTTCGCGCCAGGCTTTTCGGCTCGGATCATGGCCAGATCCCGTTGCCTCAAGGAGGCCTCGACGTTCTCCAAAAGCTCCCGGTCCTCCTCGACCAGGACCACGCGCCTGTCGCCGTACTCTCCCGCCGCGACCCTCGAGACCAAAATCCCCAATGCCTCGTCCGCAAACGAGTAGTCCATCAGCTCCACGCCCCGCGTGTCCACGTACAACACGCCGCTCGCCGGCAACGACTCCAGAACTCCCCCGAGCGCCTCCCGCACCCGACGCCCCGTCCCCCGCGTCACCATCAGCTTGCCACCGGCCTCGCCGGAAGCCACATCGTAGATGGCGCGCTCCCGATCCTCAGCCACCGGCTCTTTCCTCACTGTCTTCAGTGAAATCATCTGAGTGAATTGTACACGGCCCGCGCCACGAAATCAACAGATTTTTCGAGTTTTCGGACATCAGCTTCTTGCTTTTTCGCTGGCATCTGACCGCTGACGGCTGACGGCTATCCGGGGCAAGGAGACGCGCACGAAGGTGCCGGGGAAGGGCGGGACGTTGCGGGAGTTTGTGCGGTCGCCGTAATAGCTGATGCGCCCCGCGCCGGAGCGCAGGCTAAGGGAGCCCCCGGCACGGGTGGAGATCTGGCCGACCACGGCGAGGCCGCCGCCACGTCCGATCTCACCGGTCCCCGAGACTCCCATCTTCAGGGCGTGGCGCAGGGCGTCGTTGTCGGAGGCTGTGTGTTCGGCGTACTTCGGGTTGCGCGAGAGCGTGCCGCGGACGCCTACCCCGCCGTCAGCAATGGCGACTATGACCTCCTCGCCCCTACTCGAGCGGCCACCGCTCACGATGTGCTGGTAGGCTTGGACGGCGGCGTAAGCACCGAAGGGAGAGTGGCCGTGCTCGACGGCGTTCGCGCAGATCTCGGATAGCGTGGCGCAGATGGCAGCCCGTTCGCGCAGGCGGTACTCTTTTTTCTCCAGTATCTCCGAGATGCGGTTTATGATGCCGGGGATCTCCTCCTCTGAATGGAAGTTCACCAGCTCTTGCAACGTCCCCGGGTTGCCCCGCCGCCGTTCCTCCAAAGCCGCCACGTCCACGTTCGTTCGCACACGGTCGCCGAAGACGCGGAAAAAATCCATCCGTTCCAGGTAGGCGGGCACGTTGCGCCCCGAGAGCGCGAGCCCTACCTCGCCGTTTCTAGGGATCAAGAACTCGAGAAGCGCCGCGAGGCCGCAAAGCCCCGCCGGCTCCACGAACTCGACCGACCGGAGGTCCAAGACTACGGGCTCCCCTTCTACCTCGGCAGCGGCCGTGAACGCCGGGTCCAGGCTGCCCAAAGTCAGCACCCCGCTCATCGCCCCCCGGTGCCGGATATCTAGTTGGAGTAGCGTCTTCATCGCCACCTTATTGTAAGCAAAGTCTTCCGAAGAGCTCGCTTAGCGTAACCGCTACGTCTGAAGCGGCCCGCATCACCTGGCTCGTTGGCGGGGCCTCAGTCGTCTATGCGGCGTTCGTAGAAGATCTCGGCGTAGCGGCGGTTGTCGAAGTGGCTGACGATAGTGCCGTCGCCAACCTCCCTGAAGCCGCACTTCTCGAAGACGCGTTGCATCCTCGTGTTATGGGCGAGGGTGGAGCCGCGCACGGCCTTCAGGTTCAGGGCCTCGAAGCAGTAGGAGACGAGGAGTTCTACGGCCTCGCTGGCGTAGCCGCGGCCGCGCATGCTCCCCAAGCCTATCTTTATGCCAATCTCGCAACCCTCGTGCCTGAAGTCGTACAGGGTAGCCATGCCCGAGGCCTCGCCTTCGGCCTCGATGATGAAGGTCTTGACGGACGGGTCCTCCCAGCGAGCCAGGTAGTCGCGCCGGGCAGCGGAGAGGGAGAGCTTGATCGGAGACCGCCCGTTCCAGGCGGCGAGCTCGGGGTTCCGGTCCCACTCGTAGACTTTCTCGACGTCCTCTTCGCGCGGGGGCCGTAAGGTCACGGATTCGCCGCTTATAGTCTCGAGCTCTTCGGAGTGGATGCGCTCGCTCCTCTCGACATGCTCTCTCAGGATGTGCCCGTCCTGTACAACCACCACAAGTATAAAGCCTCTCTCGGTTAGAATACGCGGCAGGGGGATCTGAAGACCTGTGCAGGCCAAAAGTCGGGAGCGCTACTGGCGAGATGGTAGGGGAGTTCTTCGGTGGCTCCGCGAGGAGGATCCGGGACGACGTTTGGGGCGAGATCCCGGTAGACAAAGCGGTCCGGACGCTTCTGGAGACCGCCGTGATGTCGCGCCTCGAGGATATGAACGCTTTGGGCTTCGCCTCTTTCGCCTTCCCCGCCGCAGAGCACACCCGCTTCGACCACGCCGTAGGCGTCTACCACCTTACGCGCCTGACCTTGAGACGCATCATAGACTCGGGCGCCTACCTAGAGGACAGAGACGTCCGCACCTCATTGGCCGCTGCCCTCCTCCACGACGTCGGGCACTACCCGTACGCATCGGCCGTCGAGGGCATAAGACTGCCCGGCATGCTCCGGCGCGACGAGGCCACCCGGCACCGGATCGAAGAGACCGAAGTCGCCGACGTCCTGGACGAAAACTGGGATCTGGAGCCGCACAACGTCTTCAGGCTCATCGCGTCGGGCGACGCCGAAGAATCGGAAGACGGCGCGCCCTTGCGCAACCTGACCCCGAACGAACACCTGGCGCGAGACTTGCTGTCGGGCTCCCTGGATGCGAGCACGCTCGATAACCTGGTCCGGGACGCCCAAGGCGCCAAAGTCTCCTATGGCATCGTCGATGTCGAGGCCCTGATCAACTCCTTAAGGATCGTTGGTCAGGACAACCGGGCGGTCCTGGCCGTAGACGAGGCGGCGGTCGGGCACCTGCAAACGTTCGTCTTCGCCCGCTACCTGATGCACTACAACGTCTACGGCCACCACTCCTTGCGCATTCCCGCCGTGATGTTCCTCCGGGCCGTCCAGGACGCCGTCCAAGCCGAAGAGATAACCTTCGTGGATCTGGCCTGGCAAGACGACGCGGGCGCCCTGGCCCTCATCTCCAAATCGTCCGACCCCGCCGGCTCCTCCGCCACCCTCGTGAAACGGCTCCTCGAGCGCCGCCCCTACAAACGCGCCCTCGAGCTCGACGCGCGGCACCCGAGCTACGCCTCCCTCATCCGCCTCCGCGACGACGCCTCCTGGCGCCGACGGGTCGAGGAGGCCTGGGCTCGCTACATCACCCGCTACCGCAAAGGCACGGCGGGCCCCTTCGACATACTCATAGACCTCCCCAAACGGGGGCGCTTCGACGTGGGACTCCGTCTCATTCGACGCTCTCCCCTCCCCGGCGAGCGCAACCCCGTGTCCTGGCAGGGCGTCTCCGGTCTCTCCGAAGAAGACATGACCCGTTACCACGCCCCCCTTCACCGCGTCCGCATCGCCACCGCGAACGACGACCTCGTGACCTCCGTAAGACGCCACGCTGACGAACTCTTCACCATCGCCGAAGAGGTGGGTTAGAAAGAAACGCCACCATCGAAAGCCGGGCAGAGAAAAAGGGCCGGTTTTCACAGAAGGGCGAGACCCTTTTCCGGCCCTTAGCAGCCTCGTGATAAGACCGCTAGGATGATGCGATTATTATAAATGTTCTCCCGTCGGCGGCGCAAGCCCGAATAACAAAACTTAATCATTTGGCTCGGCGTTCGCCGATGCTATAATGACGCCGCTTATGGGCCGCTAGCTCAATTGGCAGAGCAAGAGACTCTTAATCTCTAGGTTCCAGGTTCGAGTCCTGGGCGGCTCACTCGAGATAGATGAAGTAAGGCATGTAGTCCGCCGCCCGGCCACCACAGTGAAACCGAAGCGCATCTTCTCTCCGGGCTCGTACTCCATTCTCGTCCCGTCTGGCGGCTCGAAGACGTAGGGGCGGGGCACCTCTTGGTTCTTGGCGAACTCCCGCGCGTCTTCAGGCGGCGAGGTCTCGAAGACGTACCCGTACGGGCATTTGTCACCGAGGGTGCAACCGTCGCCGTCGTGGGGGAACGGGCGGCAGCTCTCCTTGGGGGTTGAGTATCGGCGCGTGAAGTTGAAGAGGTACTCCCGTTAGATAGGGAACTGAAAGACGCCGTTCGCCCGGCTGATGGCTCCGGCTGCTGCTGCCTGATGAATTCGCCCGCAGTATCGAGGATGGCGCAGAATCACCAAATCGTTGTAATTCCACTTACGGATCCTCAATGAGCTGTTTACCGCTTCTCTGGGATAATTCCGCCACAGCCTCCCGTAATGTGCTGATGAACATCCGCAGCATAGGTGGAGGATCGGCGTTTCGCCGAACGACCGCTGTTCCTATTCGTGCGCCTTGATCCTGTAGCGCCCGGTAAACGACCCCCGGTCTTTGAAGCACCTTTATGGAGGCAGGAACGAAAGCCACCCCCATCCCCGTCGCGACCAGACCCACGATAGCGTGTATTTCAAATACTTCCTGCACTATTCGAGGGCTGAAACCAGCTCGTTGGCAGATACCTACATACTTGTCGAAGCTGTTCGGTTCCTTATGTCGCGGGACCATGATAAACGGCTCGTTCGCCAGCTTCTCTGGGGGCACCACCTCCCATGCCGCCAGAGGATGATTTTCCGGGAGTGCCGCTACTATAGGCTCGTGAAAGGTACGCTCTGTAATTAACTCCTCATCGTCGACCGGCGCACGCATGAAGCCGACTTCGATCTTTCCTTCCCGTAGCCGCTCTATCTGTACTGCACTGGTCCACTCATGCAACGTTACCCTGACATCAGGGAAGCGGTCCCGGTAGGTCTTCAAAATTTCGGGGAAAATGGGGTAAATGGCGGGGCTAAAGAATCCTACCTCCAGCGCCCCTATCTCCCCCTCGGCCGCCCTTCTGGCGGCCTCCGTAGCCTGCTCAGCACCCTCCAGAAGGCGACACGCTTCCTTGAAGAATACCCTGCCGGCTTCTGTCAATTGAACCTTTCGTTTGGTGCGATGAAGAAGCTCGATACCTAGCTCCTTCTCCAACCTGGATACCTGCTTACTCAACGACGGCTGGGTTATGTGCAGGCGCTCGGCCGCTCGCCCGAAGTGCAGCTCCTCAGCCACCGCGACAAAGTACCTGATGTGGCTGAGCTCCATATCCGCATTATATTCACTTGGGCTATCAATTGCAGGTGAAAAATTCATTAGACATCCGGTGAGCGTCCGTCTAGGATTGGGGACAGTTCCGGTGTGGGGCATACGATCAAAAGGAAAGCCTGTGAATACGGAAACTAACTTTTCGCTTAGTCCGGGGAAAACCTTGGCCCGCCTGGGTAGGCTCGGAGTCTGGAGCCGGCTGTCTGAAGCGTCGGGCAGGCAGGGATTGTCCGCTAGAGCACAAGGAGGAGGCAGCGGATGCCGTGAGTTGATCGAAGAGGAGCTTTTAACTTGGAAGACAAGACACCGAAATTTAGGAACTTGACTGAGGTACCTCATGCAATTTCATCTCAACGGATTTCGCGTCGGTGATCCGACGGTTCACGAGCCCGTCGGCGAGCCTGCCAGCTCAGACAGCCTGCCCGAAGAGGTCGATGTGCTGATAGTCGGCTGCGGGCCGGGTGGACTGACCCTGGCGGCGCAGATGTCACTTTTCCCGGAGATCAGGACCCGCATCGTTGAACAGAAGGATGGTCCCCTGAAGCTAGGCCAGGCGGATGGTATAGCTGTACGCACGATGGAAATGTTCGAGGCCTTCGGCTTCAGTGAGCGCGTGCTAAAGGAAGCCTGCTGGATCAACGAGACGGTGTTCTGGAAACCGGATGAAGACAACCGGCAGAACATGGTGCGCAGCGGACGCGAGCAGGACACCGAGGATGACCTCTCCGAGTTTCCCCATGTGGTGCTCAACCAGGCGCGGGTCCACGACTTCTACCTGAACGTGATGCGAAACTCCCCCACCCGTCTGGAGCCGAACTACTCCCGTCGTCTGGTCGATCTGGAGATCGACGCTCCAAAGGCTGAGGGGGTAAAGGCTGATTGTAGCGACTATCCGGTGACGGTGACGCTCGAGAGGACCGACCAGGTCCACGAGGGCGAGATAGAGACCGTGCGGGCTCGCTATGTGGTGGGCTGCGACGGGGCGCACAGTGCGGTCAGGAAATCCCTGGGCCGCTCAATGCAAGGCGATTCGGCCAACCAGGCCTGGGGGGTCATGGATGTCTTGGCGGTCACCGACTTCCCGGACATCCGCATGAAAGCGGTGATCCACTCCGCCAACGAGGGTAACATCCTGGTCATTCCCCGGGAAGGCGGCTATCTGGTTCGATTGTACATCGAACTGGACAAGCTCAACGAGGGCGAGCGGGTCGTCCGCCACAACATCACTTCTGACCAACTGGTCGCCGCGGCACAGCGCATCCTGCACCCCTATACCCTTGACGTAAAAGAGATCGCCTGGTGGTCGGTGTACGAGATCGGCCAACGCCTCTGTGACAAGTTCGACGACGTCCCCGAAGAAGAAGTCGGCGGGCGCTTTCCCCACGTGTTTATCGCCGGAGACGCCTGCCACACCCACAGCCCCAAGGCCGGCCAGGGCATGAACGTCTCCATGGGCGACACCTTCAATTTGGGCTGGAAGCTAGCTTCGGTCATCCAGGGCAAGTGTGCACTTGAACTGCTGCACACCTATTCCACCGAACGCCAAACCGTGGCCCAAGAGCTGATCGACTTCGATCGAGAGTTCGCCAAGATGTTCAGCGCACCACCCAAGGCGGAAGGCGATGACAGCAGCGATAGCGTCGACCCGAAGGAGTTCCAGAAGTACTTCGTCAAGCAGGGCCGCTTCACCGCCGGCAGCGCCGTGCAGTACTACCCTTCGCTGATCTCTGCCGAGCCCACCCACCAGGCACTGGCTGAGGGACTGACCATCGGCAAGCGCTTCCATTCGGCGCCGGTGATCCGCCTGGCAGATGCCAAGCCTGTGCATCTGGGCCACGCCGTGAAGGCCGATGGCCGATGGCGGGTGTTCGTCTTTGCCGACCGGCAGGATCCCACCAGCGCCTCGTCCGGCATCCGGGCTCTGTGCCGCTTCCTGGAGGATTCGCCGGATTCGCCGGTGCGCCGCTACACCCCCGAAGGAGCCGATGTCGATTCAGTAATCGATGTGCGCGCTATCTTCCAGCAGGGCCATCGTGACCTGGCACTGCACGAGATGCCAGGTTACTTGCTACCGCGCAAGGGCCGCTATGGACTGGTGGATTACGAGAAGATGTTCTGCCCCGATCTGAAAGGTGGTAATGATATCTTTGAGATGCGCGGAATCGATCGCGACAAGGGCTGCCTGGTGGTGGTGCGCCCGGACCAGTACGTCGCTCATGTGCTGCCGCTGGATGCACACGACGAGTTGGCGGCGTTCTTCGCCCGCTTCATGCTCGAAGCAGACTGACTCCGAACTTGGGACAGTTGAGGTAAAGCTCGCACTCGCACGGCCCCTCCTGGGGGAGCACGAGGCAGTGCCCCAGCTCCAACTCGGTCTTGAAGAAGAATGGATGGAGGACTTCGAGAAGGCGAGCTTTCGGGATGAGGTGAAGCCGCTGATCTTAAAGAGAACGCCGCGAAGCTTTTCAGGCTTGGCGAAGGCGGGGAGCAAGGAGAGTAGAGCAAGTTAGGGGCAAGGGAAGGAGAACATGTCATGACCCAGCGGGCGAGAAGGGGAAACGCCGGGTACCGGCGCGACGACGCCGACATCCACCCACCGTACCTGTACCCGGACTACGTCTCCACACGCCTTAGGGCGCCGAAGAAGCCGCTCATCATCCTGCCAAAGACCCTCTCGGACACTACGGGTCCGGCCTACGGGCGCGACCCGATAGGGGAGCTAGACAACGACCTCACGCGCCAGCACGCAGGAGAACCTCTAGGGGAGCGGATCATAGTCACCGGGCGCGTCACGGACGGCGACGGCCGTCCGGTCCGCAACAGCCTGATCGAGATCTGGCAGGCCAACCGGGCGGGCCGCTACAACGACCCCGAAGACGACCGCGAAGACCTGCCGCTCGACGACAGCTTCTCCGGCTTCGGGCGCTCCGGGACCGTGGAGGGCGGCAGGTTTTCCTTCGTGACCATCAAGCCCGGTTCTGTTCCTGGTCCCGGCGGCCGACCCCAGGCCCCGCATATCATGGTCTCGATCTTCGCCCGCGGCCTCCTGAAGCGAGTAGTGACCCGCATCTACTTCCCAAACGAGGGAGAGGCTAACGCCCAAGACCCCGTCCTCTCGTCCATAGAAGATCCGGAGCTGCGGCAGACGCTCATCGCCCGCGACGAGGGAGAAGGCGTCCTGCGCCTCGACATCCATCTCCAGGGCGAGGACCAGACCGCTTTCTTCGAGTTCGCAGACTAGTAGAAACGGTCGAGATGTCCGGAGAGTTATTCAGGCCGATCTTCGTCCCGGACGAGATCCGGGAAGCTGTTTCGGGGAGGGCGTGGCTGGAGGCGATGCTCGACGCGGAGAGGGCATTGGCCGTCGCACAGGCGCGGACCGAGACCCGCGACGGCTCATCGCTCAACGAGGGGCCCATCATCCATAAGGGCATAGTCCCGATGCGCAGCTTCGTCTGCGAGCCGATGCAGTACGGCAGGCTCTTCCTCGCCGGGGATGCGGCGCACATCGTGACGCCGACCGGCGCGAAGGAGATGAACCTGGCCGTCCGTGACGTGCAGAATGTCGCCGATGCGCTTACCACGTGGTACGAGACGGGTAGTACCGATCTGCTGAGGAGCTACCCAGACACTTGTCTGTGCCAGGCTTGGAAGGCACAATGCGTCTCCTGGTGTATGACCTCCTTGCTGCATAGCTTTCCGGATAACGAGGGCTTTCGGTACAACCTGCAGCTTGTCGGGTTGGATTATGGGTCAAGTCCGCAGGCCGGGGCAACGTCCGTGGCCGAGAACTATTTAGGACTAGCCTTCGAGGAATGACTTCCGCGTCGGAGGCGGGAACTAGTTAACCTGGTCTGTCGAGAAGAAAAACGCGAACGATAGGAGGTTCTGATGCAAGCGAGCAGGGAAGAAGGCCGGGGTTACCCAGCATACCGCAAGCTGTGGATGTGGTTGCTGCTAGGCTGGGTAGTCGCTTACGTTGACCGCACTATTACCGGGCCCGTCGTGTCTTACATGATCGCCAACGAGCTTGCCTTTGTTGGAGAGGCAGTCAACCCCTACGCCCTAGGCGGGCTGATAGGCAGCATGTTCTTCGCTGGCTATATACTGACGCAGTTCCCGGGAGGATACCTGGGTGACAGGTTCGGGCACCGCACCATTATTGTAATCAGTATATTCTGGGCGGGCATAGCCACGCTCTTGAGCGGGCTGATGACAGGGCTTATCGTCTTCGTGGCCTTCCGCGTGATTACAGGTCTCGGGGAGGGCACATTCTACTCCAACGATCGCAGTGTAATTACACAACAAACGCCCTTTGAAGAACGGGGCCTCGGCATGGGCGTTGCCATCGCCGGGCTGCCGATCGGGCTTACGCTCGCGCTCATATTCACGGTGCCTATGATCGGGCTAGGAGAGTCGGTACTTGGCACAGGAAACGGGTGGCGCATGCCGTTCTTCATATCGGGCGCCATTACGTTGGTCGCCGGGTTCGTCATATACAGGTTCTTCCGCGGGCAAAGGGGGGAATACGAGTTCAGACCCGCGTTCTTACCCGCGCTCAGGGGTTTAGGTGGATATTCTGTCGTTTTCTTAGCGGTCGTAATGGCTATCTTCCTCGCCGCCGACTGGGTGACCTTGCCGGAATGGGCGGTGGCAGTGCTCATAACCCTTGTAGCCATATCGCTGGTCGGATTCGCATTCGGCAGAAAAGGTGGGGAGATAGGCCCGGTGCTGTATAACAGGGATCTGCTCCTGATCTATATTGCGGCGATCGCGATCCTCTGGAATCTCTGGTTCTTCGGCTTTTGGTCGGTGTCCATCGTCTCTCAAGCAGCAGGGCAGGGATCATTGTTGTACGCGGGACTAACGGCCGCATTTAACACGGGGGCCGGGATACTGGGGTTCCCTGCTGGCGGTTGGCTGGCTGATTACGCCAAGCGCAAAGGGTGGGGCCGCAAATGGATGCTCGTAGCTTTCTCGCTGATCGCGGGTCTTTTGACAGTCGCTTTCGGTCTCTACATCATGAACGGAGGGCAAGCCCTCTTCGTGATGGGCCTCCTACTGTTTGTCCAAGCCACGTTCTTCTTCGCCCTGCAGCCGATCTCTATGGCTCTCACGGCGGACATAGTCACTAGCCCCGCCCTTCTCGGCGCAGCGTTCGGCATGTGGAACCTGATCGGCGAGATCGGAGCCGTCCTCTCTCCGGCTATCAGCGGCGTGCTACGGGGTGAGACGGGGGATTGGAACGCAGCGGTGATGCTGGATGCGGGCATCCTGCTGGCGAGTGCCGCGATACTGCTGTTCGTGAGGGAACCGAGAGAGGCCTCGGCTAAGCAACCCTCTGAGATTGAGGCGGAGGGTTAAGGGCTTGATCGCAAGGTCCAAAGCCGCGTAGCAATGTAGCTTCGCAGGTCAACACGCCAGGTAGGCGAGGACGAGGCGAGCTAACGGATAAGGCATGGGAGCAGATCGTGGCGTTCTACCCCCTGGTGGGACTCTATGAATAGGACCGGTTTCGATTTATCAGAAAGTTTCTAGAAGAACCCTTCTCGGCAATCCGGCAGGCAGGTATTACGCGTAATATATAGAAGAGGTGGATTACCTGTTCTCGGGGTGCTCTCTTGGGGCTCGGCGCCTTCGTTGTGGCCTTACAGCTGCGATGTCTCTCCCCGTGAAAAGGACGTACCCCATCCAGGCCACCGCCGCGTCTAGCACGATGCTGGTGAGGGGCAGGCGGATGACGATGAGCACCGA